>Ga0102592_1000150_pt1 | contig 185914 bp, 204 predicted proteins | sample AraplaCol_mMF_r2_FD_76861 | JGI IMG/M metagenome (GOLD analysis project Ga0102592, IMG submission 76861) | Arabidopsis root microbial communities from North Carolina, USA - plate scrape MF_Col_mMF_r2 (SPADES assembly) (version 2) | ecosystem: Host-associated > Plants > Roots > Endosphere...
TGAAGAAGGTCATCAAGAGCAAGTCGATGGTGACCGAGGAAATGCGCCTGAACCAGGTGCTGGGCGAGATGGGCGTGCAGAGCATCGAGACCGACCTGGGCGAGTACATCCTGCAGATCAACGATGCCGAGCCGCCTTCGCACATCATTGCGCCGGTGATCCACAAGGACAAGGACGAGATTGCCGACCTGTTCGCCAAGGTCCACAACAAACCGCGCCTGACTGACATTCCCGAAATGACGCGCGAGGCGCGCGAAGTGCTGCGCCCCGAGTTCCTGTCGGCGGACATGGGCGTGACCGGCGGCAACTTCATCATTGCCGAGACCGGCTCCGTGGCCGTGGTCACGAACGAAGGCAATGAGGGCATGTGCACGATCATGCCGCGGGTGCATGTGGCCGTGACGGGCATCGAGAAAGTGCTGCCGACGCTGGAAGACCTGGCAACCGTCATGCGGCTGCTGCCGCGTTCGGCCACCGGCCAGGCCATCTCCAACTATTTTTCGCTGCTGACCGGGCCGCGTGCCGAAGGCGAACGCGACGGCCCGGAGCACATGTACTTCGTGCTGGTCGATGGCGGCCGCAGCGGGCTGATCGGTGGCGAATTCCAGGAGATGCTGCGCTGTATCCGCTGTGGCGCGTGCATGAACCACTGTCCCGTGTACCAGAAGATCGGCGGCCACGCCTACGGCTGGGTCTATCCCGGCCCGATGGGCAGCGTGCTGACGCCAAGCTACGTCGGCCTGGCCAATGCGGTGGATCTGCCGCAGGCCGCCACCCTGTGCGGCGAGTGCAACCGGGTGTGTCCGGCGTCGATTCCGCTGTCCGACCTGCTGCGCAAGCTGCGCGAGAAGCAGATGGAGCGCCACCTGCGCCCATGGCAGGAGCGCGTGGCGCTGCAGGTCTGGGGCTACGTGGCCCGGCGGCCGGACCTGTATGCCTTTGTTACGCGGATGGGGGCGCGTATGCTGTCACGCATGGGCGGCCGCAGCAAGCTGATTGCCAGCCTGCCAATGGCGGGCAAGGGCTGGACCGAAACACGCGACATGCCGGCCCCGAGCGGCCGTACATTCCGCGAGCTTTACAAGGAAAGGAGGGCGCGTTCATGAGCGCCAATCAGGAAACGCTGGCCGTCATGCGCCAGGCTTTGGATGCCCATCTGGCGGGCACGTTGCCCCCCGGCGAACTGATCGCCAGGTGGCGTGCCGCGGCGCCGTCGCTGACGCTGCCGCCCGTGTTCGGTCAGGCAATGGAGGAATTGCTACGTCGGATGGAGATGGCGGCAGTGTTCGCGCAGGATAGCTGCTCGTTTTCGAGCACGGCGGTGACGGAACAGCTCGGGAAGTGGCTGGACAAGGCCGGGGCGGCTTGAACCGCTGAGTGACTGTGCTCCTCTCTCCCGCCCTGCGGGAGAGAGCGCACATCATGGGCTGCTGGGCGCCTTAGCTCAGCAGCAGCGCATCGTCATCAAGTTGCTCATGCCGGGTCTGCTCGAACATCTTGAGCAGGTCGGGCACGTCGAGGCCCTTGCGCTGGTCGCCCGACACGTCGAGCACCACCTGACCCTGGTGCAGCATCACGGTGCGCTGGCCGTAGTCCAGCGCCTGGCGCATCGAGTGCGTGACCATCATCGTCGTCAGCTTGCTTTCCTCGACGATGCGCGCAGTCAGTTCCAGCACGAACGCGGCCGTCTTCGGGTCCAGCGCCGCCGTGTGCTCGTCGAGCAGCAGGATGCGCGACGGTTGCAGCGATGCCATCAGCAGGCTTACCGCCTGGCGCTGGCCGCCCGAGAGCAGGCCGATGCGGTCGGTCAGACGGTTTTCCAGGCCCAGGTTCAGCAAGCGCAGCTTGTCGCGGAACAGTTCGCGCGACTGCTTGTTCAGCGCCGGACGGAAACCGCGGCGCGAGCCACGCGCCATGGCCAGCGCCATGTTTTCCTCGATCGTCAGCGCCTCGCAGGTGCCGGCCATCGGGTCCTGGAACACGCGGGCCACCAGATGTGCGCGATCCCAGGCGGGCTGGCGCGTGACATCGGTGTCGTCGATCATGATGCGTCCGCTATCGACCATCGTGTCGCCGCTGACGGCGTTCAGGAAGGTCGACTTGCCAGCACCGTTGGAGCCGATCACGGCCACGAACTGGCCGGCCGGGATCTCCAGGCTCAGGCCGCGCAGGGCGCGGTTTTCGATCGGCGTGCCCGGATTGAAGGTGAGCTTCAGGTTTTCAGCGCGCAGCATCTCAGGCACCTCCGTTCTTGCGGGCGAACAGCTTCTTGCGCGTGGCCGGCAGCACCAGCGCCAGCGTCACCAGCGCGGCGGTCACCAGGTTCAGATCCTGTGCCTTGAGGCCGATGAACTCGGAATTCAGCGCCAGCGCGATGAAGAACCGGTAGAGGATGGCACCGATCACCACGGCCAGCGTCACATACACCAGGCGTCGCGCCGGGATGATGGTCTCGCCGATGATGACCGCAGCCAGGCCGATCACGATCGTGCCGATACCCATCGAGATGTCCGAGCCGCCTTGCGTCTGGGCGAACAGGGCACCCGCCAGGGCCACCAGCGCGTTGGACAGCGCCATGCCGGCCAGCGTGGCGCGCCCGGTGGGCACGCCCTGGGAACGCGCCATGCGCGGATTGGCGCCGGTTGCGCGCATGGCCAGGCCAAGCTGCGACGAGAAGAACCAGTCCAGCGCGAGCTTGGCGATGACCACCACCACGAACAGCACCAGCGGGCGCAGCACGTAGTCGGGCATCCATTCGGGCTGCAGGATCGTGAAAATCGTCGGCTCGGTGATCAGCGGCACGTTGGGGCGACCCATGATGCGCAGGTTGACCGAGTACAGCGCGATCATCATCAGGATACTGGCCAGCAGATCCATGATCTTCAGGCGCACGTTGAGCCAGCCGGTGATCCAGCCGGCCATGGCGCCGGCCACGATGGCGGCCACCGTGGCGATGAACGGATCCTGTCCGGCGGAGATCAGCGTGGCGGCGACAGCGCCACCCAGCGGGAAACTGCCGTCGACGGTCAGATCGGGGAAGTTGAGGATGCGGAACGAGATCAGCACCCCGAGCGCCACGAGGCTGAAGATCAGGCCGATCTCCAGGGCGCCCAGCAGGGAAAAGAGGGACATTGGGGGAATCCTTTGCAGGCCGTCCGGCCGGCCCGGATAGGGCCATTGGGGGCGCTTCGGGCCGCGCGCCACAGGGTAGGGCGCGCGGCATCCGGCGGTATTACTTGATGACGGTCTTGGCTTCCTTGATCAGGTCCGGCGACAGGGTCACGCCTTGCTTCTCGGCGGCGCCCGTGTTCACGAACAGCTCAAGGTTGTCCGAAGTCTGCGAGGCAATCGCGCCCGGCTTCTCGCCCTTCAGGATGCGCACCACGACCTTGCCGGTCTGGTGGCCGAGGTCGCCGTAGTTGATACCCAGCGCGGCGATGGCGCCACGCTTGACGCTGTCGGTGTCGGCAGCCACCAGCGGGATCTTCGATTCGTTGGCGACCTTCACCAGCGACTCATAGGCCGACACGACGTTGTTGTCGGTGTTCGTGTAGATCACGTCGACCTTGCCGATCAGGCTCTTGGCAGCCGGGCCGATATCCACGGTGCGCGGTGCCGCGGCTTCCTTCAGCGACATGCCTTGCTTGGCCAGCAGGTCCTTCAGTTCCTTGACCACCACCACCGAGTTGGCTTCGCCGGGGTTGTACACCATGCCGACGGTCTTGGCCTTGGGCACCACGCGCTTGATCAGCGACACCTGCTTGTCCAGCGGCAGCTTGTCCGACACGCCCGTCACGTTGGTGCCCGTTGCGCTCCAGCTCTTCACCAGTTGCGCGGCCACCGGATCGGTCACGCCCGAGTACACCACGGGCACGGTCTTGGTCGCGGCGACCACGGCCTGGGCCGACGGCGTGGCGATGGCCACGATCGCGCTCGGCTGGTCACCCACGAACTTGCGGGCGATCTGGGCAGCGGTGCCCGGGTTGCCCTGGGCGCTCTGGTATTCCCACTTCAGGTTCTTGTCGGCGTCGTAGCCGGCGGTCTTCAGCTCGTCGCGCACGCCATCGCGGATGGCGTCGAGAGCCGGGTGGTCCACGATCGACAGGACCTTCACGGTCGCCGTCTGGGCCTGCACGGCGCCGCCGTAGAGCAGGGCCAGCGCTACCGCGCTGCCGAGGATGGACTGGGTGGTGGATGCCTTGAGACGCAGCATGTAATTGTTCTCCCCCGAGGGTTCGGTGCTTTTCAGTCAGTCAGCCGCAAACGGTACGACAGCCGTCCTGACGGGTGCCGGCAGGACGATCGGACGTTCTGCCGGGCAGCCCGACGGTCCGGATGCGGACGCGGCGCGCCCGGCGGCAGGTGCGGGCACGCGCATGGTCACATCGGATACGACGGCGCGAAGCCTGCGAGCATACCATTTCCGGCCCCTGCTGGGATCGCTTTTGGTGCTGCATCGCGCCATATCCTGCTGTAAAACACCTTCCAAGGGAGGGTGTGCCGCAAGATATTGCGCGAGATTGTCATTTTTCGCGGAAATGCGCCCGATGGCCCACTCGGGATGGCGCCCCTCGCGACGTTGCCGGAAGGCTACTTGCGCAGGGCGGCGGCGCAGTCGCGCACCAGCGTCGGGCCGCGGTAAATCAAGCCACTGTAGACCTGTACCAGTTGCGCACCGGCATCGATTTTGGCCTTGGCGCCCGCACCGTCGAAGATGCCGCCCACGCCAATAATTGGCAGATCATTGCCGACGACACGGCGCAGTTCACGCACCACGCGCGTCGACGCCTCGAAGACGGGGCGCCCGGACAGGCCACCGGCCTCGTCGGCATGGCGCAGGCCCTTGACCGCGTCGCGCGAGATGGTGGTGTTGGTGGCGATCACGCCGTCGATGCCATGGCGCACCAGTGCATCGCCGATATTGCGAATCTGGTCGTCGTCGAGATCGGGCGCGATCTTCAGCGCCACCGGAACGTAGCGCTTGTGCTGGTCGGCCAGGCGCTGCTGCGCGGCCTTGAGCGTGGAGAGCAGGCTGTCCAGTTCGCTGGCGCCCTGCAACTGGCGCAGGTTCTTGGTGTTGGGCGACGAGATATTCACCGTCACGTAGCTGGCGTGCGGATAGACGCGCTCCAGGCAGTACAGGTAGTCGTCGGCCGCACGTTCGATCGGCGTATCGGCGTTCTTGCCGATATTCAGGCCCAGGACGCCGCCCTCGGCCTTCCAGCGCGAAGCCTGCACGTTGCGGATGAAGGCGTCGACGCCGCCGTTGTTGAAGCCCATGCGGTTGATCAGCGCGTCGGCCTGAGGCAGCCGGAACATGCGCGGACGCGGGTTGCCGGCCTGCGCACGCGGCGTGACGGTGCCCACTTCGATAAAACCAAAACCGAATGCGGCCAGTCCGTCGATGTATGCGCCGTCCTTGTCCAGGCCGGCAGCCAGGCCCACGGGATTCGGGAAGCGGATGCCCATCACGGTGCGCGGATCGTCGGCAATGCTGTTGCCGAGGCAGCCGGCCAGGCCCATGCGTTGGGCGCGCATCAGGTTGTTCAGCGTGAAATGGTGGGCGTCCTCCGCGTCCATGGAGAACAGGGCGGGGCGAAACAGGGGATAGAGCGCGTTGAGCACGGAGTGGGGCGCGGCCGGAGCCGGCGAGAAGTCGGAACCAGGGCGGCATTGTAGCCGTTCAGGCCGCCTTTGCCCCAGAAACGCGCCGTTCTGGCGCGTATCGTTCGGATTCGTCCCGCGCTGGTCGTCTTGGAGGGGGGAGCGTGCCTTGGCCGGGGCGTTTGCGCAGGGCCTATTCCTGCGCCGGCCCGGGGTTGGCCTGGGGTTGCGCGTCCGGCGTCGCGGGCGCGCCTTCGAACGCGTGCCACTGGTTGCCGGTCAGCACCTGCAGCGGCTGGAAGCGTGCCTTGTAGGCCATCTTGCGGCTGTCGGCAATCCAGTAGCCGAGGTACAGGTGCGGCAGGCCCAGTTCGCGGGTCTGATTGATCTGCCAGAGGATGTTGTAGGTGCCGTAGCTCGTGCCGGTCACCAACGGGTCGTAGAACGTGTAGACCGACGAAAGCCCGTCGTCGAGCACATCGATCATGCTGACCATGCGCAGCTTGCCGGCCTCGGGCGACCCGGGCGGCTCGCGGAACTCCACCAGCCGGGAATTCACGCGGCTCTGCAGCAGGAACTGCTCGTACTGATCGCGGCTGTCCTGGTCCATGCCGCCACCCGCGTGGCGCATCGACTGGTAGAGCAGGTACAGCGCGTAGTGCTCTTCCACGTATGTCAGTGGCGCCACCAGCGCCTGCAGGTCCTGGTGCTGCCTCCATGCGCGGCGCTGGCTGCGGTCGGCTTCGAACTGGTCCACCAGCACCCGGCACGGCGTGCAGGCGCGGCATTCGTCGCAATAGGGCCGGTACGTGAAGATGCCGCTGCGGCGAAACCCGGCCCGTACCAGCCTGGAGTACACGTCGGCGTTGATCAGGTGGGCAGGCGTTGCCACCTGCGAGCGGGCCATGCGGCCTTCCAGATAGCTGCAAGCGTAGGGCGCCGTCGCATAAAACTGCAGCGCGGAAAGCGGTAGTTCCTTCAGCTTGCTCATGACGTCGAATGAGGGGGCGGCGCGTCGGACGCCGGCATGGCGGGTCTGAATGGCAGTCTATCAGAGCCCATTGGGGCACGTCTGCAAGCCGCATTGGCGCGCCGGCTCGCATTTTGAGATTCCTCGCATTGTTTTCAGGGCAGAGGCTTTCTACGATGGGCTTTCTGATACTTCAGGAGCACATCATGGCATCACTGCCGTTTGAGGAGGGGTTGGGAAAGACGCAGTCCGGTGTGACGCTGGTTGCGGGCTACCCGGTGGGGCGGTGGACACGCTATGCGGATAGGGCGGCGGTGGCAGGCGTCGGTCTCGGGCTGCTCGCCGCACTGTTTGGCATCCTCGATTACCAGCGCAAGGTCTACGGCGACATGTTGAAAACCGAGATTGGGGCCGTGGTATCCACGATGTCGGAAATGGACAAGCGGCTCAGTGGTGAAATCGTGGCGCTGGACAAGAAGCTCAGCGGCGAAATGAAGGGGCTGGAAGCGCGCCTCGGCGACAAGATCGACGACACGAACCGGCGCCTCGACGACACGAACCGGCGCATCGACGAAACCAATCAGCGTCTTTCCGGACTGGAAAAGGAAGTCGGCGGCATCAATGTCCGCCTGGGCCGGCTGGAAGGAAAGGTCGGCAAGTGAAGGCGCTCAGGTGGCGCCGTTGGCGCTGTTCGTGCCGGCCCAGCGGCGCAGTTCGCCCTTGTCAAAACGCCATGGCTCGATGGCCGGCGAGGCCGCTGCGGCGCGGACATGCGCGATGAAGTCCGTACGCGCGATCGGTGCCGCGCCCAGCGAGGCCAGGTGGTCGGTCTCCTGCTGGCAGTCGATCATGGTGACGCCGTGGCGTTCCAGGAACGCGCAGAGCGCGGCCAGTGCAATCTTCGAGGCATCGGTCCGATGGGCGAACATCGATTCCCCGTAGAACATGCGTCCCAGCGCCACTCCGTACAGGCCCCCGACGCGCTCGCCCTGATACCAGGCTTCGACGGAATGCGCCAGGTCCAGCCGGTGCAGGGCAACGTACGCGGCAATGATCTCGTGGGTGATCCACGTGCCCAGCTGGCCGTCGCGCGGTGTCATGGCGCAGGCGCGCATGACCGCCGAGAAATTGTCGTCGACGCGGATTTCCCAGTCGGGGTCGCGCAGCACGCGCCGCACTGTCTTGCGCAAGGAGGGCGATACCTTGAGGGCGGAAGGCGCCAGTACCATGCGCGGGTCTGTGCTCCACCACAGCACGGGCTGGCCTTCGGAGTACCACGGAAAGATGCCCTGGCGGTACGCCAGCAGCAGGCGCTGCGGTGTCAGGTCGCGGCTGGCCGCGAGCAGTCCGGGCGCGTCGCTGGCAGGGCCGAGCGCGCGCTCGACCGGCGGAAACGGATCCTGCGGGTCGAGCCAGGTGATCATGCCGGGAAGGTGGGCGGCGGCGCCGGGGCGCCGTTACGGTGTGACCGTTGCGCGGCTGGTGAGCGGCCGCATCGGCTTGTCGATATCGAGCGTGTGCAGGCGGAAATCGCCTGCGGCGATCCGGCCAGCGGCGCGGTCGGCAAAGAAGCAGCGCAGCGTGTGGATCACGGTCGGAAAGGCCAGGTCGTCCCAGGGGACGTCGGCTTCGTCGACGAGCTTGACCTCAAGGCTTTCTTCGCCGGGTGCGATGTCCAGGTCGTTCAGCTGCGCCAGGTAGAACAGATGCACCTGATGCACGTGCGGTACGTTGAGCATCGAAAACAGCTCGCCTACCTCCACGCGTGCGCCGGCTTCTTCGAGTGTCTCGCGCGCCGCAGCCTGGGCCGTGGTTTCGCCAATTTCCATGAAGCCGGCCGGCAGCGTCCAGAATCCGTAGCGCGGCTCGATGGCGCGCTTGCAGATCAGGATCTTGTCTTCCCAGACCGGAATCGTACCCACGACGTTGCGCGGATTGACGTAGTGGATGGTGCCGCAGTTATCGCACATGCTGCGCGGGCGGTTATCGCCTTCGGGCACGCGCAACACAACCGCATGACCACAGTTCGAGCAGAATTTCATGGGAGGCGTCCGGGAAGAATGGGGGCAAGTGTATCACCGCGCCGGAGACTCGCTTTGGCGCCTGCGTGATGTGGCGCGCGCAGCGTGGTGATGGGGTGCGGCGCCGGACTTGCGGCATGCACGTGGCCTGGCGCGCAGTAGTCTGAACGCCGCAGTAGTCTGAACGCAATACAGCGCAAAACAAAAAACCCGCCGATTGGGCGGGTTTGCTGTGTGACTGCCTGACGGTTCCGATCCACGTCGATCGGTTGGTTGCGGGGGCAGGATTTGAACCTGCGACCTTCGGGTTATGAGCCCGACGAGCTGCCAGACTGCTCCACCCCGCGTCCGTCGAAGCTGTGATTATAGGCGACCCGTTGGCGCATTGCAACAGAAACTTAAAACTTCTGTGATGGCCTGCAATGACGCGCCTGCGCGCCGTGCCTGAACAGTTGGAGCGCTTTCGTGGCAGGTCGTTCAGGCCGACGCCGGGATTTCGCTTGTGCGGCGCGGCAGCGGCTGCCATCCGGCACTTTCGAACTCGAAGCTGTCGCGCTGCCGCAAGTCGTCGCGTTGCCAGATCACGCGGTCATGGCGCACGGTGAGCATCCAGGTTGTCGTTGCCAGCGGTTGGGGCGGTTCGAACGCGCGCGGCGTCAGCACGGCCACGCAGATGCCCGGCTCGGGGTCGCGCACCGATGTGTAGCGGATCAGGCCAACGCCGGCTTCCCGCGCAATGCGTGCGAATGCCTGGCAGGCGCCGTAGTCGTCGGGGGCGGTCCACTGCACGGCGTCCTCCACGAACGGAGGCGCGTCCAGTGCCACGCCTTCGGTGCGGACACCCACCTGGAACAGCGTCTGCGCGCGGGCGTCGATGCGGGGCAGGGACGGGCAGTCCATCAGAAAGCGCCAGCGCCAGTAGCCAAGTTCGGCGCAGGCGGTCCGGATCGAATCCGCGCCGTAGAACACCCCGGGGTCCTGGCCGCCGCGAAAGCGCGAACCCCATTCTGTGGCGGGATAGCGGAATGGCGTGAACATCAGGTAGTGCAGCGGGCGGGCGTCGGGGGGCACGACGGGTTTGCCGGCGTCGATCACGGCCTCCAGGACAGCCTGCTCTTCGAGCGAGTCGACCAGGGGCATGGTCGAGACAACGTGCTGGGCCTCCACGGCCCGCCAGAGTGTGAGCGCGAACGGCTTGCGCTCAGATGCGACCGCGGGTGGCGTCCAGGTAGTGAACGACACGAACGAGGCCCTCGGTGGTACGGATCAGTTCCAGTGGCTTGCCGCCAAGCGAGATATTGTCGTGGGTCAGCCAGAGTCGCGCCTGCTCGTCATGGCCCAGGATGGCATCCAGCGACCGGAACAGGCGGACGAACAGGACAGCGAATTCCCATTCCTTTCGATGCGTGTCCAGCACATAGCCGCCCGATGCCATGCGGGATACCGACGCGGTGCTGATGCCCAGCACGCTGGCTACGATGGCCTGGCTGATGCCCAGGAAGCCGGCCGCGCGCATCACTGCCTTGGTCAGCGTCACGCCGGGATCAGGGTTGCCAGCGGGCGCAGTCTCCGGAATCTGCCTCGATTGCATCGCCTGTTGTCTCCTGTTTCTTGAGAAACATTATAGGCGGCAGGTTTCAGTTGGGAAGTTGCAAATCGAGACAGTTCCGGATACTCGCCAATTAGTACGTTTCGATGTGGAGGCGGCCCTCCGCGCGTAGTCGCGACTCGATGTCGGACCACGACAATCCGGCACTGGCACAGACCTCCGAAAACGCCTCCAGCACACCTTCCTCCATGCCCTTGAGCCCGCAGATGTAGATGTAGCCATGCGGGTCGCCCAGCAATGCGGCAACGTTGGCGGACGTTTCGCGTATCGCATCCTGCACATACCGCCGCGGCACCTCGGGATCGCGCGAGAACGCGAAATGGATGTCCAGGAAATCCTTGGGCAGCTTGAGCAGCGGGCCGAAGTAGGGCAGTTCGCGCCGGTTGCGGGCGCCGAAGAACAGCAGGCGGCGGCCGCCGAAGTGGGCCATGTTGCGGCGCATCCGCTCGGTCATGGCGCGCATTGGCGCCGACCCCGTGCCGGTGCAGATCATCATCACGCTGGCTTCGCGGTGGTTCGGCATCAGGAACGTATTGCCGAACGGGCCCACCACCTGCACCGCGTCGCCCTTGTTCAGGTCGCACAGGAAGTTCGATGCCACGCCGCGCACCGGGTTGCCGTCGTGGTCGGTATCCACGCGCTTCACGGTCAGCGCCAGGTTGTTGTAGCCGGGGCGCTCGCCATCGCGCGGGCTGGCTACCGAATACATGCGGATGTAGTGCGGCTTGCCCGATGCATCGGTGCCGGGCGGCACGATGCCGATGGCCTGGCCTTCCAGCACCGGAAAGAACTGGTTGCCGAAATCCAGCACGATATGGTGGATATCGCTCGACGCATCGGTCTCGGTCAGCCGGTAGTTGCCGGCCACCGTGGCGGTCAGCGGTTCGCGGATGCCATGCAGGTTCACGTACGGATGGGCGGCCGACCACGGTGCCTTGGGCGAGGTATGGCGGCTGGTCTCAACCTCTTGCACCGTCACCGTCACGGGCTTGCTCGATATCGCCGCGTCGCCAATCGCCTGCTCGGCGGCGGTTGCGGCATCGATGGCGGCGTCGATGACTGCTTCGGTCAACGGCACCTCGGCAGGCAACTCGTCCCAGCCCAGCTGGGCCTCGATGGTGTAGGCCTGGCCCTTGAACATCGTGCGCCAGTTGTCGATGGCGCCCGTGGGGCAGGGCGACAGGCACGCGCCGCAACCGTTGCAGACGTCGGCCTTGACCACGTAATTACGGTCGTCGTGGGTAATGGCATCGATCGGGCAGGTGTCTTCGCAGGTGTTGCAGCGAATGCAGATTTCCGGATCGATCAGGTGTTGCTTGATGATGTCGGCGGCGCCCATGATCGTCGGTTCCTCCGAAAATTCAGTTGAAGCGGACGTACTCGAAGTCCACCGGCTGGCGGTTGATGCCGATGGCGGGCGGCGCGATCCAGTTGGCGAACTTGCCCGGCTCCACCACCCGGCCCATCAGCGACGCCACATATTTACGGTCTGCGTCGGTGGCCAGCCATTTGTCCTTGTTGGCATTCCATTCGGCTTCGCCGATCACGTCGCCGGTGGGCGACACGTGCAGGTTGGCGAACGTGCCGATCTTGCGGTTGAAGGCCTTGTGCGGCACCGTCAGCCGGAACGGAATGCCGGCCTTCTCGATGACCTTGTTCCAGCGTGCCACCCCACCCACGGAATCCTTGATGTAGTCGTCGCGCAGCACCTCGTTCAGCGCGTTGAGCATCGGCACCTCGCGCTCGGCCAGCTTGCCGTCGCGCACTTCCAGGATGCGGTAGACGTCGCCCTTGAGCAGGTGATCGTCGGCGCGCTTGCCTTCCTCGAAGCGGCCCTTCAGGCCGGCGCTGTAGAACGTGGCCGCATTCGACGACTGATCGGCGCCAAACAAATCGATCGTCACGCTGTAGTGGAAGTTCAGGTAGCGCTGGATGGTCTCCAGGTCGATCACGCCGGCGGCACGCACGTCGGCCGGGTCCTGGATGTCGCGCTCGCGCATGACCTCGCAGGTGCGCTGGATTACGCGCGACACGCCCGATTCGCCCACGAACATGTGATGGGCTTCCTCGGTCAGCATGAAGCGCGTGGTGCGGGCCAGCGGATCGAAGCCCGATTCGGCCAGTGCGCAGAGCTGGAACTTGCCGTCGCGGTCGGTGAAGTACGTGAACATGAAGAACGACAGCCAGTCGGGCGTGCGCTCGTTGAAGGCGCCCAGGATGCGGGGGTTGTCTTCATCCCCGGATCGGCGGCCCAGCAGCGCCTCAGCTTCTTCGCGGCCGTCGCGGCCGAAGTGCCGGTGCAGCAGGTACACCATGGCCCACAGATGCCGGCCTTCCTCCACATTGACCTGGAACAGGTTGCGCAGGTCGTAGAGCGATGGCGCGGTCAGGCCCAGGTGGCGCTGCTGCTCCACCGATGCCGGTTCGGTGTCGCCCTGGGTGACGATGATGCGGCGCAGGTTGGCGCGGTGCTCGCCCGGCACTTCCTGCCAGGCCGCCTCGCCCTTGTGCTCGCCAAAGTGGATCTTGCGCTCGGCATCGGCGGGCTGCAGGAAGATGCCCCAGCGGTAGTCCGGCATCTTCACGTGCTCGAAATGCGCCCAGCCCGACGGGTCCACCGACACCGCCGTGCGCAGGTAGACATCGAAATTGTGCGAGCCGTCCGGCCCCATGTCGCGCCACCAGTCCAGGAACGCCGGTTGCCAGTGCTCCAGGGCGCGCTGCAGCGTGCGGTCTTCGGACAAGTTGACGTTGTTGGGAATCTTCTGGCTGTAGTCGATGCTCATCGCGGGTCTCCTTTTATCGTTGTCAGGGGTGCCGGGCGGCGGTCAGACCCGGTCCCAGTCGAAGCGTGCCTTGTTGCCGGTGCCGAAGACCTTGAGCGCTCCGTGTTCGCCCACGGCATTGGGGCGGTTGAAGATCCAGTTCTGCCAGGCTGTCAGCCGGCCGAAGATGCGCGTTTCCATGGTTTCGTGGCCGCCAAAGCGCAGATTGGCCTCCAGGCCGGTCAGCGCGTCGGGCGACAGGCTGGCGCGTTCCTCGATGGCGATGCGGATCTCGTCTTCCCAGTCGATGTCGTCCAGCGCGGCGGTGACCAGCCCCAGTGCCTCGGCGGCCGGACCATCGAGCGGCTTGCCCGCCTGCTCGCGCACGGCGGCGAGCGCATCGGCTTCTTCGTAGAACCGTGCGGCAATGCGGGTCAGGCCGTTCGGCATCGGATAACGGCCAAAATTGGCGGCGTCGGCATGCAGGTGCGGGGTTTCGCCGGGCGCATCGGGCATGTGCAGCATGTAGGTGCGATCGGCGGCCAGCGCCAGCTCCAGCAGTGTCCCGGCAAAGCACGAGCCCGGTTCCACCAGTGCGAACAGGCTGCGCGACGACACATCGAGCCGGGCCAGCGTGCGGCGCAACATACCGATGGTCTCGCGGACGAACCAGTGGCCGGCGTGAGCATCCATCAGCGCGTCGGCGGCCAGCACCTGGGCGGCGTCGCCCCGGGTCTTCAGGATCCACATGCCGATGTCCAGGTGGTTGGCACGCAGGGTCAGGATGGCGTCGTCGAGTTCGCGGGCCATTTTCAGGGGCCACCACTGAGCGCCGGCGGCGACGATGCCGGCCACATCCTTCGGCTGCGCGCCGGTGGGGGCGGCAACGGTGATCGTGGCGTGGCGCGCGTGGCGGTCGATATCGACGCGTACCGTGTCATAGACATAGCCGCTGTCGCTGGCCTGGCGTGCCAGCGGCGTCAGCACCACGCCGGCCTCGCCGGCCGGGCGGTCGCTTTGCGCGGCCAGCGCCTGGGCGCGTTCGCGCAGGTGTTCGGTAAAGCGGGCGGGTTTGACCACATCGTCCACCAGGCGCCAGTCCCTGGCCCGCTGGCCGCGCACGCCTTCGGTGGTCAGGCAGAAGATGTCGGCGTGGTCGCGGCGCACGCGGCGCTTGTCAGTGACGCGCGTCAGGCCGCCGGTGCCCGGCAGCACGCCCAGCAGCGGTACCTCGGGCAGGCTGACCGCCGACGAGCGGTCATCGATCAGCACGATCTCGTCGCAGGCCAGGGCCAGTTCGTAGCCGCCGCCGGCAGTGGTGCCGTTGCAGGCCGCAATGAACTTGATGCCGGAATGGCGGCTGGCGTCCTCGATGCCATTGCGCGTTTCATTGGTGAACTTGCAGAAGTTCACCTTCCAGGCATGGCTGGACTTGCCCAGCATGAAGATATTGGCGCCGGAGCAGAAGATGCGGTCCTTGGCGCTGGTAAGGATCACGGTGCGGACTTCGGGGTGCTCGAAGCGGATGCGCTGCAGTGCGTCGTGCAGTTCGATATCGACGCCCAGGTCGTAGGAATTGAGCTTCAGCGTGTAGCCGGGGCGCAGGCCGCCTTCCTCGTCGACATCCATCGCCAGCGTGGCGACCGGGCCGTCGAACGTAAGCTTCCAGTGGCGGTACTGGTCGGGGTGGCGCTCGAACGTCACCGGGGCGGCAGCGGCGGGCGTGGCGGTATCCGTCGACATGGGGGCGTCTCCTTGATGCACTATAGTGCTGTATCGTTTGCGATGAAATATAGTGCATCACGACGGGCGATGCAAGCCCCGGCGGGGTCTGGTGCGCAGCGGGAGGGCGGGGCGGAAGGGGCAGGGGTGGCGGGCCGCTTATGCGCCTAGTGCGGAATCTGGCGCAGTTGCGTCTGGAGCGCCTGAAGCGACGATGCGGCGTCCTGGCCGCTGGTGTCGACCGACACGTCCGCGCGCGAATAGAGCGGGGTGCGTGCCTGAAGGATGCGGCGCAGGTCGGTCATGGCCTCGCGGTTGCCCTCCATCGGCCGCATGTCGCCCTGGGCGACCACGCGGGCCATGTGTTCCTCGGGCGAGGTGCGGACCCAGACGGTCAGGCAGCGCGACAGCAGCAGGTTGAATGTGGCGGGCTCCGACACCAGGCTGCCCGGCGTGGCCAGCACCATCGTGTCGTGCTCGCGCAGCACGCGTTCAAGGGCGCGCATTTCGTAGCGCCGATAGGCAGCCTGACCATAAAGCGAATGGATTTCCGACAGGCTCGCGCCAGCTTCCTGTTCGATCGCGGCATTCAGTTCGACGAACGGCATGCCCTCGGCAGCTGCCAGTGACCGGCCCAGCGTGGATTTGCCGGCGCCGCGCAGGCCGATCAGTGCGATGCGGCGATGCCGCGCGTCGCGCGATTCGGCGGGTGACAGCGCGTGCTGCGCCGCCTCGCGCACGCGCGCCAGATCCGTGGCGGGCAGCTGTGCCAGCCACTGCACCAGTTGCGAGAATTCTGCGGCCCGGGAGCCGCCGTGACCGGCGGCGTGGCCATCCACCTCGGCCAGCACCACTGGCAGCGGCACGTCCAGCGCGCCAGCCACCTGGCGCAGCAGCAGGACCGATGCATTGCCGGTGCCGGTTTCCAGGTTGGCGAGGTAGCGCTCGGATACATCGGCGCCGCGTGCCAGATCCTTGCGCGACATGCCGCGTGCTGCGCGCAGCGAACGAATGCGCTCGCCAAGCTGCGTCAGGTAGGGGTCGCGCTCGCCTGCGGCGCGAGGCTCCGCGCGCTGGTCGGCACGGCTGTCGGCGGTCAGGAGCGGGTCGGGGTCGCGACGCATGCGGGTATCGAAAAATTGGGTCAGTCGGATGGGGCGTCGCATTATACGTACACGGCATGCGTGGCAGTGCATATGGTGCGTAGTTATATAGTGCATACCCTTGCTTGCATAATAGTCGATATGAAATAAAATGCATCGACATCGCGGCGGCGCTGGGCATGGCTGCCGGTACAAGAAGACAAACTGCTGGAAGCCATACCGGATCGCGTATTGCGGCTGGCGACGATCCGGGTGGCCAGAGGAGTGGAGACATGACGCCCCCGATCACAAGCACCGCGGCTGCCGGTACGGCAGGGCAGGCGGTGTCCCCGGCTGTATCCATGGCATCGTCTTCCGTGCCGCCCGCCGACACGCCGGGCCCGGCGATTGCCCCGTCTGCTGCTGGCGTGGCCGTGCTTCCCGCCCGCTACAACGCCGCCGAGGACCTGCTGGCGCGTCACCTGCAGGCCGGGCGGGGCGGCAAGCCTGCCTATATCGACGACTCCACCACGCTGACCTTTGCCGAACTGGACGGCCGCTGCCGCCGCTTTGCCGGCGCTTTGCGCCGGGCCGGGTTCCGGCGCGAGGAGCGCATCTTGCTGTGCGCGCTCGATACGATCGATTTCCCCACGGTGTTCCTGGGTTGCCTGCTGGCCGGTGTGGTGCCGGTTGCCGTCAACACCTTGCTGACGGTTGAAGACTACGCATACATGCTGGCGCACAGCGGCGCGCGGGCCGTGGTGGTGTCGGCGCCGCTGCTGGGCACGATGCAGGCGACTATCGACAAGTCCGGGCTTGTGCCAGACGTGATCGTGGCCGCGCCCGGGCCGGCGCCAGATGCCGGCTGGCCGGGCCCGACCGTCGCCAGCATGGTGGCCGATGCCGAACCCGCGCCGGACGCCGCGGCCACGGGCCCCGACGACATGGCGTTCTGGCTGTATTCGTCGGGCTCGACGGGCCGTCCCAAGGGCACCGTCCATACTCACGGCAACCTGTTCCATACGGCCGATCTGTACGCGCGCCGCGTGCTGGGCATCCGCGAAGACGACGTGGTGTTCTCGGCGGCCAAGCTGTTCTTTGCCTACGGGCTGGGCAATGCGCTGACGTTTCCGCTGTCGGTGGGCGCCACCACCGTGCTGATGGCCGAGCGGCCGACGCCCCAGGCGGTATTCCAGCGCCTGGTTTCACATCGCCCGACCGTCTTCTGCGGCGTGCCGACGCTGTTCGCCGGCATGCTGGCCGCCGCCGACCTGCCGCCGCGCGCCAGTGTGGCGATGCGGGTCTGCACGTCGGCCGGCGAAGCGCTGCCGCGCGATATCGGCGACCGCTTCCTGGCGCATTTCGGCTGCGACATCCTGGATGGCATCGGTTCCACCGAGATGCTGCACATCTTCCTGTCGAACCGCCCCGGCGAAGTGCGGTACGGCACCACCGGCCGCCCGGTGCCGGGCTATGAACTGAAGCTGCTCGACGAGCAGGGCGAGCCGTGCGCGGCCGGCGAGATCGGCGACCTCTATATCAAGGGGCCATCGGCCGCGCTGATGTACTGGAGCAACCGCGACAAGAGCCGCGATACGTTCGTGGGCGCGTGGACCCGCAGTGGCGACAAGTACGTCTGCGACACCGACGGCTACTACACCTATGCGGGCCGCAGCGACGACATGCTCAAGGTCGGCGGCATCTACGTGTCGCCATTCGAAGTGGAGGCCGCGCTGGCCCAGCATCCGGCCGTGCTGGAGGCCGCGGTGATCGGCGTGGCCGATGCCGACGACCTGATCAAGCCCAAGGCCTTCGTGGTGCTGCGCCCGGGCCAGCAATGGCACGACGGCATGGCCGCCGAACTGCAGGCCTTCGTCAAGTCGAAACTGGCGCCGTACAAGTATCCGCGGCAGATCGAGTGTGTGGAGGAGCTGCCGAAGACGGCGACCGGCAAGATCCAGCGTTTCCGGCTGCGCCAGCGCGAGGAAGCGGCGCGGTTGTCGTGAGGGATGGTGACGGCATACCGTCGGGCAGGGCCGTGATATGCGTGGTGACAGGGGTGGTGAGATGGGCAGCGAACTGGTTCGGATTCCGTTCGATGGGCGGCAGATCGACATCGAGTATCAATGGCTGAGGCCCGGGCGCGAACGGCGCCCGCTGGTGGTGTTCCTGCACGAAGGCCTGGGCTCGGTCAGCATGTGGCGCGATTTTCCGCGCCAGTTCTGCGAGGCCGGCGACTTCCGGGGCCTGGTTTTTTCGCGCTACGGCTATGGGCGCTCCACGCCACGGCCGCATGACGAGCAATGGGGAGTCGATTTCATGCATCGCCAGGCCCGCGAGGCGCTGCCGGTGTTGTTCGAGACGCTTGGCGTCGGCCCCGGCCGCCAGCACGGCAGGCCCTGGCTGATGGGCCACAGCGATGGCGGATCGATCGCGCTGATCTACGCGGCGAGCTTTCCCGATGCGGCGGATGGCCTGACGGTGCTGGCGCCGCATATCTTCGTCGAAGACCTCTCGGTGCGCAGCATTGCCACCACGCGCGAGACCTACCTGAACACCGACCTGCGCGCGCGGCTGGCGCGCCACCACGGCGATGTGGATTCGGCGTTCTGGGGCTGGAACGATATCTGGCTCAACCCGGACTTTCGCCATTTCGACCTGCGCCCGCTGCTGGACGGCGTCCGCTGCCCGGTACTGGCCGTGCAGGGCGAGGACGACGAGTACGGCACCATGGCCCAGATCGAGGGTATCCAGCGATATGCCCCGCAAACCGTACTGCTTAAACTCGCGCGCTGTGGGCATTCGCCGCACCGCGACCAGGCGGGCGCATTGACGGCTGCGACCGCGGCGTTTATAACGGCGAATACTTCAATCCTAAAATAATTGGCGGCGACAGCCGGGCCGGCACCGGTCCGGTGCGCGCGGCGCCACCGGCTTCAGACCACCAGGAGGAGAATCCATGCATCGCAATGCATTGCGCAGGCTGCTGCACGCTCGTCGTCTGTCTGTCGTCACGCTGGCCGCCAGCGCGGTGCTGGCCGCCGGCAGCGCCGCCGTGGCCCAGACCGCCCCGGCAGCCGGTGGCAAGGTCAAGGTCGGCTTCATGCTGCCGTACACGGGCACCTATGCGGCGCTGGGCACCGCCATCGAGAACGGCTTCCGCATGTATGTGCAGCAGCAGGGTGGCAAGCTGGGCGGGCGCGACGTGGAGTACTTCAAGGTGGACGATGAATCGGACCCCGCCAAGGCCCCGGAAAACGCCACCAAGCTGATCCGGCGCGACCAGGTGGATGTTGTGGTCGGCACCGTGCACTCGGGCGTGCAGATGGGCATCGTCAAGGTGGCGAAGGAAAACAACACGCTGCTGATCATCCCGAATGCGGGCGTGGACGAAGCCACCGGCCCGCTGTGCGGCCCGAATATCTTCCGTTCGTCGTTCTCGAACTGGCAGCCGGGCTATGCCATGGGCCACGTGCTGGCCGAACGCGGCATGAAGAAGGTGGTCACGCTGACCTGGAAATACGCGGCCGGCGAGCAGTCGGTCAAGGGTTTCAAGGAGGCCTTCGAGGCCAAGGGCGGCAAGGTGGTCAAGGAACTGAGCCTGCCATTCCCGAACGTCGAGTTCCAGGCGCTGATTACCGAGGTGGCGTCGCTGAAGCCGGACGCGGTGTTCGTGTTCTTTGCTGGCGGCGGCGCGGTCAAGTTCGTGAAGGACTGGCAGGCCGCCGGCCTGAAGGACAAGATTCCGCTGTACGGCTCGGGCTTCCTGACCGACGGCACGCTGGAAGCGCAGGGCGCGGCCGCCCAGGGGCTGGAGACCACGCTGCACTATGCCGACGGCCTGAGCAACGCGCGTGACAAGTCCTTCCGCCTGGACTACGCCAAGACCTACAAGCTGCAGCCGGACGTCTATGCGGTGCAGGGCTACGACGCCGCGCAGCTGCTGGCTGCCGGTGCGAACGCGGTCAAGGGCGACATGACCCGCAAGCCGGACATCATCAAGGCCATGGAGACGGCCAGGGTGGACAGCCCGCGCGGTGCGTTCACGTTGTCGAAGGCGCACAACCCGGTGCAGGACTTCTACCTGCGCAAGGTGGACGGCCGCGAGAACAAGGTCAGCACCGTGGCGGTGAAGGCGCTGGCCGACCCGGCGCGCGGCTGCCGCCTCTGATCCGGCCCATCCACAGGACCCGCGGAACCTCCGAGGCCCCCAGGACCCACCAGACGGCAGCGCCGGCTTCACGATGGACATTGTTTCCTTCCTTATCCAGTGCCTGAACAGCGTGCAGTACGGCCTGCTGCTGTTCCTGGTGGCCAGCGGGCTGACGCTGATCTTCGGCATCATGGGTGTGATCAACCTGGCCCATGGCAGTTTCTACATGCTGGGGGCCTACCTGGCGTTCACGCTGGCCAGCCTGACGGGCAACCTGTTTATCGCGCTGCCGCTGGGCATCGTGCTGGCCGTGCTGTTCGGCTACCTGCTCGAATGGGCGTTCTTCAGCTACCTGTACCAGCGCGACCACCTGCAGCAGGTGCTGATGACCTACGGGCTGATCCTGGTCTTCGAGGAACTGCGCAGCATCCTGGTGGGCGATGACGTCCACGGCGTGCCCGTGCCGGCGCTGCTGGACGGTGCGCTGCCGATCGGCAACGACATGACCTATCCGGTCTACCGGCTGTTCATCTCGGCGGTGTGCCTGCTGGTGGCCGGGGCGATGTACTACGTGATCCGCCGTACGCGGGTGGGCATGATGATCCGCGCGGGCGCCACCAATCGCGAGATGGTGCAATCGCTCGGCATCAACGTCACCGTGCTGTACCGCTTCGTGTTCGCGCTGGGCGTGGCGCTGGCGGTGCTGGCGGGGATGATTGCCTCGCCGGTGTCGTCGGTGTATCCGGGCATGGGCGGCCAGGTGCTGATCATCTGCTTCGTGGTAGTCGTGATTGGCGGGATCGGGTCGGTCAAGGGCGCGCTGGTGGCGTCGCTGCTGATCGGCTTTGTGGATACGTTCGGCAAGGTGTTCTGGCAGGATGCAGCCGGCGTGCTGGTGTACCTGCTGATGGCCGTGATCCTGCTGTGGAAGCCGCAAGGGCTGTTCCGCGCGGGTTGAGCAGGGAAGGGACATGCAAACCGATATCTCGACAACCGGGCCCCAGGACGTACGGCGCCCCGCGTGGCTGGCGGCCACGGGCTGGATCATCGCGCTGGCCGTGCTGTGCGCCGTGCCGCTGCTGCTGACCGCCGACAGCCACAAGTACTACATCGAGCTGCTCAGCAAGGTGATGATCATGGCGATCTTCGCGCTGTCGCTGCAGCTGCTGATTGGCTACACGGGGCTGGTCAGCCTGGGGCACGCGGCGTACTTTGCCATGGCGGCGTATGCCACGGCCATGCTGGCGCCCGAGAGCGGCGCGGGCAACGGCTGGCTGCTGATGCTGGGCGCGGTGGGCGCCGCGGGCCTGCTGGCGCTGGTGGTGGGCGCGATGGTGCTGCGTACGCGCGGCATCTATTTCATCATGGTCACGCTGGCCTTTGCGCAGATGGTGTATTTCGTGTTCCACGATACAAAGATCGCTGGTGGCAGCGATGGCACCTATATCTACTTCCGGCCCGAATTCGGCCTGTTCTCGGAACTGCCGCTTACGGTGAACGAGCCGGTGCAGTTCTACTGGCTCGTGCTGGCGGCCCTGGTGCTGACGGTGGCCCTGCTGGCGTTGCTGCTGCGCTCGCGCTTTGGTCACGCGCTGGTCGGCATCCGCCATAACGAGCAACGCATGCGCGCGGCCGGCTTTGGCACGTATCGCTACCAGTTGGGCGCCTTTGTGGCCGGCGGCATGCTGGCCGGGCTGGCGGGCTTTCTCTATGCGATCCAGTTCGGCTTTGTGAACCCCGAGATCGCGTCGTGGCACCAGTCGGGCAATGCCATGCTGATGGTGATCCTGGGCGGCGTGGGCAGCCTGGCCGGCGCGGTGCTGGGTGCGTTCTCGTTCGTGCTGCTGGCCGAGTGGTTCGGCACGCTGACCAGGCATTGGCAACTGCTGATGGGCGGTTTCATCATCGTCGCGGTGGCGCTGTTGCCGCGCGGGCTGGTGAGCGTGCCGGCGGTGCTGCGGCAACGTTCGCCGCGCCGGGCGCGCCGCCATGTGGGGGCCGCCGACCCGAACGCGCAAAGCCGGGAGGCCGCATGAACCAGCCCACATCGGCACCGGTGATGCAGGCCGACATGCTGTCGCGCCGCTTTGGCGGCCTGACCGCAGTCAACCAGGTGGACCTGTCGCTGCACCTCAATGAAATCCATGCCGTGATCGGCACCAACGGCGCGGGCAAGTCGACGCTGATCAACCTGTTGTCAGGTGAACTGCCGCCGTCGGAAGGCCAGCTCTATCTGCAGGGGCACGAGGTCACCGGCTGGGCGCAGCCGAAACTGGCGCGCCACGGGGTGGGGCGCAGCTACCAGCGCAACAATATCTTCCTGCCGCTGACCGTGCGCGAGAACTGCCGGCTGGCGGCGCAATCGCGCGCCCAGCGCGCATGGCGGCTGTGGGAGTCGGCGCAGAGTTGCCGCACCAGCCGTGCGCTGGCCGATGAAGCGCTGGAGCGCGCCGGACTGGAGCAGCATGCGGGCCGCATTGCCAGCGAACTGGCCCACGGGCAGAAGCGCCAGCTTGAAGTGGCGATGTGCCTGGCTACCGAGCCGGTGGCGCTGCTGCTGGACGAACCGCTGGCCGGCATGGGCGCCGAGGAATCTGCCCGCATGCTCGACCTGCTGCGCGGACTTCGCGAAGGACATGCGATCCTGCTGGTCGAACACGATATGGAGGCTGTGTTCGCCGTGGCCGACCGTATCACGGTGATGGTCAACGGCACGGTCATTGCCTCGGGCGATCCGGCCAGCATCCGCGCGAACCGCGAGGTGCAACTGGCCTACCTGGGCGAGGAGGACGGGGCGGGGCAGAAGCAGGAGGCCGGCGCATGAGCACCAATGCCATCATCGACGCCAACGGCGTCAACGCCTGGTACGGATCGAGCCACGTGCTGCGCGGCATCGACTTCCACGTCAATGCGGGGGAAACCGTCGGGCTGCTGGGGCGCAATGGCATGGGCAAGAGCACGCTGCTGCGTACGCTGCTGGGTCATGTCCGGGAACGCGCCGGCACGATCCGCGTGGCGGGCCGCGAGATGTCGCGCGCCCGGCCGCACGAGGTGGCCCGGCTTGGCGTCGCCTATGTGCCAGAAGGACGTGGCATTTTTCCGAATCTGAGCGTGCGCGAAAACCTGGTGATGGCCGCGCGGCCGGGCTGCGACGGCCGCAAGGACTGGGACGAGGCCCGCGTGCTGGACCTGTTTCCGCGGCTCAAGGAACGGCTATCGCATGGTGGGCAGCAACTGTCAGGCGGCGAGCAGCAGATGTTGTCGATTGGCCGGGCGCTGATGACCAACCCGGACTGTCTGATCCTTGACGAGGCCACCGAGGGGCTGGCGCCCCGTATCGTGCATGAAATCTGGAATGTGATTGCCACCGTGCGCGGCACCGGCATTGCATCGATCGTGGTGGATCGCAACTACCGCGCCGTACTGGCGCATGCAGATCGCGTGGTCGTGCTCGAAAAAGGCCAGGTGGTGATGGCCGGGCCGGCCGCCAAGCTGGCGGCCACGCCGGCGGCGCTGGATCGTTATCTTGGCGTCTGACGCCCGTTTGAAAAAAGTAACGTATCAGACATTCGATGTCGTGCCCTCGCAACGGCCCGACGGTGGGTAAACCGACCGTTGCGCCATTGGCGGGGCTTGACCATGCCCGGCTTCTTTCCCATGCTTGATCCGTCATGCCCGACGACGTCGGCATTTCCACAGTGGTCGCCGCACGACACTTCATCTAGAATGCGCGCGTTTGTGCAACGCAATAGAAACTGAGAAGGCCAACACGCCCCATCGGGGACCGGAGCCGCAAGCGTGAGAGAAATCGTGCCTGATAAAGCACTTTGGAGGGACTGTCCATCTGGCACCACGCCGGGACAGCCAAAGGCAGGCGCGGGAGGCGCGAGCCGGTTCACCTGACCCAATTCCATGACCCAGTCCGCAACCACCAGTCATTATTTCGTCGAAAGCCCGAGCACCCGTGCGCTCGTGATCGGCGCGATCGGCGTCGTCTTTGGCGACATCGGTACCAGCCCCCTGTATTCGCTGAAGGAGTGTTTCAGCAAGGACCACGGCATCCCGTTCAGCCCCGAAGCGGTGCTGGGCATCATTTCGCTGCTGTTCTGGGCCATGATCGTCGTCGTTTCCATCAAGTACGTGCTCTTCGTGATGCGCGCCGACAACAACGGCGAAGGCGGGGTGCTGGCGCTGATGGCGCTGGCATTGCGTACCGCCGCGCCGCGGTCGCGCATGGCCCGGCTGATCATGATGTCGGCCATTTTCGGGGCCTGCATGTTCTATGGCGATGCCGTGATCACGCCGGCCATCTCGGTGCTGTCGGCCGTGGAGGGCCTGGAGATTGCCGCGCCGGCGCTGTCGCATTTCGTGATCCCGATCACGCTGTCCATCCTGTGCGTGCTGTTCTTTATCCAGCGCCATGGCACCAGCGCGGTGGGCAAGCTGTTCGGGCCGATCATGGTGGTGTGGTTCCTGGCGCTGGGCGGGCTGGGCATCTTCAACCTGGTGCAGGCACCGGACATCCTCAAGGCCGTCAACCCCTGGTACGGCATCTCGTTCCTGATCGAACACTCGCTGCTGGCGTTTATCGTGCTGGGCAGCGTGTTCCTGGTGCTGACCGGCGCCGAGGCGCTGTACATCGACATGGGCCATTTCGGCGCCAAGCCAATCCGCTACGGCTGGTTCGCGCTGGTGATGCCCTGCCTGATGCTGAACTACTTCGGCCAGGGCGCGCTGCTGCTGGTCAACCCGCAAGCCATCGAGAACCCGTTCTTCCTGATGGTGCCGGACATGCTGCAGCTGCCGATGGTGCTGCTGGCCACCGCCGCCACCGTGATCGCGTCGCAGGCCGTGATCTCGGGGGCGTTCTCGCTGACCAGCCAGGCCATCCAGCTGGGCTTCCTGCCGCGCATGCGCATCCTGTACACGTCGGCGGCGGAAATCGGCCAGATCTACCTGCCCGTGATCAACTGGGCGCTGCTGGTGCTGGTGATTGCCGTGGTGCTGTCGTTCCGCAAGTCAGAGAACCTGGCCGCCGCCTACGGCATTGCCGTGACCACCACGATGCTGATCACGACGTTCCTGGCGGTCATCGTCATGCGCCGGTTCTGGAAGTGGAACCGGGTGCTGGTGACGCTGCTTGGCGCGTCGTTCCTGATCGTGGACCTGTCGTTCTTTGCGGCCAACCTGCTCAAGGTGGCCGAGGGCGGCTGGTTCCCGCTGCTGATGGGCAGCACCGCGTTCTTCCTGCTGATGACCTGGCACAGCGGCCGCAAGCTGCTGCGGGCGCGCAGCCTTGAAGACGGCATTCCGCTGGAGCCGTTTATCGCAGGCCTGCTGGCGCATCCGCCGCATCGCGTGGAAGGTACGGCCGTGTTCCTGACCGGCAGTACCGAATCGGTGCCGGTGTCGCTGCTGCACAACCTCAAGCACAACCGGGTGCTGCACGAGCGCGTGGTGTTCCTGAGCTTCGTGACGCGCGATATTCCGTACGTGGACGACGATCACCGCCTGACCTGCAAGGACCTGGGCGGCGGTGTATTCATCCTGGCGTCCGAGTACGGCTTCAAGGAAACGCCGGACGTACAGCGCGTGCTTGATCTGGCGCAGCGCAAGCTCGACATGCATTTCGAACTGATGGAAACGTCATTCTTCATCGCACGCGAGACGGTGATCCCGTCAAAGCTGCCGGGTATGTCGATGTGGCGTGAAAGGCTCTTTGCCTGGATGCATCAGAACGGCGCCAAGCCGTCGGACTTCTTCTCGATCCCGGCCAACCGTGTGGTGGAACTGGGCACGAAGGTGGAAATCTGACCCCGTTCGCTGACTGAACCGCCATGAAAAACGCCCCGCATCAAGCGGGGCGTTTCACATTCTGCCGTGCGGTGCCGGGTGGGCGCTGGCTCAGCGCTTCAGCTTGGCAAAGGCCGCGGCCATGGCGCCTTGCTGTTCCGACTCGCGGCGGTTGTTGCCGCCAGCGCCACGATTGCCACCGCCGTTGCGCTGGCCGCGATCGGCAGGACGGTCGCCACCGCCGGTACGCGGCGCCTGCTGGCCGGGCTCGTCGTCCAGGCGCATCGTCAGGCCGATACGGTTGCGCTTGACGTCCACTTCCATGACCTTGACCTTGACGATCTGGCCCGCCTTGACCACTTCGTGCGCGTCCTTGACGAACTTTGTCGACAGCGCCGAAATGTGGACCAGGCCGTCCTGATGCACGCCAATGTCGACGAACGCACCGAAGGCCGCCACGTTGGTGACCACGCCTTCCAGGATCATGCCCGGCTGCAGGTCCTTCACGTCTTCCACGCCTTCCTGGAAGGTGGCGGTCTTGAACTCGGGGCGCGGGTCGCGGCCCGGCTTTTCCAGTTCGGTCAGGATGTCGCGCACGGTGGGCAGGCCGAACTTGTCGTCGGCAAACTGCTGCGGCGACAGGCCGCGCAGGCTTTCGCGGTTGCCCATCACGTCGGGCAGGCCCTTCTTGATGTGGTCCAGGATCTTCTGCACCACCGGATAGGCTTCCGGGTGGACCGACGAGCGGTCCAGCGGGTTGTCGCCGGTGTTGATGCGCAGGAAGCCGGCGGCCTGCTCGAACGTCTTGTCCCCCAGGCGCGGCACCTTTTTCAGCGATTCGCGATTGTTGAACGCGCCGTTGGCATCCCGGAAATCGACGATATTGCGCGCCAGCACCGAGTTCAGGCCCGAAACACGTGCCAGCAGCGGGGCGGATGCCGTGTTCACGTCCACGCCCACGGCGTTCACGCAGTCTTCCACCACGGCGTCCAGCGCGCGGGCCAGCTCGCGCTGGTTCACGTCGTGCTGGTACTGGCCCACGCCGATCGACTTGGGATCGATCTTGACCAGTTCGGCCAGCGGGTCCTGCAGGCGGCGGGCAATCGACACCGCGCCACGTAGCGAAACGTCCAGTTCCGGGAATTCCTTGGCGGCCAGTTCCGACGCCGAGTACACCGACGCGCCGGCTTCGCTGACCACGATCTTGGTCAGCTTCAACTCCGGGGCGCCCTTCATCAGGTCCTGCACGAGCTTGTCGGTCTCGCGGCTGGCCGTGCCGTTGCCGATGGAGCAGAGCGCCACGTTGTGCTGCTTCGCCAGGCGGGCCAGTGTAGCCAGCGAACCGGTCCAGTCACGGCGCGGTTCATGCGGATAGATCGTTGCTGTATCGAGCAGCTTGCCCGTACTGTCCACCACGGCGATCTTGCAGCCGGTGCGGATGCCGGGGTCGATACCCATCACGGACTTGGGGCCGGCCGGTGCGGCCAGCAGCAGTTCGTGCAGATTGCGGCCAAATACCTTGATCGCCTCGCCCTCGGCGGTTTCGCGCAGCTGGGTCAGCAGTTCGGTTTCCAGATGCGGCTGCACCTTGACGCGCCAGCACCAGCGGCACACGTCGGACAGCCATTTGTCGGCCGGACGGTTGCGGTTCTCGATGCCGACATGGCGCGCGATCATGCCTTCGCACGGGTGCGGCACCATGGCGTCCTGTTCCTCGCCCAGGCCCAGCTTGACCAGCAGCACGCCGGCATTGCGGCCGCGGAACAGCGCCAGCGCCCGGTGCGACGGCACGGTGCGGATGGTCTCGCTGTACTGGTAGTAGTCGCGGAACTTCTCTTCCTCGGCGGTTTCCTTGCCTTCCATGACCGTGGACGACACCACGCCGTTGTTCCACAGGTGGTCGCGCAGCTTGCCCAGCAGGTCGGCTGTTTCGCCAAATTGTTCGGACAGGATGTCGCGCGCGCCGTCCAGCGCGGCCTTCGCATCGGGCACGCCGCCGTCGGCGGTGGGGTTGCCGTTGACGTACTTGGCAGCCTCGGCCTGCGGGTCAAGCGTGGGATCGGCCAGCAGTGCCTGGGCCAGCGGCTCCAGGCCGCATTCGCGGGCGATCTGGGCGCGCGTGCGACGCTTGGGCTTGTAGGGCAGGTACAGGTCTTCCAGCGTCTGCTTGGTCTCGGCACCCTCGATGGCTGCGCGCAGTTCGTCGGTGAGCTTGCCCTGTTCCTCGATCGACGCCAGGATCGTGGCGCGGCGGTCTTCCATGTCGCGCAGGTAGAGCAGGCGTTCTTCCAGCGTACGCAGTTGCGTATCGTCCAGGTTGCCCGTCACTTCCTTGCGGTAGCGGGCGATAAACGGCACTGTGGAACCTTCATCCAACAGGTCGACGGCAGCCGCCACCTGGCGCGGTTGCACGGACAGTTCGGCCGCGATCAGCGACACAATCTTTTGCAGGACGGAAGCAGGCAGATTGGACATCGAGAAAACGAGTCAGTCGAAAGCGGGGCATTGTGCCACAAGCGCGGCGCGCTTCCGGTGACGGGAAGACACCTTTTACATCGTCTTTTCGACGGCTTGCGCGGGTGGCACCTGCACGGCACCCGGCGGCCGGTTCGTGCCGCGGTCCGAGGGCCCCCCGGATGCTAGAATCGCGGCATGATCGTCAAGCCCCTTCCGGCCGTCATGGCTCGCCCGGTTTCCATTTCCGCTCCCCCGATTGCCACGCTCGCGCTGGCCGCGCTGCTGCTGGCGGCGCCGCTGGGCGCCGCGCACGCGCAGGCGTCGGCACCCGCTGCCGCTCCCACGTCCGCGCCCGCATCGGTACCCATCCCGCCGGACCCTGGCAAGCCGCGCGATTTCGAGGCCGAGCGCAAGGCCATCGGCGATTCGCGCGCCTGGACCAACTACCGGTTCGCGGTGGCCGAGCGGGCGTGCTACAGCAAGTTCCTGGTCACCAGCTGCATCGAGAAGGCCCAGGACGTGCAGCGCGAGGAACTGCACGTGCTGCGCGCCAGGGACCTGGAAGTTGGCGATGCCGAGCGCGCCTACAAGGCGGCCACGCGCGATCGCGAGCAGGCGCTGCGCCGCGCCGAATACGAGGCCGGCCAGCCGGGCCGGGCGGCCAACGAGCAGGCCAGCCGCGAGGCATTCGATCGCAAGCAGCAGGAACAGGCGCTGCGCGATGCGCAGGCCACCGGGCAGGCGCCCCAGCGCGCGGCCAACGCCGAGGCGTACCAGAAGAAGCAGGACGACTACAACGCGCGCATGAAGGAAGCCCAGCAGAAGGGCGCCGAAAGCGCGCGTCAGCGACAGGAAAACGTCAAGACTTACGAGCAGAAGCAGGCAGACGCCGCACAGCGCCAGAAAGACCTGGACGAGCGGCGCGCACGTGCCGAGGAGAAGCAGAAGCAGGGCGGCCAGAATTCGGCGCCGAGCCCGTTCGGTTTCTGATTCGTTGGCAGGGTCGGGCGGGGCCGCTGGCTGCCGCCATGGAGTACGAAGGCGCACCATGGATGAAAATCTCAACACGCTGGCGCGGCAGATCATCGAGTTGCAGATCGAACACCGCGACCTCGATTTCCTGATCGACCGGTTATCCGCCGATCCCGCCCACGACGAACTGCAGTTGCGCCGGCTGAAGAAGCGCCGGCTCAAGCTCAAGGATGCGATCACCTTGCTGCAGCTGCACCTGGAACCCGATGTCCCTGCGTGACCGTGTCTTGCCCGGTCGTGCCCTGACGGTCGCCCCGATGGCGCGCTGGCCTGGCGACCCGGCCCACTGAAGCGCGCCCCAAGCACCAGACATTTCCCGTGGCAGGCCAGCCGGCCGCGGGTACCGAAGAAAGCCCCACCTTGCCAGATCCCACCGACGACCTTCTGTCCGACGCCGCCGCGGCGCCAGACGCACACGAACCCGCCAAATCGCTGGGCGACGCCGTGGCCGCGGCATCGGCCAGCCAGGCGGCCTCGCAAGCGGCCCAACTGTCGCAGATGTTTGCCGAGACCGGCACACTGGCCACGGCGATTCCCGGCTATCGTCCGCGCGCGTCGCAGCAGAAGATGGCCGAGGCCGTGGCCAACGCCATCGCGCAGAACGACACGGTGATCGTCGAAGCGGGCACCGGCACCGGCAAGACCTTTGCCTATCTTGTGCCGGCCATGCTCTGGGGTGGCAAGGTCATCCTGTCCACCGGCACCAAGAACCTGCAGGACCAGCTGTTCCTGCGCGACATTCCCACGGTGCGCCATGCGCTGAACGTGCCCGTATCGGTGTCGCTGCTCAAGGGCCGCGCCAACTACCTGTGCCACTACCACCTGGAGCGTGCGCAGGCCAACGGGCGCCTCGCTTCCAAGCAGGATGCGGCGTGGTTGCGCGACATCGGCAAGTTTGCCAAGACGACGGCCACCGGCGACAAGGCCGAACTGGCGGCCGTGCCCGAGAATGCGCCGGTCTGGCAACTGGTGACGTCCACGCGGGACAACTGTCTGGGCAGCGAATGCCCGAACTACAAGGAATGCTTCGTCATGCGCGCCCGCAAGGAGGCGCAGCAGGCCGACGTGGTGGTGGTGAACCATCACCTGTTCTTTGCCGATGTGGTGCTGCGCGATACCGGCATGGCCGAGCTGCTGCCCGCCGCCAACACCGTGATCTTCGACGAAGCCCACCAGCTGCCCGAAACCGCGACGCTGTTCTTCGGCGATACGCTGTCCACCAGCCAGTTGCTGGAGCTGGCGCGCGATACCGTGGCCGAAGGGCTGTCCCACGCCCGCGACGCGGTGGACTGGGTGGCGCTGGGCGCGCCGCTGGAGCGCGCCGCGCGCGACCTGCGCCTGGCGTTCGGCCGCGACAACGTGCGCATGGCGATGGGGCAGATCGATGCCGATCCGCGTACCGCCGAGCCGTTCTACGAAACGCTCGATGCGCTGGAAGAAGCGCTGTCGGGGTTTGTCGAGGCGCTGGAATCGCAGGCAGAGCGTGCTGAAACGCTGGAGCAATGCCACCGCCGGGCCGTGGAACTGGCGAACAAGCTGGAGGTATGGCGCGACGACCGCGCCGCCGCACCGCCGCCTGCCGAGGCCTCAGCCCCGTCCGATGCATCGGATACCGAGGGCGGCACGGAAACGCCGCCACCGCCCGCGCCGGCCCAGTTGGGCCCGGACACCGTGCGCTGGGTGGAGGTGTTCTCGCACACCGTGCAGCTGCATCGCACGCCGTTATCGATTGCACCGATCTTCACGCGGCAGCGCGAGGGCCAGCCACGCGCATGGGTCTTCACCTCGGCCACGCTGTCGGTGAAAGGCAATTTCGCCCACTACGCGGCCCAGCTTGGGCTGAACAAGGATCAGTCGCTGACGCTGCCCAGTCCGTTCGACTACGCGAAGCAGGGCCTGCTGTATGTGCCGCGCGATATGCCGCCACCCAATTCACCCCAGTTCACCGAAGCCGTGGTGGAAAAGGCGCTGCCTTTGATCGAGGCGGCTGGTGGCCGCACGTTCCTGCTCTGTACCACGCTGCGCGCGGTGCAGAAGGCGTCGGACATGCTGTATGACCTGTTTGCCGCACGGGGTATCAACCTGCCGCTGCTGGTGCAGGGGCAGGCCAGCCGTACCGAATTGCTCGACCGCTTCCGCCAGCTGGGCAACGCAGTGCTGGTCGGCAGCCAGAGTTTCTGGGAAGGTGTGGATGTGCGCGGCGAGGCGCTTTCGCTGGTCATCATCGACAAGCTGCCGTTTGCGCCGCCCGACGATCCGGTGCTGGCCGCCCGCATGGAGGTGCTGCAGAAGAAGGGCCTGAGCCCGTTTGCCGTCCACCAATTGCCGCACGCGGTCATCACGCTGAAGCAGGGTGCGGGCCGCCTGATCCGCTCGGAATTGGATCGCGGCGTGCTGGCGATCTGCGATACGCGGCTCGTGGAAAAACCCTATGGCCGGCAGATCTGGCAGAGCCTGCCGCCATTCACGCGCACGCGCGAGGCAGACACCGTGGTCCGGTTCCTGGAAAGCCTGCGCAAGCCTGCTGGCGAGGAAGGTGCGGAGGGCGCGGAGGGCGCAGAACAGGGCGACGGCGAATAGGAAAAACGCCAGAAAATACCAGGAAGCGCCTGAGCAGCCCGGCCTGAAGGCGCAAAAAAGCCCGACGCAAGGTCGGGCTTTTTCATGCGGCGGTCAGACCGGGTGTCTTCAGAACACTTCCCACCAGGCCTTGTCCTTGCGGCGCTGTCCGTACTTGATGAAGTCGCTGTTCGGGTAGTTGCGTTCCATCACGCGGGCCGCGTCGTCGCGCAGGTCCTTCATGCCCAGTGAATCGTACGACCGAACCATGATGTACAGCGCTTCCTCGTTGGCCGGCGCGCCATCGTAGTCCTTGAGCGCCTGCTGCGCGCGGTTCACGGCAGCAAGGTAGGCACCACGGCGGTAGTAGTAACGCGCGGCGTGCACTTCGTGCTGGGCCAGCGCATTGACGATGTACTGCATGCGCAGCGTGGCGTCCGGGGTGTACTTGCTTTCCGGATAGCGCGTGATCAGGGTCTGGAACGCGTCATAGGCCGCACGGGCAGCCTTGGGGTCGCGCTCGCTGAGATCCTGGCCCGAGAAGCGGCCCAGCCAGCCGAGGTTGTCGTTGAAGTTGATCAGGCCCTTGAGGTAGTAGGCGTAATCGATGTTCGGGTGGCTCGGGTGGAGCTGGATGAAGCGGTCCACGGCCGCCAGCGCGGCAGCGGTCTCGCCATCCTTGTAGTTGGCGTAGGCGGTATCGATCTGCGCCTGCTGTGCGTAGCGGCCAAACGGATAGCGGCCCTCGAGCTTTTCGTACAGCTTGACGGCGCGCGTGTAGTCGCCGCCATCGAGGGCATCCTTGGCTTCCGAATATAATTTGTTGGCCGACCAGCCGGCCGTTTCGTCAGGCTGGTCTCCCAGCAGGCCGCATGCCGATAGCATGACGCATCCGCCTGCGAGCAAAACCGCTCCAATTTTCGCGCGCCAGTTCGCGCGTTTGATGCTCTGCAATTGCATGGGCAACCTGTTCCGGATGAAAAAAAATAGCGCCAAGCATTATAGCCGAAGCCCCAAGACCGAAACCGGTCTGGAACGCCACACCGAAAAAGCCGACGTGACCGATGAGGAATCCGAAGACTTCGACGACCATTTCGAGGATGGCGACGAAGGGGAGTCGGCAGCTGAATTCAATGACGAGGTGCCTGCGACGGCGCCTGCCGCCCCTGACCTGGTGCCACTGTACCTTGAAGTCGATAGCGCAGCCCATGGCGAGCGGCTCGACAAATTGCTAGCACGCCACTTCAGCGAATTTTCGCGCAGCCGCATCCAGCAGTGGATCGAGGACGGCGCCGTGCGTGTGGACGGCGAGCCCAGCCGCGCCAAGGCATCGGTGCAGATGGGGCAGCAGATCGAGATCCACCCCCAGGCCGCCCCTGAGTCGATGGCCTTTACGGCTGAGGACGTGCCGCTGGACGTCGTGTACGAAGACGACGCGGTGCTGGTCATCAACAAGCCGGCCGGGCTGGTGGTGCATCCGGCGGCGGGCAACTGGAGCGGCACGGTCCTCAATGGCCTGCTGCATCGCGACCCCCACGCTGCGCGCCTGCCGCGCGCCGGCATCGTGCATCGGCTCGACAAGGAAACTTCGGGCCTGATGGTGGTGGCGCGCACGCTGACGGCCCAGACCGACCTGGTGCGGCAACTGCAGGCCCGCACGGTCAAGCGCTCGTACATCGCGCTGGTCTGGGGCGAAACGCCCGACGAGGGCGCCATCGATGCGCCGATCGGCCGCGATCCGCGCGAGCGCACGCGCATGGCGATCGTGCATACCAACAGCGGCAAGCCGTCGCGCACCCATTTCGAAACGCTCGGCACCGTGCCGCTTGGCCGCTCGAAGGTGTCGATGGTGATGTGCCAACTGGAAACCGGTCGCACGCACCAGATCCGCGTGCATTTCGAGTCGATCGGTCATCCGCTGGTGGGAGATCCGGTCTATCACAAGGCCACGCAACGCGGCCAGCGCCCGGCCGTGCGCGTACCGCTGCCGGTGCCGTTCACGCGCCAGGCGCTGCACGCGTACCGGCTGGGGCTGATGCATCCGGTAACGGGCCGCAAGAAGTCGTGGGAAGCCGAGCCGCCCGAAGACCTGCAGGCGCTGATCGATGCGCTCGACTTCGACCGGTATGCGGAAGAGGACGACGAGGACGAGGGCGAGCCCGAATGGTACGAAGGGGAGGCCGACGACGATGACGACTGACCGGACGACCGCTGATCCGATGGCCGATGCCTCGGCCTGGATCGTCCCCGACTGGCCGGCGCCGGCGCGGGTGCGCGCGCTGTCCACCACGCGCATGGGCGGCGTCAGCGCGGGCCCGTACGGGCTGGCGGACGGCAGTGCAGGCGGACTCAACCTCGGGACGCATGTCGGCGACGACCCGGCCGCAGTGGCCGCCAATCGCGCCCGGCTGGCCAGCCATCTGCCGGCCATGCCGCACTGGCTGGAGCAGGTGCATGGCTGCGGCGTCGCCACCGCCGATGACGACGGCGCTGGCGGCCACGTGCCGCGCGCCGACGCCAGCGTCAGTGCTACGGCGGGGCATGTGTGCGCGATCATGACGGCCGACTGCCTGCCTGTGCTGCTGTGCAATACGGCAGGCACGGTGGTGGGTGCCGCCCATGCCGGCTGGCGCGGGCTGTGCGATGGGGTGATCGAGGCCACGCTGGCACGCATGGCCGCGCGTGCCGGTGCGCCAGCGCAGTGGCTGGCGTGGCTCGGGCCGGCGATCGGCCCCAGTGCCTTCGAGGTGGGCGCCGAGGTGCGCGAAGCGTTCCTGCAGCAGGCGTTGCCCGACGAGCACGCGTCGGTGGCGGCGGCATTCGTGGCAGGCGCGCCGGGCAAATACCTGGCCGACCTGTATGCACTGGCACGCATCCGTCTGGCGCGCGCCGGCTGCATGCAGGTGTTCGGCGGAAATACCTGCACGGTCAGCGATGCCGGCCGGTTCTACTCCTATCGCCGCGACCGCACCACAGGCCGCATGGCGACGATGGTCTGGCTGGTTGACTAGGCCCCCGCGCCGCCATCGTCAGGAAGCCGCGCGGGCTGTGCCGTAGCGGCTTCCGACGATTCCCGAGGTTGTCTGACGTCCTGCGTTTCCCGGGCTTCCCGGTCTTCCCGGGCCTCCCGCGCCTTGCGCCGGCGCCGTCGTCCCGGCGTTCCCATGATGTACATGACGATCGACACCGGGGCCAGTCCGTACAGCAGGAACGTGGCAACGCCCGCGACGATGCTGGTCTCGGTAATGGCCATCATCAGGGCGACATAAAGCCAGCCAATTGCCACGATATACATCAGGCTTTCATCTTTCTCGAATATGGGGTGAACCGGCCCGGCAACCCGCACCAGCATTACCGTCCGGTAGGTCGGGCTTCACTTATTCGGCCCCCGCATGGCAATGCCGATTTCCGCATTGACAGTCTCTCCATTGCAAGGCAACAATGCCTCGAAATGTATCGGAACCGAGGAACGATTCCAGGGTTTCGCCGGCAAGCATAGCGTAAGAGCCAAGCAGCCCTGGGCAGCTTGCGGACGCAACCCGGATACGGGGCGGGTCGGGAGACAGTTACCCCGAGCCCGTCATCCACTACGACAGGCAGAGAGACGATTACATCATGGCGACCGGCAAAGGTGCGGCAGCTTCCGGCAAGGAAGACAAGTCCCAACCGTTTCAATTTGCGCCGGGGCCATTCGATCCAGCTGCATGGCTGGAATGGTCCCGTCAGTGGGCACCTGAAACCAATGGCGAGATGCCGGCCGGTTTCCCGGCAGGTCTGGCCGGTGCGTTTCCTGGCGGCTTCCCCTCTGGCGATGCCTTCGCCAAGGCGTTCCAGCAGGCGTTTCCGAATGGCGGTGCGAACGGCGCGCCCCTGAAGATCGCGCCGGACCAGCTCGCGGGCATCCAGCAACGCTACCTGAAGGATTTTGCCGACCTTTGGCGCGAAATGGGTGAGGGCGCCATGACTGCCAACGGCAATCCGGCCGGCAACGGTAACGGCGGCGCCAGCGAACGGCTCTCCGATCGCCGCTTCGCCAGTCCTGCCTGGCGCAACAACGCGCCGTACCGCTATACCGCCGCGTTCTACCTGCTGACGGCGCGCGCCATGACCGAACTGGCCGATGCCGTGGAAGCCGATCCGAAGGTGCGCCAGCGCATCCGCTTCGCGGTGTCGCAATGGGTCGATGCGATGTCGCCGGCCAACTTCCTGGCTACCAATCCCGATGCCCAGCAGCGCCTGATCGAGTCGGGCGGCGAATCGCTGCGCAACGGCGTGCGCAACATGCTGGAAGACCTGCAGCGCGGCAAGATCTCGCAGACGGACGACAAGGCCTTCGAAGTGGGCCGCAATGTGGCCGTGACCGAAGGCGCCGTGGTCTACGAGAACGAATATTTCCAGCTGCTGCAGTACAAGCCGCTGACCGACAAGGTCTACGCGCGCCCGCTGTTGCTGGTGCCGCCGTGCATCAACAAGTTCTACATCCTGGACCTGCAGCCCGAAAGCTCGCTGGTGCGGCACGCCGTGGAGAACGGCCACACGGTCTTCCTGGTGTCGTGGCGCAATCCCGATGCCTCGATGGCCGAGCGCACCTGGGACGACTACATCGAGCACGCGGCCATTCGCGCGATCGAGGTGGCGCGCGATATCGGCGGGCAGGACCAGATCAACGTGCTGGGCTTCTGCGTGGGCGGCACCATCGTCTCGACGGCGCTGTCCGTGCTGGCCGCCCGTGGCGAACGGCCGGTGGCCAGCCTGACGCTGCTGACCACGCTGCTTGACTTCGCCGATACCGGCATCCTCGACGTATTCGTCGACGAATCGCACGTACAGCTGCGCGAGGCCACGCTGGGCGGCGCAGCCGGTGCGCCGTGCGGACTGCTGCGCGGCGTCGAACTGGCGAACACGTTCTCGTTCCTGCGACCGAACGACCTGGTCTGGAACTACGTGGTCGACAACTACCTCAAGGGCAATACGCCGGTACCGTTCGACCTGCTGTTCTGGAACGGCGACGCCACCAACCTGCCGGGCCCGTGGTACTGCTGGTACCTGCGCCACACCTACCTGCAGGACGAACTCAAGGTGCCGGGCAAGCTGACCGTCTGCAACGCGCCGGTGGACCTGGGCGCGATCGACGTGCCGACCTATATCTATGGATCGCGCGAAGACCATATCGTGCCGTGGATGGCCGCCTATGCATCGACCGCGCTGCTGAACAACAAGCTCCGTTTCGTGCTGGGTGCTTCCGGCCATATCGCCGGCGTCATCAATCCCCCGGCCAAGAAGAAGCGCAGCCACTGGACCAATGACGCGCTGCCCGAATCGGCCCACGAATGGCTGGCAGGTGCCCAGGAGCACCCGGGCAGCTGGTGGCCCGACTGGATGGCCTGGCTGGGCAAGCAGGCAGGCCAGAAGCGCGCCGCGTCCGACACGCTGGGCAACGCCCATTACCAGCCTGTAGAACCGGCACCCGGCCGCTACGTGCGTCAGCGCGCCTGATTTTCATGCGGGCTGGCCGTTCCGGTCGGCCCGGTTTCGAACCGATCCGCGATTCGCTTTCTCGAAAGGACCTCAAATGACCGATATCGTCATTGTTTCCGCAGCCCGTACCGCAGTTGGCAAGTTCGGTGGCTCCCTGGCGAAGATTCCGGCGCCAGAGCTGGGCGCCCTCGTGATCAAGGCCGCGCTCGAGCGCGCCGGCGTGAAGCCGGACCAGGTGAGCGAGGTGATCATGGGCCAGGTGCTGACGGCTGCCTCGGGCCAGAACCCGGCACGCCAGGCATCGCGCAAGGCCGGCCTGCCTGACATGGTGCCCGCCATGACCATCAACAAGGTGTGCGGCTCGGGGCTGAAGGCCGTGATGCTGGCAGCCAACGCCATCATTGCGGGCGAAGCCGAGATCGTGGTGGCCGGTGGCATGGAAAACATGAGCGCCGCCCCGCACGTGCTGCCGGGCTCGCGCGACGGCTTCCGCATGGGCGACACCAAGCTGGTGGACTCGATGATCGTGGACGGCCTGTGGGATGTCTACAACCAGTACCACATGGGCATCACCGCGGAAAACGTCGCAAAGGAATATGGCATCACCCGCGAAGCCCAGGATGAATTCGCGGTGGCTTCGCAGAACAAGGCCGAGGCCGCCCAGAAAGCCGGCAAGTTCGATGAGGAAATCGTCCCGGTGCTGATTCCGCAGCGCAAGGGCGATCCGGTGGCCTTCAAGACCGACGAATTCGTGCGCCAGGGCGCCACGCTGGACAGCATGGCCGGCCTGAAGCCTGCTTTCGACAAGGCCGGCACGGTCACGGCCGCCAATGCGTCGGGCCTGAACGACGGCGCCGCTGCCGTGGTGGTGATGTCGGCCGCCAAGGCCAAGGAACTGGGCCTCACGCCGCTGGCTACGATCAAGGCCTACGCCAACGCCGGTGTGGACCCGGCCGTGATGGGCATGGGCCCGGTGCCGGCCAGCAAGCGCTGCCTGTCGCGCGCCGGCTGGGAAGTCAAGGACCTGGACCTGATGGAGATTAACGAAGCCTTCGCCGCGCAGGCGCTGGCCGTTCACCAGCAGATGGGCTGGGACCAGTCGAAGATCAACGTGAACGGTGGCGCCATTGCCATCGGCCATCCGATCGGTGCATCGGGCTGCCGCATTCTGGTGACCCTGCTGCACGAAATGAAGCGTCGTGACGCGAAGAAGGGCCTGGCCTCGCTGTGTATCGGCGGCGGCATGGGCGTGGCGCTGGCAGTCGAGCGCTGATTGCAGGAGGAGTATGCCGGCGGCGCGTGCCGAGGAACGCCAGCCCGCCGGTTTCGGTACAGACCTGAGCATCGATAACAACGATCGAGCGAGCCAACTAGGAGTGGATATGACTCAGCGCATTGCATATGTGACCGGCGGCATGGGTGGCATTGGAACCGCGATTTGCCAGCGCCTGGCCAAGGACGGATTCAAGGTGGTGGCCGGCTGCGGCCCGAACTCGCCCCGCCGCGAGAAATGGCTCGAACAGCAACGCGCGCTCGGCTACGAGTTCGTGGCGTCCGAGGGCAACGTGGCCGACTGGGATTCGACCAAGACCGCTTTCGACAAGGTCAAGTCCGAAGTGGGCGAGGTTGACGTACTGGTCAACAACGCCGGCATCACGCGCGACGTGGTGTTCCGCAAGATGACGCGGGCCGACTGGGACGCCGTGATCGACACCAACCTGACGTCGCTGTTCAACGTGACCAAGCAGGTGATCGACGGCATGGCCGACCGTGGCTGGGGCCGGATCGTCAATATTTCGTCGGTGAACGGCCAGAAGGGTCAGTTCGGTCAGACCAACTATTCGACGGCCAAGGCCGGCCTGCATGGCTTCACGATGGCGCTGGCGCAGGAAATGGCCACCAAGGGCGTGACGGTGAACACCGTGTCGCCGGGCTATATCGCCACGGATATGGTCAAGTCCATCCGCCAGGACGTGCTGGACAAGATCGTCGGCACGATTCCGGTCAAGCGCCTGGGCGAGCCGGATGAAATTGCCTCGATCTGCGCCTGGCTGGCATCGGAAGAGTCGGGTTTTTCGACCGGTGCCGACTTCTCGCTGAACGGCGGCCTGCACATGGGCTGACGCCGGCGGCACGCGCTGGGGCGCCGCGTTGATGCGGCGCATCCAGCGCAGTGCACAAGCGGATTCCGGGGTCGGCAATCGGCTTGCGGAAACGGGCCGCCCGCGTGTTTATCTGGCACGCGGGCGGCCTTTCTTTTGTATACGCGACACTTTGCTGCGGGTTTTCCTTAAACACTGCCGTCTTTCCATAGTGCTTTCTTGAGCATAGAATCAGGGCAATGGCGCAACCGGCACCAAAGAGGAGCGCTCCTCACGGGTCTGGTCCGGTTGTATCTTGCGCGCCTGCGGCGCCGATCCCGCCCGGGACGGCGCGTCCATTGCGCACTGCACCGCATGCGGTGCAGCAGCGTTGCGACCAGGCGCAGCAGCGGATGCCAACCGCCGGCATCAGCGACGACAAAAGGATAGAGCACCGATGGCCACGACCAAGAAAGGCGCAGAGCGACTGATCAAGAAATATCCCAATCGCCGGCTCTACGATACGCAGACGAGCACCTACATCACGCTCGCGGACGTCAAGCAGCTGGTCATGGATACCGAGGAATTCAAGGTCGTCGATGCAAAGACGGGCGAGGAACTCACGCGCAGCATCCTCCTGCAGATCATCCTGGAAGAGGAAACGGGCGGCGTGCCGATGTTTTCGAGCGCCATGCTGTCGCAGATCATCCGTTTCTACGGCCATGCCATGCAGGGCATGATGGGTACCTACCTGGAAAAGAACATCCAGGCGTTCATCGATATCCAGAACAAGCTCGCCGAGAACTCGAAGGGTCTGTATTCGGGCGAGGCGTTCAGCCCGGACATGTGGTCGCAGTTCATGAACCTGCAAGGCCCGATGATGCAGGGGATGATGAGCAACTACATCGAGCAGAGCAAGAACCTGTTCGTGCAGATGCAGGAACAGATGCAGAACCAGGCCAAGAGCATGTTCGGCACGTTCCCGTTCAACCAGCCGGACAAGAAGTAAGCGGCCAGCCCCTCGCGCGCCGATCAAAGAAAGGCCCTGCACGACTGCAGGGCCTTTTTCGTTGTGCGGCGGCGACGAGATGTTGTGAATGTCTGGCGAATTGCCACATTGGTGATGCACTCCCAGTAAGGCGATGACCACGGCACGTCTTGTGTGGTCCAATCGGCCAAGCCCTGAGCACCGGGCACTCGCTGATCCTTATTTTTTTCGCTGCACGATGGCATCGCAAGCGCGAGCGCGGGTAATGCGCGCTGCCATCGGGCCCGAACTGGAGGCACATCCATGTCCAGCCAAGCCGCTAGGTGGGGCCTTTCGCCCGACCATGTCGAATCGCCGAAATTCACGAATGTCTTCGAGTTCGCGCTCGGGGTGTACGGGCATGTCGCGCAGGTCCAGCGCGACGTCGGTACGTTGTCGGCGGCCCAGCAGGGCATCGAGGAGCGGATCGATGCCACGCGGGCGCAGATCGGGGCCGCCGAAGGGCGCCTTGGTGAGGGGATCGTCGAAACCGAGGCCCGGTTGAGCGACCGCCTTCGCGAATCGGAGGCCCGAATGACCCGGGCGCTGGATGCGTCGGAGACCAAATGGGAGTCGACCATCACCCGTGCGCTGCAAGAGATCGATGCCCGTTCCGAGGCGCGCTTTAGCCGGATGGAAGCCCGATTCGACGCGATGGACGCAAGATTCGAGGTCGTGGGCGCGAAGTTCGATGCCATCGACGCCCGTTTCGACCAGATGGACGCGCGGTTCGAGCAGATGGACGCCAGAATGGACAAGATGGACGACCGGTTCGACAAGATGGATATCCGGTTCGACAAGGTGGACGACCGGTTCGATAAATCCGACGCGAGGGTGGACAAGCTGGAAGAGAGCCTTGGAGATCGCATCCACTCCAGTAACGAACGGATTTCCGCCTTGAAAGACCGACTCAACAAGGTCTTCTGGGTGGCGTCGGGCGGGGGCATCGCCCTCGGTCTGGCCGTTGGCTGGAAGCCGATCATCGAGCGGGTGGGCGGTCTGGCTGGGCTGTGACGGTGCGGTTTCCGGCCCATTTGGTCGGGCCACGCGCCAACAACGGCCGCTCGGGGTAAAATCTCCGCCTTTCATGGCAAATGACGGCGCCCGGCAGGCTCGCCGGTTGCCTCTAGACCAGCGCGGCGCACCACCGGGGACGGTAGGGCGCGCCCAGATCCCCACATTCGCGGTGCCCCATGTCGTCTGAAACCAATCTGTCCAATCCTGCGCCGAAAGTCGGCTTTGTATCACTTGGCTGCCCCAAGGCCCTGGTCGATTCCGAGCAGATCATCACGCAGCTGCGCGCCGAAGGCTATGCCATCAGCGGCACCTACGACGGTGCCGATCTTGTGGTGGTCAACACCTGCGGCTTTATCGACGAGGCGGTACAGGAGAGCCTGGATGCCATCGGCGAGGCGTTGACGGAAAACGGCAAGGTCATCGTGACCGGCTGCCTGGGCGCCAAGAAAGACGCGGCGGGACACGATATCGTATCGTCGGTGCATCCCAAGGTGCTGGCCGTTACCGGCCCGCACGCCCTTGGTGAAGTCATGCAGGCTGTGCACACGCACCTGCCGAAGCCGCACGATCCGTTTACGGATCTGGTGCCGGCTGCGGGAATCAAGCTCACACCCAAGCACTATGCCTACCTGAAAATCTCGGAAGGCTGCAATCACCGCTGCTCGTTCTGCATCATTCCCTCGATGCGCGGCGATCTGGTGTCCCGTCCGGTGGCCGAAGTGATGCTGGAAGCCGAAAACCTGTTCAAGGCCGGCGTGAAGGAACTGCTGGTGATCTCGCAGGACACCAGCGCCTACGGGGTGGACGTCAAGTACCGTACCGGTTTCTGGGCCGGCCGGCCGCTCAAGACCCGCATGACCGAGCTGGTGGCGGCGCTGGGCGAACTGGCCAGCCAGTACGGCGCCTGGGTGCGCCTGCACTATGTGTATCCGTACCCGCACGTCGACGAGATCATTCCGCTGATGAACCAGGGCAATGTGCTGCCGTATCTGGATGTGCCGCTCCAGCACGCGCACCCGGACGTGCTCAAGCGCATGAAGCGTCCGGCCAATGCCGAAAAGACCCTCGACCGCATCCGCGCCTGGCGCGAAATCTGCCCCGAACTGACCATCCGCAGCACGTTCATCGCCGGTTTCCCGGGCGAAACGGAAGCGGAATTCCAGACGCTGCTGGATTTCATTGCCGAAGCCGAACTCGACCGCGTGGGTTGCTTCGCCTATTCGCCGGTGGAGGGTGCAACGGCGAACGACCTGCCCGGCGCGCTGCCCGACGAAGTCCGTGAGGAGCGCCGTGCGCGTTTCATGGAAGTGGCCGAGGCGGTGTCGGCGCGCAGGCTTCAGCGCAAGGTGGGACAGACGCTGCGGGTGCTCGTCGACGAGGTGAACCAGGACGGCGGCATCGGTCGCTCTTCCGCCGATGCCCCGGAAATTGACGGGCTGGTTTATATCGATCCGGCTGCAAAGCCGTCGCAGCGTTTCAAGACTGGCGACTTCGTCAATGTGAAGATTACGGGCGCCGACGGCCACGACCTCTGGGGCGAAATCGCCTGATCCAGTGTGTCGGCTTCGGGGGCCGGAAGGCCGGGCTGCAAGTGTGCCTGTCCAGACAATTAGGTAAAAGTACGGTCGTTCGCTTTTGCTTGGCGAAGACTATACTGTGCGCCGCAACATAACGCATGGAGACGAAACATGACGCGTGAAGTGGTGGTTGTCAGCGGTGTGCGCACCGCAATCGGTACCTTTGGCGGCAGCCTGAAGGACCTGGCCCCGACCGAACTGGGAGCGCTGGTTGTGCGCGAAGCACTGGCCCGCGCCAACGTGTCCGGCGATGACGTCGGTCACGTCGTGTTCGGCAATGTCATCCAGACCGAGCCGAAAGACATGTACCTGGGCCGCGTGGCGGCCGTGAACGGCGGTGTGTCGATCAATGCGCCCGCGCTCACCGTGAACCGCCTGTGCGGCTCGGGTCTGCAGGCGATTGTCAGCGCCGCGCAGACGATCCTGCTGGGCGATGCCGACGTCGCCATTGGCGGGGGTGCCGAAAGCATGAGCCGCGCCCCGTATCTGGCGCCGATGGCCCGTTGGGGCGCGCGCATGGGCGATGCCAAGCTGGTCGACATGATGCTGGGCGCGCTGCACGACCCGTTCCACACGATTCACATGGGTGTGACCGCCGAGAATGTCGCGAAGGAATACGACATTTCGCGCCAGCAGCAGGACGAAGCCGCGCTGGAATCGCACCGCCGGGCATCGGCCGCGATCAAGGCGGGTCACTTCAAGGACCAGATCGTTCCGGTCACGCTGAAGTCGCGCAAGGGCGACGTGGTCTTCGATACCGACGAACACGTGCGCCATGAAGCGACCATGGACGACATGACCAAGCTGAAGCCTGTTTTCGTCAAGGAAAACGGCACGGTCACGGCTGGCAACGCATCGGGCCTCAATGACGCCGCCGCGGCGGTGGTGCTGATGGAACGGGCGGAAGCCGAGCGTCGCGGGCTGAAGCCGCTGGCGCGACTGGTGTCCTATGGTCATGCCGGGGTGGACCCGAAGACGATGGGGATCGGTCCCGTACCCGCCACCAGGATTGCGCTCGAGCGTGCCGGACTGTCGGTCAAGGATCTGGACGTGATCGAAGCCAATGAAGCGTTCGCCGCACAGGCTTGCGCCGTGACCAAGGCCCTGGGCCTGGATCCGGCCAAGGTGAATCCGAACGGTTCGGGCATCTCGCTGGGCCATCCGATTGGCGCCACGGGCGCACTGATTACCGTGAAGGCGGTGCATGAGCTGCAGCGCGTTCAGGGTCGCTATGCACTGGTCACGATGTGCATTGGCGGCGGCCAGGGCATTGCCGCGATCTTCGAGCGCGTCTAACGTCACCTGCTCGTTATTGCCGAGAAAGCTGTCTTGTCCCGTCCTGTTCTGTCCCGCCTTCTGTATTCGATGATCGTCGCCATTTCGGTGGCATTGCCGGCGGCAGCCATGGCGGCCGGGGACGATTTGTCGACAGGCAACGGGCAGGGCGACAGCTTGGGTATCAACGACGCTATCCGCGCGGGCGAAGCCCGGCGCGGGGCGTCGCTATCGACAGGGCAGGTACGCACGCTGTCGCCGCGCCAGGAGTACGCGCACTATCCGACGTACGTCGGCACGGTGGGCGACAAGCAGGTGCGCATGCGCATCGCGCCGAAGACCGATACGCGGGACAGCCTGCATGGCGAATACCAGATCGGGGACGGCAAGGGTGTGCGGCTGCTTTCCGGGGAGTGGGAGAACGGTGCGTTCCTGATGGAAGAGTCCGACGATGGCACGCGTGTGTCCGGTAACTGGGAAGGCCAGATCGACCGGGATGGCGCGGTGCGCGGCACCTGGACCGATGCCTACAATCCGTCCATCGTTCTGCCGTTTTTCATTCGGCCGTTTGGCGGATACCTGGTGATTCCGCCGTTCGACATGAATTCCGGCAGCGGCATCACCTACGCGCCGCCTGCGCCGAAGTCCTCCATTTCGACTGGCAAGCCCCGTTAGTGCGCCGGCGCCACTTCGCGTGGCGAGCGCGGCATTTGCTGGTAAGCTCGGACGCCTGATCCGAATTTTCCAGGGAATCCGCCGTGTCTGCTTCCGACTCGTCACGCAACCCGCCTCGCCATATCCAGACCACTGCGGTCCAGCCCGACCTGGATATCGCGCCGGGTTTCGACTCCTTTTCCACGCCTACCTACCGCGGCTCGACAATCGTCTTCCGCAACCTTGCCGAACTGCGCGCCTACGGTGATCGCAGCAAGACTTACTGGCGCTACGGCCTGCACGCCACGCCCACCAGCGAGGCGCTGTGCCAGCAACTGGCGCAGATCGAAGGTGGCCGGCACACATTGCTGTTGCCCTCGGGCATGGGCGCCATCTCGCTGGTGTACTTTGCCTTGCTGCGAACCGGCGACGACGTGCTCGTACCCGACAATGTCTATGGCCCGAACCGCGACCACGGCGAATGGCTGGCGCGCGAATTCGGCGTGACGGTTCGGTACTACCATCCGTCGATTGGCGCGGGTATCGCTTCGCTGATCCAACCCAATACGCGACTGATCTGGATGGAGGCGCCTGGCTCGGTGACGATGGAGGTGCCGGACAGCGACGCCATCGTCTCGGCCGCGCGGGCGCACGGCGTGCTGACAGCCATCGACAACACCTGGTCGGCCGGGGTCTATTTCAAGCCTTTCGAGAAGGGCATCGATATCTCGGTGCAGGCGCTGACGAAGTACCAGTCCGGGGGCAGCGACGTGCTGATGGGCGCAGTCATCACGCAGGACGACAAGGTGCATGACCGTCTCAAGCGTACCCGCATGATCATGGGGTGGGGCGTGTCGGCAGACGATTGCTTCCTGGTGCTGCGCGGATTGGCCAGCATGCCGGTGCGCCTGGCCGCGCACGACCGTGCGGCACGTGAAGTTGCCGAATGGCTCAAGCAGCGCCCGGAGGTGACTCGCGTCCTGCATCCGGCACTGACCGACTGCCCCGGGCACGCGGAATGGTCGCGCGATTTTTCCGGCGCCAGCGGGCTGTTTTCGATCATCCTGCATAGTCGCTTTTCGCGCGAACAGGTCGATGCATTTGTCGAGGCCCTGAAGTTGTTTGCGATCGGCTGGTCCTGGGGCGGCGCGCATAGCCTGGCCGTGCCGTATCACGTCGATACGATGCGTCCGGCGGGCACCTGGCCGCCGGAGGGCTGGATCAACGCCGGGGAGCTGGTGCGCCTGTACATTGGACTGGAAGATTCGCGCGACCTGATCGGCGATCTGAAGCAGGCAATGGAGATAACCCTGCGCTAACCGCCGGCGTCCAGCAGCAAAAAGCCCCGCCAGAGATGAGCGGGGCTTTTTGTTTGCAGCCGGGCCGATGCGGCCGTTGCAAGCGGGTCAGGATACGTCTGCCTTGCGCATCGTTGCCTGCGGTGCAGCCTGCGCCGTGGCACCACGTGGTGCCCAAACCGATTCGGCGGGACCATTCTGCGCGCGGCGCTGGGTGACCCGGGCCAGTGCGATGTAGCCGACTGCCATGGAAATGGCGCCAATGTCGAAGCCGGCGATGACCCAGCGGCCGTGGAGTGCGGCGGCAAACAGGTGGTCGCCCGTCAGGACCCAGTTCGAGAACGGCACGGCCAGAGTCGCCAGTGCGGCCACGTAGAGCAGTTCCACGGCGGCACGAATCGGCGGCCGGGCCAGCGCCCAGGCTGCGGACAGCACGAACACCGGCCAGAACACATAGCTCACCGCACGGTCGGGCCACAGCAAGGCGGCCGGGAAGCACAGCGCCACGCCGATACAGGTGCCGATGCAGACGCCAACCGTGGCCTGGGCCAGCAGTCTGTGCACGCGGGGCTGTTCGGCCTGGCGCGACTTCCGGCGCGTCTCGATCCACAACAGGTTGCCGGAATAGAACAGGAACGCACCGGCCAGCCCGGCCACAAGGTAGACAAAGCGCACGGCCAGGTCGCCATAGGTGCCGTAGTGCAGCGCGAACATGGCGCTGTAGACCGTATGGTTCGTATCGCGTGCGCCAGCCGTCTGGTTGGCGATCAACTGGCCGGCATTCGGCTCGTTGGCGGCGGCGTGGATGCCCACCGCGCCGCCATTGCCCAGCGCGCGCGTACTGTCACCTCGCACTTCGGCCACGGCGTTGGCATCGCCATAGCGCTGGAACCGGATCGCGCTGGGCGTGAACCGTTCGCCGCCGTGCTCGCGCGCAATCGCGAGCAACTGGGCTGACGTCATGGTCGGCGACGCGCGGCCCGCGGCCGTGACTTCGGGCGCGGCGCCCGTGACGCGCGGTACCGCTTCGAAGAGCTTGCCGTCGAACGTCAGCGTGTTGAAAACCATCACCATGATCAGCGACAGGCAGAAGAACGCGCCCGTGATGGCAAAAATCAGGTGGAAGGGCAGGCTGAACAGGCCCAGCACGTTATGCGTATCCATCCAGAAACGCTTCAGGTTGCGCCCGGGCCGCACCGCGAACAGATCTTTCTTCAGGCGGGGCAGGTGCAGGATCACGCCCGATACCAGCGCCAGGCCGTACAGCACGGAGATGATCCCCATGAAGTACATGCCGTTGATGCCCAGGCCCAGCGAATAGTGCAGCGAGTTCAGGAACGCCGACAGTTCACCAGTCACGTGGTCGAGCGATGTGTTGTTCTGGGCCGCCTTGTCGCCATTCAGGCGCTCGCCGTTCATCGTGTGCCATTCACCGGCCTTGTCCTGCCAGTAGGCGTTGAAGTCCGGTTCCTCCTTGCTGGGCAGGCCGACATAAACGCTGTTGGCCGCGTCCGGATGCACCGCGACCAGCTTTTGCACGAAGGCGTCGATGGCGGGGCCATCCACCTGGACTTCGGCGCCGTGATGGCCCTCCAGGCGCGCCGGGTTCTGCCAGACGTGCAACTCATGGTGGAAGACAGTGATCGCGCCCGCGAAGAAGGCGATGAACAGTGCCCAGCCGGCCATCAGGCCGACCCAGGTATGGAGCGTATTGAATACGCGCAGGGTGTTGGGTTTCATGCGTATGCCTCGGTGGCCGGATCAGTGCCCTGACAGGGCCGACAATGTCGATGCCGGCGGCATCGCGTGCATCAGGCGAACAGCCCACAGGATGCCGTAGCAGACCAGGTTGCCCCCGATCAGCCACAGCCACGCGGCGCGGCTGGTCTGGAAAAGCAGGCTCAGGCTGATGATGGTGACCCACAGCACGAAGCTCAGCATCACGGCCAGCACGACGCCGCTTTCCCAGCCGCCCGGCAGCCACAAGACGCCCAGGGTGCACAGGGCGATGGCCAGCGGCAGGCCCAGCAAGGCTCCGGCGAGCCACTTGGTTCCGATCATGATGGGCTCCCTTCGCCGGGCATGTCGTCGTAGCGCTTGTGGTGGATCCAGGTGCCCACGAACGGCCAGGCGGACAGGCAGCAGGTCAGCGTGACCAGCGTTGCGGCGATCGCCACAGGCCAGCCTTCAGGGATGCTCATGACCCAGGTGCCGGCGATCGCCAGCACGATGCCCAGCCAGAACAGCAGGCGGGGCGGCAGCGGTGCGCGGCCATTGTTGTCGGCGTCCACGCACAGCACCTGGTTGGGCGCGGAAAGGTAAAGGCACGCGGCGGCGGCCAGGGATAGGAAAACGGCTAACGCTTGCATGCGTCGTGCGACCCAGGGGAGGGAATTGCGGGAAAGGAATAATAATAATGATTCGCATTTGATTTCACAAGAAAATCAAAGCGTTATGCCGCGATGTGGTATCGCTGTGACCGAAATGCGAATGACGCAAATGTAATGTGACAGGCGTAGCAAGATGTGCGCGAAAGAGATCTTGGCAGCGCTTGGGGGCGGCAGCAGGCACCGCGAACGGGTGCCTGGCAGGGAGAGGATCGCCGCGCTGGAATGCCCGGGGCGATCGGTGGATGCGACCGAGCCTAGTGCGGGAAAAGGTTGAGCAAGCCGTCCAGCCCCACGTGGTTGAACGCGACGCTGGCTTGCGCACGGACCACGGGTTTGGCCCGGAAGGCTACCGAGAGGCCTGCCACGGCCATCATCTTCAGGTCGTTGGACCCATCACCCATCACGATGGCCTGCGACGGTTCCGCGCCGATCTGCTCGCAGACTTCCCGCACCGTGCGGGCCTTGACGTCCGCATTGACGATTTCGCCCACCACATTGCCGGTCAGCTTGCCGTCGACGATTTCCAGCGTATTGGCGCGCGTGAAATCCAGTTTCAGGCGCGGCTTGAGCTGGTCGGTGAAATGCACGAAGCCACCCGATACCAGCAACGTCTTCATGCCCAGCGCCTGGACCGTCTGCAGCATGCGTTCCGCCCCCGGCGAAAGCTTGAGCCGTTCGGCGTAGACGCGGTCGAGCACGCTGGCGTCCAGCCCCTTCAGCAGGGCCACGCGACGGCGCAGGCTTTCGTTGAAGTCCGTGATCTCGCCACGCATGGCGGCTTCGGTAATGGCCGAAACTTCGGCCTTGAGTCCGCAGAAGTCGGCGATCTCGTCGATGCACTCGATCGTGATCAGCGTGGAGTCCATGTCCATCGCCACCACGCGGAAGTCCGACAGCTTGCGGCCCGCCGGCACCACGGCCCAGTCGATGCCACGTTCACCGCACACATCGTCCAGGGCATCGCGCAGCGCCGGGGTCAGCAGATTGCAGTGTTCGGCGGCCGCCACGTTGTCGGCGCGCAGCACGAAATCGGAGGCATTGGCCACCGCACGCACGGCGTCGAGGTCGGCGGCAGGCAGCGGGGACAGGCTTTGGAGAATCAGGGGCATGACGGCAGGAATCCGGGCGAAGCGGGAAACGGTGCGAAAGGGTGCGAAAGAAGGCGGAAGGGCGCCGGCAGCGCCGCGGGCGCTGCAGACGCGACAGGGCAAGGGCCGTATTGTACTGTGCCCTTGCTCCCTGGCAGCGGCTTGCTGCGGGCGATCAGGCCACGCGCAGGCTGTCCACCACCTTGTGCAGGAAGGCCTCGCAGGCGGCCAACTGGTCCAGCGCCACGAATTCGTCGGGCTTGTGGGCCTGCTGGATATCGCCAGGGCCGCACACCACGGCCGGAATGCCGGCGCGCTGGAACAGGCCGGCCTCGGTGCCGTAGGCCACCTTGTTCGTTTCGCGGTCGGCGGTCAGCGCGCGCACCAGCTGGGTGATGGCGTCAGATTCTGCGGCGTCCAGCGACGGGGCCGCGGCAATCTTGCTGATCGCCATGCCGGCATCCACATGTTCGGCGCGCATCTTCGGCACCAGCACGTCGTGCACGTATTGCTGGATGCGGGCCAGGATGGCTTCCGGGTCCACGCCGGGCAGGTTGCGGAACTCGAACACGAACTCGCATTCGGCCGGAATCGTGTTCAGCGCGATGCCGCCGTGGATGGTGCCGGTGGATGCCGTGGTGAATGGCACGTCGAACGCCTGGTCGTACGGGCCGTTGGCCTTGAATTCGTCGGCGATGTCGCGGATGTAGCAGATCAGGCGCGCCGCATATTCGATGGCGTTCACGCCCTTGGGTGTCAGCGACGAGTGCGCGGCCTGGCCCTTCACGCAGCAGCGATAGGCGTTGATGCCCTTGTGCGCCACGATCACGCGCATGCTGGTGGGCTCGCCCACGATGCAGCCCGCCGGCTTCACGCCGCGGTCACGCAGTTCGGCCAGCAGGTACGGCGCGCCCATGCAGCCGATTTCCTCGTCGAAAGACAGTGCGTAGTGCACCGGTTCGCGCAGCTTCGCGTCCAGGATGGTGGGCAGCAGCGCCAGGCTGGTGCCGATGAAGCCCTTCATGTCGCAGGTGCCGCGGCCATAGAGCTTGCCGTCGCGGATCACCGGCTTGAACGGGTCGGTGGTCCAGCTCTGGCCGTCCACCGGCACCACGTCGGTGTGGCCGGACAGCACGATGCCGCCGTCGGTGGCACCGTTTGCGGCCGGAATCGTCACGAACAGGTTGGCCTTGTCGCCCTGCGGGTTGTAGCTCAGATGCGGACGCAGGCCCTTGGCCAGGAAGTGGTCGCGCACGGATTCGATCAGGCCCAGGTTCGAATGCCGCGACGTGGTGTCGAACGACACCAGGCGCTGGGTCCAGTCCAGCGCGCTGCCGCGTTGCGGGGCTTCGGTGTTGGTGTTTCGGGTGTCGGCGGCAGCTTGCATGGGATGGTGAAACAGTTGATTCGTCAAGGATGTGATCGTACACCTGTCGGCGCGGTCAGGCCAGTTGGCGCAGCGTGTGCTTGATGGTTTGCGCACGTGCGCCCACGTCGGGCATCTTGGCCTCGATGCGCAGCTTGTCCTGGCCGGCCAGCTTGATGTGTTTGTTCTTTTGCACGAGGTCGATGATCCGGATGGCGTCGATCGGCGGGTTCGGCACGAACTGCATGCTCACCGTGGCCTCGCCGGCGTCGATCTTGCGCACGCCCAGCGGCGCGGCCGCAATGCGCAGCCGGTGTGTTTCGATCAGCGCCTGCGCCTGCGCGGGCAGCCGGCCGAAACGGTCGATCAGCTCTTCCTGGATATCGTCCACGCGTTCGCCGGTCTCGCAGTTTGCCAGGCGCTTGTAGAGCGACAGGCGCTCGTGCACATCGGCGCAATAATCGTTTGGCAGCAGGGCCGGCGTGCCGAGGTTGATCTCGGTGGTGGCCGCCAGCGGCGCCATCAGGTCCGGTTCCTTGCCGGCCTTCAGCGATTTCACGGCCGCATTGAGCATGTCCGTGTAGAGCTGGAAGCCGATCTCGTGGATTTCGCCCGACTGCTTGTCGCCCAGCACCTCGCCGGCGCCGCGGATTTCCAGGTCATGCATCGCCAGGTAGAACCCCGCGCCCAGTTCCTCCATTTGCTGGATGGCTTCCAGCCGGCGCTGCGCCTGCTTGGTCAGGCCGTCCACGTCATGCACCAGCAGATAGGCATAGGCCTGGTGGTGACTGCGGCCCACGCGGCCGCGCAACTGGTGCAGCTGCGCCAGGCCGAAACGGTCGGCGCGATGGATCAGGATCGTGTTGGCCGTGGGCACGTCAATGCCGGTCTCGATGATCGTCGTGCAGAGCAGGATGTTGTCGCGGCGGGCCACGAAGTCGCGCATCACGCGTTCCAGTTCGCGCTCGTGCATCTGTCCGTGCGCCACGGCAATGCGCGCCTCCGGCACCAGTTCGGCCAGCCTGGCGCGCTTGTTCTCGATGGTCTCCACTTCGTTGTGCAGGAAGTAGACCTGTCCGCCGCGCTTCAGCTCGCGCAGGATGGCCTCGCGGATCACGCCGTCTTCCTCGCGCCGCACGAAGGTCTTGATGGCCAGCCGCTTCTGCGGCGCCGTGGCGATGACCGAGAAGTCGCGCAGGCCCTCAAGCGCCATGCCTAGCGTACGCGGGATCGGGGTGGCGGTCAGCGTGAGCACGTCCACCTCGGCGCGCAGCGTCTTCAGCGCTTCCTTCTGGCGCACGCCGAAGCGGTGTTCCTCGTCGATGATGACCAGGCCCAGGCGCTGGAACTTCACCTCGTCGGACAGCAGCTTGTGGGTGCCGATGACGATATCGACCGTGCCTTCGTTGATCTGCTTGATCGCGGCATCCACTTCCTTTTTCGTCTTGAAGCGCGACAGCTCCACGATGCGCACCGGCCACTCGGCAAAGCGGTCGGACAGGGTCTGGAAATGCTGCTCGGCCAGCAGCGTGGTGGGAGCCAGCATCGCCACCTGCTTGCCGCCCAGCACGGCCACGAACGCGGCGCGCAGCGCGACCTCGGTCTTGCCAAAGCCCACGTCGCCGCAGACCAGGCGGTCCATCGGCTTGCCCGACGTCATGTCGGCGATCACGGCGGAAATGGCGGCGGCCTGGTCCGGCGTTTCCTCGAAACCGAAGCTCTCTGCAAAGGTCTCGTAGTCCTTGGGCTGCAGCGGGAAGGCGAAGCCCTGGCGCAGCGCGCGGCGCGCGTACAGGTTCAGCAGCTCGGCAGCCGTGTCGCGGATCTGCTGGGCGGCGCGGCGCTTGGCCTTGTCCCACTGGCCGGTGCCCAGCGAATGCAGCGGCGCGGTATCCGGATCGGCGCCCGAGTAGCGCGAAATGACGTGCAGTTGATGCACGGGCACGTAGAGCTTGCTGCCCTTGTCGTAATCCAGATGCAGGAATTCCTCGTCGCCCTGGCCCATGTCCAGTGTGACCAGGCCCTGGTAACGGCCGATGCCGTGCTCGCTATGCACCACGGGGTCGCCGATCTTCAGTTCGGCCAGGTCGCGCACCATCGAATCGACGGTGCTGGCCTGCTCCTGCTTGCGGCGCCCCGTGCGGCGGGTGGTGCCGGCGTACAGCTCGTTCTCGGTGACGAATGCAAACTGCCCGGCGGGCAGGGCAAAGCCGCTCTGCAGCGGCGCCACGGCGATCGAGAAATGCGAGTCGCCGGCCAGGAACGCGGCGAAGTCCTCGACCACCATCGGACGCAGGCCGCTTTCGGCAAACAGCTGCATCAGCGTTTCGCGGCGGCCCGCCGAGTCGGCGCACATGAGTACGCGCGTGGCCTTGTTCAGCAGCAGCGATTCCAGGTTGACCAGCGGGTCTTCGGCACGGCGGTTGACCGAGACATCGGGCAGGCTGGCGGCGAACGCCGGCACTTCCGCCGCAACGGCGTCGCGGTGCAGCACCAGCCGGGCCAGCGGCTTGGCGCCGATAAAGAACTGTTCCTCGGACAGGAACAGGTCCGCGGGCGGCAGCAGCGGCCGTTCCCGGTCGTGCCGCATGAACGTGTAGCGCTGCGTGGTGTCGGCCCAGAAACGGCGGATGGCCTCGTCGACCTGGCCCGCGAACGCCAGTTGCGTGCCGGCGGGCAGGTAGTCGAACAGCGTGGCGCTTTGCTCGAAGAACAGCGGCAGGTAGTACTCGATGCCGGCCGAGGGCACCCCATTGCCGATGTCCTTGTAGATCGGCGACTTGGTCGGATCGCCTTCGAAGATCTCGCGCCAGCGGCCACGGAAGGCGGTGCGGGCGGGCTCGTCCAGCGGAAACTCGCGGCCCGGCAGCAGGCGCACTTCCTTGACCGGATACAGGCTGCGCTGCGAATCGGGATCGAACGCGCGGATGGTCTCGATCTCGTCGCCGAACAGGTCGATCCGGTACGGCAGCGCCGAGCCCATCGGGTACAGGTCGATCAGGCCACCGCGCACGCTGTATTCGCCCGGCCGCATGACCGCGCTCACGTGCTCGTAGCCGGCCAGCGTGAACTGCGCCTTGAGCGCAGCCTCGTCGAGCTTTTCGCCCTGCTTGAAGAAGAACGTGTAGGCAGCCAGGAACGAGGGCGGCGCCAGGCGATAGAGCGCGGTCGACGCCGGCACGATCATCACGTCGCACTGGCCGCCCTGGATGTCATGCAGCGTCGCCAGGCGTTCGGACACCAGGTCCTGGTGCGGCGAGAAGCTGTCGTAGGGCAGCGTTTCCCAGTCGGGCAGCAGCCGTACGCGCAGTTCGGGTGCAAACCACGGGATTTCCTCGGCCAGCCGCTGCGCGTCCATGGCGTTGGCGCAGATCACGGCCACCATCGGCACGCTGCCGCGATGCTGGCGTGCATAGGCGGCGACGGCGAGGGCGTCGGCTGACCCGGTCAGGCCGGTCACGGCATGGCGCATGCCAGGCTTGATCAGCGGCAGGGTGGCGAAAGGAAATGCGGTAGCGTTGTCAGGCATTGGCAGCAGTGAGCGCAAAAACGTCAACACCCCGCCGGCACATGCGAAAGGCATGCCACGGGCAGGGAGCGTCTGTCATGCCAGCCATGCCATGGCAGGATTCATGGCGGCGGGCGAGGGCCGTATTATAGAATGCGCACCGGCCGGCCCGCTGGCCGTGCCAAATATTCAAAGGCCCTCAGAAACCTGTGTCCGATCGTCGATTCGCCCTGATCCCCTGTGCCGGTACCGGCAGCCGTGCCGGCGGTGCCGTGCAGAAGCAGTACCAGACCGTGGCCGGCCGGCCGATGCTCTGGTATGCCCTGGCGGCGTTTTCCGCCTGCGAGGCCATCAGCGCCACCGCGCTGGTGCTGGCGCCCGACGACATGCCGCTGGAGTCACGGTTCGGTGCCGCGGCCTTTGCTGGCCTGCGCTTCGATACGGCGTTCGTGGGCGGCGATTCGCGCCATGCCTCGGTGCTGGCGGGCCTGCATCACCTGGCTACACTGGGGGCGTCGGATACCGACTGGGTGCTGGTCCACGACGCCGCAAGGCCGGGTCTGACCAGTGCGATGATCGACACCCTGGTGCGCGCGGTGGAGTCCGACGATTCGGCCAGCGAACCGATCGGCGGCATCCTGGCCGTGCCGGTGCCCGACACCCTCAAGCGTGCCGACGCCGGTGCGCGCATCGGCGGCACCGTGCCCCGCGAGGGCCTGTGGCAGGCGCAAACACCACAAATGTTCCGCATCGGCGTACTGCGCCATGCACTGGAAGACGCCATGGCCGCCGGTGCCGTGGTCACCGACGAGGCCAGCGCCATCGAGCGCCTGGGCCTGCATCCGCGGCTGGTCAACGGATCGCTGCGCAATTTCAAGGTGACCTACCCCGAGGATTTCGCGCTGGCCGACGTGCTGCTGCGCACGGGCCAGCCGGCGTCGTGAACCACTTTTGCAAGGAGTCGTTTTGAATCCGTTCGATTTTCGCGTAGGGCAGGGCTATGACGTGCATGCCCTGGTGCCGGGCCGCAAGCTGATTCTCGGCGGCGTCGATATCCCGCATGACCGCGGCCTGCTGGGCCATTCGGATGCCGATGCGCTGCTGCACGCCGTGACCGATGCGCTGTTCGGCGCCGCCGCGCTGGGTGACATCGGCCGTCATTTCCCCGATACCGACCCCGATTTCAAGGGTGCCGACAGCCGCGTGCTGCTGCGCGAGGCCGCGCGGCGTGTCCGCGCCGCCGGCTTCGAGATCGGCAACGTCGACGCCACGGTGATTGCGCAGAAGCCGAAGCTGGCGCCGCACATCGGCGGCATGGTGGCCAACCTGGCCGAAGACCTGGGCCTGCCCGTCACGCACTGCAACGTGAAGGCCAAGACCAACGAGAAGCTCGGGTTCGAAGGCAAGGAAGAGGGCATCGTCGCGCAGGCGGCGGTGCTGATCTACCGCCGCACCGCCGACGTGCAGGACTGAAGTCGCAAACCGGTCAGGGTGATGGCGGCGACGGTGCCGCCGGCTCATCGGCCGTGATCGGATAGACGTAGTCGATCAGGCGCGCCATGGCGCCATGGCGCGATCCGGCTTCGGTACGTTTCTGGAAGCCCATCTGCTCGCAGAGTTTGATGGCGGAGTCCATTTCGGGCATGGTGCGACAGATCAGCGCGTGGGCGCCAATGTCGCGGGCGCGCTGGATGCAAATCTGCATCAGCCGTTTGCCCAGCCCCAGCCCGCGCGCCTGCGGGTTGACCGAAAGCAGCCGCGCTTCGGGCTGCGTCAGCGTAATCGTGGAATCGTCCAGTGCCGGCAGCGTGGCACCCGGGTGGCAGAACAGCACGGCACCGCTGATGCCGTGATCGGTTTCCGCGACCCACCATTCCATGTCGGGATTGTCCTTGGCGGCCAGCACGGACTGCATGCCGCGCTGGAACGACGCGCGGCAGTCTTCCATGATCTCCAGCTCATACTGCCCGTAGGCCTGCTGCGTGACCGCGGCGATATCGCCCCAGTCGTGTACCGCGGCCAGCCGGAACCGGAAGCGCGGTGAATTGGGTGAGGGCAAGGTGCTCATGGCAACGGCGAAGTTCGTGACCTTTCGTCGATTGTAGGCCGCGCCATGCACAAATGCATCGGGTCGATTGGCGGAACGCGTGTCGGACAATACCGATTGACCGATGGCGCAAGAGCAGAAACGCAGGCGGGCGGACACCTTTCGGTGCCCGCCCGCGTTTGGCGCCCGGCGACGCATCGCAGGCGGTTTCGTCCACGATATCGCCCGTTCTGGCGCAATTTGGCCGTTGGTCCGGACCTTATTCCGCGACGATCACATTGGCGGCAGCGCCAATCACGGCGGCGATGCGGCCCACGTCACGCAGCTGCTGGGCGCTCATGCCCTGTTCGTTCTTCAGCAGCTGGTAGTGCGACTTCACGCAGAAGTGGCACTTGCCGATGATCGAGGCCGCCAGGGCGTACATCTCGAAGCGGCGCTTGTCCACACCACCATGGGTAGCGTAGGCGTTCATGCGCAGTCCCGCCGGCTGGCTGGCCAGGTCCGGGTCTTCGGCCATCTCGACGAACGGATACCAGATGTTGTTCATGCCCATCAGCGCGGCAGCGGTCTGCGCAGCGTTGACTTCCTCGGGCGACAGCACGTTCGCGCTGCGAATCGCGTCGACAATCTGCTTGCTCTTGGCAGCGAAGGCCGCGGCCAGCGCCACGCCGACCGCATCGTTGCCTTCCAGCGACGAACGCGCGATGGTGCCATCCACATTCAGGCGGATATCCTTGGCGTAGTCGGGGATTGCGTTCTTAATCGTGCTGAGGAATTCCATTTATTTCTCCTATCGACGAGGGCTCAAAAAACCCGCACGGAGCGGGTTTCGACATGAAAGGGCGCCAAGCCCTTCCATGTGATGTGCCGGATCACCAAAGGTGACTGGCAGGCAGGGCCAATTACAGCGTGGCGCCGCCGACAGCACGGTTGCACGGGCACAGCTCGTCCGTTTGCAGACCGTCCAGAATACGCAGGACTTCTTCCGGGTTGCGGCCGACGTTCAGGTTGTTCACCGAAACGTGCTGGATCACATTGTCCGGATCGACGATGAACGTCGCGCGCAGGGCCACGCCAGCGGCCTGGTCACGCACGCCCAGCTGGTCGACCAGCGAGCCGGTCACATCGGCGAATTGCCACTGGTTCAGCTTGTTCAGGTCCTTGTGTTCGCGGCGCCATGCCAGCTTCACGAATTCGTTGTCGGTCGAGCCGCCCAGCACGATCGCGTCGCGGTCGGCGAAGTCGTTGTTCAGCTTGGCGAATGCCACGATTTCGGTCGGGCACACGAACGTGAAGTCCTTCGGGTAGAAGTAAATGATCTTCCACTTGCCTTCGAACGACTTTTCGGTGATGTCTTCGAAAGCCGACTGGCCATTCTCTTCGTGGTTGTTGAAACCCGGCTTGACACCAACGATGCTGAAGGCTTCGAGCTTGTCACCAACGGTCTTCATTGACTTCTCCTGATACGGTTGAACAGATTGAGGCTTGCAATCTACGATTCGGTTCCCGCGGCAGCCGGGGATGTCAATCGTATTTGCACGAAAGCTTTGAGTATGCGCATTTGCGCGCACCACGGCCAATTGGTTTTCTTAACCGGGCCGATAGGTAGCGTCTGGGTCGGCGCAAAAGCGAGCCGCCAGTATGCCACGCGCACCACATGGGGACGGATGGCCGAAAAGCAATCGCGCCGCCATCACATACATGCCACGCGAACGTGTCAGGCACATGAAGGCGGCGCGGGGCCGCACGAATGCGGCGTCCAGACCTGCGGGCCGGGATCAGGCGGGGCGCAGTGCCGCCTGATCGCGCCGGGCGCGGAAGATGACCAGCGTGGCTGCCAGGCCGCAGGCTGCGGCAAACATCAGCCAGAGGCCAGGAGCCGCCTTGTTGCCGGTGCTGTGAATCAGGTACGTCGAGATGGCCGGCGTGAAGCCGCCAAACAGGGCCGTGGCAAGGCTGTAGGCCAGCGAGAAGCCTGCGGTACGCACAGCCGGCGGCATGACTTCGGTCAGCGTGACGACCATGGCACCGTTATAGCTGCCGTACAGGAACGACAGCCACAGTTCCACCATCAGCAGGCGCTCGAACGACGGCGCAGCCACCAGCCACGACACTGCCGGGTAGGCGGTGACCAGCGTGGCGATCGTGAAGAACACCAGCAGCGGCTTGCGGCCGATACGGTCGGACACGGCGCCCATCAGCGGCAGCCAGATGAAGTTCGACAGGCCCACGCACATCGTGACGATCAGGTTGTCCACGTCGTCGAGCTTGAGCACGGTCTTGCCGAAGGTCGGCGTGTACGCGGTGATCATGTAGAACGACACCGTGGTCATCACCACCATCAGGCAGCCGGCGATGATGATGCGCCAGTTTTCGAGCATCGAGCGGTAGATCTCGTTGATCGACGGGCGATGCTTGCGCGTGAGGAATTCCTCGGTTTCTTCCAGCGAACGGCGGATCAGGAACAGGAACGGCACGATCAGGCAGCCGATCAGGAACGGCACACGCCAGCCCCAGCTATCCATCTGCGCGGGCGCCAGCGTGGCGTGCAGGATCACGCCGAGCAGGCCGGCGAAGATCACAGCCACCTGCTGGCTGGCCGATTGCCAGGCCACATAGAAGCCCTTCTGGCCCGGCTTGGCGATCTCGGACAGGTACACCGAGACGCCGCCCAGTTCCACGCCGGCCGAGAAACCCTGCAGCAGGCGCCCGAACAGCACCAGCAGCGGGGCGGCCATGCCGATCGATGCATAGCCCGGCACCAGCGCGATCAGCAGCGTGCCCAGCGCCATCAGCACCAGCGTGACGATCAGGCCCTTGCGGCGGCCGTGATGGTCGATATAGGCACCCAGCACGATCGCGCCAAGCGGCCGCATCAGGAAGCCGGCACCGAACGTTGCCAGCGACAGCATCAGCGACGCGAATTCATCGCCAGCGGGGAAGAACGTACGCGCGATGGCGGCGGCGTAGAAGCCGTACACCATGAAGTCGTACATTTCGAGGAAGTTTCCGCTGACGACGCGGAACACGGTACGAAAACCGTGCTGGGGTGTGGAGCTGGAGCTTGACATGGCTGTCTCTCGGTCGCCGCAAGTGGGGTCGTGCGGCATGTTGTCGATCGTTGTCAGCCATGGCGGAAGAGGGTATTGCGGCAGGCGCGCCATGACTGCGGATGCCGTTGTATGCATCGGCCTGTCGATGGCGTGAAGTGTGCGCAATGACGCTGTCATTCGCCTGTCAGCGACCTTTCAAATCCATATCAAATGCTGAAGAAAACCTGTCAATGCGCCGCATGCGGGGCATGCGGGCACTGCGGTGGTGCCGGATGGGACTGGCGCCCGGTCAGGCGCGCCGGAAACGGGCGCTGACGACGAGCCCCGTCTTGGGGGCGGGGCGATTGGCAAGGATCAGGCGGCCGCCGTTGCGCTGCAGGATACGGTTGACGATCGACATGCCCAGGCCGGCGCCCTTGGCCTCGCTGCGCGCGCTGTCGAGCCGGTAGAACGGCCGCGTCAGCAGGGACAGTTGCTCGTTGGGCACGCCGGGCCCGCTGTCGGCCACCATCAGCACGGCTTCCTTGTCTTCCACGCGCGTGGAAATTTCCACTTCGGCCATGCCGGTTTCCTCGTCCTTGGCATAGCGGCGCGCGTTTTCCACGAGGTTGTCGAGGATGCGCTGGATTTCCATGCGGTTGGCAACGGCCATGACCGGGCCGTTCGACCGCACGTGTACGCGCACGTCGTCGTGCGCGGCATAGACGCCGACCGATTCCTGGACCAGCGTGGACAGGTCCACCGGCTCCACCACCTCCTGGCCAGGCCGGGCGTAGTTCAGGAACTGGCCGATGATGGCATCCATCTGCTCGATGTCGGCAATCATCGCGTCGCGCGTGGTGGTGTCCACGGGCGACATCTCGGTTTCCAGCCGCAGGCGGGTAAGCGGGGTGCGCAGGTCGTGCGAGATACCGGCCAGCATGACCACGCGATCGTCGTCGAGCTGGCGCAGGTCGCGCACCATCTGGTTGAAGCTGCGGTTGGCCTGGGCCACCTCGCTGGCGCCCTGTTCGCGCAGCGGCGGCGCCTCGCCTCCGGTGCCGATCAGTCGTGCGGCATTGGCAAGGCGCTTGAGCGGGTAGTTCACGCGGGCCGTGATGAAGGCCGCGCCGATGATCGACAGCAGCAGCGCCGCAATACTCCACCAGAGCCACTGGATGCCGGGCACGCGCTCGAAGCGTTCGGGGCTGATGGCAACCCAGTAGTCGTCGCCTTCGATCTCGAAGCTGACCCACACGCCGGGGATGTCGTTGACCGTGGTGGCAAGCACCGTGTCTTCGCCCAGGCGGCTGCGGATTTCCTGCTGGACGAGCTGGGTCAGGAACGGATTGGCCTTGGGGGCGGCAAAGTCGTCGTCCTTTTCGCGCGGATAGACCTTGATGCCCTCGTTCTGGACGAGGTCGAGCAGCAGGAACCGGCGCCGGGCCGGGTCGGAGTAGAGCAGGGCTGCACGGGTGAGCTTGACCACGCTGACCACCTGCATGGCGATCTGCTGGGCGCGCGGCGCGCGTTCGAAGAGCCGGTAGCTCTGGAACCAGATACCCAGCGAGATCGCCAGCAAAAGGGCGATCAGCATGAAGGTTCGCCAGAAAAGCGAACCAAAGAACCGCGTTGCGGTACGGCCGAGGGCAGTCGCCACGATGAGGCTGCGGTCGACCGGACTTACTTCACGCCATCGGGGATGAAGACGTAACCCAGGCCCCAGACCGTCTGGATAAAGCGCGGGTTGCTCGGGTCAGGCTCGATGAGCTTGCGCAGGCGCGAGATCTGCACGTCCAGGCTGCGGTCGAAGACTTCGTATTCGCGGCCGCGCGCCATTTCCATCAGCTTTTCGCGCGACAGCGGCTGGCGCGGATGGCGGGCAAAGACCTTCAGCACCGAGAACTCGCCCGTGGTGAGCGTGATTTCCTCGTCGTTCTTGGTCAGCGTACGCGTGGCCAGATTCAGCACGAAATCGCCAAATGCAAACGTTTCGGGCGTCTCCGAAGGGGCGCCCGGCACCTCGGCGGGGCCCTTGCGGCGCAGCACGGCGTGAATACGCGCAATCAGCTCGCGCGGATTGAAGGGCTTGGGCAGATAATCGTCGGCACCCATTTCCAGGCCGACGATACGATCCACGTCCTCGCCCTTGGCGGTGAGCATGATGATCGGGGTCTGGTCGTTGGCACCGCGCAGGCGGCGGCAGATCGAAAGCCCGTCTTCGCCGGGCATCATCAGGTCCAGCACCAGCAGATCGAATCGCTCGCGCAGCCAGAGCTTGTTCATGGCCGTGGCGTTTTCCGCCACGAGAACCGTGAAGCCCTGCTCGCCCAGGTAGCGGCGCAGCAGGTCGCGCAAGCGCGGGTCGTCATCCACGACGAGAATCTTGTGGCTGGTATTTTCCATGGCGGTATCTTAGCGACTATCGCTTTCGCTCAAAATGGCTTAACAAAACGTTACATACTTTACCCCGTGGTATGGCGGCATGCACCTTTTGTGCATTTACACTCCGCAAACCGTTTCCCAAGGCGATCATGGCCGGCGGAATTCAAACGGTCACCACGGGCATCGTACTGTTCCCAGCCGCGACACTGGCATTCGCCTTGCTGTCGTCGGGGCGATGCCGGTGCCGCCGCCGGAGATCCTGAAGACCAATCCCCGGGGCCACAGTCGAAACCGCCATTATCCAATGAAAGTGAAGCATAACCGGCACGGGCAAACCCTGCGTCGCACAATTTGTGCGCGAGTGGTCTGGCTGGCCGGCATGACCCTGCTGATGGCCGCGGCACCCGCCCCGGCATTCGCCCAATCGGCGGGCATGGCGCATCTGCTTCACCCCAAGGTTCAGCCGCCGGGCCCCGGCAGCAATCCGTCGGCGCCCGAACGCAACCGTCAGCAACCACGCCGCAATGATCGTGCCGAGACCGAGCGCGACATGGCCGAGCGGGCTACCCGCCAGGGCCAGCGCGGCGGCAGCCAGCGCCTGTCGCCCGACGAGCGCAAGACGCTGCGCAAGAATCTCTACGATATCGGCAAGGAAATGTACCAGGGCGGCTGATCAGCCAGCGTCCCTGAAGTGCCGCAGGAAATCCACGAACACCTCGGCTGCCTGCTGGGCGTCTTCCACCGTGATCGTTTCTGCCGGATTGTGGCTGATGCCGCCATTGCCGCAGCGCACGAACAGCATCGCCACATCGGTGATGCGCTGCATCATCATCGCGTCATGCCCCGCCCCGGAGGGCAGTTCGAACGCCTCCAGCCCACGCTTTCTCAATACCGCCGCGAACTGGTCCATCAGCCAGCGCGCGCAGGGCGCGTTATTGACCGGCGTCACCCGTTCCACGCTGACCTGAAGCGAACGCCTGGCCGCAATGGCCTCGATGCCCGCCACGATATCGGCGATGGCCGCTTCGCGGATGCCGTCCTCGCCCGCGCGGATGTCCATCGAGAACAGGCATGCGGCCGGGATCACGTTGCTCGACCCATTGGGTACCTGCAGCTGGCCCACGGTGCCGACCAGTGTCGGCACCTGGGCGCAGCGCTGTTCCACCAGCAGGATCATCTCGGCGGCGCCGGTGGCGGCGTCGCGGCGCATATCCATGGGCGTGGTGCCGGCATGGCTGGCCAGACCCTCAACGCGCACCTGGAAGCGGCTGCTGCCGGCGATCTGGGTCACGATGCCCAGTGGCAGGCCGCGGTTCAGCAGCACCGGACCCTGTTCGATATGGACTTCGACAAAGCCGGCCAGCGTGGCGGGATCGACCGCCGCGGCGCGCAGCGCCTCCAGCGCGCCGGCGCCCGGGAAGCCGGATTGCGCCAGCGCGTCGCGCATCGACACGCCTTCGGTGTCCACGCGGTCCAGCAAGGCCGGATCGAATCGGCCCGCCAGCACACTGCTGGCAAGGAAGCTGGTCTTGAAGCGCAGGCCTTCTTCCTCGGCGAAGGCCACGACGTCGAAGTGGTAGGGCAGGCGGATGCCCGCATCGCGCAGCGCCCCCGCCACGGCGATGGGCAGCAGGATGCCAAGCCGCCCGTCGTAGCGCCCGCCATTGCGCACCGTGTCGAAATGCGACCCGGTCATCAGCACCTTGGGATTCGGCTCGGCCGGATCGGCGGCATAGCGGCCGATCACGTTGCCGATGGCATCGACCCGCACGGTCATGCCGGCATCTTCCATCCAGCGAGCCAGAAGCGCCTGCGCCTGGGTATGGGCGGGCGTCAGGAAGGCACAGGTCAGGCCGCCTTCCATATCGGAGTGCCGGGCAAGGGCGTCGGCGCGATCGAGGATCAGCTGACCAAGAGAGGGCGTGGCAGTAGTCATGGCATCAACACGTGGAAACAACGAACGACTAACAACGAACGACTGACAGCTGACGGAGAGGGGCGGGCGGACCCGCCGGAGCGCCAGCGTTCAGCCGTTGCGCAGCCAGGTCTTCCAGGCCAGCCACAGCTTGCGCATCGGGGTCAGCGCAATGCGCTGGGTCAGCACCTGGAAGTCGCTGGCCTCGATTTCGTCGAGCAGGGCATGGTGGATGGCCGCCAGCGCCAGCGCCGCGCGCTGGGCCCGGCGGTCGGCGCGGGGCAGCAGTGCCAGCGCTTCCTGGTACAGCGTGCGGGCCAGCGACGCCTGGTCGCGCATCATGGTGACAAACTGCGGCGAATGGCGCGACTGCATGATGTCGGCCACGGGCACCTCGAACCGCTGCAGGGTGTCCACGGGAATATAGACGCGGCCCTGGCGGGCGTCGTGGCCCACCTCGCGCACGATGCGGATGCGCATCTGCGACAGGCCGAGCTTTTCCGCCGATTCCAGCGTACGTTCATCGGTAAAACCCATCAGCCGTGCCGTCAGCTTGCCTAGCGTGCCGCCTACCAGCCGGCAGTACCGGCCGAGCGCGCCCTCGTCGAAATAGCGCGACTGGGCGAGGTCCATTTCGGTGCCATCGAGCACCTGGCTCATTTCGGCCTGGGGCAGGGCCGCCAGGAAAGGCAGCAGCGCAAGGCTGACCGGGTGATTCGGGCTGCCTTCGTACAGGCGGCGCAGTTCGGCGCGCCACCAGTCCAGCCGTTGCAGGGCCACGCCGGCGTCATGGTTCTCGTGAACGATGGCATCGAGTTCCAGGCGCCAGGCCTGCAGGGCCGTCAGGGCGCGGCGTCGGTCGGGGGAGAGGAGCAGGCTGCTGTAATGGAAGCTGGAGCCGCTTTTTGCGGCCTTGTCCTGGCAATACTGATCGGGCGTCACGCCAATCTCTTTCTGGTGGGGCGGCGGGGGCGGCGCCAAAGCGGCGAATTGTAACATCGGCTACCGGGCTGGGCGGCTCCCGATGATGTGATGCTTGCGGCGCAAGTTGCGCGCCGCGCCGGCATCGTGACGTTTTGTCGCGGAATACTGCCATTCGTCATCCGGCGTTTGACGCACTCGAGGGCGGTCGCTATATTACTGACCGCAAAGTTATTAACTTCCTGTGGTCGATTTCTGACACGTCCGGAATCGACCAGAACGGCAGCAAGGCGCCCAACCCGAGGCGCCAGCGAGACACCATCCGGCCACCGGGCCGCGCAGTACCCGACGCCGCCGCCAGGTTCAGCTTCGCCCCGTTCATCTTTACCCAGCTTCATTCTTTTTCACCGACTCAAAGACGCTTGTCCATGCCAGTGCCCATTGCCAGGCCGGAAGTTGCGGCCGCTGAAGTTGATGACCTCCGAAAGTCGCGCCAGGCCGTGTGCGCAGGGCGCAGCCGTGCACCGATGGCCCGTACGGCCCGGGTGTCCATCGGGATGCTGGCCGTGGCCGGACTGCTGGTGCTGGGCGGATGTGGCAAGCAGGCCGAGCCCGTGGAAGATGTGCGGCCGGTGCGCCTGATGCAGCTCAGCCCGGCAGCGGGCAAGACCGAATACGAGTTTTCGGGCGAGGTGCGCCCGCGTATCGAATCGCGCCTGGGTTTCCGGGTCGGCGGCAAGATTGCGGCCCGTCTCGTCGATGTGGGGGCCAGTGTGCGCAAGGGGCAGCCGCTGGCACGGCTCGATCCTACGGACCTGGCGCTGGCCGAATCGGGCGCGCGGGCCCAGTACGATGCGGCCAGGACTGACCGCGACCTGGCCGCCGCCGACCTGAAGCGCTACAAGGAACTGGCCGCCAAGAACTTCATCAGTGCGGCGGAACTGAACCGCCGCCAGGCCACCTTCGATTCGGCGGCATCGCGGCTTGACCAGGCGCAGGCCAGCCTGCGCAACCAGTCGAACCAGACGGGCTATGCCGTACTGACGGCCGACGCCGACGGCGTGGTGACCGCCATCGACACCGAAGTGGGCCAGGTGGTCACGCCGGGCCAACCGGTGATCCGCGTGGCGCAAACCGCTGAAAAGGAAGTTGCCATCGGGCTGCCCGAGGATCAGGTCGACATGCTGCGCGGCACCACCGATGTGGCGATCCATACCTGGTCGGACCCCGGCCGGATTTTGCCGGGCCGCGTGCGCGAGATTTCGGCGGCGGCCGATCCGGTCACGCGTACCTATCCCACGCGCGTCAGCATCCCCAATCCGCCTGCTGACCTGCGCATCGGCATGACGGCCGTGGTGTCGTTCACGCGAACCGGCGACGCGGCCACCATTCGCGTGCCGCTGACCGCGCTGCTCCAGAGCAAGGGCGCCAACCAGGTGTGGATCTACCAGCCCGGCCAGGGCGGCAGTGGCACGGTCAAGCCGGTGCCCGTGACGTTGGGCGACGCGCAGGGCAACCTGATCGAAGTGCGCCAGGGTCTGACGCCAGGTCAGACGATTGTCACGGCCGGCGTGCATCTGCTCAAGCCGGGCCAGAAGGTCAAGCCGATGCAGAGCGTGGCGCCGGCCCAGCCGGCTTCGAACCCTGGCGCGCAGCTGGGCGCCCTTGACCGCCGCCTGGGCTGAGGGCGGCGCATGGAACATTCCCGCTTCAACCTGTCGCGCTGGGCACTTGAACACCAGCCGCTCACGCGTTATCTGCTGGTGGTGCTGCTGCTGGGCGGCCTGCTGGCGTTCTTCCAGCTTGGCCAGGACGAAGATCCGCCGTTCACGTTTCGCGTGATGGTGGTGCAGGCCTTCTGGCCCGGCGCCACGGCCGAGCAGATCGCCGTGCAGGTGACCGACAAGATCGAACGGCAGCTGCAGGAGGTGCCGTACGCCGACAAGATTCGTAGTTTCTCCAAGCCGGGCGAGACCACGGTGATTTTCCAGCTGGCCGACAACTCGCCGGCCAAGGACACCGCGCAGATCTGGTACACGGTGCGCAAGAAGATCGGCGATATCCAGCAGACCCTGCCGCAGGGCGTGCGCGGGCCGTTCTTCAACGACGAGTTTGGCGACGTCTACGGCTCCATCTACGCGCTGTCGGCCGACGGCTTCAACTACAAGGAACTGCGCGAATACGCCGACCTGGTGCGGCAGGAACTGCTGCGCATTCCGGCTGTGGCCAAGGTCACGCTGCTGGGCCTGCAGGACGAGAAGATCTTCATCGAGTTCAACCAGGCGCGCTTTGCCCAGCTGGGGCTGGACATCAACGCCATCGCCAACCAGATATCGGAGCAGAACAATCCCACGGGCAGCGGCGTGCTGGTCACGCCCACCGACAACCTGCAGGTGCGCGTCACGGGCCAGCTGGGCGATGTGGAAGACCTGCAGAACCTGGTGCTGCGCGGGCCCAACGGCATCGCCAATATCCGCCTGGGCGACATTGCGCACGTGTACCGCGGCTATGTGGACCCGCCCGTCAGCAAGATGCGCTTCAACGGCAAGGACGTGATCGGGCTGGGCATCTCGATGGAAAAGGGCGGCGACATCATCGCGCTGGGCCAGGAACTGCGCCGCGTGACCGATGGCCTGCGCGGGCAACTGCCGGTGGGCATCGAGATGGACCAGGTGCAGGACCAGCCCCAGGCCGTCAAGCGCAGCGTGGGCGAATTCGTGCACGTGCTGATCGAGGCCGTGGTGATCGTGCTGGGCGTGAGCTTCGTGGCGCTGGGCCTGCATACCCGGCCGCTGCGCCTGGACGTGCGGCCCGGCCTGGTGGTGGCGCTGACCATCCCGCTGGTGCTGGCGGTGACGTTCCTGTTCATGAACATCTTCGGCATCGGCCTGCACAAGATATCGCTGGGGGCGCTGATCATCGCGCTCGGGCTGCTGGTGGACGACGCCATCATTGCCGTGGAGATGATGGTCCGCAAGCTGGAGGAAGGCTTCTCGAAGATGGAGGCGGCCACCTTCGCCTACACCTCGACGGCCATGCCGATGCTGACCGGCACCCTGATCACGGCGGCGGGCTTCCTGCCGGTGGGGCTGGCGCGCTCCACGGTGGGCGAATACACGTTTGCGATCTTTGCGGTCACGTCCCTGGCGCTGGTGCTGTCCTGGCTGGCGGCGGTCTATTTCACGCCGTACCTGGGCTACCTGATCCTCAAGACCCGCGCGCATGATGGCGGTCATCACGAGGTGTTCGACACGCCGTTCTACGCCCGCTTCCGGCAACTGGTGAACTGGTGCGTCACGTGGCGCAAGACCGTGATCGCCATCACGCTGGTGGCGTTCGCACTGGGCCTGCTGGCGTTCAAGTACGTCGAAAAGCAGTTCTTCCCGGATTCGAGTCGCCCGGAGCTGATGGTGGAGCTGTGGATGCCCGAGGGCACCGCCATTGCCGAGACCGAGGCCATGACCAAACGCTTCGAGGCCGCCATGCGCCGCGACAAGGGCGTGCAAAGCGTGACCTCGTTCGTCGGCACCGGTGCGCCGCGCTTCTACCTGCCGCTGGACCAGATTTTCCCGCAGTCGAACGTGGCCCAGGCCATCGTGATGCCGGTGACGGTGGAAGGGCGCGATGCGCTGCGCAAGCGCATCGAGCGCGTGCTGGTGACGGAATTCCCGCAGTTGCGCGGCCGCGTGAAGCTGCTGCCGAACGGGCCGCCGGTGCAGTATCTGGTGCAGTTCCGCGTGATCGGGCCCGATGCCGGCGGGGTGCGCAAGGTGGCCGACCAGGTGCGCGCAATCATGACCGCCAACCCCAATACGGTGGGCGTCAACGATAACTGGAACGAGAACGTCAAGATGCTGCGCCTGGAGCTGGACCAGGACAAGGCACGGGCGCTGGGCGTGACGACCAACGCCATCGCGCGGGCTACCCAGGCCGTGCTGACGGGCGTGCCGGTGGGGCAGTATCGCGATGCCGACAAATTGATCGACATCATCATGCGCACGCCGCGCAGCGAACGCGACACGATGTCTGACCTGAACAACGTGCTGGTGCCTACCAGCACCGGCCGCGCCGTGCCGCTGACGCAGATCGCCCGCGTTACGCTGAAGTCGGAGCCGGGCGTGATCTGGCGGGAGAATCGCGACTTCGGCATCACCGTGCAGTCCGATATCGTCGATGGCATCCAGGGGCCCACCGTCACCGCGCAGATCAACCCGAAGCTGGACCCGATCCGTGCCTCGCTGCCGGCGGGCTACCGGATCACGATCGCCGGTGCCCAGGAGGAAAGCGGCAAGGCTGGCGCGTCGATCGCGGCGCAACTGCCGCTGTGCATCTTCCTGATCTTCACGCTGCTGATGCTGCAATTGCACAGCTTCTCGCGCGCGGTGATGGTGTTCCTGACCGGGCCGCTCGGGCTGATCGGGGCCGCCGCCACGCTGTTGCTGCTGCACTCGCCAATGGGGTTTGTCGCGCAGCTTGGCATCACGGCGCTGCTGGGCATGATCATCCGCAACTCGGTGATCCTGGTGGACCAGATCGAGCAGGACATCCGGTCCGGGCTGCCGCCGTGGACTGCCATCGTGGAATCGGCGGTGCGCCGTTTCCGGCCCATCATCCTGACTGCGGCGGCGGCGGTGCTGGCCATGATCCCGCTGTCCCGCTCCACGTTCTGGGGGCCGATGGCCGTAGCGATCATGGGTGGGCTGGTGGTGGCTACCGTGCTGACGCTGCTGTTCCTGCCGGCGCTCTACGCCACCTGGTTCCGCGTGAAGCCGCCCGAGGACGAACGCGGGGTGATGGCGGGGTGAGGGCGCGCTGATCCGGCGTGTGTTCAGGCGCCAGCCCGGTCAGGGCCGGCGCTTTTTCCATTCGTAGTCCGGCGGCGGGTCTGCCGCGCCGGGCTTGCCCACCGAGTTCGGGTTTTCCGAGCACAGCGTCACAAAGCTGACCGGCTCCCCGGCAAACTGCCGGCGGCGCAGCGCTTCGGCGAACTGCAGCGCATCCCGGAGCGCATCGCCCGGGAACGATTGAGCGTGCGGGGCCATGCCGTCGGTGGTGGCCTCGGTCCAATAGATCATGTACATGTGATGTCTCCAGTGCGGTCTTGCGTTCCGTGCGTTCGGTGCGTTCAGGCTGACCGCGCGTCGCAGATGCCGACCACGAAATCGACGAAGGCGCGCACCTTGGCTGGCAGGTGCTGGCGCGATGGGTAGAGCGCGTAGAGCGGAAACGTCTCGTCGCCCCAGTCCGTCAGGATCTTCACAAGCCGGCCCTCGGCAATCAGCATCTCGGCGCCATATTCGAACGTCTGACATATCCCGTGCCCGGCCATGCAGACACTGTGCATGGTGCCGCCCTCGTTGACCACCAGCCGGCCATGGGCCTGCACGGTCAGGTGCTCGTCGTTTCGCCAGAATTCCCATGGAAATGGCCGCCCGGTTTCCGGATCGCGGAAATGGATGCAGGTGTGGTCGGGCGACTCCAGGTCTGCCGGCACCTGCGGCCGCCCGTGGCGCTTCAGGTAGGACGGCGCGGCCAGCGTGACCACGCGCACATCCATCAGCTTGCGGGCCACCAGGGTGGAATTGCGCGGATGCCCGAAGCGGAAGGCAACGTCGAAGCCGTCGGCCACCATGTCGCCCAGCGTGTCGCGGGTGACCAGATCGAGCGTCAGGTTCGGGTGATCCTCCACAAACTGGCCCAGGCGCGGGCCCAGTACCAGCCGGGAGAAGTACGGGTCGATATTGACGCGCAGCCTGCCGCGCACGGCGCTGACGCCGCGCGATGCGGCGCTGGTGACTTCCTCCAGTTGCGCCAGCAGCGGTGTCACTTCCTCGCAGAAGCGCCGACCTTCATCGGTCAGCGTGACGGATCGGGTGGTGCGGTCAAACAGCCGCACGCCCAGCCGGGTCTCCAGCCGGGCCACGGCGCGGCTGACGCCGGATTGCGTCATGTCGAGCGTTTCGGCGGCGCGCACGAAGCTGCCGTTGTCCACGATCGCCATCACCACCCCGATTCCGTCCAGCAGCCGTGCATCGAATTGCATCGTTGATGCCTCGTAGTCATCAATCAAGTGACTGGCATGTTATCGCGGAAATGCCATGCATTGATCAGAATTCGGTCACCGCGGCACCGCTCGTGCCGCGCCGGACAGGAGAGTGCAATGTATGCGGTAACCGGAATTACTGGGCAGGTGGGTGGTGTGGTGGCATTGGCCTTGCTGGCGGCCGGCCGTGATGTGCGCGCCGTGGTGCGTAGCAAACAGAAGGCACAGACCTGGTCTGCCGAGGGCTGCGACGTGGCGCTGGCCGAGATGCATGACGCCCAGGCATTGACGCAGGCGTTTTCCGGCACGGAAGGCGTCTTTATCCTGCTGCCGCCGAACTTCGATCCGTCGGAAGGATTTCCCGAGTCGCGCGCCATGATCGAGGCAATCCGCCGGGCGCTGCTGGCCGCCCGGCCGGCCCGGGTGGTCTGCCTGTCGACCATCGGCGCCCAGGCCGAGCAGCCCAACCTGCTGCGCCAGCTATCGATGCTGGAGGCCGAACTGGGCGCGCTGCCGATGCCGGTGGCCTTTCTGCGCGCCGGCTGGTTCATGGAAAACACGCTCTGGGATATCGAGCCGGCCCAGGTCACCGGGGTGATCGACAGCTATCTCCAGCCGCTGGACAAGCCCGTGCCGATGGTGGCTACCGCCGATGTCGGGCGTACCGCCGCCGCGCTGCTGCAGGAAGAATGGCAGGGCGTGCGGGTGGTGGAGCTGGAAGGCCCTGTGCGTGTCAGCCCGCTCGATATCGCGGCGGCGCTGTCGGCCTTGCTGGGCAAGCCGGTACGGGCGCGCGAGGTGCCGCGCCAAAGCTGGGAAAACCTGTTCCGGGCGCAGGGCATGCGCAATCCTGCGCCGCGTGCGCAGATGCTGGACGGTTTCAACGCGGGCTGGATCCGGTTCGAAGGGCAGCCGCGCAAGGGCAGCCTGCCCCTGCGGGCGGTGCTCGAAGGGCTGACCGCCCGCGGCGGCTGAAGCCGGCCTGAAGGGCCGGTGCCGCAGGGGCGCTACTCGGCCAGCTCGAATACCACGTCCTGCGCGCCTTCCCACAGCACCTTGGTGCCCAGCGCGCGCAGGTTTTCCTTGCCTTCGACGATGGTCAGGAAGTGGTTGCCGGCCAGCTGGCCCAGCTTGCTGGCAAAGCAGCAGCTGCCGTAGGCCAGGATGATCTCGGTCTCGCTGTAGCCGCCCGGATAGAACAGGATATCGCCCACCGAAGGGTGGCTTGTGTGGTTCTCGAAGCCCACGCCAAGCTTGAATTCGCCCAGCGGAATCCAGCACCCTTCGCCGCTCCAGCGCACGTGGATCAGCTTTTGCCGGTACGGCAGCAGCTTCGTGAAGGCGGCCACGGTGTCGGGGGCGTCGGGGTTTGTCTCGGCGATAAACGTGTGGCCGGCGGCGGTGATGCGGAGTCGGGTCATGGAGTTGTCCTGTTGTTGTGTGTCCCCGCCGGCCACGGGGCGGCGGGGTCCAGTTGAGCCTAGCCTATGCGGGCCGGTCAGACCAGTGCCGTCATCAGCGTCTCGGCCACGGCGATCAGGCTGCGGTCGCTGCCTTTCGGCGCCAGTAGCGAGATGCCCAGCGGCGCACCGTCGCGGCCCGACAGCGGCAGGCTCAGCTGCGGAAAGCCCGACAGCGGCGTCAGGCACAGCGTGTGTGCCGCCGCCGTGCGGTAATCCTCCAGCGCTTCCATGGGCGTGGCGCGCAGCGGGGCGATATCGGGCATGGTCGGCAGCACCAGGAGGCCGTCGTGGCCCAGCAGGCGGCCCAGATGCGCGGTGAACTCGCTGCGCACGGCGTTCGACTGCTCGAACTGGGCCTGCGTCACGCCCTTGCTGAAGGCAAAGCGGCCGGCTACGTCGGGCCCGAGCTGCAGCCCGTAGTTCTCGATCAGCGCGCCGTCGGCCTGCCAGGCTTCCCAGCCCTGTACGTAGCGGAAGGCCCAGTACAGGTCGGACAGCGGACGGTCTGCCACGTCCACCGGCGTGGCCTTGCCCAGGATGGCTTCGATCCGCGCCACGGTTGGCGCCAGAACCGCGCGGGCGGCCGGGGTGGGCAGCTCGAACAGGTCGGACGCCAGCAGCAGCCGGGGACGGCTGGGCAGCGGGTCGCCGTCGGCGCCGAACAGCACGTCGGCCACCCGGGCGAACGTGGCGATATCGCGGGCGAAAAAGCCGCAGGTATCGAGCGATTCGCACAGCGGCATGCAGTTCTGCAGCGAAATGCGGCCATGCGACGGCCGGATGCCGAACAGCCCGCAATGGCTGGCCGGCGCGCGCACCGATCCACCCGTGTCGGTGCCCAGCGCGAAATCGCAGAGCTGGTGAGAGACGGCCGACGCCGAGCCCGACGACGAGCCGCCGGTGATGCGGTCAGGCGCCGCGCCGTTGTACGGGCCGCCGTAGTGGTAGTTCTGCCCGTTCATCGAGAACGCCAGCTCGTCGGTGTGCACCTTGCCCACGAACGTGGCGCCTGCGTCGAGCAGCTTCTGCACGGTGGGCGCCGTCGCGGTCTTGATGCCCGAGCGCGCCAGCACATGTGGATTGCCGCCGCCGGTGGGATAGCCGGCCACGTCGAACAGGTCCTTGACCGCGAAGGTCAGGCCACGCAGGGGGCCGTTGGCCGCGTTTGGCACGGCAGCATCGGGGTAGGGCAGGAACGCACGGGCGGGATGGGTGGCCAGGCTCATGGTGTTCGGGTTTCCTTGTTCGGGACGATAAGAGGTCATGCCGCGCATTCGCTGGACGCGGGTTCGGATACCAGCACGCAGCTCACGCGATGGCCGCCGCCCAGCGATACCGCCGGCGGCACCGCGGACAGGCACTCGGGTCTGGCCTGCGCACAGCGCGGCGCAAACGTGCAGCCCGGCGGCAGGTTCGCCAGGTCGGGCGGCGCGCCGCCAATGGTCTGCAGGCGCTGCCCGCGATCCATGCCGTGCTGGCGGCTTTGCAGCAGCGCGATGGTGTACGGATGGCGCGCCTCGCGCATCAGCGTGCGGATCGGGCCTTCCTCCACGATGCGGCCGCCGTACATCACCGCCACGCGGTCGGCGATCTCCACCGCCGCGCCGATGTCGTGCGTGACGAAAACGATCGACAGCCCCAGTTCACGCTGCAGTTCGCGCAGCAGGATCAGCACCTGGATCTGCACCGTGGCGTCAAGCGCCGTGGTCGGCTCGTCGGCCAGCAGGATCTTCGGCTGGGCGGACAGCGCCAGGGCGATCATGGCGCGCTGCCGCATGCCGCCCGACATCTCGTGCGGATAGGCGGCCAGGCGGCGCGCCGGGCTGGGAATCCGCACCGATTCCAGCGCCTTGAGCGCCAGCGCCCGGGCCTCGGTCTTCGACACCTTGCGATGGGTGCGGATGCATTCGACGATCTGCTGGCCCACCGTGTACACGGGGTCGAGCGCCAGCAGCGGTTCCTGGAACACCATGGCCACGGTGCCGCCGCGCAGGCGGGCCAGCGCGCGCTTGTCGAGCTTGAGCACGTCCTGCCCATCGACACGGATGTCGCCTTGCATTGTCGTGCGACGTGGCGGATGCAGGCGCATCAGCGCACGCAGCGTCACGCTCTTGCCAGAACCCGATTCGCCGATCAGGGCGACCGCCTCGCCCGGCGCGACGTCGAGCGTCACGCCGTTCACGGCCTGGATGGTCTTGCCGCCGCCCGAGAACGTCACCCGCAGGTCACGCACCGAGACGGCCGGGGTGGTCGGGGCAGTGGAGGTTGTGGAGTCTTTGGACATCGAAATCTCCCGCAAGTCAGGGCGTGGCGGCGTGCAGGCCGGGCGTCATGCGGCGCAGCGGCAGCGAGTGGCCGCCGTCTGGCATCGCCATCAGGCACGACACCGGATGACCGGCCAGCGCGTCGGACAGCACCGGTGCGCGGCGTTCGCAGACCGGCTCGGCACGGGCGCAGCGCGGATGGAAGCTGCAGCCCGGCGGCGGATTGATCGGATTGGGCGGGTCGCCGGCCAGCGGGGCGGCCAGCGTGCGGTGGTCGGGGTCCATCGACGGCATCGACGCCAGCAGCGCGCGCGTGTACGGGTGCGCGGGATTGGCGTAGACCGATTCGGTGTCGCCGATCTCCACCACCTTGCCCAGGTACATGACCATCACGCGGTCGCACAGATAGCGGATCACGTTGAGGTCATGGCTGATAAACACATAGGTCAGGTCGAACTCGGCCTTGAGGTCCAGCAGCAGGTTCAGCACCTGGGCTTCCACGGACTTGTCCAGGGCGGACACCGCTTCGTCCAGGATCACCAGGCGCGGCCGCAGGGCCAGGGCGCGGGCGATATTGACGCGCTGGCGCTGGCCGCCCGACAGTTCGTGCGGATAGCGGCCGGCAAAGCGCTTCGGCTCCAGTCCCACGCGCTCCAGCAGGTAGCGCGCCCGTTCGGTGGCTTCCCGGGCCGGCACGCCATGCACGCGCGGCGTGAATGCCACGGATTCCTCGATGGTCAGGCGCGGGTTCAGCGACGAATAGCTGTCCTGGAACACCATCTGCACCTGGCTGCGGAAGGCCTTCATCGGCAACTGCGGAGAGCCCACGCCCTGTGCGTCGAAGATCAGTTCGCCGCTGTCGTGCGGCGTCAGCTGCATCAGCAGCCGCGCCGTGGTGGACTTGCCGCAGCCCGATTCGCCCACCACGCCCAGCGTCTCGCCCTTGAGCACATCGAAGCTGACGCCATCGACGGCGCGTACCACGCCGCCGGGGCGGAACGGCACCGCCGACTTCAGCGGGAAATGCTTGACCAGGTCGCGTGCGATGACCAGCGGCTGGGCCGGGCCGCCCACATCGACGGCGGCTGCGCCGGGTGCTGCGGGATTGGGGATTGCCAGCGTCTCGGCCATGCTCACTCCTTGATTTCCATGGCCGAGCGGATGCCGTCGGCCAGCAGGTTGAACGAGATCGAGGTCAGGAAGATCATCGCGCCGGGCAGTGCGGCCACCCACGGCTGCGTGTAGATGGCCGTGCGCAGCGTATTGAGCATCAGGCCCCATTCGGGCTCGGGCGGCTTGACGCCAAGGCCCAGGAACGACAGGCCGGATGCCAGGATCATCGACACCGAGATCAGGCTGGTGGCGTAGACGAAGATCGGCCCCAGCACGTTGTTGAGCACGTGCGCCCGCACGATGGTCAGTGACGAGGCACCCGATGCCCGCGCCGCATCGACGAATTCGCGGTTGCGCACCTGGGTGGTCACGCTCTCGGCCACGCGCACGATCTGCGGCACGAAGACGATGGTCAGCGACAGCAGCGCATTGCCCACGCCCGCGCCCAGCGTGCCCGACAGCGCGATCGCCAGCAGCACCGACGGGAACGCGTACAGGATGTCGGTCAGGCGCATGATGACCGTGTTGGTCCAGCCGCCGGCATAGCCGGCCACGATGCCGATGGCGCTGCCGATCACGAACGCCAGCAACACGGGCGTAATGCCCATGAACAGCGACAGCCGCGCGCCGAGCATCAGGCGCGACAGCATGTCGCGGCCCAGTTCGTCGGTGCCGAGCGGATAGCCCTCGAAGCCGATCGGCTTCAGGCGCTTGAGGATCGACGCGGCATACGGGTCGGCCGGCATCAGCGCGGGCGCAAAGATCGCCATCCCGATCAGCGCCAGCAGGATCAGCGCGGCCAGCATTGCCAGCTTGTTGCGCAGCAGGCGGCGGCCCACGGTGGTCCAGTAGCCGGGCGAGCGTTCCACCGGCAGCGGCGCCACGGCCTTGTTCAGCGTCATTTCCATGGCAGGCTCCTCAGTTCCGTTGGATGCGCGGGTCGAACAGCGTCTGCAGCGCGTCGACCAGCAGGTTGAGCAGCACGAAGAACACGGCCAGCACCAGGATCGTGCCCTGCAACAACGGGAAGTCGCGCTGGAAGATGGCCGAGTTCAGCAGGAAGCCCGTGCCGGGCCACGAGAAGACTGTCTCGATCAGGATCGAGCCGCCCAGCAGGTAGCCGAGCTGCAGGCCCATGACCGACAGCGCGGTAGGCGCCACGTTCTTGACCACATGCCGGAACACCGCGAACTCGGACAAGCCCCGCGCACGCAACCCGACAATGAACTCGTTGGACAGGATTTCGGCCACCAGCGCACGGATGGTGCGCGCCACGATGCCCATCGGGATCACCGACATCGTCACGGCTGGCAGCAGCATGTACTGGATGTGTTCCCAATCCCATCGCCATGAGCCCGACCCATCGGGGCCGGCGCCGGTGGCCGGCAACCAGCCCAGCAGCACCGAGAACGCGATGACCAGCACCATGCCCAGCCAGTAGTGCGGGATGCTGACGCCCAGCACCGACAGGAATGACGCGACGCGGTCGGGCACCGAATCGCGCAGGTAGCCAGCCACGAAGCCGAACAGGCTGCCGAACGTGAAGCCGATCAGCGTTGCCACCGCCGCCAGGCGGATCGAGTTGATGACCGCGTTCGACACTTCGGCCATCACGGGCCGGTTAGTGGCGATGGACGTCCCCAGGTCGCCATGCAGCGCACGCACGAGCCAATGGAGAAATTGCTCCAGGAACGGCTTGTCGAAGCCGTACAGCGCGGTCAGCTGGCGCCGGAGGTCTTCGGACGCGTCGGGCGGCAGCACCGACACGAGCGGATCGCCGGGCGCGATATGGACCAGCGAGAAGCAGAGCAGGGCGACCCCAAGCAGGATCGGCAGCGCATACACGATGCGGCGGAGCAGGTAAGTCATGGTCTGTGGCCGGCTTGTGGGGATTGCTGAACCGTTTGAAACGTCTTGACCGTCTGAAGCAGGCTCCCTTCTCCCGTTGCACGGAAGAGGGGAGCTAGCAGAGCCTCAGTCCATCGACATCGTCGCGATGTCGATGAACCAGCTCTGCGGCTGCACCACGCCCTTGACCTTCTTCGAGATCGCGCGCGGGCCCACGTCGTGGGCGATCAGCACGAACGGCGATTCCTCGACGATGCGCGCGTGCAGCTTGGCCAGTGCGGCATCACGATCCTTCTCGCCAAACGACGTGCGCGCGGTTTCGATCAGCTTGTCGAACTCGGCATTGCCGAAGTAGCCCCAGTTGTTCGAGACCGGCGGCTGGGTCTTGGTGCTGACGAAGCGGACCATGGCGAAGAACGGGTCCATCGCCGCAAAACTCACGTTGATGGCGTTGGTGCCGTGGGCGCTCGGGTCCTTGGCGCCGATCCGCCAGTTGGTGAACAGCGTGTTCCACTCCACCACGTCGAAGTCAACGTCGAAGAAGCACTCCTTGAGGTTCTGCTGCACATACTCGTTCATCGGCAGCGGTTGCATCTGGCCCGAGCCGGACGCCGACACCTGCACCTTGACCTTGACCGGCTTGGCGGCCGAGTAGCCGGCTTCGCTCATCAGCTTGCGTGCGGCGTTCGGGTCGTACTTGATGTCAAATTTGGGATTGCCCCACCACGGGTTGCCGGCTTCGACAATGCCCTTGGCCTCGGCCATGTAGCCACCCAGCAGCGTCTTCAGGCCCGCGCGGTTCACGCAGAGGTTGGCGGCCTGGCGCACGCGCTTGTCCAGCCACGGCGAATTCGGCGCGAACGACAGTTGCCACGGCCACATATGCGGCTGGGCGTTGGCGTAGACATCGAAGCCACGGCTCTTGATCTGCGCGATGGCGTCAGGCGCGGGGGCCTCGATCCAGTCCACCTGGCCGGACAGCAGCGCCGCCGTGCGCGCGTTGGCCTCGGGCATCGGCACCATCACCACCTTGTCGATCTTCGGGGTGCGCTTCGGGTCCCAGTAGCTGGCGTTCTTTGCCAGTTCCAGGCGCTCGCGCGGCACGAAACGCGTCATCCTGAAGGGTCCCGTGCCCGACGCGTCGGCGGCGAACGCCACCCATGCCTGCTTGCTGCGCTCGGCCGGGTCGGTCACCGACGCCGGCACGGCGGCCAGCTTCTTGTCCCACTGCGTTGGCGACGCCATGAACAGGTTCGATACGTTGTAAGGCAGGAACGAATCAGGCTCGGACGTCACCAGCTCCACGGTCAGGTCATCGATCTTCTTCGCACTGCGCAGCGTGGGCATGCGCGATGCGGTAACGCCCACCTGGCTCGGATCGAACTGCCTTGCGGTCTTGTCGAGCACCTTGTTGACGTTCCAGACCACGGCATCGGCATTGAACGGCGAGCCGTCGTGGAACTTCACGCCGGGCCGCAGCTTGAACGTCCATTTGGTCTTGTCCTTGTCGTCGACCTTCCACTCGGTAGCCAGGCCGGGCACCAGCAGGCTTGGGCCGTTGCTCTTTGACAGATCCCAGGCGGTCAGCGCGTCGTACATCGGAATGCCGGTGAAGCGGTTGCCTTCGAAACCCTGGTCGGGCTGGCCCAGCGTGCGGGGGATATCGGCGGCGGTCATGCCGATGCGCAGCACCTTGTCGGCCATGGCCGCGCCGGGCAGGGCCAGCAGCGACAGGGCGACGGCAGCCGAGGCCGAACGGATGACAGCGGAGAAACCTTTCGCGCGGGGATTCGTGGAGGGGGTCACAGGCAGGGCTCCTGGTTTGGGGGATGGGTTGAACGCTGTGTTCGGTTTCGAACTAGCAATTGATGTGCCAGTGCGCATGCACCATCGACGGATCGTCGGTGCCGGTGGTCTGCTTCTTGCTGGGTGGTTGCTTCGATATCACCCACCGCAGACAACACAGACATGGATTCGCAATTCACTCCCCGCATCAATGGCGCCCGCCTGTGGCAATCGCTGATGGACCTGGGCGCGATCGGCGCCACGCCCCTGGGCGGCGTGTGCCGCATCGCCCTGACCGACGAGGACCGCAAGGGCCGCGACCTGGTGGTGCAGTGGTGTCGCGAGGCCGGGCTCGACGTACGCGTGGACGAGATCGGCAACGTCTTTGCGCGCCGCGCCGGCACCGACCCCGACGCCCCGGCCGTCGCCACCGGCAGCCATATCGACACCCAGCCATCGGGCGGCAAATTTGACGGCAATTTCGGTGTGCTGGCCGGGCTGGAGGTCATGCGCACGCTCAATGACCTGGGCGTCTCCACGCGCGCACCGCTGGAGGTGGCGTTCTGGACCAACGAGGAAGGCACCCGCTTTACGCCGGTGATGATGGGATCGGGCGTCTTCGCCGGGGTGTTCGACGGGGCATTCGCCCGTGCGCAGCAGGACCGCGACGGGGTCAGCGTGGGCGATGCGCTCGAAGCCATCGGCTACCTTGGAGCACAGCCCGCCGGCCACGTGCCGGGCGGCATGTATGCGGCCTACTTCGAGGCGCATATCGAGCAGGGGCCAGTGCTGGAAGCGGCCGGCCTGCCGATTGGCGTGGTCAGCGGCGCGCTGGGCCAGCAGTGGTACGACGTGACCGTGACCGGCCAGGACGCGCATGCCGGCCCCACGCCGCTGGCGCTACGCCACGACGCGCTGCTGGCGTCGGCACGGATGATCGAGGCCGTGAACCGCGTTGCGCGCGACGAGGCGCCGCATGGCCGCGGCACCGTGGGCTTTGTGGAGGTCAAGCCCAATTCGCGCAACGTGATTCCGGGGCGCGTGGACTTTTCGGTGGATTTCCGCAACCTGTCGCAGGCCGGGCTCGACCGCATGGATGCGGCGATGCGTGCCGCGTTCGCGGGCATTGCCGACGCCGCCGCCGTCAAGGTGGACGTGCGTCAGGTGGTCAAGTTCGAGCCCTGCATCTTTGCGGCCGCGTGCGTGGACAGCGTGCGGCGCGCGGCGGCGTCACTGGGCCTGCCGCATATGGATGTGGTGAGCGGGGCGGGGCACGATGCCGTGTACGTGGCCCAGCGCGCGCCCACGGGCATGATCTTCGTGCCCTGCAAGGACGGCATCAGCCATAACGAGCTGGAAGACGCGCTGCCCGAGCATATCGAGGCCGGCGCCAACGTGCTGCTGCAGGCGATGCTGGAGCACGCGCGCTAAGGGCTGCCCCGAGCGCAACGGTGGGATCAGTGGGCGATCGACCGCGAGATCGCCCACGCGCATTCAATGACCAGCGGCCCGAGCTTCTTCTGCGCCTCGGCCATGGTCCAGCGGCTGGCCGGCGGTGACACATGCACCGCGCCCACGGCCTCGCCACGGCTGTTCACGATGGGCGCGCCAATGCCCATGTCCCCCAGGAACAGCTCTTCCTCGTTGCACGCATAGCCCAGGCCGCGGCACGCCACTACCTGCTCGAAGATGGCGTCGATATCGGTCAGCGTGGCTGGCGTGCGCGCCTGCCGCGCAGAGGCTTCGAGCATCGCGCGCACCTGGTCGTCGGGCAGCTTGCTCAGGTAGGCGCGGCCCGAACTCGTGCAGTACATCGGAATCCGCATGCCCACCGGCGTCAGCACGGGCATGTGCTTGGCGGTCATGAGCTGCGTAACGTAGACCATGTCGAGCCCCACGGGCTCCGTGAGATTGGCCGTCTCGCCGCTGGCATTGGCCAGTTGCGACAGATAGGGGCTGGCAATCGGGATCAATGCGTCGGCCGCCAGGTAGTTGTAGCCGATCTCCATCACCTTGGGCGTCAGCCGGAAACGGCGCGTCTGCGGGTGCTTGTCGATGTAGCCAAGCCGCTCCAGCGTATGGACGGTGCGCTGGGCGGAACTCTTCGTCATGCCGGTCAGCGCGGCAAGTTCCACCAGGGTCAGCGTGCGATGCACGGCGCTGAACGCGCGCAGGACTTCGAGCCCTTTTTCCAGTGACTGGTTGAAGAGCGGGTCGGGGCGGTCGCCGGCAGTGATGGCCATAACAGGTGGATCCGGATTCGGCACCATCGTCGTGATCCGCTGCACCACGATGGCTGGATATTGCACCAAGATATTTATGTATCGATTATCGATTTTCTGCGGACGGCTCATGATAGGCGCAATCGCCGTCACATGGCGAGCTGGCGGGCGCTGTGTAGTGTTTACCCCTATAAAATTCCGGGTTGTGCGCAGTGAAATATCACACTAGTATCACAACAACTTCAAACGAACAGACTCTGATTCCGCCGTGGTGAATCCCATTCGACTGGTCGGTGCCGCCGACCCGGCGCCCGCAGCGCCCACCCCCGCCCAGAGCGGTGCGGCAATGCGCGAGCAGGCCTATACCGAAATCAAGCGACGCATCATCGCGTGCGAGTTCCGTCCGGGCGAACCGCTGAACGAGGCCCAGGTGGCCGCGTTGCTGGGCCTGGGCCGCACCCCGGTCCACCAGGCGCTGCATCGGCTGGAAGTGGAAGGGCTGGTGTCGATCCTGCCGCGCAAGGGCGTGCTGGTGTCGCCGCTGTCGCTGAACGAAGTGCTCGACATGATCGAAGTGCGCGCCACCAACGAGGTGCTGTGCGCCACGCTGGCCTGCGAGCGCGGTCACGACAGCGATTTCAAGGCAATGCGCGAGATCGTCGACCGCTCGCCAGAGTTGATCGCCCGGCGCGATATCCCGGCGCTGGCATCGCTGGACCTGAAGTTCCATACCGCCATGTCGGCCGCATCGCGCAATCGCGTGCTGGCCGAACTGCTGCGCGGCCTGCATGAGAAGCAGGCGCGTTTCTGGTTCCTCTCGCTGTCCGATCCGCAGCACCTGGAAAACGTCTACCAGGAGCACCTGGAAATCGTCGACGCGCTGGAACGCCGCGACGTGCCGGCGGTGCGCGAGGCCATCCGCGAACACATCGACGAATTCCGGAAGAACATCATCCGGACACTCTGACCCGAACTTTCCCCTCGTAACAAAGGTAGTACGCAATGCCGACACTGCATCTCCAGGTAGCCGGCGGGGGCGCGCTCGCCCTCGACATCGAACGACTGATCATCGCCGGCTGGACTGGCCGCGACATGGAAGCCGTTCAGCACCATATCGACGAACTGAAGGCCATCGGCGTGAAGCCGCCTGCCACCGTGCCCACGTTCTATCCGCTGGCCGCCCAGCTGCTGACCACCGACGACGTGCTGGAAGTGCCGCGCGACGATTCGTCGGGTGAGACCGAATTCGTGCTGCTGCAGGGCGTCGACGCGCTCTACATTGGCATTGGCTCGGACCACACCGACCGCAAGGTCGAGGCCTATGACGTCACCGTGTCCAAGCAGATGTGCGCCAAGCCGATGGGCCGCGACGTGTGGCGCTTCGACGAGGTGGCTGATCACTGGGACGCGCTGGAAATGCGTTGCTGGCGTGTACGCGACGGCCAGCGCGCGCTCTATCAGGAAGGCAAGGTCACGCGCCTGCTGGACCCGCGCGAACTGATCGAGCGCCTGACGGGCGAATCGCAACTGCCGCCGGGCACCGCGATGTTCTGCGGCACGCAGGCCGTGATCGGCGAGATGGGCCACGGCGAATCGTTCGAAGTGGAACTGCACGACCCCGTGCGCAACCGCAGCCTGCGTCACGTCTATCGCGTGGAAACGCTGGCCGTAGCCGAGTGAGCCTTGCCATGACTGCACCGACCATCGCTGCTCCCACCATTGCCGAACTGGCCGCCGCGCTGGCGGCCGGCCACACCACCAGCGTCGCGCTGACCGAAGACGCACTGGCCCGCATCGACCGCCATATGCAGGCGGGCGGCGCTGCGTTCATGAGCGTCGACGCCAAAGGCGCGCTGGCACAGGCCCATGCCGCCGACCAGGCGCGTGCGGCCGGCTATGTGGCATCGCCGCTGGCCGGGCTGCCGGTGTCGATCAAGGACCTGTTCGATGTGCGCGGCCAGGTGACACGCGCCGGCTCGAAGGCGCTGGACGGCAGCGCGCCGGCCCAGGCCGACGCCCCGGCCGTGGCGCGGCTGCGCGCCGCAGGTGCGGTGCTGATCGGCCGCACCAATATGAGCGAGTTCGCGTTTTCGGGGCTGGGCCTTAATCCGCACTACGGCACGCCGCGAACGCCATTCGATCCCGATCGCATCAGCGGCGGCTCGACGTCGGGTGGCGCAGTGAGCGTGGCGGAGCAGATGGCCGTGGCCGCGCTGGGCACCGATACCGGCGGCTCCATCCGCATTCCGTCGGCGTTCTGCGGCCTGACCGGCTTCAAGCCCACCGCGCGCCGTGTGCCGCTGGACGGCGCCGTGCCGTTGTCCACGTCGCTCGACTCGGCTGGCCCGCTGGCCCGCTCGGTGGCCTGCTGCGTGGCGATGGATGCCGTGCTGAGCGGCGAAACGCTGGACGCCCGCGCCGCCGACCTGCGTGGCCTGCGTTTCTACGTCACGCGCGACTTCGTGGCCGACGGTCTCGATGCCGAGGTAGCCCAGGCGTTCGAAGCCACGCTGGCGAAGCTGTCGGCACGGGGCGCGCAGATCGTGGAGTTCGCTTTCCCCGAACTGCGTCGCCTGCCCGAGATCAACGCCGCTGGCGGCCTGACCGCCGCCGAGGCGTGGACGTGGCACCGCGAGCTGCTGCAAACGAAGGGCGACCGGTACGACCAGCGCGTGGCCCAGCGCATCCGCCGTGGCGAGAAGCTGACCGCCAGCGACTACATCGTCCTGCTGGCCGAACGCCGCGCCATGCAGCAACGCGCTGCCGAACTGCTGCGCGAGGCCGATGCCTGGCTGATGCCGAGCGTGGCGGTGCGCCCACCGCGCCTGGACGCACTGGAGCGCGACGAGGACTTTTTCTCGATCAATGGCCTGGTGCTGCGCAACGCGAGCGTGATCAATTTCCTCGATGGCTGCGCGGCGTCGCTGCCGATGGGCGAGGGCATGGGTCTGGGCGTCTGCGGCCTGCATGGCAGCGATGCCCGTGTGCTGCAGGTGGCTGCCGCCATCGAGCAGGCCCTGGCCTGACGCCGTACCTGTAATACCGGCCGGATTCCCACGGCCGCCGCACCCAGCGCCAGCACAGCGCAATGCGAGAGGGCGCCGCCAACGTAGCGGCGCCCCGCCAACCACACCCAAGGAGTAGTCACCGATGTCTTCCGTGATGAGCGGCGCCCCCGGCGCCCTGGAGAGTCTGCCGCCCGCACAGCTGGCGCAGCAACGCAGCGAGGCGTACCGCAAGATCACCGTGCGCCTGATTCCGTTCCTCGTATTCCTGTTCATCCTGGCCTGGATCGACCGCGTCAACGTGGGCTTTGCCAAGCTGCAGATGCTGCAGGACCTGCAGTTCAGCGAAGCCGTGTACGGGCTGGGCGCGGGGATTTTCTTCATCGGCTACTTCCTGTTCGAAGTGCCGAGCAACCTGCTTCTGGAAAAGATTGGCGCGCGCAAGACGCTGGCGCGCATCACCATCCTGTGGGGCTTCGCCTCGATGGCGATGATCTTCGTGAAGACCCCGATGCAGTTCTACACGCTGCGCTTCATGCTGGGCATCTTCGAGGCCGGGTTCTTTCCGGGCGTGGTGCTGTACCTGACCTACTGGTTCCCGGCCGAACGCCGGGCACGCATCAACGGCCTGTTCATGACGTCGTTCGCCATCGCCGGCGTGGTGGGCGGCCCGCTGGCGGGCTTCATCATGAGCGCGATGGACGGCGTGGACGGCCTGGCCAACTGGCAATGGCTGTTCGTGATCGAAGGCATTCCGTCGGTGCTGGCCGGTATCGCCGTGCTGCTGTACCTGCCGGAAAAGCCTGTCAACGCGAAGTGGCTGTCGCAGCAGGAACAGACCATCGTCACGCGTGAGATCGAACAGGAGGCATGCGACCCGGCCAAGCATTCGTCCCTGAAGGGCGCCTTTGCCAACGCCCGCGTCTGGATCTGCGCGGCCATCTACTTCTGCGTGGTCAGCGGCAACGCCACCATCGCATTCTGGTCGCCGTCGATCATCAAGGAACTGGGGGTGCAGGGCAACCTGCAGATCGGGCTGGTCTCGGCCATCCCGTTCGTGGCCGGCACGATCGCCATGGTGCTCAACGGCATCCACTCGGACCGCACCGGCGAGCGCCGCATGCACTGCGCGCTGGCCACGCTGCTGGCCGCCGTGGGCCTGACGCTGACGGGCTTCTGGCTGCACAGCGCCGTGCTGGCCCTGATCGCACTGACCGTCGCGTCGGTCGGCATCCTGGCCGCATTCCCGGTCTTCTGGTCGCTGCCGTCGGCCTTCCTGGCCGGCACGGCCGCCGCCGGCGGCATCGCGTTGATCAACTCGATCGGCAACCTGGCAGGGTTTGTGGCGCCGTACATGATCGGCTGGTTCAAGACCACTACCGGCCAGTTGGCCTCGGGTCTGTATTTCGTGGCGGCACTGGAAGCCTGCGCGACGGTACTGGTAATCGCGTTCATCCGCGCCCGCCAGTAATTTCCAGCGGCATTGTCAGCGGGGCGGGCAGGGGGCTGGATTCCCCCGACGCCTTGCGATACAATCCGCTTCCTTATTGCGCCGCAGGCAGAAGTTACGCCGGCGGCACGAACCGGATTCCGGCGCGCAACGCGCCAACAGCAAGCCACAAGCAGGAAAAGGCGGGCAGTCCAGCCGCCTTTTTTGCTTTGTGAATGCCCGGTTCCAGGACTGCGAGGGTGGCGAAATTGGTAGACGCACCAGGTTTAGGTCCTGACGCCAGCAATGGTGTAGGGGTTCGAGTCCCCTCCCTCGCACCAAATACCAAAGCCACACGGCGCCGAGAAACGCCGCAAACCACGGTAGTACAAGGGTTTACGGCTCGCCGTGTGGCTCTCCAGCCCTCTTGAAATTCCGCACGAAACCTCACTAAACTACGCGTCATTACGCCGAATTTACGCTGAGGTTACGCATGGCTTCCTTCCGGAAGGTCAAGAACGGCTGGCGCGCCGAGGTCTATGTGCAGGGCACGCGCGACTCCAAGAACCTGGACACCAAGGCCGAGGCCCAAGCATGGGCGTCGCAACGGGAGACCGAGCTGCGCTCGATCAGCGGCGGAATGGGGAGCAAGACCCACACCGTTGGCGACGTGCTGAAAACCTACGCCGAGAAGGTGAGCTCAGCCAAGAAGGGCGAGCGGTGGGAGGTGATCCGGCTAGACCTCATTGGCGACATTGTCGTGCTAGGGCGGAAGTTCGGAGACATCAAACTGGTGGACCTCCAGCCCGCCCACATTGCTGCCTGGCGCGACGTCAGGCAGCGTGGGACGGACGAGCAGCCGGGAATCGCTGGCGCTTCGGTATCCCGCGAAATGTCCCTAATGTCTCACGCCTTCAAGGTGGCGCATGAGGAGTGGGGCTGGCTGACGCACAACCCCATGAAGAACGTCCGGCGCCCGCCCGACTCGCCGCCGCGCGACCGGCGCATCTCAGACAAAGAGATTGAGGATATGACCCTGGCCTTGGGCTACTACGAGGGGCATCCCGTTTCGTTGTCGTCCCAGCGTGTGGCGGTGTCGTTTCTGTTGGCAATCGAAACGGCCATGCGCTCTGGCGAGTTGCTGGGCCTGACCTCGCACACCGTCGATCTGGAGCGCCGGGTCGCTCACCTTCCGATGACCAAAAATGGCGGTGCCCGGGACGTGCCGCTGTCCACGCGCGCGATTGAGCTGCTGAAGATGCTGCCGAAGGTGAAGGACGGCGAGCCGCTGTTTGCGTTGCCGGCGGCCAGCCGCGATGCTCTCTTCCGGAAGGCAAAGAAAAAGGCCGGCATTGCCGACCTGACATTCCACGACACCCGCCACGAAGCCATCACCAGGCTTTCGACGAAGCTCGACGTGCTCGCGCTGGCCCGGATGACCGGGCACACCAACCTCAGCGAGCTGCGGACCTACTACAACGAGTCGGCGGCCGAGCTCGCGCTGCGGCTGGGCTAGTCCGGCTTGCGGGGGCGGCCCATCTTGCCGCCCTGGTACGACTCCACCCACTTGATGACCTCGATGGCCTTCCACCGCGGCTGAGCCTTCCCGAGGCTGCCGGGGTTCGGGAGGCGGATCGGTACCGGGAAGCCGGGCACGTTCACCACGCGCTCGCGCACCACCTTCGCGGGCCGCTGCAGGTATTCGCCGATCTCTTTCGTCGACCACAACTGCGCCTCGATCGGGATGTTCGCCATCGGACGGATTCTCTTGTCCAGCTCTTCAATGATGCGGTCGAGCAATTCTTGTTCGCTCATTTCTCACTCCAAATTCCAGGCCTTGCGTGTTGTTTCGATGATGCGTTGTGCTGCAGCGGCGAAGTCCGTCATCGATACGCCGCCCTGAATGCGTCGTGATCGGACTGGCATACCCAAGCGGTGTCGCCCTCGCCGAACTTGTACTTCGCTTGATACTGGCCACCGGGGAAGGTGAAGTGGGCGACGCTATGGCCGTCTTTGGCCTCTAGGCGGTCGCTGTACACATTCACATGGGTAACCGTGCTACCCGGGAACTTGGTTTCGACCAGTTCAATCAGTGCCGCCTGGGCAGCCTTCCGCGCGCGCCTCTCCGCGCGCTCCATTGCTGCGCATGACTGACTGCAATAGACCATCTGCCCAACTGCGACGGCGCCGAGGTCGGACGCATCGAAGTCGGGATCCGGCTCTGCATCCTCCATGTCTTCATCTACCTGGCAACCGCAATGTCCGCACTCGTAGTGCCAGCCAGAGGCAATCAATGCCAGCGGCGGCACTGGACCCGGAGCAAACTGATCGAGATCGGGTTTGCGGCGGCAATGGTCGACGTCTTCCCAGTCGCACCCCATTTCCCCGGCGCCCTCGCGGCGCGCACTTGCCGAGTTGGTTGCGTAGACGATTGTCCAGTTGTCGCCGCCGTCATAGACCTCGTAGGCCTTCAGGGGTTTGGTATCCATAATTCCTCCAGCGGATAGGGCGAGTTCGTCATGGATGTTCATGCTAGGATCGCCCCACGAACAAAGAAGAAGGGGGCACCATGATTCCTGGACCGAGCGTAAAGCTGGCGGCATCTCCTGACATCGGGGAGGGCGGGCTCACTCTGTACCTCACGGTTACGAGTGGCGAGCGCGATTGGAGCTATAGCGGATTCGCAACTAGCGAAGGGCTTGCGAAGTTTGGCGATCCCTCCAACTTGGAAGCAATTTTCGAGAGCAAGAGGCTTTTCTTTTGCGGAAAGGCGCTGGAGCTGTGGAAAGCGCAGCCTGAGTCTGCCAAGTACATGATCACCGCCGACAACGCCGAGGCGGGCGGTGGTTTTGTGAATAACGGCTAGTTTCACGCTCCGCCCCTCACTTGATCGAGTGCCGGCGCACGCCGGTGATACCGGGAGGCAGCGCCGGGCCCTCGGAGCCGTCGAGGAAATCGGCGTTGGACTGACCGGTCACTTTCAGGTAGTCCACCTCCACCTTGGCACTGTCGACCAGTACCCGAGCGACGTCGGCCACTGCGCGAGCGCGATCGACCTCCATCGGGTTTTCCCGGTTCCTGAGATCCGATAGGGTGGCCAACAGGTGTTCGCGCACGGTGGCTATGTTGTTTGTGCTCATGACTGATCCTCCTTCGCCTCACGGGCAATGCGATTAACCTGGCGCGTTATGGCGCCCTTGAGCTGCACAAGCTTGGCCAATTCGGGCGACCTGCTGCGCGGGTGGTTTCGACGGAGTAGTTCCGCTCGACTCACCAGCTCGAGCGCATCCAGCGTAATTAGCGTGGCGTCGGTGGTGTGCCGTCCAGGCAGAAACGCCACGGCGTGCCTCGGAGGGATGGGTCCGTTTGCGGCTTCCCACACTAGGCGATGTACAGCAACCCATCGGCGAGCCGGCACGATGGAGGGATCGTCTGTGACCTTACGCTCCAGGTAACCATCCTTCGTGATCTTCTCGCTACCGATCGGCACGTAGTTCCGGTTTGCCGCCCCGCGCCGCTCACCTTTCTTGAACTGATTGGGGCGGCAGTTCGGATGCTGCCCGGACACGCCCTTCGTTCCCTTATTCCAGGAGGCCTGGCCTTTCGTGAAGCGAGAGGCAGCGCCACGAACGCCATCCAACCGGCCTGCGTCGGGGCCCGCCAGGTACTCTGCAGACTTCCGCAAGCCCATGCCGATGGCCTTGCCATAGACGGAATGAGTTGGGCGGCCCAGCGCGGCAGCAATGTCCGCAGTCGGGCTGTCCGGGTAGTGCTCACGCAGTACTTCGAGCTCGACATCAGTCCAGGGCTTCCGCTTGTTCATCACGAACCCCTTTTCTCGCTGGCCAGCGGGGCCTGGGGCTGGAGCATCCAGTGCGTAGGGCCGCCATCAAAATCGCTGATCGGGATGTTGTAAGGCCCCACCCACCCGTCAGAAAGACCGTGCCAATCGCTATCGCACAGCGAACCCATCTCCCCACAGCAGTGATGTGGGAGTCCCCAATAGCAATCTGGTTCGCGACGGGCGAATTCACCGCCGATCCAAAGATCGACGACCGTCCCATCCTTCGGCGCCGTCTCGATCGGCTGCCAACCTTTGGACGCTTGGGTGGCGAGGGCGCTGATGATCTTCGGGTGTTTTGCGATATGGTCGAGATCAGGATCGACCAACTCGTTCTTCGGGTTCAGAAGCACCGTCAGACCGAATGCAGCCCGGAACAGGCCACCGCGTTCGTCGGCACGCAGCAGCATTGCCACCGCGTGACGGCAATGGTCAGGATCTTCCTCGTCGAAGAATTCGTCGTCGGGTTTGTCTTCGCCACCGTCATCGTGCTGGAGTTCCGGCATCCAGCCTTTGGCCATGGCTTCGATGATGTTCGCCACATCGAGCATCGCGCGCATGTCGGCCTCGTCCGCCTTTGCGACCTGTAGTTGGACTATTTGCTCAGCCATTACCGACCTCCGTGCTGATCTGGATCTCTCGACGGACTTCCATAGCCATCTTCAGTACCGCGGCGCGCTTCTCTGGCGATACCTTTGCCACGATCTCCCGTGCCAGGCGGATGGCGAAGTCGATGCTGTCGCCGCCGGCGACACGCCAACCGCTCTCGATATGCGATACGGCATACAGAGGTGCATCACCTGCGTTGACGAGCGCATGGACAGCGCAGGAGCCAACCGGGAATCCGGGGATGTCAACGACATCGCCGATCACTTCTTCGAGGTAGCTCAGACCGGATAGCGGATCCTTGCAAGAAATGTGAAATCTCATGGTCAGCTCCTAGTCCGGCTTCCGGCCCGCTGCGTAGCGGCCCTTTGGCACGTGCTTCCACCATTGGGAGGGCTTCCCTTTGGCGCCATAGTCGAAAGGCGTGAACACCTGGGCGTTGCTACCCTTGTCGCGCAGGAAGCCCCACACCTTCACGTCCTTGGCCGGCACAATGAACAGCGACCAGACTTCGGGCGGCGTGTGAACGCCTTGCAGCGGGCCCGGGCTCAGGATCACGCGATGGAACGTGTCGCCGGTCAGGAAGTTGAACCAGTGCACCTGGCGGAGGCCTCGGCGGGTGGACTCGTAGTACCAGCCGCGCAGGATGAACGACACGGCCCAGCGCCACGGATGGTCGTGCAGGCCGCGATCGGGATCGGAGCCGACGAAGCGGTGCAGGTAGATGCGGATCCCGAGGAACGCGCACACGAAGTAGCGCTCCAGGTAGGGGCAGCCGGCCTCGCTGATGATCTTGCAGGGGCGTGTGGCTGAATAGGCGAGCAGCAGGCGGCGGATCATTGAAACAGTCTCCCGTGGATCTCGTCGAGCTTCTCCACTTCGTCGGCGGTCAGGTCGACGATGCGGCAGTGCTTGACCTTCTCTTTGAGGCCTCGCACGAAACTAAGCTCGTCCATGCGGAGGCGGCGCTCGTCTACCAGGCCAACCAGGCGATCGATCATCGTCGCAGTGCTGACGATTCTCATTGGGAAGTCTCCTTCTGCAATCCGCTGCATCCAGCGGTGGTTTGCGTAAGCCGCCACGCCGAGCGCCACGAATGGGGCAATCAGGGCCGGGGCTGCGGCGAGGGCGGTAATCACGGTTGGCATGGCGATGATTAGGCAGCCATTTCCAGGGGGAAGAGCGTCGGGACGTCTTCGGGCTCACCGATGAGGTGGCCGTTGATGTCCGACATTGCGTAGACGCCATCGGAACGCATCCACTGGATACGGGTTTCTCCATTCGGCCCGGCGCCTCGGAACAGTCGGACGGGCGAAGCGAGGATCACCGCGCGGTCGCCGTCGTAGCTGGAGTCGGCCACGGTGAGTGGAACGGCGATCTTGATGTAGGCAAGTTCCAGCGCATCCATCTTTGCCACGTCGCCGCGTCTTGCCGCCTTGGCTGCTTGCCGCTTGAGTTCGTCGATAGTCATGTCAGAGTCCTCGTTACACGCGAAGGGAGGTGAGAATGCCGCGCCAGCTACCGTCCTGAAGGAGGTAGACGGAGAAGTCCTGCTTCTCCTTGCTGGCCCACGAAAGCGCGACGTCGTCTGTTTTCACCTGGCCGAGCAGGCGCAGGAGATTCGGGCCGTCGAAAGAGTTGTCCAGGTGCGCTTCATCGCTACGCGCCTTGATGGGAATGTCGGCGTCGACGGCTTGGGTCCCGTCGGTGATCGTGATTGCGCAATCGGCGCCGTCCTGCTCGAAGCGGATCACGCCTTTCTGGTCGAACACGCGATGCAGGGGGCAGATCTGCAACAGCTCGTCGCGCGAGAACGTCACGAACTGGTCCGCCTTGGGGATCATCCGGCGCCAGTCGAAGTACTTGGCGCCCTGGTGGCCACACTCGATGCGGATCCCGTCCCGGCTGCCGACAATGTGCTTTTCGTAGATCTCGAACCGGGTGGCGCCGACCTTCGAGAGGAGATCAGCGCCATCAGCTGCAAGGCAAACGCCGAAGGGGGCAATGGTTTGCCCAAACTCTGCCGGAGCGACCTGCAGCGAGTTGGCAGCAAGCATGAAGCTATCGCAGCCAACCATGTGCACCGCCTCGCCATCGCACTCGATCCAGAGGTTTCGCAGGATGGGCTTGTCATGGCGGAACATCCCAGCCACCGCGAACGACACCGTCGGAATCAGTTCCGTGAGCCCCGGCGCGTCGAGCACAGCTATGGGATCGCCCTCAATCCTTGCCTCGGGGAAGTCCCGCCCAGGCAGTGACGGAATGGTCAGGCGGCAGGATCCAGCACGCGCAATGACTTTCGAGTCCTTTGCCGTGAAACTGACGTCGTCTGCAGTCATCCCGACCAGAGCAGCGATCTTGTCGGCGGGCAAGCAAATGTCGATGCGGTCGCCGTAGATCTCGGCCGGAACCGTCGCCCGGACGGTCATGTGGGTGTTTGACCCCGTGAATGTCACGGCCTGGACTTCCTCCGTGGCCTGCAGCCTGATGTGGGTCAGGATGTTTAGCGGCGATTTGGACGGTGCAGCCTGGCTGGCGGCCTTGAAGGCCTCGCTCAGGTGCTTTCTCGTTATGGTGAGCATCAGCGACTCGGTGTTCGTTGGTTTGGTCTTTGGCTTGGCCATGGCGGATCTCAGTGGAGGCGGACGTATTCGAGGTCGCCGTTAGGCAGCAGGCGGCCGCTCAGCTTCCAGCCCTTGGCGCGCATCTCGCGCACGTGGTCGAGCATGAAGACGTCGTTGTTCATGACTGCCTCCAGATAGGGGTGGCGGTGGGCGAGTCCGGATTGAACGCGGCATAGAGGCCGGAGAGGGCGATAACGCCGATGGCGGTACCGACCCAGAAGGCGATGGCGCGGAGGAGCTTCACGACTGCACCTCGAACATGTCGAGGGTGTTCGTGTCGCGAACCGGCTCGGTCTGCGGAAGAAGCTCGGACAGCCGGGTCTCGCCGTCACCGCCGTAGGGCAGCGCATGGGCATCCCACCCTTGCGGCAACTGGTCGAGTCCTTTGATCTCCCCCACGGCTTCAACTTCAGGATCGCTGTCACCGCAGATGTCGCGCTTGTCGTATTCCGCAGCGCTGATGGCTTCCATCTCGTTCTCGGCCTCGACGACGGCGATCCAGCGCAGTTCCACCTCGAAGTACCTGGTCATGCGGCACTCCCCGTGGCTTCGGCGATGACGGCTGCTCCAGCGGCCTTGCAGGCGGGGCTGAGGCGGGCGGCGGCGGTGGCATTCCGCTCACCCCACACCAGGCGCTGACTCACGCTCATGAGCTGTTGAGCGTTACCGATGATGATTTGGGCCAGCTGCAGCTCGCGCAACAGCTTCTCGTGGTCATTCACCACGGCGGCCTGGCGCTGGGCGGCTTGGTCGGGCGTCATGGCTTCAGCCCTCGCCGCCAACGCGGACGGATTGAACGCCGACGACCGACACAATGATCGTCACCAGCGTCCAGACCATGATTCCGATAGGTACGAGCAGTTCCATCCCGTGTCTCCTGCAAAGAGTGATTGCACGGGAGGAAGTAAAGCATGCTTTAAACAGGAAAGCAAGTATGCTTTATTTCATGGGGCGTTCAGTCATCGAGGACACGATCCAGAACCTTGGTCATTGCCTGGGCGGAAAGCCGCCTAGACGTCGTGAAAATTCCGTTCAGCTCGTACGCAAGTTCTCCAGTCGGCAGCCTTTCGATGACGATCGTGTCGTGTTGTTGTTCTGCGTCACCACCCCCTCCACTGCACCTTCGACCCTTCCTTTCCCTGAACGCAAGCAAATCCAGTACATCACCCATTGGGCTGTTCTCCGCTGCCCGCCGTGTTATCCGGCAGTGATCAGATGAGCACAATGCTTTAACGCGTTTGGAGTAGCGCCCACACCCCCATTTGGTTGGAGGCAGTAGTGTTTGTGGGGAATCTGGCAGATGCGTTTGCCACGGCCGCGCAAAACAAAAAGCCCGCCATGTGGGCGGGCTTATAGGGCGCAGTGGGAGCTCAGATCTTCAGTATCTCGCTAAATCTGGCGGGCATCGCCTCGACGGTCTTGAGTGTGGCGAGGCTACTGTCCCAGAGGGTCTGCCAGTGCTTGGCGCGGAATTCGTAGGCCTCCGCCGGGGTGAGTTGTTTGTCGCCAAGTTCATCCATGGACATGGCGTCATACAGCGTCTTGGAGATCTCGTCGAAGGCATCCTGGGCGGCTGTGAGTGCCGTCCAAAGGTCTTCCATGGATACATGCGAAACGTCGGCCATCCAGAGATCTCCTAGGGTAAGAATGCGTTATCCGTGCTTAATCCGCTTGGCCGTCGCCGATTTGGGTGCAGGGATTGTGCCGCTCGCTTTCGGGGCGCCCCAGTCCTTATCCGACGCGGTGTTGTCGGCGTGCTTGGCCACGGAATAGAACTCGAAAAGAACCCTGTCCAAGGCCTTGAGCTGCTCTGGCGACAGGTCCGACACCATTTCTTGGGTAACGCGCAGAAATGGCCAATAGGGATGCTCGTGCTCCTTCGTGCTGGAGTGCTTCAGTTGCACGAGGTTGACGGTCGCCTCTCCTTCGCCGGTCGACAGCCACATCATGTCCACGCCGAGTTCCCGCGCGGCGCGCGCAGCATTCTCGGCCGTAAGGGCTTTGGTCTTTCCAACGATGACCTGGGAAAGGGCCTGAACGCTGATGCCGAGGGCGTTCGCCAGCTCCTGGCGGTCCTTCTTCGCCAGGCCCAGGGCCTCTTCCAGCCGCTCACCAAAAGTGCTCGTCGATTTCATGGCGAAAGAATACTTACAACGGTTTAAAGTATGGTTGCGTTCTGTGTTAAAGAATGCTTTAATTGAGCGCATGGAAAAGTCCAAAGCAACCGAGCTCCTAGGGGGCACGACGTCAGACGCAGCGAAGGCCATCGGCATTTCGCCGCAGGCGTATTCGCAGTGGCCGGATCAGTTGCCCAAGCGGCTTACTGATCGGGTGGTCGCTGCGATCGCGCGACGTCACCTGCCTGCCGATCTGCTCGGTGTCGATCCTCAGCCCGTAGCCGGGCATTAGTTCCCGGTCTGGCCGTCTTCCAGTGCTTGTGCGATGCGTTCCAGTCGCGCAAGGAGTTCGCGCGTCGCGCGGATGCAGTCCTGTAGTGCAGGGCGCTGGTCGACTGGCTGGCGTCGGCCCCGGTGGGGTTTGCCTTTTCCAGTCGCGAGCCATTGGGCAGAAACGCCAAGGGCGCGCGCGATGGCTTCAGTGTGGCGGCTGCCCGTCGCGTTGCGATTCGGGTCAGCCAGGTACTGGATGGATTGGTACTCGACGCCGACCTGCAAAGCCAGAGCGCGCCGAGAGGTCGGCGGGTCTGTCTGTTGCATGGCCCAGAGAAGGCGTTCGGCGTACGTGTACATGCGGTGGAGTTTGTCATTGCCTCTGTGCAGATGTGTCTGTGTTTTGCCGGCAGAAGCTTTTGCCGGGCCGGGCGAAGCAGTGACCGCCTGGCAAAAAAATTTTCGGTCCCGCGCAACTGTGGATTCAACCGTGGAACCGATGAAATCTTTCTATAAGGACAAGAACGATGCGGACAGCGAACCTGCTTGAATGCGGCCCCAGTACTGGCTTGCAGCCGGTCAGCGAGCAGCAATCGGGCGCGCAAGGCCCGTTTCTCTCGCCCCACCTGATCGCGGAGTGCAAGACGTTCCGTGATGCGTGCGCGCTCGCTTGGGAACACCGGGCGAACCAGGGCTTGACGAAGCAGATCCTTGCCGCGGCAGCCGGTCTGTACTCGTCGCACTCGAGCGACTACTTCCTCCGGGAAAAGGCCAATGCGAACGGCAAGCCGCGTCGCGACCTCCCGGCGGAACGGATCGCGGACGTGGAGAAGATCCTTGGCAACCGGGCAATCAGCCAGTACCTGGCGCGCCGAGCGATGCTGACCCTCATGGAAGAAGTCATCGCAGCGAGGGCTCATGGATGAAGGGGTGGCTCTGGGGATCGCCAGAAGTGCGGTCCGACAGGCGATACGGAAGTACGGAGACGACAGGCAACGCGTGATCCGAGAGCTGCAGGAGATGGCCGAAAAGGATCCGCAATTGAACGAGGCATTCACCGTCACTGGCTACGTCGGGTTGGATTCCGAGCAGTCGGTGAAGCACTAGGGGAGCGGGAGAGGTGATTCACGAGCTGATGCCGCGCACCGTGGTGCGAGAGCAGGGCGCCGCGGCGTTTCGCCAGGGGCGCCCGGCGGAGGACAACCCGCACTGGCCCGGTACCGACGCCCACCTGGAGTGGAACGCCGGCTACATGGGCGAGAAGTACCAGCCGACCAGACAGCAGGGCTAGGAGGGGGAGAGCATGCACACACAAGTCGCGCACACCAGTATCAAGACCTACCACGCCATCAAGCAGGATGGCACGGTCGCCACCAGACAGCGCCAGATCATGGCGGTGGTCCAGCCGTACCCGGCTGATTACTCGCTGCAGGAGTTGTGCGAGTTGACCGGGCTACCCGTCAATATCGTCAGTGGCCGCGTCCACGAGTTGCGAGAGGAGCTGGGCGAGCTGGAGCGCGCACCGACCCGCAAGTGTCGCATCACTGGCCGCCCCATCAAACCGGTCCGCCGCCCGCATCCGCAGGGGGCGCTGTTCTGATGCAGGTCGTCATCATTGCGAATGGCAAGGCCATCCGCGTCAACCCGCTGCTGCACCCGGACCTCCTGTGTCATGGCCAGCAGTGCTATCTCCGTTTCCCCGGCATCTGCCGGAACAACCCCGACACCGTGGTGCCGGCCCATTCCAACCAGCTGAAGCACGGCAAGGGGAAGGGGATCAAGGCGGACGACCGGATGACGGTTCCGGCCTGCTACCTCTGTCACTACGAGCTCGACCAGGGAAAACGCTTCACCAAGGAGCAGAAGATCGCGCGCTGGGACCTCGGCTATGACCGCTGGGCCCCGTACCGTGAACGGCTTTACGGCGTGCCGGCGGCGCGTGTGGAGGCGGGTGCATGAGCGTTGAGGCAATCACCTGGGCCCTGAAGCAGAAGGTCGGCCGCTCGTCGACCAAGCACGTGCTCATGCTGCTGGCCAACTGCACCACGGCGCCGCTCAACCGCATCTACACGTCGCTTGGCTACTTGGTCGACTCCACCGAGATGGACCGCAAGACCATCATCTCGGCGATCCAGAAGCTGCAGGCCATGGGCTTTATCTCGGACACCGGTGACCGGATCGGCAATACGGGCCAGATCCCTGTCTATCAGCTGAACATGATTGAGTCCGGTCCCGAAGCGGGCGAGGAAAAACGGAACGATTCCGAAAACGGAACAGTTCCGAAAGTGGATGAAAACAGTACCAAAAACGGCGGCAAACAGTACCAAAAACGGTCGACAACGGTTCCGAAAACGGTACACGGAACTAAAGGAACTAAAGGAACGAAGGGAACGCAAACGCGCGGCAAGCGCGCGAGTGTGTGTGTCCAACTTCCCGAATGGCTACCTCAGGCTGCATGGGAGGACTGGCTGGCGCATCGGAAGGCCATGAAGGCGCCGTTCACCCAGCGTGCCGCCGAGTTGTCGATCAGCGTGCTGGACCGTCTGCGTGGCGAGGGGCAGGACCCGGTGGCCGTGATCAACGAGAGTGTCCTGCGGGGCTGGACGGGTTTGTTTCCGCTGCGCCAGGCCTCGGCCGGTGGCGCGCCGGCGCAGGGCGGCACGGCTCCGGGTGGCACCTGGTGGGAGACCTCAGAGGGCGTCCGGCAGATGGGCGCCAGTTTGGGTTTGCCGTACGACGGCACCGAAAACGCCCGCCGGTACATGTTCCGCGTCTTCAAGGCCGCCGGCCCGGGGCCGTGGGTGGAGCGCGAGCTCGCCGCGGCGTCGCGGATGAACGAGTTCGAGTACGAGCGCGTGTTTGCCTATTTCATGGGTGAAAAGCCCGTGTCGCAGCAGCAGCTGGCGCAGCGCGCGGCGGGCCAGCAGGGGGATGCGGCATGAGCATGTGGGGGCGCTATGCGAACGGACGAGGCCTGGCGGCACGAGTGCGAGGTGCGGTGGCTGGCGGCAAAGCCGGACGATCGGGTGACCGAGTACCTGACCAAGGTGGAAAAGTTCAGGGGGCGGCCGGCGGCGGTGCAGTTGGCATCGGACATACGGGTGTACCGGCGCGCAAGCCGAGCAAGTACCGCAACGAGCGGCTGACAGTCAACGGCGAGACGTTCGACAGCCGCCGGGAGATGGAGCGGTACTTCCACCTCCTGGTGCTACAGCGCGCCGGCCGCATCCAGCAGCTCCAGCGCCAGGTGGTCTTCATCCTGTCGCCGTCCGTAGTGATCGGCGGTCGGAAGCGCCCGCCGCTGAAGTACGTGGCCGATTTCACCTATGTGGAAGAGGGCGCCACGGCGCGGACGGTGGAGGACGTGAAAGGGGTGGTGACCGAGGCGTACCGGATCAAACGCCACCTGATGGCAGCTATGGGTTTGCAGATCAAGGAGACGAAATGAGCGACATCAAAGTGCAGGAGTCGTTGGTAGACGAGCGGCGGTTCCGTGCTGTTCTGGATCACGACACGATTCTGGGTGTTGTTGCTTCGATGGTTGCAGCCCAGGCCGGGGTGGATCTCAACGCCGACAACGTTTCGATTCGCACCCTGCACCTGAGCGCCCGAACAGGCGGCTTGGGTGCAAGCAAGTACGAGGCGGTTTGCGAAATCGTGGTGGACCGCAAGGCCGAATATGGAAAGACGCAGGACTGCGAAATCCGGGAGCGGACCCATGAGCAGCGATGAGATCTGCACGGCTTTCGCGGGCGCCTTCATGGCTGGCGTCATGCTTTCTATTCTGTGGGGGATGACGAGATGATCAGGAGACCGTGGACCGAGGCCGATGACGCGGCGCTGGCCCAGTGCTACCGGGATGGTATCCAGTCCCCGGAGATCGCCGCAAGGCTGGGGCGCCCGCGCGGCTCAATCCATTGTCGCGCCGTGAAGCTGGGCATCGCCAAGAAGGCACAGCGCGGCGACCAGAACCCGGTTTGGATCGCCATCAAGGAGATCTGCGCGGACGGCCAGGGCCGGACGGTGCGGGATTTGGCGATTGCCACTGGCGAAAAGGAAAAGAACGTCGAGCGGCTGTTCTACGTCCGCCGAGACCAGAACCAGGCGCACATCGTTGACTACGAGCCGTCCATTCGCGGCACGTCCCGCCCGATGTGGCTCCCAGTGCGAGGACAGGACGTCCCGCGGCCGGCACCGACCGACCATGCGCTGGCCCAGAAGGTGCGCCGCGAGATGCGAAAGGCTGAACTGGACCAGGACCTGACGCCGGACATGCCGACCATCCAGAAGAACAGCCCGGCGCCGCGCTTCATGGGCGGCCAGCAGCACGAAATCATCCGGGCGATGTACGGCATGGGGGTGGCGGCATGACCGAGAAGCGAAAGGGCGGCCCGCTATCCAACCTGGCGGCGGTACTGGGCGAGAACCCCGAATTCCGCCGCATGGTGGCCGTCAGGACCGGGCGGCCGTGCGAGACGCCGGAGGATGCCCGGGCCCGCATCCTGGAGCGTTGCGACGTCACCTCCCGGGCAGACTTGGACCACGTGGCCAAGGCGGAGGCGGAGTTCCACGCGGCATTCCGTCTGCCGTGGATGCGGTGGCAACAAGGGGCGAGACGATGAAAGAGATCCACGTAGCAGCAGAAGAGTGGGACAGCCACTACGAGTCGCCCGAGGGGTACATCGCCGAGGGGCGCAAGTGGGGCGAGTGCGCGGATGGCGAAGAATTCACACTGGTGCGGCTGCAGGTTTTCGCCCAGACCACGTACCGCATCGTGGACGGCAAGCCGGTTCCAGTCCAAGTGGCATTCCCGAAAGAGCTCGTACAGAGATAAGACATGACCGAGACCGAGATCCTATTCAACAGCGTGGACGACGCCTTGCGCTTCGCGTTCTCGTACTCGACGCAGCAGTACAGCCCGACGCCGATGGCGCGGGCGATGCGGGGCGGCAACGTCGGTACCGGAAAAGGGCTGGTGGGGGTGGATGGCGCTGGCCAGGCAGGGATGATCCGGGCGGAGCTGAAGGAATTCAGCGAACTTGACCGGTCGCTGCTGATTGCCCAGTTTGCGCCCGTCGAGATGCCCTGCGACTGCACCAGGGCGTGCTGCTCTGGCAACCGCCCGAACGTGGAGTGGGCGGATGCGGTGAGCTACCTGACTGAGCACACCACCTACCTGTTCGCCGGGCACCTCTCCAGCTACAAACTGAGACGGACGCTGGTGGAGCGGCATTTCGGCGCGCACCGAGACGTGCACGGGAAGAAGATGACGATCGAGCGCTTGGCGCAGAAGTGCGACATCCACCGCCAGACCGTCTCGACGCACCACCAGAAGCTGATGGCCTACTTTCGGGGTACCAAGGGCGTGAACGGGGCGGTGGGCGCCCAGGCGGTGGCCCTGCAGCGGGCGGACGAACAGCTGCGCGACCGTGGCTTTGTGGGGATGGAGGAGGCGGCATGAGCGAAAAGCTGGATTTGGATGGGCTGGAGCGCTTGGCGAAAGCTGCGACGCCTGGCCCTTGGGAGTGGTGGACCAGCAACAGCTTCCTGCGTCTGACGGGCCGCCAGCAACAGGGTGGCGCACACGGCCAGGATGGTGGCGTCCTCAGCGGGGCGAAGCTGTCCGACGGTTGCGCGACTGTAGTGGCTTCTAACAGCGATCGCGAGTTCATTGCCTCCGCGCGCTCTGCGGTTCCGGCCCTGATTGATCGCGTCCGCGAACTGGAGAGCGAGAAGCGTGATTGGATCGCTGCAAATGCTCCCGGGGGATGGATCGATGATCTGCGCCGCGCCAGCCAGCCTGGGGGCGGGGATGACACGAAGCGGCTTGATGCGCTACGTGACGAATCATGGGATGTCCGATCCTTTTGCATCGGCGAAGAGGACATTGGCTGGCGCGTGATCGAATTCCATCAGGCCGCGCCACATGAACGTGTAGTGGCCGAGGTCTTCAAAGACGATCCTCGTGCAGCCATCGACGCAGCCCGCGCCGCAACGGGTGCGGGGAATGGGGAGGGGGCATGAGCCAAGACACGATTTCGGAAACGGCCGAGAAGATCTGCCGGGCGCTGGTGGGCGATGCGCGAAAGGTAGATTGCGACATCATCGAGAGCCACATCCGGGAAATGATTGTCACCCACCCCTCCGACAGTGCAGAGACGCGCGGGCCAGCAAAGAAAGATTGGCTTAACGGATGGCGGGAAGCAATCGAGCAACTTCCAGTAAGTCGAGACGCCGCCCCAGCAGCGACGCGGGCACAGGGGGCGGGGACACTCACGACCGAACTCATTCGTAAGATCAGTGCGTTCTACGACCCTAACGTGCGCAATTTCGTAATGAGTGGGCTCGAACAGGCCCGCGCCATTCTCGCCGCCCCGGCCCAAGGGGAGCAGGATGGCGAATCGCTCACACAGGAAGGCGACAAGCGCCTGATGGACATGCTGATGCAGGCTTTCGGTACCAGCCACCAGGCTATCGACGATCTGGCCGCGCTGATCCTCCGCGCCAATGCGATCTGCCGTGACGTGGCGCGGTACCGGTGGCTTGAGAAGCGATGCGAGAACGGTCTCGGGTTGAGCTATGGGGCGCATTCGGATGCGGTCAGAGCATGGTTTGTTCGGTTCCCGGTCCTTGAATCCGGCGTGGGAATGCCACTGGGCGAGGCCATCGACGCCGCCATGAAGGGGGAGAAGGCATGAGCGCAGTATCGGAAGCCCAGCTCCGCGCCGAGTTCGAGCGCCAGCACGCCGGCCGGAACCTCAAGCAGCACTGTCTACGCGGCACCTATGTTGCATCGCAGATCGCTGCTCTGTGGAACCAGCACCGGCGCACCGCCGCCTGGATGGAGTCTCGTGCGGCCCTATCCCGTGCGGATCGCGTGCCGGCCAGCGGGCAATGGGTGGACGACTGGAACCGCTTGGCGTCCCCCGCAGTGCAGGAGGCCTTCGTGCGCGACTGCTGTGCCGGCATGTCGAAGCCAACCGAATGGGGCCAGCAGACCATGGACTTCATGACGTTCGCGCTGAAAATGTACCAAGCCGGCTGGGCTGCGGCCCAGCAAGCCACCACAACGGAGAGACCATGAACGACGCACAGGAACAACTCGGACAGGTAATCGATCGCCTGGACGCTATCGGCCACGCCCTGCAGATCCCGATGCCGGCGCAGATGCATGTCCAGAGCCTCAAGGCGGTGATTCCCGAGTTGGTGAGTGAGGCCAAGGCCGCTTTCGTCAGAGCGACTGGCGAGAATCCGTGGGCCTGCTGAGGCGGCGAAGGTGTGTCCGGGGCGCGTGACAGGCATACTTACGCCATCTCGCGCTACCAGGAACTTCTATGAAAGTGGGTAACTCCGTCCGCAAGGCTATTGACGATTGGGAAGCCAAGGAATACGAGTCGGCGATGTTGCATGCCTGCAATGCTATCGATGGGACTGCCAAGAAGGCATATCCCAATGCAGATGTCGGCAACAAGAAGCGATTTACCGACTTTCTTCGAGGCAACTATGCGATCCTCGGCCCGATGGGTCTGCCGCAGATCGACATCGTGAGGCAGCGGTTCCATGTCCCAATTGGTGGGAAAGCTACAACGGCAGACGGCATTCCGGATCTCGCCGACGTCATCTATGGGGTTCACCGATGCACTCATGGGCATGGCGATGAGCTGCCAGAGGGCTTTGAGCTGATGCCGGATGCTGCAGGGCCGGCTGGGTACACTAGGGTCAGATTTGATCCTGGGGCCGTTAGGCTTAGTGACCGCATAATCTTTGCCCTGATTGCCGTCGCAGTGCTTTCTCCGCATAACCGTGATCAGCACGTTCCGGCCGGTTATCACCTCACATTTGGCAGTGCGGCCATCCGATTGGAGATCAACGAATGGTGGGGGCGAAGCGCTGATTTCGGCGAAGTCCTCGCTTTGGATCCAAGTATTTCCGTCAACATCGACTTTTCGAAAGTGCTGGATGAATGGGCGGCGAAAACATCTTCTTGACCTTTCGACATTTTGTGTCGAAAATAGGCCTCATTCTGATACACCGCAGAATTGCCCCCAAAGCCCGCTAAGCGAAAGCCAGCGGGCTTTTTGCATTGGTGCATCGGGTTTGTAGTACCCCAATTCCGCTGTCCCGTCTGTCTCCTCCCGGTAGTTGCCTCGGGTTTGGGTATGCCGGCCGCTGGCCGCCGTACCCGTTTCTTCTTCATGCTGTTGGATCTCACCATGATGCCTCCCATCAATACCAAGCACACCAATGTCGTGCTGGGAGCGCCAGCGGACTGGGACCCAGCAGTGCATGGTCAGTGCATTGGCCTGCCTGCGCACCGTGACCCATCCACTGGGCTATGGCATTCGTTCTGGCAGCCCACTGAGCAGGACATCGCAAACATCCTGGCAGGCTCACCTATCAGGCTGACCGTCTTCAGCGGTTCGCATCCGCCTGTGTCCATCTCTGTCACTGACGGACTCGGCGAGGTGTGACATGGAAGGAAAGAAGCGAGGCAAGCTGGCGATGCTCGGTACCAGGCTAGCCATGGCGCAGCCTAGGACCACATCCGTGGCCCCGACCCAGAGCGAGCAGCGCATGACTGGTCGTCGGCTGCAGGCGCGGCGTGAGCGCGTGTGGACCAATGATCCAGCGTGCGCTGAGTGCGGTCGCGTGACTGAGTATCCGTCTGGCTTCGAGCTGGACCACAAGGTGCCGCTGCATCAGGGCGGTGCTGACACGGAAGCGAACTGCCAGGTGCTGTGCTCAGGCCCCGACGGGTGCCACGCTCGCAAGACGGCTCGCGACCTCGGGCATAGGGGTCGTCAACGACGATAAATGTGGCGTTTGCGGCGCTGCGAAGGGCCGCGAAGGGCATCAAGGCGCACAAATCGCATGAGGGGAGGGGGCGGTCGAATCTCTGGCGGTCTTATGGCCGGAAACCACACGTTCTCTCACGCGCAGAAAATTTCCCCTCCCATGGAATTTGTTAATGGGCTTAACACGGCGACCACGTTAAGAAATCGGCGCAAACCGTTGAGCGCAAACGGTAAACGTCCCCCGAGATGTTTAACTTTTGGCCCGCGTTGAGCGGGGTTTCAACATGGCTCTGACCGGCAAGAAGCAGAAGTTTGCCGCGGCCAAAGGCAAGGGCATGTCCAACAAGGACGCCGCGATCGAGGCGGGGTATAGCCCCGCGTCGGCGGGGGCGGCCGGCTCACGCTTGGCGAAGGATCCGGATGTCTTGGCCGCCTTGGATCGCAAGGCCAAGGTCAGGGCGGTGAAGAAGGTGCCGCCTGCGAAAGAGGGGTCCCCGCCGAAATCCAGGCCGGCCGCAGATGCGCCCAAGCCCAAGTTCGACCTTGCTACGGCACTGTCGCACAGCGATCCGAAAGCGTTTCTCCTGGCGGCGATGAATGACATCGAGCTGGAACCTCGCCAGCGCATCGAGGCGGCCAAGACGTTGATGCCGTTCATGCACCAGAAGCTTGGCGAGGGCGGCAAGAAGGACCAGCAGGCGGCGGAAGCCAAGAAGGCAGCCAGTCGATTTGCTCCGGCCGCACCACCTAAGGTGGTCGCGGCCGGAGGCAAGAAGGTGTGAATATGGAATGGTCGACTGCATGCACGGACTGGGAGTCCAGGCTGGTAGAGCGGCGGTCGATCATCCCTGCGCCCATCTTCCCGGAAGAGGCCGAGCGTGCCCTGGCGATCTTCAAGGAACTGCGCGTCGTCGATCTGCCTGGCAAGCCGACCTTTGGCGAGTGCAGCGAACAGTGGGTGTTCGATTACGTGGCGGCGATCTTCGGCGGTTACGAATCGGACACCGGCAAGCAGCTCATCCGCGAGTACGGACTGCTGATCAGCAAGAAAAACACGAAGTCGACCATCGCGGCCGGCATCATGCTGACGGCGCTGATCTTGTGCTGGCGCGATGAGGAAGAGCATCTGATCCTCGCGCCGACCAAGGAAGTCGCGGACAACAGTTTCAAGCCGGCCGCCAGCATGGTGCGCGAGGATGAGGAGCTCGCGGCCCTGTTCCACATTCAGGACCACATCCGGACTATCACGCATCGCGTGAACCGGAACAGTCTGAAGGTGGTTGCGGCAGACACGGACACCGTATCCGGGAAAAAGTCCGGCAAGGTGCTGGTGGACGAGCTCTGGCTCTTCGGTAAGCGGGCCAATGCCAGTGCCATGTTCATGGAAGCGCTGGGCGGCCAGGTGTCGCGCGACGAAGGTTGGGTGATCTATCTGACCACACAGTCCGACGATTCCCCCGCCGGCGTGTTCAAAGAGAAGCTGGACTACTGGCGAGACGTCCGCGACGGGAAGATCGTCGATCCCAAGACGCTGCCGGTCCTTTACGAGTTCCCGCAGCGGCTGATCGACGCCAAAGCCTATCTGGATCCGCAGTATTTCTACGTCACGAACCCGAATATCGGCCGATCTGTCAGCGCTGAGTGGCTGGAAGACCAGCTGCGGAAAGTCCTGCAGAAGACGGATGGAACCCTACAGCAATTCCTGGCCAAGCACCTCAACGTCGAAATCGGCTTGAATCTCCGGTCGGACCGATGGTCGGGTGCCGATTTCTGGATTGTCCAGACTGACCGCCGCCTGGTGATGGAAGACATCTTCGACCGCTCGGAGGTGATAACGGCAGGGATCGACGGTGGGGGGCTCGATGACTTGCTGGGCGCCGGTTTGATCGGACGTGAGCGTCGCACTGGGAACTGGTTGCATTGGGGGAAAGCCTGGGCGCACAAATCCGTGCTGGCCCGCCGCAAGACTGAGGCACCGCGCTTCCGCGATTTCGAGAGCGACTGCGATCTGATGATCGTCGAGCAATTGGGTGAGGACGTTGACGACCTCACTTCAATCATGGCGAAGGTCTACGCCAGTGGGCTACTGGAAAAAATCGGCGTTGACCCTAGCGGTGTCAATTTCGACGACGAGCTGGTCACCGCCGGCATCCCGGCAGAGATGCTGATAGGCATTTCGCAGGGGTGGAAGCTCGGCGGCACCATCAAGACGGTTGAGCGGAAGCTGGCCGAGGGCACGTTCTGGCATGCCGGACGGCCAATGATGGCCTGGTGCGTTGGTAACGCGAAAGTCGAGCAGCGTGCCAACGGCATCCTGATCACGAAGCAGGCGAGCGGAACGGCCAAGATCGACCCACTGATGGCGCTGCTGAACGCGGCGCACCTCATGAGCCTGAACCCCGGCCCCAAGGGTCGGTCCTTCTGGGACACAGCATGAAGCGACTGAAAGAGATCCTGACGCGCGCCGGATCGTTGGCCATTTCCTGGGTTCCGGATGCGGTAATGGTCGCTGGCGCCAGTGCAATTTCCTACGGTGCCTGGCAGATCTACGAGCCGGCAGGTTCTATTGTTGGCGGTGCACTGGCGCTCACAGGTGGCGTGTTGTTGGCGAGGAGCGCGAAATAATGGGATTCCTTGCTAAGGCGGTCAGCGAGCGAAAAGCGACTGAGCTGACCTATGACCAGATCGCAGGCCTGATTGACGGCGTTGGCGGCGGCAAGATTGCTGGTGTTGTCGTCACTGACAAGACGGCACTACAGGTGGCCACCGTCCTTGCCTGCGTCAAGGCGATTGCGGACGGCTGCGCCACGCCAAACCTGCACGTCTACCGTGAGACGAAGGACGGCGGCCGTGAGAAGGCCACGAACATTCCTGAGTATCGACTCTTGTCGCGCCGCCCGAACGAGTGGCAGACATCGTTCGAGTGGCGACGTCAGATGACAGTGCATGCGGCGCTGACTGGCACCGGCCTGTCTATCAAGGTGCGGGGCGACAACCGACGCGTGCGTGAGTTGATCCCGATCGAGCCAGGCCAGTGGGATGTCCGTCGCGTCTCGCGATACGAGGTGCGGTATCGATGTTGGGATCAGTGGGGCATGATCGGCGAGTTCGAGCCGGATGATGTTTTCGTCATCAACGGCCTGCAATGGGACTGGCTGAAGAGCATGAATGCCGTAATGCTGGCCCGATCCGCGATCGGTCTAGCGATTGCGACGGAGAAGAGCCAGGCGTCCATGCACGCCAATGGACTTCGGCCCAGCGGCACCTACTCCGTGACAGGCACCCTGGATCCGGAGCAGCACGAGCGCCTGACCGCGTGGATCAAGCGAAAGGCTGGCCCGGAGAACGCTGGAACGCCACTGGTCCTCGACCGTGACGCGAAATGGTTCAACACCGGTCTGTCCGGTGTGGACGCACAAAGCGTGGAGACGCGGCGGCTGCAGGTAGAGGAAATCTGTCGCAGCTACGGCGTTTTCCCAATCATGGTCGGCCATTCGGACAAGACGGCGACGTTTGCTAGTTCGGAAGCGTTCTTCGCCGCGCACGTCAAGCATACGTTGGCGCCCTGGCACCGCACTTGGTGCCAGCGCATGGACGAAATGCTCCTCGATGGCTCCGGCCCGCTCTATGCGGAATTTGACGTCCGGTACCTGATGGCGGGCTCCATGAAGGACCGAGCAGTTTGGGCTCGGACTATGGCCGAGATGGGCATCTACACCCGGAACGAGATTCGAGATGAGGACGGCAAGGAACCCCTGCCGGGCCTCGATGAGCCCCTGACGCCGCTAAACATGACGCGCGGCAACCCGCAAGGAACCAACGATGAAACGGGCAATGCTTGAGTGTCGCAACGCACCAGGTGGTCGCGAAGTGCGCAACGTCGCGCTTCAGATCAAAGCCATCTCCGATGATGGAACGATCGAGGGCTACGGGTCGGTGTTCGGCGTACGTGACAACTACGACGATGTCATCGCAAAGGGCGCGTTCGCTGGCAGTCTGACCCTGCATAAGTCGGAAGGAACGATGCCGGCCATGCTCTGGCAGCATGATCCGAACGAGCCGATCGGAGTGTGGTCGGAAATGTCCGAGGATGACCGTGGCCTGCTCGTCAAGGGGAAGCTCGCCCTTGAGACGACTCGCGGTAAGGAGGCCTACGCGCTGCTGAAGCTCGGTGCCATCTCCGGCCTGTCGATTGGCTTTATGTCCAAACAGTGGACGTACGACCGCGAAACCGACGTCCGCACGCTTACCGAGATTGACCTGTGGGAAGTCTCGATGGTTACGTTCCCGGCCAATGAGAAGGCCCGGATCACCAACGTCAAGGCTGCATCGGAAGACCTTGCAGCCCCGAAAGATGCTGAGCGAATCCTGCGTGATGCCGGATTCAGCAAAGCCGACGCGACGGCATTTGTGTCGCGCGTCATGCAGATGGGAGAAGAGCGGAGGGATTCCGCGGATTCGACCGTGCAGGCAATGAAGGCCGCCCAGCGGCTGTTGTCCTCCCTTAACTCCTGAAATAGGTACACCATGAACCAAATGCACCGCGATTTCGGCGCGTTCCGCGCCAAGATGCTGGCCCTGACCGCCATCGGCATGATTGCCACGCTCCAGCTGCGCGACGATCCGACCATCAAGTCGGTAGCCGATGCAATCGATGCGATCGGTAAGGCCTTCGATGAGTACAAGAAGACCAACGACCAGCGTATCGAGGCCATCAAGAAGGGCCAGTCCACGGATGCGCTGGACGCCAAGCTCGCCAAGATGGACGAGCACATGAATGGCCTGTCCGATCAAAAGGGCCGGCTGGAGAGGCTGGAGGCAAAGTTGGCCCGCCCGGGCGCGCTGCCGAGCGGTGGACGTCAGGACGACGAGACACCCGAGGTCGCTGAGTATCGCGAAGCACTTGCCAACTGGATCCGCAAGTCGAACGACATCGATCGTGAGGCGCGGCTGAAGGAGACGATTGGCGCGATCACCGCAAAGTCCAACGGCAATCAACTGGAGCGGCGCGCCGCCCAGGTGATCACCTCGACCGGTTCGGCCGGTGGCTTCGCGCTCCCGGAGATCATCGAACGCCAGATCGCACGCCTGACGGTGGATATTTCGCCGATCCGCCAGCTGGCGACTGTCCGTACGGTGGGCAGCCCCGACTACAAGGAACTGATTGACATCGGGGGCGCCGCATTTGAATGGCTGGGCGAAGGCGACACCCGCAACCAGACGAATACGTCGGATCTGGCGGAAGTCGCGCCGACCTTCGGCATGGCATCGGCCAAGCCGCAGGCGTCGGAAGAGTCGCTGGACGACCTGTTCTTTGATGTCGAGAGTTGGCTGATCCAGACGGCGTCCGAGGCAATTGGCCAGGGTGAGGGGGCGGCGTTTATCAACGGCAACGGCACCAAGAAGCCCACCGGCATCCTGGCGGGCCCGGCTCCGGTGGCGACCGCCGATTCCACGCGCGCCTTTGGCACCCTCCAGTACGTGGCATCGGCCCAGGCCGCAGCACTGCCCACTTCGGCCGACGTGTTCTACGACCTGGTGTACTCGCTGCGCGCGCGCTACCGCAACAACGCAAACTGGCTGACGAGCAAGCTGGTGCTGGCCGCGATGCGCAAGTACAAGGACTCGACCGGTCAGTATCTGTGGCAGCCGTCTGTGGCAGCCGGCCAACCGTCGATGTTCATGGGCTACGGCGTGACCGAGGCCGAAGACATGCCGGCTGTGGCGGCCAACGCATTCCCCGTCGCGTTCGGTGACTTCAAGGAGGGCTATCTGATCGTTGACCGCGTGGGCATGCGTATCACCCGCGATGAGATCACCACGCCTGGCTTCGTGAAGTTCTACGTGCGCAAGCGCGTGGGCGGCAAGCTCCGCAACACCCAGGCCATCAAGCTGCTGAAGGTCGCAGCCTCCTGATCGACCCCGATCGAATGACCTGAACCGCACGGCGGCCTTGTAGTAGGCCGCCGCGCACGGAGAACTTCATGAAACTCATTGCATTGCAGGACTTCAAGTGGGCCCACCGCGGCTGCATCGTCGAGGAATTCGAGAAGGGTCAGGAAATCCATACGGATGACCAGGATCTGATCGATGTATCCCGGCGCGAGGGTTGGGCCGAGGATGGCGACGCGGCTGACCGTGCGCGGGAGGAGGCTGCCGTCGCCGCTCGTGCGGCTGCTGATGCCGAGGCGAAGGCAAAGGCGGAAGCCGCAGCCCGCGAAGCCGCCGAAGCGGAGGCACGGGCTAAGGCAGCAGCAGAGGCGGAAGCTGCCGAAAAGGCGAGGGTGGAAGCCGAAGCTGCTGAAAAGGCCAAGGCCGATGCAGAAGCCGCTGAGAAAGCAAAGGCTGAGGCAGAAGCCGCCGCCAAGGACGCTGAAGAAAAGGCCAACAAGCCTGCCGATAACAAGGCGCGCAAGGCCGCACCGGAGAACAAGTAAGCCATGGCTCTGCGACGCACAACACAACCGACCGCTGAGCCGGTTCTGCTCGCAGAGGCCAAGCTGCATCTCCGCGTCGACCATGACGACGAGGATGAGCTGATCGACGAGCTCATCACTGCCGCTCGGGAGACCTGCGAGAAGCGTCTGCGTCGCACGCTGCTGACAAGCGGCTGGACTCTTACGCTGGACAGCTTCTCGGAGTTGCGCTGCCTCGAGAACCCACCGGTGGTCAGCGTGGGCAGTATCAGCTATCTGGACTCGTTGTCGGCATCGCAGACGCTGGACCCGGCGGCGTACGACGTTGATTTTGCCAGTGAGCCGGCACGCATCCGGCCGGCGTCGAGCTGGCCTTCCACCGCAGCAAAGATGGCGGCCGTGACCGTCGTCTACACGGCTGGTTACCAGAGTGCGGCTGACATTCCCCGACCGATCAAACAGTGGATGCTGCTGGCGATCGGCGAGATGTACGAAAACCGCGAAGGGCTGCCGGAGAACTTCAACGACCGGTTGCTCGACCCCTACAAGATCTGGGGCTGACCATGAAGGCTGGAAAACTCAATCGGCGCATCAGGATCGAGCGGCCTGGCGCTGTGCCGGATGCCTTGGGTCAGCCGACCCCTGGGTGGTCGCTTGTTGCAGAGGTCTGGGCGGACATTCGGCACCTGAATGGCCTTGAGACGCTGAAGGCCGACCAGCCGAAGTCTGTGGTGAAGGCCAGCATGCGGATTCGATACCGGGCTGACATCGACGCGTCGATGCGGGTCGTGTACGGTGCCGCCGTCTATGACATTCAGGCGGTTCTGCCGGATGAAGAGGACCGTGACCGGCTGGACTTGGCGTGCGAGATTGGAGCATCGGATGGCTGAATCCGCAGAATCAACTGTCGCGACGGCCTTGGGCGGAACCGGGATCAAGTTCTTCCCGGATGTCGCACCTACAGGCACGGCGGGTCCATATCTCACCTACCAGGCGGTCGGAGGTCAGGACGTCAACGACATGTCGGGCCCTGCTGACCTTGAGAACGCCCGGATGCAGATCAACGCGTGGGCGGTGACCCGCGCGGGCGCAATAGCCGCTTTGCGTAGCGCGCGAAGCGCGCTGGTGGCGGTCGGTGGACTCCCAATCGGAGCGCCGGTAAGTACCTACGAACCGGACACCAAGCTTTACGGATCCAGGCTCGACTTTAGCCTTTGGTTCAAGCCGTAACTCTAAAACGGCTTTTCCCTGCCCGCTCTGCGCGGGCTTTTTCATTTGACGAGGTCAAAATGCCATCTACCGCAATTTCCGCGCAGGGGTCGAAACTCGAAATCTCCAGCACTGCTGGGTCGGGCAAGACGATTACCGCTGTGGCGGTTGGATTTCCCACCGTTCTTACGTCCGCCGCACACGGCCTGAGCAACGGCGACGTTGTGACGCTGGCCGGTCTGACTGGCGCGGACGCCGCGCTGCTGAACGGTCAGACCGCCGTGGTCAAGTACAAGTCGGCGAACACGATCGCCGTGGACATCGATACGACGGGCAAAACGATCACCGCGGCCGGCACGTTCACCCCCCTGGGTTGGACCAAGGTCGAGAACCTGGTGTCCTTCAAGGGCTTCGACGGTCAGGCCAGCGAACTGGACGTCACCGACCTGGACTCGACGGCCAAGGAATTCATGCTCGGGCTGCAGGACTGGGGTACCTTCAGCTTCGATGTGAACCGTGACATGAACGACGCCGGCCAGCAAGCCGTCGATGCGTCCAAGCGCGCGGGGACGCAGAAGGCCTACAAGCTGACCATGCCGAATGGCAAGACCAAGACCTTCAATGCCTACTGCAAGAACAGCCCGCTGGAAGGCGGCGTTGACCAGGTGCTGAAGACCTCCGGTGTGACGCTGCGCATTACCGGCGACGTGGTGGACGCATAACATGGGCATGCTCACGAAAGCAGCAATTCTGGCCGCGGTGGACCTCGAAACGAAAGACGTCGAGGTCCCCGAGTGGGGCGGTACCGTTCGTGTTGCCATGATGTCGGGCAAGGCCCGCGACGAGTTTTTCGCACGGCAGGGCGAGGGCAAGGTGCCATACAGCCAATTTTCCGCCAGCGTACTGGTGGCGACTGTGGTGGGCGAGGACGGAGCGGCGCTCTTCGAAGATGCCGACATCGAGGCGCTCCGGGCAAAAAGCCTGGCAGCTATGGAGCGCGTCCTGGCGGTGTCCCTCAAGCTCAACGGCATCGGCGCCAACGCGACCGAGGAAGCGGAAAAAAACTCCGGCGCCGCCCCGAGCGGCGATTCTGGTTCCGTCTCGCCCTCGCCCTTGGAAAGTCAGTAGCCGAGGCGCAGGCGTGCATCTCTGGCGCCGAGTTCAACGAGTGGATGGCCTTCCACAAGCTTGAGCCGTGGGGCAGCCACTACGACGACCTCCGGGCCGGGGTGGTGACGTCGATGATCGGCAACGTGCATCGAGACAGGAAGAGGCAGGCGAATCCGTTCGGCGATCTGGACTTCATTCCGTGGAATGAGCATTCCCGCGCAGGACGCGCAGCGGAGCCCATCTTGCTGGACGACGCGGAAGCCCAGTCGAACCTGATCGATCAGATGATGTTCCCAAAGAGGCAGTAATGGCGAAGCCGAGATCCGTCACAGTCGAGAACGAGGACGCGCTGAAGGCAGCGCTCAACGACCTGGATGAGATCGCCAGTGAGTCGGTGCTCCGCCAGGCCGCCGTCGCCGGCGCGCGCGAGATCCATGCCGAAGTGAAGCTGCGCGCGCCGGTCGACAAGGGCATCTATGAGGGCAAGCAGAGCAAGCGTCCGTTCGGGTTCCTGCGCGAGCACATCATCATCGCGTACGACGAGGAAGTGTCCATTCCTGGCCGATTGGCATCGTACATCGTGACGTGGTCCAAGGAGGCGTTCTACGGCCGGTTCCTCGAGTACGGCACGTCGAAGATGGCCGCGCAGCCGTTCCTCCGACCCGGCTTCGAGGCAAAGCGGAAGGCCGCCTCCGCCGCAGTCGACGAGGTCATCCAGCAAAAGGCGAAGGAGTTTTCCGGTGGCAAATGAAACCGTAGTTCGCGTCACAGCTGACGCCAGCGGATACAAGGCCGAGCTGGACAAGGCCCGGGCCAGCGCTGATGCCTTCATTGCGAAGCAGGAAGAGGCAGCACGCCGCACAAAGGCAGCGCAGGACGCAGTGGCAGAGGCGGCCAAGAACGGTTCCGACGCCAGCGCACGTGCGATCAACGCGTACGTCCAGCAGGTTGCGCGCTTGTCGGAGTCGGCCGGCAAGACCCGTGTTCAGCTGCTCGAGCAAAAGGCTGCCCAGCTGGGCGTGACCGAGGCCGTCGCCGACTACCTCAACAAGCTGAAAGAGGTGGAGCGCAACTCCGGCGGCGGAAAGAAGGTGCAGGACGCGCTCGAGGGCGTGGGCGTATCGGCCAGGCAGACGGCCGCCGCCATGCGCATGGTGCCGGCCCAGATGACGGACATTGTGACGCAGCTGGCCGGCGGGCAGAGCCCGCTGCTGATCCTGACGCAACAGGGTGGTCAGCTGAAGGACATGTTCGGCGGCATCGGGCCGGCAGTGCGCGCGGTTGGGACGTACGTGTCCAGCTTGATTAATCCGTTGACGGTCACCGCCGCTGCAGCGGCAGCGCTGGGCTATGCGTTCTACGCAGGCAACAAGGAAGCCAAGGAGTTCAACAATACCCTGGCTCTGACGGGTAACTATGCCGCTCAGACCGCGTCGTCGTTCCAGGGGCTGGCGCGCCAGGTGGCTTCGGATGCCAATTCATCGTTCGGCGATGCGCGTGACGTGCTGCTGGACCTCACGAAGAGCGGACGCTATACCTCCAGCGAGATGGAGTCGCTGGCCGCGGTGATCCTTCGGACCTCTCGGGCAACGGGCGAGTCGCTGGAAAACGTCAGCAAGGACTACGCAAAGCTGGCCGAAGATCCGGCAAAGTGGGCAGCAGAGCACAACCAGTCCATGCACTTCATGGACGTGGCGACCTACCAGCACATCGTGGCGCTGCAGGAGTCAGGAGACAAGCACGCCGCCCTGAAGGCGGTAATTGACGCCACGACGGCCCAGGTTGCCAGTTCTTCTGTCGCCAATCTGTCCAAGGCTGAGCAGGCGTGGCGCAGTGCCACCGCGGCAGTCTCCCGCTTCTGGGAAGAAACCAAGAAGGGACTGTCTACCGGCCCGACGCTGCAGGACCGGATCGACACGCTGATGGGCGAGCGTAGTGACATCCAGAGCAACCCTCTGGCCGCCGGCCGCGTCAAGCAAATCGATCAGCAGGTCGCACTACTTCAAGAGCAGCAGCGCATCGAGCAACGGGCGGCTGAGACGCAGGCGGCGAACGCCAAGCGGCAGGAAGCTGCCATCGCCGCCCAGCAGCGTGTCGACAAGATGGCCGACACGGTGATGTCGAACGCCCAGCGCCGCCAGAAGGAGCTGGAGAAGCTGCAGAAGGACCGCGAGGCGATCTTGGCCGGTGGCGGCAAGTTCTCGGACGAAGACTATGCCAAGCTGGTGGCGGGGATCAACGACAAGTACAAGGATCCGAAAACCCCGAAGGCCAAGGCCGTTCAGGATGACGCGGCAACTCGTTTCATCCAGCAAATCCGCGATCAGGACGCTGCTACCCGCGCCGCGTTGGAGTCGAGCGACAAGCTGACAAACGCCGAAAGGATGCAGGCCAAGTTCCTCCAGGACATTTCCGACCTGAAGGAAAAGAAAATCCTCACGGCGGACCAGAAGAGCTTGCTGGCGCGGCAAGATGAAATCAAAGCGACGCTTCAGCAGTACGTCGCCGATGATCGGCGCCTTAAAGTGAAGGAGGACATCGCCAAGCTGGAGGAGCGGTCGGCAGCAGTAAATGCCCAGATCAGCAACTACCAGAAGTCTCAGAACGAGCAGTACCAGCGGCAACTGGACGCCATCGGGCGCGGCGGTGAGGCGCAGCGCCAGGCGGAGGCAGTCAAGTCGATCCACACCCAGTACGAGAATCTGCAGCTGCAGTTGGAGAAGGCAACGCCGGCGGCTGCGCGCAACTCCGAGGCCTACGTAAAGGCGCAGAAGGACATCAGCGACGGCCTCCAGCAGTCGCTGGCGGACTACGATACCTACTACTCGACGCTTCGCGAGAAGCAGACGGACTGGGTGAACGGCGCCACCGAGGCCATGGCCAACTACGCTGATTCGTCGCGCAATGCGATGGCTCAGGCCAGCAATGCCGCGACCAATGCGTTCAAACGTATGGAGGACGGCATTGTCGCCTTCGCGACCACCGGTAAGTTCAACTTCGGCGACTTCGCCCAGGCGGTGATTGCGGACCTGATCCGCATTCAGGCTCGCGCGGCGTTGTCAGGGCTGTTCGGACAACTGGTAGGGCTGGCCACCGGCGCGTTGGGCGGCGCCGGCGGTACCGACACCGGTACGGCGGGCATCTCCAGTACGTCCCCTGTGGACATGAGCACGGTAACCGGGGTGGAAATGCGCGCCGGTGGCGGCTCTGTAAATGCTGGTCAGCCGTATATCGTCGGGGAAGTCGGCCCTGAGTTGTTCGTGCCCCCTGCCTCTGGAAGCATTGTTCCGAACGGCGCGCTTGGCAGCGTCGGCGCGGCTGGTGGTGGGGATGTGACGATCAATCAAAACATCCACATCGACAGTCGCTCCGACCAGGCGGTGATCTTGACGGCAATGAGGCAAGCGAAGGACGCCGCGGTCGCGGAGGTCAAGAAGAACTTCGCGCGTGGCGGAGACATCAGCCAAACAGCCAGGAGATAAGCATGGCAGTCCTCGACTGGCCTGACGGCATTGTTCCGTCGAAGGCGACGTGGAACCTGAAGTCGAATACGGAAAGCTTCACGTCGCCGCTTAACGGCTCGTCGCAAACCATTGAGCGGCCTGGTGCGCGATGGAAGGTTTCACTGGAGTTCCCGCCTCTGAAGGATCCCGATCGTGGTCGGCTGGAGGCCTTCCTTGCCGCCCTCAACGGCATGGCGGGTCGATTCACAATCTGGCCGCATGGGCGGCCTGGTAGCTCTCCCTACAGCCCGCTTGTCAACGGAACTCTGACGGACTTTAAATCACTTCCGACCAAGTCTTGGCCAGCTTCAACGGTGGTCCTGCGCGCGGGAGATTTTCTAGCCGTAAATGGCGAACTGAAGATGGTTACTGCGGACGTGACCAGCGATTCGAGTGGGCTGGCTAGTGTTCCGGTATCGCCACCGTTCCGAAAGGCTCCGGCGGCAAACTCGGTGATCACGCTGAACAAGCCGCGGGCGACGATGATGCTGGCCTCAGACGAAAACGGGATAGCGGTCGTCCAGGGAAGGTTCTCGGACTCTGTGGCGATAGGGATGATTGAGGTGTTCTTATGACGCGCGCCTTGGATGGAGGGACTGTCTCGGCAGTTACTTCCGGCCATGTTCCATACCTGTTCTTCGTGGAGTTGGGGTTCTCGAGTCCGCTTCGTGTCTGCAGCGCCGGCTATGACATGGATTGGAACGGATTTACGTGGATGGGGCTCGGTGCACTCGGCAGTATCGAGCCTGTCGAGGAGCAGGCGGGCCTGGAGGCCATCGGCGTTAGCCTGACTTTGACTGGCGTCCCGAGCGATATGGTCGCGATCTCGTTGCTGGAGCAGTACCAGGGTAAGCCTTGCCAGATATGGTTTGCACCGCTCCGCGAGGACATGCAGCTCGTGGTGCAGCCAACGCGTCTGTTCTCTGGACGGATGGACACGATGAACACGGAAGTGGGCGATACGGCGACAATCACCCTTTCGGCTGAGTCCCGCATGGTTTCCTGGGATCGACCGAGAACCCGTCGCTTTAACAACGAGGATCAGCAGAGCCGCTATCCGGGGGACCGCGGCCTCGAGTTCGTGGCGCAGATGGTAGAGAAAAACCTGACTTGGGGGCGTGGATGATGCGTCTGGATGACTGGCCTACGAGACTGGCCGCCTTTGTCGAAGCCCGCCGAGAGCGGGCTTTTTCTTGGGGCGAATCCGACTGCTGCCTTTTTGTCTGTGACGGCGTGGAAGCGATTACCGGTGTGGATCCTGCGGCCCGTTGGCGCGGTCTGTACACGAGCGAGAAGGGAGCGCGCCGGCTCCTGCGAGACAACGGCGGAGTGGCGGGGCTGGCGGAACTGGCCTTCGGCTCTCCGATTCAGACACCACTGGCTGGCCGTGGCGATGTGGTGCTTATCGATACGCCGGCCGGAGAGGCACTTGCCCTATGCACTGGGCAAGTGATTGCCGCGCAAGGTGAGGTCGGTCTCGAATTCCATCCCATTGGCGCCGCAAAGGCTGCATGGAAAATTTAGGAGAAGCGCATGCCAGCAGCTGCAGCAGCTGCAGTAGCTTCAGCAATCTTTAGTGCAGCAGGTGGTGTTGCGGCCGGTGCATTTGCTGTGGCTGCTGCAACGATAGCGTACGGCGCCGCGTTCGCGGTGGTATCGCTTGGTATTTCCTTCGCCATTGGCTCCCTCATGGGCGCGGTGTTCAAGCCCCGCAGTCAGAACGGCTTCTCGGCAGAGGCGCAAGGCCGCTCACAGGTCGTGCGGTCCAATATCCAGCCGCGCAATCTCATCTACGGCCGGGCCATGACATCTGGCCCTTTGGTGTTTGCGGCAAGCACCGACGAGGGTGACGCCAAGAACCGATACATGCACCTGGTTATCGCGCTGGCAGACCATGAGTGCGACGCGATCGAGGAAATCTATCTAGGGGAGGATCCGGTCGGGCCGTTGGACGGCAGTGGGTATGTCACGAACAGCAAGTTCATGAAGAACTACGGTCAGGTGCGTACGGACGTCATGCCCGTGAGCATGGGTGGCGGTGAACAAGCGGTCATCTCGATGCCGTACTTTATCTGGCGCGTGATCTCCGTGGTGGCCAACCTTTCGGATGGGTCCTCGCAGGTCGTCAAGGACTTCACTTGGGACGAAAATAGCCCCACGCTTCGGATGCGCGGCATGTCACCCGACACCACGTCTGTCACCGTGAACTACGAAACGCGCTATGTACGCGCCTTCGTCAGGGTGAAGAAGCATCTGGGCAGCGCCGACCAGGCCGCCGACAACGATCTGGTTTCCGAGGTGTCAGACTGGACATATGACCACCGGTTGCAGGGAATTTGCTACATCTACGTCCGCCTGGAATACAACTCGGATCTGTTCCCGAACGGCATTCCGAATGTGAAGGCGCTGGTGAGAGGCAAGCGGCTCTATGATCCACGTAAGGGGATCACGGCGTTCACGGATAACTGGGCGCTGTGCGTTTACGACTACCTGCGCGACGAGCGGGGTTTCGGATGCGCTGACTCGGACATCGATCTGCAGTCGGTAGTGACTGCGGCGAACATCAGCGACGAGACTGTTGCCCTGGCAGGCGGCGCTGGCCAGTTCCGCTATCGCTGCAATGGGGTGGTGATGTCGGACAAGTCGCCACGTGACAACTTGTCGGAGATGGCTTCGGCGGGCGGCGGCCCGATCGTGATCAGTGGAGGTGTCTTCCGCGTTTTCGCGGGGGCGTACGACATTCCAACGGTCACGCTCACGGAAGATGACCTGCGCGGACCGGTCAAGGTATCACCTCGGATCTCCCGCAAGGACCTGTTCAATGTCGTGAAGGGCACTTTCGTTGATCCGTCGAACGCATGGCAGCCTTCGGATTTTTCGGCAGTAAAGAACTCCACCTATGCGACGCAGGACGGAGAGGTCATCGAGCGCGACATAGAGCTGCCTTTCACTACGGACGCGATCATGGCCCAGCGCCTGGCCAAGATCATCCTGGAGCGGTCGCGGCAAGGCATCGTCGTTGACTTCCCGGCGAAGCTGACGGCCTTTCGGCTGATGGCCTACAGCACGGTCTATCTGAAGCTGGACAAGTTCGGTTGGACCAATAAGGTCTTCCGTGTCATGTCGTGGAAGATGAGCTCCGATGGCGGCATTGACCTGGTGCTGAACGAGGAAGGCTCAACGGTCTACGACTGGAATTACGGAGACGCGACAGTAACAGACCCGGCGCCGGACACCAATCTTCCGGACCCGTACGTGGTGGAAGCGCTCGGCCAGATCAGCATGGATTCTGGCGAGGATCAGCTGATTTTGAGCCAGAGCGGCGTGGTGACGTCACGGATTCTTGTGTCATGGCCGCCGGCTCGGGAATCGTCGCTCGCGCAGACTGGCCGAGTGGAGATGCAGTACATCCGGGCCGATGGCGGGGATTGGACGCCGCTCGCGCCGCTGACCGCGGACACGACCAGCACCTACATTTCGCCGGTGGACGACGGCAAGCCGTACGTGGTCAGGGGCCGGTTTGTTTCAGCCCTGGGCGTTCGCAGTCCGGATTGGACTTACTCCGTGGTCCACATCGTAGTCGGGAAGTTGTCGCCGCCGGCCAACATGACGGGCCTGTCGCTGAATGCCCTGAACGGCATGGCCAATCTGACGTGGGACAGCGCGGTTGATCTGGACGTACGTAATGGCGGCCAGGCAAGAATTCGGCACACGACGGATCTGGTGCAGCCGAGCTGGGGCAGCGCCATCGACATCGGCGGGTTGATCTCGGGCGCGGCGAACTCGGCACAGTTGCCGCTGCTGACGGGGGTGTATCTCGGGAAGTGGATCGACTCGACCGGGCACGAGTCACCACAGGCAGACATTGTGATCACCACGGCGCCGTCGCTGGTGGATCTGAACATTGTCGCAACCGTCGCCGAACATCCGACGTTCGCGGGCGCAAAGACGGACGTGGTGCTGGACCCTGCGCTCAACGGTATCAAGCTCGTCGGTGCTGGACTGATCGATGATCAGGGGCTGATTGATGCGACAGGGTTGTGGGATACCCAACCTGCTATCGATGGGCTCGGAAAGATCGACGACGTGGTCGGGCAGGGCGGCTGGGGGCTGATCGACTCTCTCGGTGGTGTCGTTGGAAGTGGGTCTTACGCTTTCGCTCAGTCGCTGGATCTCGGTGTGGTCGAGAAGTCCAGGTTGACGGCGACGATAGACGCGGTGTCGTTTGATACCGGCGACATGATCGACTTCCGCACAGATCTCATTGATTCGTGGTTGGACATCGATGGAGCCCTGATTAACGACACGTCGGTTGTGCTGTATGTGCGAACCACGGAGGACGACCCCGCCGGCTCGCCCGCCTGGACGGAATGGCAGCGGTTTGCCATGGGTGACTACGAGGCCCGCGCATTCCAGTGGAAAGTCGACATGGCAAGCGAGTCGGCTACGCACAACGTCGTCGTGACTGGCTTGTCGGTCAGCGTGGATATGCCAGATCGCATCGACTACGCGCGCGGCGTGGTGTCTGCTGCCGGCCCGCAGCTCGTGACGTTTGACCGGGCATTTCGGATCGTGCCAGCCATTGGCGTCACCGCCCAGAACATGGCGCAGGGCGACTACTTCACCGTCACCTCGCCAGGCCAGGCCGGATTCACGGTCAACTTCTTCAACGCAGCAGGTACGCCGATCTCCCGCAGATTCGACTGGGACGCGAAAGGCTATTAACGAGAGAGGAAAAGCATGTCTCAACATGACATGGACATTGCCAACCAGTCTGGGGCCAGCTTCCGCGCTGACCTGAATCTGGCGTTGCAGGCGCTGGCTGGCAACAGTTCTGGCACGTCTGCCCCAACGGCGACGTTCCCGTATCAATTCTGGGCGGACTCCAGTGCAGGCGTTCTGAAGATGCGCAATGCAGCGAACACCGCGTGGATCTCGCTCGGTCTGCTCGGCGTCGCCAACCTTGGGCACATCCTTCCCGGCGCGATCGTTTATCACGGGAAGAACGCCGCGCCGGCAGGCTACCTGAAGTGCAACGGTGGCGCAGTCTCCAGGGCGACATATTCTGACCTTTTCGCTGAGATTGGCATTACGTTCGGCGCGGGCGACGGTTCTACCACGTTCAACGTTCCGGAACTGAGAGGCGAGTTCATCCGGGTGTGGGACGACAGTCGAGGCATCGACGCCGGGCGCACGTTTGGTAGCGCGCAGGCTGACGATTTCAAATCTCACTTTCACAACTGGGGTGCGAATAACTTGACTCAAACGTCTGTGGGCGCTGGTATGCCCGGGTTTAGTGGAACGCCGGCTGGTCAAACTAGTTCCACCGGAGGCACGGAAACCCGTCCCCGAAATATCGCGTTGCTGGCCTGCATCAAGTACTAGAGGGATCCCATGGACATCTACAACTACCACCCATTGACAGGTGAATATCTGGGCACCGGTCGTGCGGACGACAACCCGCTGGAGCCGGACAACCCGATTGTGAGCGGTTGGGCGACAAAGCTGGCACCTCCGGACGCGTCAACTGGGAGGGTAGCGGTCTACCGGACGCCGTCCGGGATCGCACCGCAGAACTGGCCGGACGGCGCATGGACGTTGGTGCCTGACTATCGCAGCACGCCTCTGTTCCGTACGGCAGACGGCTCGGCATTCGAGTTGGGGCCGGAATACAACGGTATCGGCGACCTGCTGCCGTTCCTGACGGACGAGCCGCGCCCGTCCCCTGCTCACGTCTGGCAGAACGACGAATGGGCGCTTGACCAAGCACTGGAGACCTCGCAGCTGACGGCGGCTGCCGGGGCGAAGCGTGACGCGCTGCTCGTAGAAGCCGATGCGGAAATGCAGCCGCTGATCGATAGCTTCTTCCTCGGCGAGAACACGCCGGGGGAAGACGTCAAGCGCATTGCGCTGAGTCAATACCGTAAGGCGTTGCGCGCGATCACGTCGCAGCCCGGATTCCCGCGCACCATCAACTGGCCGGTGAAGCCGGCGTAACCGCCAGTCGCAGTGCTCCCAACGGCCGCCTTAGAGCGGCCTTTTTTAATTCTGGAGTTTGCAAATGGCATCGAACTTGAAGTACTCGGCTGCTCTGAAGAACGCCCAACAGAACGCGATCACGTCAACCCTTGGTGCGAATGCGGTACTCGATCTCTATAGCGGGTCGCAGCCGGCGAGCCCAGACACTGCCGTCTCCTCGCAGGTACTGTTGGCGTCCCTGACCTGTAACGCGACGTTCGCGCCGGCGGCCTCGGGTGGCGTGCTCACTCTTAACGCCATCTCCAACGGAACCGGCACGGCTGGCGCTGGCGCTGGCACCGTCGCCACCTGGTATCGGCTCCGCACGTCCGGCGGAACGGCCCATATCGACGGTACCGTCGGTATCTCAGGCGCCGACCTGAACATCAACAACACCAACATCGCGACCGGGCAGACGGTCAGCGTGACATCCAGCACCTACACCAACGCCAACTAAAGGTAGTCCATCGTGCCGACTATCGTCTTAACTAGCGGCACCTCTTGGACAGTCCCGCCGGACTGGACCAACATCAACACCGTGCGCTCGCACGGGGCAGGCGGTGGGGGCGGAGGCGCCAACGGTGCCAGCGGCCACGCCGGCGGCGGCGGTGGCGGCGGCGCCTTCTCGGAGATCGCCAACCTGGCGCTAACGCCGGGGCAGGCCGTCACCTACCAGATCGGCGCCGGCGGCGCGGGCGGGGCGGCGGCCGACGGTAACGGCGGCACCGGCGGCGATACCTGGTTCAACGGCACCACGCTCGCGGGCGCGTCCTGTAGCGCTAAGGGCGGATCCGGCGGATCCGGCGGTGCTGCGGGTGCGGCAGGCGCGGGCGGCACCACGGCCGGGGTCGGCACGACCAAATTTGCAGGTGGCGCGGGCGGCTCGGCGGTCACCAGCCCGTCGGGGGCCGGTGCAGGTGGCGGCGGCGCCGGTGGGCCGAATGGCGCCGGGCTAGCGGGCGCCGGCATCAGTAGTACGAACGGCGGAGCTGGCGGAGCTGGGAATAATGGCAGCGGCGGCGCGGGCGGTACGGCCAGCGCGAATGCTGGGGCAGTTGGCGCTGCCAACGTCAACGGCGGTGGGGGTGGCGCTGGCGGCGGGGCGGGCACGCCGGAAACCGGCGGCGCGGGGGGTGCGCCAGGCGGAGGCGGCGGCGGGGCTGGGGGAGCTTCTGGTAATAACCAGGGCGGAAAGGGCGGTGATGGGCAGATTGTCATCACATATACCGCCGCATCAGGAAGCACTGGCACTGCGGCATCCACGCAGACGACGAACTCTGGCGCCTCATCGGGATCGGTGAGCATCGCCGGAACGGCTTCGTCGGCTCAGCGCGGTAACGCAGCGGCGGACTCCGGATCCGTCGGAGTTGCCGGCGCGGGCGCGGCGGCAGAGTCGAACGACGTAGGCTCGGCAGCAGGCGCGGTTGGCATTGCAGGCGCAGGCGCCGTCACCGAGAACAAGGACGCAGCCTCGGGCGGCGGATCAGTGGCGGTTTCTGGCTCTGCGGCCGCCACGCAATTAGCGCAGGGAGCAGCTTCCAGCGGGGCAGTAGTGGCGTCGGGCGCCTCGGCGATCGCGCAGCGGCCGAACACTGGCATCGCATCTGGGGCCGCCGCAACTTCTGGCACTGGGGCCGCCGCTCAGTCACCGAATGCGGCGAACACTACAGGGGCGATCGGAAACGTATCGCAAGGCAGCGCAGCCAGTACTCAGGCTAGGAACGTCGCCTCAGCATCCGGTGGCGTTTCAGTTTCCGGGGCGGCCGGCGCAGTCCAGGCGAGAGGCGCGGCATCGGCAGTGGCGGCAAGTTCCGTCTCTGGTGTAGCCGCGAGCAGCCAGCAAGCAGACATAGCAAGCGCGACTGGTCGCGTCGACGGCGGTATCGAGCCCGATCCCATCGTTATCACCGTCTTCGCAGAAACGCGCGCCATCTCCGTCCTGTCCGAGATTCGGTCGGTATCCATGACCGCCGAGGCCCGGCTCGTCAGCATCCAAGCGGAATCGTGCGTGGCAATCGTTGGCCACGAACTCCGCGTCTTGGAGATCCCATCATGACCGCTGCATTCCCGCCGAAAGACCCGGCCGCCGTGCTCGATTACGCGTTCGACTGGTCGGCGTGGCTGGCCGAAGGGGAGACGATCACGGGCACGCCAGTGATCGCGGCAGCTGGCCTGACCATCAATCCTGAAGGTAAGCAGACCTCCGTGCAGGCCGGAAAGGTCGTCTTCTGGTTGGGTAGCGGTATCGCGGAGACCTTCTATGACGTGTCCTGCCAGATCACTACATCCAGCGGCCGAACGGATCGACGAACCGCCCAGTTGCGCGTCGCCGCGCGCTGATTCCAGCCACCTTCGGGTGGCTTTTTTATTGGAGCAGGTCCCATGCAACTCATCGAAGACTGGAAGAAGCAATTCCCCAAGCTCTGGAGCGTGCGTCTCTCGCTGCTGGCCGGCGTGATGTCGAGCGCGGAAGCGGGCCTTGAGCTGTATTTCACTGGCCGTCCGGCACTGGTGTCCCTGGCTGCAGCACTCGTGTCGTTCGGTGCGGCATTCGCCCGCGTTGTTTCGCAGCCGGACCTGCAGGCCATCCTGCAGGAGATCCAGGACGCACGGAAGTCTGACGAATGAAGCCAGCGGCCAAGCGAACCCTGCAGGCGTCCGTCGGCGCCAGCGCTGCGGCTCTCCTGCTGTCGTACGTCCCGAAGTTCGAAGGTGTTGTGCTACGCGGCTACAAGGACCCGATCGGCATCGTGACGGCATGCGCCGGCCATACCAAGACCGCCGTGCTGGGCCGCCCTTACACACCAGGCGAATGCTCGTCGCTGCTCGATAGCGACCTGGTTGAGCATGCAGACGGCGTGCTGGCCTGCACACCGGGGCTGAAGGGCCAGACCTACCGGCTCGCTGCAGCGACGAGCTTCGCGTTCAACGTGGGGGTGGCGGCCTACTGCAAGTCGTCCATGGCCCGAAAGTTCAATGCCGGCGACTACGCCGGCGCGTGCGCCGAGTTCTCGCGGTGGGTCTACGCCGGCGGCCGGCAGTTGCCAGGCCTGGTGAAGCGTCGGGAGACTGAGCGCGCTATGTGCGAGGGGAGGATCTCATGAATCCATTGGCCAGGATCGGGGCGGGCGTAGTAGCCGCCGCGCTCGCCGTGGCGCTGCTGGTTGCCGGGGTGCTCGTCTGGCGCAAGGACGTGTACCAACGTGGCTTCAGTGCCGGACAGGCGGAGATCAAGGCCGCCATCGACGCGCGCAACAAGGAAGTGGCTCGGCTGAACAAGCAGCTCGTGGACAAAGACCAGGAAGTCATCGCGGCCAAAGAGGAGGACCGCGAAAAGATCGTCACCATCTACCGGACCATCCGGGAACAAGTGGAGCCCCAAATTGTTGAAAAGCCCGTGTTTCGTGATTGCCGCGTTGGCTCTGGCGTCCTGCGCAGCCTCGTCGCCGCCGCCGAGGGCAGAGTGCCAACCGATCCCGGCCAGCCTGCGGAAGCCGCCTCCGGAAAAGCTCCCGGCGCCAGCCGATGACAGCATGGGGGCGGTGGTCCGCGCGTACGTCGCGGCGGCCGAGATCTATCACAACTTCCGTCGCGACTGGGTTGCACTGGACTCCGCGATCACAGCCAGGGAGGGCTGCTATGCAGGGGAATGAGCATCTGCCAGTGCGAATGGAGAGACCCACGATCCCGTTCTGGGGGCTGCTGGTGGCGCTGGTAGCCACCATGGCCGCCTACTTCGGCCAGCGGGAGGCCACGAACTCGGCGCTGATCGAGATCAAGACCGAGATGGTGGCCATGAAGAAGACCATTGAGCGGATGGAGTCTGACCGCTACACGGCCGCCGATGCCAGAAGGGACTTTGCCTGGCGTGACGAGCGGGCGGCGGAGCAGGGAAAGCGGCTGGCGGACATCGAGCAGGAGGTGAGGGCGCGCCGTCGGTAGCCATCAGCTACGCTCTTCGTATTTAACCGGGTCGGGCAGTGGCACGGGCTTGTACGTCGTGCAGCCCTTGTTGTAAGCAGCCAGCTCGAGATCGTAGGTGCGGCGATACGCGCTATCGATGGCGGCGGAGTGCGCCATCGAGTTTCCGATTCCAAGGTCGCCGAAGGCCGCCAGGATGTCCCGGCCGTCAAACTGATTTTCCTTGTTGGCCTGCTGCATGAAGCCGATCACCTTCGCCTTCTCCAGGTCAATCTCGCGGCAGCTGAGGTTCTGGCGCTCGAAATCGGTAAGGGCGGGCTGGGTGCCGAAATTCTTGGTGGCGCAGCCGGACAAGCCAGCGGCGGTCAATGCAACGGCGCACAGGGCGGCGAAGGTCAGCTTCACGGTGGTTCTCCGGAGTCGGCCAGGTGGCCAACGGGATTGTATCCACGGCGCCGATGCTCGGACAGTCACCCCGAGGAGGGAGGCAGAGGCGTCTGCCACGCCGGCAAAAAAAAAGCCACGGCCGGGTGGTCGTGGCGCGAAGTGAATGAACGAAGTAGTGCCGGTTTCCCAGCGGGGCAGAGGATGGCACGCTGCGGGCGGCGGCGCCATCACCCGAACGGGTCAATCCTTGCGCGGCAGGGTGGCCCGGACCTTTTCCAGTACCCGCCGGTGCTTGTCCTCCGCCTCTTCCCATGTCTCCGATTCAAAGGACTTGCTTAGGCAGCCGCTGATCGTCGTCAGGAACATGGGCGGCTTGTCGTCCTTCAGGCTGGCCCAGCCCGAGAAGTAGGTCCAGACGTCGACAGCGTAAGCCGGCAGGATGTCTTTGATCTGCCAGGCCTTGCCCTCGCAGCACTGCCACATGGAATGCTCGGTGTAGTCGTAGCACCGGACCGGCCGGCCGGCGTCGTCCAGGGTGTAGTAGCGGTCGTAGTCCGGGAGGATCGGGTTGACAGGCAGACCGCCTGGCGGGACGGGTGGGCGAGGCTTGGGAGCAAGGCGCGGCATGGCGAAGTGAATACTGTATGGACATACAGTATATCGCTGCCGGTGATTCCTGGACTCTTCCGAGCGGTTACGCCCGTATTACGCCGTTGTGCGCTACAGGCAATATTTACGCGGTTGTTCGAGTCCCCTCCCTCGCACCAATCCACCTATAAGTTGCGTAATCGCAACTTATACACTCCGCGCCATTCAGTGGCACTACACGCCGCGAAGCCAAGCCCAGCAAAGGCTGGCGGATGTTTTGCGTGCTTGACCTCGGCCGAGGCGCGCCACTTCCTGGCACTATAGAATCACCCCGCGCTCCCCATTTTTTCCCCACGGATTCCCCATGGCATCCTTTCAGAAAGTGGCGAAGGGCTGGCGAGTGCAGATTGCTATCAAGGGTCAGCGCGATAGCCGAATTTTTCCGAACAAGTTGCTGGCCACCGAGTGGGCGGCCCACCGCGAGGCCGATCTTCGCTCCATCGACAACCGCCAGGGCAGCAAAACCCACACCATCGGCGACGTCCTCGACGACTATCAACGCAAGATCAGCCCGACCAAGCGCGGCGCCCGGTGGGAAAAGCTCCGCCTGGACCTCATTGGCCGCAAGGAGGTTGAGGGCAGTCGCTTCCGCGACATCCTTCTGGTCAATCTGCGGCCCGCCCACATCGCCGCCTGGCGCGATGCCAGACTGCGCGATGGCGTGGCCGGGTCGTCTGTGTCCCGCGAGATGTCCCTGCTGTCGCACGCCCTGCAGGTGGCGCGCACCGAATGGGGCTGGCTGGTGACGGATCCGATGAAAGAGGTGCGCCGGCCGCCCGACAATCCGCCGCGTGAGCGCCTGGTCCCCCAGGCGGAGATCGAGGCGGTACTTATCGCCCTCGGGTACATAGAAGGCATGCCGGTCGTGCGGGCGTCCCAGCGCGTTGCCGTGGCGTTCCTGTTTGCGCTGGAGACGGCCATGCGGTCAGGCGAGATCCTTGGCCTGACCAGCTTCACAGTGGATTTTGAGCGACGGGTGGCGCGGCTGCCGCTGACCAAGAACGGCCTGGCGCGGGAGGTGCCGTTGTCGACTCGCGCCATCGAGCTGCTGCGGATGCTGCCGGCGGTGAACGAAGGGGCGCCGCTGTTCAGCCTGGTGCCGGCCAGCCGCGACGCGCTGTTCCGCAAGGCCAGAAACAAGGCCTGCATCGCGGACCTGACGTTCCACGACACGCGGCACGAAGCCATCACGCGCCTGGCGAAGAAACTGCAGCCGCTGGATCTGGCCCGGATGACGGGCCATACCAACTTGCAGGAGCTGATGACTTACTACAACGAGTCGGCGTCCAGCATCGCGCAGCGCCTGGGCTGACGCTGCGAACGATGAAACATGTGGTCAGTCCGCATTGCGCGGACGACCACGCGGCTTGTCCTTGTACGACTCTGCCCAGGCCACCACCTCCGAGGCCTTCCAGCGAGGCAGGGCCTTGGCCGCCGCACCGCCGCCCGACTGCACGGACGGAATCCGGATCGCCTTCGGAAAATCCGGCAGCGTAACAATCCGCTCCCGCACCACCTTGGGCGAGCGCACCAGGAACTCGGCGATCCGATCCACATCCCACAGCGCCACGCTCACCGGCAGCGCCGGCCGCACATGATCGGCAACGGCCACGGCGATGCGTTCGATCAGATCCCCGTTATTCATCGCGCGCTCCGTCGATACGAGCATGCACCGCGCGCCACCTGGGCGCGTTGTCGCCGTGGTTTTGCTGGTCCTCCACCGCCAACGTCACCTCCAACAACTCCCTCCTCGTACACATCTGCTGAATTTCATCGGTCAGATTCAGCGCCCGCCCAATCACCCTGAACTCGTCTCCAGTAACCCCCAGCCGGCCCCGAGCCCGATACCGCTTTCCCACCGCAGCAATCGCCTCCACCGCCGCATCCATCGCCTCGCGCAGCTCACGGTTCTCGGCGAAGTAGAGAGCTGCGGCGAGCTGGCCGACATTCACACGAAAGCCCAGCGTGAACCAGGCATTTTCCGTGGCCGTGCCGTCCAGAATCTTGCTTAGCTCCACATGGGGAATGAGTTGCAGATCCACCTCGGCCTTGTTGCTAAATCGATAGCACGACGGCAGACGGGCCACACGCGGCTGGTGCGCCCGCCGGTTCTTCCGATGTTTACTCGCTGGCATGGTCAGTCCTCAAAATCGCCGGCTGCGCGGCGTTTCAGGTCGATGGGATTAGCGCGCGGCCGAACCTGGTCACGCGCAGCCATGGCACGGGCTGCGGCGGCCACGGTGCGGCGCAGCAGGTTCGACATGGCGTCGAAAGGGGTGGCAATGCGCAGTGCCCGGTGCGTACGTCGCAGTTGCGCTTCGGTGACGAGCGGTCTATCCACGGCGGTCTCCCTGGCGAATGAACCCATCCCACACGCCCCGGCCGTAGCACAGCGTGAAAAACAGGCTGACCACGAACATGCCGGGTTCGTCGGTGGCCATCGTCAGGTGCAGCCAGGCAGGCTGCCCGGCCAGGCCGAGCAACGCCCCCCAGCGCACCCGGTGTGCGCCGGCGTTGAACAGGTAGACCGACGCCACGGCCGTGGCGATCATCCAGACATTCAGCAGGGCGTACATCACGCAGCCCTCCCGATGGCGGATGCGCGACAGAAGCGCGGAGGCTCGGTCAGGCGATCCAGCGCGCGCAGCTGCGCATCCAGGCGTGTGCGCGCCAGCGTGGTGAACTCGCTGCGGATGCCGGTATGGGAAACGATGCATACGATAAAAGCAGACATACTCAAGCTCCCAAATTCGCCGGCCGATCCTCGAACACCCAGCACTTCACAGTGGCAGGGCGTTTCGGCTGATGGATGTGCTCGGCGTTAAATCGCGCGTTGATCGCGCTGTTGACGACCCGCAGATCAATGAACTTGCGGTGCCGAGATGTCTTCAGCACGCGTTTCAGTTCGGGCAGCGGGGGAAGGTTCAGGCGGCGGTCGTTTGCCACCTGTTCGAAATGACGCAGGCTGATGGCGATAACGCCATCGCCTCGGGCGTGGTTCAGCACCGCCTGGTCGTCGGCGGCAGACTCGATGTGGTCGTACAGTTCCCAGAAGTCCTGCACCAGCGGGTGATCGGCGCCGATGGCCTGCTGGCGTTCCACGGCCATCTGCACCAGCTGGCGCTGTGCGGCATCGCGGTATTCAGCCGGCACCGGCAACACCATGGGCAGGCAGTCGACCATCGCCATGATCTGCGCGTGGTTCTTCGCCAGGCGCTGGTTCTTGACGTCGGGATTTCGTATCAGCGTGTCCTGGTAGTGCGGCATGCGCTCGACAAAGCGCGCCAGAATGTCGTCTTCCTTCAGGATGGCCGACAGCAGGAAGCCCGACACATCCTCCACCGGCATCTGTTCCAGCGCGCGGGCGGCGGCGAAAGTGTCGGCGTCCTGGCCCGAGCGGTCGAAGTACAGATGAACGATCCGCTGCAGGATGGCGTCGCTGGCGCACACGTCGGCGTTCTGACTGATCACCACCGCGCCACGGAAGGGCGATTCGTCGGTCTCGTTCCCCGAATTCTTCACGCCGCGCGAGCGAGAGCTGCGGCCGTTGTAGGCAGTTTTCAGCTCGTTCCAGTCGAAGCCCTTGACCTTGGCGCCGTCATCGCCACGGTCGGCCTCGATCATCACGACTGGCAGATTCGACACCTGCGAGAAATTGCGCGCCCGCGCCGCGATAGACGCCTTGGACGGGTCAAAGCCCTCGTAGTCGCGCCGGCCGCACAGTTTCCACAGGAACTCGATCAGCGTGGATTTGCCGGCGCCGGGCTCGCCCACTACCTCCAGGAACGGGTAGCTCTTCTGCTTGATGCCGTCGCCTTCACGGATCTGCTCCACAAACAGCGACCCGAGCCAGAACGCCAGCGCCACGATGGCCTTCGCGCCGAACGCGCGCCACAGCGTGTCCAGCCAGTCGTGCCGGAAAGCCTTCAGGTCAGTGTTCAGGGAAAGGCCGGCCGAGCCGAGAATGCTCTTGATCGACAGCCGGCCGATGTCGAAAAAATCCTCGTCGTTGAGCGTGTAGAGCTTGCCGTCCTTCACCGCTACATCGGAGTACACATAGCACCCGCTTTCCCTGGTGTAGCCGACATAGTTGATCGTCTGCACGCTCTTGATGCGGTGCATTTGCTCTTTCAGATAAGTGTCCAGCTGCCCGTTCGATCCGGTGTAGAACGCCCCCGGCGCCACGGCCAGCAGGCGCTTCTTGAACTCGGTAGCCGACGCCACCTGGGCGCTGGTGAACGTGTTCTTGATCGGCGCGGCATCGTGCGGAAAGGCGACGCGGAAGTAGTACCAGGCCTCGTCGGTGGCCGCGTTCGCCTGGTAGTAAAGGACGGTGGGCAGGCACGTCGCGATGTTCGTGACTACCCCGGCCTTTAGCATCGCTTCGTCGCGGATCTCTGTTTCATCGAGATGTCTGTGCGTGCTGCGCACCGCATCCATCTCGCGCGTCAGCGCGTCCAGGTCGAGCTTGAACCAGTAAAGCCTGCTCTCGAAGTCGAACGCGAACTGGCTCATGCTGGTGCGGCCATAGATCAGTCGTGCCTTCTCGGCCGCCGTGGGAGCGGCCAGCAGGTCGCCCAGATACCGGTACTCGGCAATGTCCTGCTCGGTCAGCTTGTCCAGCTGATGCAGATCGTTCCAATCGAGCTTCTTCTTGCCTCTCTGCCTTGGCAGCGCGATGGAGGCTTGCCAGCCGTCCTCGCGACTGCGCTTGAGCCATTGCCTGGCATACCGCATGCCGGCCTTGTCCGCATCCAGCGCCCACACCAGCCGTGGTCGTGGCTTGCCATTGGCCGCGCACTGTTCGGCCACGCCGCGCAAGGCGTGCGCGGGGTAGTTCGTGCAGGACAGGGCCGACGCTGCGGCGATGCCGTGGTGGAGCAGGGCGATGGCATCGAACACGCCCTCCACAATCCACAGTTCTTCGGCGCCGCCAAGGTTCGCTCCCGGTGGTTGCCACCACATCCCCGCGTAACTGCCGTGGAAGGTCGCCTTGCGGTCCCCAAAGCGATGCGCCTGGTCGATGATCCGTTCCCAATAGGCGCCGGGCGCCAGCGCAAAGCGCACCGTGGCGCTGCCGATCTTGAGTTCGTGGCTGTAGTAACTCTCCTGCGTGTACCAGTCGCGCACTTTCGCCAGATCGAAGCCGCGGCCGTCACGCATGTACGCATCGGCCGACGCCTTCGGGTTCTCAGGCGTGGGGCGGAAGCGGTCTGACCAGCTCTCAAAAAGATCGGGGTACAGATCCTTGATATGCAGCTCCGCACCGCATTTGTTCAGCCGGTTGCAGCGGATCACCCACGGCGCATCGCCAAACGCCCATAGCGCGTTCTTGCCGCAGGATGGGCAGTGGCCCGCCTCCAGCTTCGCGCCGGACTGCTTCTGCTTGAACGCGTAGTCGCGCAGCAGGCGGCTGGTGACATCGGAATGCAGGGATGGGTCCATGAGATCCAGGCAAAAGGGTGGCCCTCACGGCCCGCTGGACGCGCCGTGAACGAAAGAAACCGGAATGGGAAAGTCAGGCCGCTACGTGGGCAGCAGATCCATCTGCCGCGTGTCCTGCGGGGTGCCGCGCGCCCTGCCTTGCGGCAGGTACGCCTTGGGGTTGGGCATCATGCTCGGCGCGATGGTGTGCACGGCGGAGAGCAGCATCTTGCAGGTGTAGGCGCACTCGACGTTCGGGCACTGGACATACAGCTCGCGGGAGAGCAGAGAGACGGCGCGGCTGGTGCGGATCTGCAGGCGGTAGGCGCAGTGAGGGCAGAGCATCATCATCTGGCGCCGCTCCGCAGTGGGGTCGTGCGTGCCGGTTTGCACTCGTAGGCAGACAGCCCTTCGAGCAGGATCAACCGCGCTAGGCTCGACAGCGAGCGGTTTTCCACAAGTGCCAGCCGCTCTAGCTGCTCACGTTCCTGGGAGAGCAGACGCATGCTGATTGGCTTGTCCTTCAGCACCCCTCGCGGGGCGCGCGTTACCGGTGTTTTCGCACGAGACATGGCGGATATACTCTGTGTGAAAGTTAGCGATGCACAACACGAGTATCTAACCAATCGGTTTGTTTTTGCAATGACTGAAACCATCTCAGAAAGCAGTTTCGGAGAACGGCTATGTGAGGAACGAAAGCGGGCCGGACTCACTCAGGCAGCCTTTGCCGTATTGGGCGGCGTGACACCCAAATCGCAGGTTCTGTACGAAAAGTCAGAGCGGTTGCCGGATGCGGGCTACCTCGCCGCCATCGCCAACGAAGGCTTCGACGTGATGTACATCCTCATCGGCCAGCGCGTGGCGGAAGCGTTGTCGGTGGAAGAGAGCGCGCTGCTGACGGGATATCGCAACGTCGACCAGAGAGCGCGTGCTGGCGTCCTGGCACTGCTCAGCGGCATTCAGCCCGAGCCGGTGCGACGTGTCGCCGTGAAAGGCGATGTTGGCCAGTTCGTCGAAGGCAATCTGCACGTGTCGGCGCCGTTGACCATCAACATGCGAAAGAGGCGAAAGAATTGACTCACACATGGCGTGTGCCACGACGCGCGCCAAAAGGCAGGGGTCGACCGCAGTCGTTGTTTCTTTTTTGGGAATGCGATGAAGAAAGAAAAAAGCGATCTGGTTGTTGACGGAGATGTGGGCCAGGTGGTGATGGCGTCGAGCGTGGTGTACCACGCGGGCAGCGGGCCAGGGCAGGTCAGCAACGCCATAAATATGGCCGGCTCAGTAGAGCGGGCCAACGCCGGCACTGAGCCCGGAAGTAAGCCCTCGGCCAAGTGCCACAAGTGCGCCGCAGTAGCGCAACGCTTCCGCCGGATCAAGCTGGCCGTGGCCCTCGCCGCAGCGGCTGCGTGCGGGGCTCTTGTAGCCACTGTCCGAAGCCACTTCGCGGAATGCGAACCAGCTCAGGCGGTGGCAAGCCAGTGCCATTTCGATGGTCGGCAATACTCAGCCGGCAGCATCGTCAAGATGTCCGATGGCCTGGCCCGAGAGTGCCTGGAGTCGGTCGGCGGCAGGGCTCACAGATGGTCGGAGTTTGCGCTGCGACCGATCTAGGTTTTTCGAATCGAAGCGCCCCCCAAATTGTCCGTGGTTCATGTCGACGCCACGGATCACAACCCGGAACACCCGTTTGCCTGATGTTCTGGCATGCGGGCTTGCGCCGGAATGGGAGGATGTATCGATGGCTCTGTTGAATTGCACCGAATGCAACAAGGAAATCTCCGACAAGGCACCCGCATGCCCGCATTGCGGCGTAAAGAGGAAGTCGAAGCTTAAAGAGGTGCTCGCCGGTGTTGTGGGTATCGCCGTTGTGATCGGCGTACTGGCTCAATGCGTGGGCAGTCCAGAGGACCAGAGCGATTCAAAACAAGTTGGCCCAGCCGTGGAAAAGTCAGGGGAGGCAAAAGGGGACGCAACTGCCGCCGTCACCACTGCCACCATCGGCCGTAGCACCGACGAGGTGTTGGGAAATCTCACCGTTATCGAACGCTCCCCAAGCGTCCCCTTGCGGGACGGCAGCTCGCGCGAGTCCATCAAGTTGGGCAAGTATCTCCATCTCGAAACGGTTGGAGATCCGGCCGACTTGGTTGCGTACACCATGATGTTCGGGGCACCGAGCGACGACAAGCCGGCGGCGGTTCAGGCCACCATGTACGTAGGGGAAGTCCTGGCAAACACGTTTCCGCATTGGGGGAAAGCGGGCAATGGCGATACTGTTGGGAAATGGATGGTGACCGCCTCAAAACAACTCAGCGCGAATGTCAGGAAGAACAAGGACGACCCCGATCCTGTGATCCTGGAGCGAGATGGGCTTCGCATCCGTTACACGGCAAACACGTTCCTCGGACTGTTCTTTATTACGGTGGAGCCGCTGGCCGCTTCATAGCCGATCACCGCAGTCGTGCAGAAGCACTGGCATGATACGCCGCCTCAATCTCACACCCCACCCACCGATGCCCGTGCTCCTTCGCCGCAGCCAGGAACGTGCCTGAGCCGGCAAAGGGATCGCAGACAACGCTGCCGGCCGGCACCAGGCGCACGACCTCGCGGGCCAGGCCGGCGGGCTTCTGCGTCATGTGAGATTTCGGCCGTGGCAGGCGCTCCGCGAACACACCCGGCAGATGCACCTTATGGTCGGTACGCACCGCACCCTTCGTCGCCCGCACCATGAATTCCGCCTGCTGCGAAAACCCGCCCAGGCGCGGCCGGGCGCCGCCGGCGGTCTTGTCCCAGACAGCCACGCTGCGCCAGATGAAGCCCGCGCCCTGGACGGCATCTGTCAGGCTCGGCAACTGCCGCCAGTCGATGAAGCAGACCAGGTGGCCACCATCCTTGGCAGCGCGGAACGCCTCGCTCAGCCAGTTCATGCACCAGTAGGTCCAGGACCGCTGATCCTTGTTGTCGTGGCTGAACTCAGGATAGACGGTCTTAACGTCCGCGCCGATGTACTTCTGGCCCGGTGCCTGGGTGCGGGTGCTGGAATGCAGGCCGCCGGACGAGTAGGGCGGGTCGGTGAAGAATAGGTCAACGGACTGGTCGGGCAGCCCGCGCAGCATGTCAAGGGCGTTGCTTTGGTAGAGGCGGTCGAGCTTCATGGCGGGCATCTCCGGTACACGAAGCTCGCGGGCTCTCGGGTCCGGGGCGCTCGGCCCTCAGCTGGTTCATCGTGCCGCAGCGCGGGCACTTGATGGCAAGGCGAATGTACTCCCCCATGCCAAGCTTGCGGTTGCAGCTACCGCAGCGGATTTCCTGCATGATTTGCACTCCCAGCGTGTGCTAGGATGCCTGCGCCTCGCGAGGTGGCGCGGCCCTGGCCGGACTGGCAGGCTGGTGCTGCTGGAACGGGGCGTGGTTGGTGCTCCAACACCAGTCACGTCGCCGCGTCTTTCTTTCTGCTGACGAATCGATTGTCACGCGCGCGTGCGGGGAGCGCACATGGAGCCTGTAGTTGCTCACACGCTTACAACAACGCGACAGCGCGGGAAGTCTGGCGCTTCCAGGAAGAAATGCTGGAGAGCCGGCTGACGGCAGAGTTCGGCCAGTCTCGGCCATTGCCTATGGACTCGCGAGCGTCAGTTGTGCAGTCACGAAGCGACGTTGACTAGGGCTACGGTCGCTCATATAACGTATTGACTTGAACGTGAAGCAGCACGTCCGAATCGGCTGGCTATGGAGCGCGCCATCGAAGAATCTTCTTTAGGCAAGTACTAATTCCACAAACCGCCCAGCCCTGCATCCGCAGCATGCCCTTCGGCGCTGTCGGAGGCACTACTTTCCTTAATCAACTCCAGGAACGAAACAACCGCCTCGGCCTGCTCTGCGGCAAAGCTCATTCGATACTCCTTCCAGTCAGAACGAGGCTCATACTTGGGATTATCCGGAAGCAGAGCGTCCAGTGCCAAGTACGAATAGTCACTGTCCTGTAGGACCCCAACTAGGAGCGAAGGCAAATAGTATTTGAAGAAGCCACTATCTGTAGCGCGACGGATGGCAGAAGGACTTATGCTGCGAATCCAGTGGTCAAGTGATATCTCCGTCCACATCCGTCCATAGAACTTCTGAACATCATCGTCCACCTCGTAGTTTGCGATTCCATCATCCCGCCTATGACCCGACGGAATTGGAACGATAGCGAAGGCCGCTCGAATAGTTGACTGCAATTGTGCAGACCGACGCGCGTATTCGTTAAATTCCATTGCAAATATCTACCTGTTGTACAACTTTTACCCAATCCCTTTGATGTGCCTTGTCACCGCCACGGAAGCAAACGGATTCGGCGAGGTTGTCATTGAGCGATCGCGGCTGAGCGCGCATACCTCATCGAACAGACGCTCGTGAGTTGTAAGGTGGCGTCTACCCTATACGCTGCAATGCCTTGCCACTTCTCGGCATTCTCTATGAGAATCGCAAACGTCGCGTTGTGCCAGTTGCGGTAGAAAACGTAGGACCCGCGACAGTTGCCAGCCTCCGCCGACAATTTATCGAGATCAGGGCTCCTGATCAGCCGATAGCCGCCATCAGCACGCTGCAAGTAAGAATCTCTTATGCACCTGGCCGAACCAACGTATCGAGCGACTCTCACAATCGGTACGGGCCTTCCAGCAATCGCTATGCGGGAAATGTGCCCCATCGCGCCGACGTAAGCCAGTAGCTCACCCTTCAGCGCTACCGTGTCCGGATGAGTGGGTTGGTCTGACAAATATCGCTCTGCAGAGATACTACCGGGGGAGCATGGCCCAAGGTCTGGGAAACAGAGCGTCGTCTTTCCGACCACCCGCTGGGACTCTGCTCCACCGTTAGCGTCAATTCGAGCCGCTTCCTCGTGGAAATGGGCACAGGTATCGCTTGCGCCGACGGCATTGCTGCATTCCAAAAGAATCAGCAGACCGGCGCAGGCCCGAACCGCCCAGCCGAAGATAGCCACAGCGCCTCCCCCAATTCACTGAAGCTGACAATCTACCAACGACTCGCTCCTCGCCCAAATACGCCGAAGTGGGGTGTCGGGGTTGCACAACACACGTGAGCGAACCTCTTTCCGAAAGCGTCGGATGCTACGAGCTATAGCTTCGGGATCGCGCGTCCACGCCCATGCCTGCGTAGCACCGAATGACCGGTTCGGCTAAACAGCAGCCGATTGCAGGCCAGAGCGGGAATGTCGGAGACGGGTCGCGAACCGCCGATTGAGCTGGACCAAGCCTGTGAATGAGGGCCGACAACCGGGCCCGGCCAGTTGCCGCCGGTCGCGAATATCGGTTTTTCGGGTAGTCTGAACGACTTTTCCAACGGTGTGGAATGCAGATGACCAAAGCACTACGTATCGGACGAGCTTTATGAAGGTTGTCCACTACGCAAAAAACGCGCCCTGGATCGGCGCAATGAAGTGTCCGTCGTGCGCACGATTAACGCCTGCGTGGCAATCAAGTGGTATGAGCGAGAGCTTTCCCCACTTCTATTGCGACACCTGCTCAAACGTTCTTCACCGCGAGCAAGACAAAGAGCTCGTGTATCCATCGGAGCCCACGCAGGAGCTGCTTGACCGTATTGCGGCCACGTTGCCGAAGTGCCCCTGCGGAGGGCAATTCCGTCCAGGTGCAAATCCAAAGTGTCCGCACTGTCATGTCGAATTCACCCATCACTGGAATCCTGTTCAGCGCTTGATAGCCGGCCAAATGGTCTTGCTCGATGGAGCCTGTCTTATTCGAGATCGACTGTATTCGTATCGAATTTCCATCGGATCTAAACCCAAGTACTGGTTTCGCACCCTACGAAACGGGCTAGCGCTTCATTTCGGCGGCCGGTGAACTCGAAGCTAAAGCGGTAAACGTCCAGGCGTTTGGGTCGGACTATTCGTAGTCCGCAGGTGCATGTCCCGTCTTCACTAGCAGTCGAGCTGCCAGTCCTACCAGGATCGATGAAAGCGAGACGGAGTATCTATATTGGGTCGCAAACCGCCCCTTGAGCCGGGCTTAGCCTGTGAATGAGGGTCGACGACCGGGTCCGGTCAGGAACCGATGTTGGACGGAGAGGGGAAGATTGGTAGCAATCCCACACTCTAGGGATGACGGTACGAGGCGCTTGCTATGGAAGAATGGGAATCTCGCCTGGGTGTCCTTGCTCAGTCAGAATTGCTCAGAGCTGTTGCTGCGAGCGTAATAGCAGATTACGGCGAAGACATTTCGCCAACAGTGCTGCACGGAGGCCTTGGCCGAACTCTTGCTCGCGACTTCAATTCGCTATCGACGACTGAGAAAACCCAAGTTTTCGATGCGATCGAAGATGCCATGAATAGCGACGATGTGAACCGGCTAGCGCTAGTCGCCACGGGACTTCTTGAAGCACTATTTACGGCGTCTGTAGCGCGATCCCACTGGGAGCAAGTTATGCCGTTTCTCGGCATGAAATCAAGTAGCTACCTCTCAGCTTGGGCTCGGTGGGGAGAAGACGCGGCCTCGAACGGCCGCTTTGCGGGAAATTGACTGGCAACTTAGGATCGGTCAGAGAGCGATGGCCATGGCAGCGGGCACTCGGTAGACCGAGGCCGGCCAGAAGCGGCCGCTCACATGCAGGCCTGGATTGCGCATAATCCCAGTCTTGCCGCTGCAGTTGCTGCGCGGGGACTGCTTTGCACTCCCGTGACTGCAACGCGCTGAACGTGGCGTCTTATCTGTATATTCTGATTATTTGAACGTTGCACATCGAATCAAGCATGCTCGCCTGATCCGCTATCTCTTCCCCATCGTACTTCGTAATTTGGGGGCGCCACCAAGCGCTATTTGGTCCGAGCTCATACGTAAGCCGATATTTTGCTCCGGCTTCTGCGAGAAACCGCATTTCTGCGACTTCTGACTTTCGACAAAGAAGAAGAAATTGCGCTGCGAGTTCATGCTCGCCGGGCAGCATTTCAATTATCTCTCGGCGTTTCCCCGCGGAATGTACTAGAGCTCTCTCGCCAGACCCAGCCACCCTACTATCGAAACGATGCACAGCCACATGCGGATCGACATAAAGCTGAGCCACGCTGCCAGTATCCCTTTCCTGTCCCTCATATAGTTTTACCCTTGAATAGACGGTACATCCAGAGAGTGCAACCGCTACAAGAATGGCGAAAGTAATCCGCATTTCCGCGTGCATTAAAAATTTTGCGATGGAAGATTATACGCGATCAACACGTAGCCATGCCTTCGATCAATTCGATGTGGCTTAATGACAATCGTCCTGTGGCAGATAGCTTGTTGGAGAGATGCGGCTTCCGGCTTGACGGGACCCGTCCTAACTCGCGGGCACTGGAAAGACGAACATGATTCGGCGCCGATATACAAAATGTGCAAGCGCCGAGAGCTACGAGACGTTTCCCTGCGTTGGGCTGGGCCATCTCGCTAGGCCTTGCGAATGACCGCTTTGGAGAAATCTGGCGGGCCGTTATGGGTCGGTCTGCGACTGCTGACCACAACGGCGTGCAGTCGGTCGGCCGAGTCCGGCCAGAAGCGGCCATCCGCCGAGGCAAGAAGCGGCTGTTGTAGGGGCCGATCTGCTCACCCAGCCGACTAGCTCTCGGCTAGACTGAATTCTTTCGAGTTCGAAGTTATCTCAGTTGCTCATCAAGAAACCATTGGGAGGTGGTGATGAATGAGGACATTGATCGCAAAGAGTGGAGACAGCTCTATGACGCAGTGCGGGTCACCTGCTCAGAATATGGAAAGGAAGATTCGTTCGGAACCAAAGATTTCTGGATTTCTGATGATAACTGGGGAGGAGTGACACAGACGCTTGTGGTGACATCCCCCTATTTTGTTTGCCCAAAATTGATCTCAGATCTGGCGGACTGCATCGCCAAGAACAAATTATATGGGGCTCAAATAATGGTGATCCTGGCGTTCGCCTCACCGGATATGGGGTTGTTGATTGTTGGCTCCAAAGGGGCGACTGAAGAGTGGAATCTTGACGCGCTAAGAGAGCGGTACGGCAAGAAATTCTACACAGATAAGGATCGCTAGCCGCGGCTCGCACCATGGTGTCCGTGCGTGGGTGGGCCGACAGCCGCGTTCGGCCATGAGCGGCCGGTCGACATCTCCGTCAAGATGATCGAAAATTGCTCTCTTCCTATTAACGGACGGGTAGGCAATCTTGAGCGTTAACTCAGATCTCATACGAGAGAAGATTCACGCAGCCGCTTATGCGGAGGCATATTCTCTCGGGTCGCATGGCGCTGGAAGTTTGCCCGAACGACCACGAAGTAACCACCGCGTTGGGCTATTTGACCGCAGAGCTACGTTGGATCTGCATGGATCTGGCGACGCGAAGGATGGACTACGGTCACGAGTATTGCGTGCTAGAAAGTCTGCTGAGAGAAGCAAGCAAACTCACCGGCCAAGACTTGTATGGGCAAACATTAGTCTCGCCGCCTAGTCAGTAGTTGTGAGGCGTCCAAAGCGCGGCGCGCGTGTCCGCTTCGGAGCAACCTGACAGGCCGCTTGGGGTCGATACACGACCTTCAGGACTCGTCGGCAACTTCCGTACCACGAGTGGCCGCTTCCATCTCTAACGCCGATGTGAATCCATTCCCCGAGTATGCGTGCGTAACCTTTGCGACCACCCACCCCGCCCCATCAATCTCCGTCTTCCACCCCCTCACGCTCGCCGCCAACTCCGGAAACACCTCCGGCCGCCCTCGAGCCAGGGTGATCCGGAACGACGCGACCCCACGTTGGATCCTCTGCCATTCCGCCCGTGCTGCGCGTTCGGCGTTGGACTTGGTGGCATAGGTATGCCGCAGGACTTTCACATTATCGGGATCGGAATTCACCAGGACGTCAGCCGCCGACGGCTTCTCGGTCGATGCTGAACCGGTTGAGGTCTTGGACTCGGTCGACCCACCCACCACCACTTCACCTTTCTCTGCCCGCCGTGCGTCCTGGTAGTACGCCTTCACGCCGTTGTAGTTGTCCCGATCCGCGACCGTAAAGCTGTGGGTGTCCCCGCTGGCCCGTGTGATCGTAACGGTGGGCAGCGGCACGCCTGACGCGCTCTGCGCCGCGCCGGTGCTGATGAACAGCAGCTTGCCTTGCTTGACCGTGGCGATGGCGTCGTGGTCCTTAGCCAGGCGCGTGAGGAAGTTGGCATCCGATTCGCCGGTCTGATCTATATGGTCGATGACCAGGTGGTCGAGGGCGGCGGCGATTGCGGCTGTCAGGCCATGCCGCGCGGCGATGGCCCGGACGATGACGCCGATGGTTTGGCCGCGGTACGACTGTTCCTTGCGCGTGGTAAGGCCGCTGGCGAGGTCGGCGCTGCGGGCGCGGATGGTTAGGCGGTCTGGTGGGCCGGTGTGTTCCAGCTCGTCGACCTTGTACGTGCCCTTGTCGACCACGCCCGTGTCCTGCCAGCCCAGGGCCAGTGACAGCGTGGCGCCTTTGTCGGGCAGGTCGAGCATACCGTCTGCATCGTCCAGTTCGATGTCCAGCTGGTCGGCCTCGAAGCCACGGTTGTCGGTCAGCGTCAGGGAGATCAGCCGGCCCTGGAAGCGGCTGGTGATGTCGTGCTTCCCCTGCATCAGTCGGTACACGGGCACAGCGGCGGTGCCGGAGATGCTGTCGGGCAGGGTGGTGGTCGGCGGGATGGCTGTCATAGGCCTGGTGTTGTGCGTGGCAGCATACCGAGGAGACCGCCACCGATGACATCCTCGGCCTGGCCGTCCACTCGCGTCAGCCGAACGGAAAACTCGATGCGCCGCGCCTTGCCGTCGCGGAAGAAGAGGGTGCGGGTGATCGACAGCGAGTCAATTTCGAACATGCCGTAGTAGCGGCCCGAGCCCTCGATCAGCACGTATGGCTGGCCGGTGTCGCCCATCTGTCGCAGGAGGTCGATGGTGTTGTCACCGCCGCTCAGCTCGGGCAGCAGCACGCCGGACAGCGACACTGTCTCGTCGTCCAGGCCGGTGTACTGCCGCGATGGCCGGCGACCCACCCGATTGTTCGACGGGTGGCGCCAGCCGATCTGCTGCTGGAATTCCTGGTAGGGCGCCGTCTCCAGGGCGAAGACGAACAACCCGAGGGCCATCATCATGGGTCAGTCCCTGTCGGTGAGCCGGGATCGGGCGCGGGCGGCGCGCTGCCCCTCCAGCCGCTCGATCCGCTCGGCCACCAGGCGCGCGATCAGCTGCTCGTCGGCGCCGGCCGGCGGGTGGATGTGGATGACGACCGGCGCCGGAGCTGCCGCCGGCGCGGCACTCGCGGCGCGGGAGGGGCCTGCGATGGGCGGACGGGTGTCGAACCGGACGGCTGCGGTCGCCTGGCCGGTGCCGATGGCAAGTCCTGCCCCAACGCCGGCCATCGCCGTGGCGACGCGCGAGACGACGCCCAGCGGGCCTTGCTGTCCCCGCATGAGACCTTGCTCCAGCCCCTGCATGGTGAAGCCGCCCAGCGCGGCGAAGACGCGGCTGGGGGAGCGGATGCCGAGTTTGTCTTTGAACCAGCCAATGGTCTTGTCGGCCACTCCGCCAATGGCGTCTTTCACCCAACCAATCGCGCCGGTGATGCCATCAACCAGTCCGCGCATCATCATCCGGCCGAAGTCGGAGAACTTGGCAGGCATGTCAAAGCCGAACCAGCTCATGACAGCGGCGAAGGCCTTGTAAAACAACCCAACTGGTGACCAGTTCAGGATAATTGCCGCCACGCTACCGACGCCGCCCTCGCATGCCTCAGTCACGGCCCTCCAAAGTCCGAGGAAGAACGTCTTGATAGGCTCCCAGTGCTTGATCAGCAGATAGGCGCCCAGAGCGATGGCGGTAACGGCCAAGCCGATGGGATTGAGCATCAGGGCGCGACCTACGATCCAGAAAATCTTCATGAGGAAGTTGAATGCACCGGCCAGCCGGGTAACGATGCCCACGCCACCGCCGAGCTGGATTCCCAGCATCGACATCCCGTAGCGCACGATCACTAGCGGGCCCAACGCCGCCGCCAGTGCCAGCGTCAGGGCGCCAAGCACCGTTAGCAACGCACCCACGGCCGCGGCGCCTTTGAGGAGCCAGGACACCAGCTGCGGATGCGCCTGGGTAAAGGCGTCGAAGCGGTCGATCAGGCGTCCCACCGTATCCATCAGCCCGACGAGCGTCGAGCGCAGCGCCTCGCCGCCGGCGCTGCTGGTGTTGAACAACTGGTTCTGCAGGCGCTGCCAGCGGGCGGAAACAGTGTCTTGCCGCGCGGCGAACTCGCGCGACATGGAGCCCTTCGCCTTCCCACCGTTGGCAAGGTCGAGTTGGCGCCGCAGCTCGTCGGGCTTGTCGACCAGCTTGGCCAGGGTGTCGGAGTGCTCCATGCCGGCCAGCTCAACCATTACACCGATGCGCTTGTCCTTGGGGAGCCTTTGGATAGCCTCAATGACCGAAAATATCGTGCCCATCGCATCGGTACCCATGCCTTTCTGGATAGCCTCGGAGGAGAGACCGATTTCGGCCACAGCGGATTGAAATCGCTTCGTGCCTTTCTCGGCCGCTGCGAACTTTTGCGTGATCGCGTTGATGGCTGTGCCAGCGGTTTCGGTGCGTTCGCCGAGCGTCAGTAGCGTGGAGGCGAGGGCCGCCGCATCATTCGCGGACATGGCCACCGTGGACACCACGCCAGACGTGCGGTTCAGTACGTTGATGATGTCGTTGCCCTTGCTGATGGCGTTGTCGTCGAGGTAGTTGATCGTGTCGGCCAGGCCCATGATGGCGCCAGTGGGGATCCGAAAGTTCTTGGCGACCTTGCCCATGCTCTCGGCGATCTCGTCTGGCACGGCATCAAAGGCGGTGGCCATCATGGCAACGGTACGGGTGTAGGCGATCAGTTCCTCTCTCGGTACTTCCATGCGGGCGCCAGCTGTGACCATCTCGGCGATACGGGCGGTGGGGATCGACAGGTCCTTGCCCAACTGGCGGATCTCGCGCGCCATGTCGTGATAGACCTTCGTCAGCTTGCCGTGCTCGTCGCGCGCGCCTGGCACTTGACGGGCGATGCCGAGCATGGCGTCTTCGAAGGTGACGTAGTCCTTGACGGTCTTGGCGACGGGTGCCAAAACAATCCCGCCGGCGGCGGCAGTCGAAGCGCCAGCATTGAGCACTGTATTCCGCATTGCCATGCTGTTTCTGTACTTGGTTTGGGCAGCGGCGAGAGCCCGTTGACGGTCGCCAACCGCCCTCAGCAGCGCTTCCTGTTGCCGGAGCCGTTGGTTTGCACCGGCGAGTCTGTCGGCCAGGTCGCGCTGATGTTGGCCCAGATCCTTTGTTTTTATGCCAGCGGCCGTCAGGCCGCCACGCATGTCACGCAGCTTGCGAATGTTGTCTGCGTGCGCGCCGCGCAGCCTCTGGGCCTTGTTTGTCGCATCCGAGACCTCCCGCTGCAGGGCGCGGTACTGTGTGGACGTGACGGACACCTGAGAGGCGGCAGCCTTGTGCGCTGCCATCAGGCGGACGACTTCCTTGCGAGCTGCCAACTGTTCAGTGGTCAGTTTTCGGTAGGCTTCGGAACTGTGTGCGCCGGCGCGCTGCAATGCCTGGATCGTAGCGATGTTGGCGTTGTATGCCGCCCGGGCCGACTTGAGCTGGGACGCCAGCTGCGACTTGGTGCGCATGGGGGCATCAAGCTTGTCCAGCCGGGCTCGCAGAGAGGCCGCGTGATCGTTGGCATTGCGCATAGCCAGCGAACTGTCCTTGAGGCCCCGTTTAAGCTCCCGGAAATCCGCCAGTTGCTTTTGAGATGCCTCGAGGCTCTTGATCTGAGCCTTGGCCGCCTTCACCGTTCTGGCCAGTTCAGTACTGCCGTCCATGATCGCCTTGAACGGCCGCGTCATCTTGTCAACCGCCTGCAGCACGACTTCCAGCCTGAGGTTTCTCGGGGTGCTCATTCGTCGGATCCGCTACGCTCGTAGGCGCGCTGGCGCCATTCCATCAATTCGGCGACCCCCATGGCGTACATCACGTCTGGGGGCCAGTGGAAGATCACTGCAATGTCGGCGACGGCGTGCTCGATTCGGTCTGGAAGTTTTCCTCCCTGGCCGACTTCGGCAGCAAAAAACTGGCTACCGCCGTGCCTAGCTGGGTCAGGTCGGCCGGGTCCAGCCTACCGACGTCATGCTGCGTCAGCGTGGGATTGGTGATGCGCGGCAGCACCAGGTGAAGGGCGGACACGTCCATCCGCATCAGGTCGATCAGACTGCAGCCGCGCAACTCGCCGGAGCCCGGCTTGCGCACCTGAATCTTCGAGATGGTTTGCTCGCCGCGCTGGATAGGCTGGTCGAGGTCGATGTCTACGGTGGTGGGTTGGGTCATGATCGTTTAGACACAAGTGGTTGGGGGGAGGGCTATACGCCCATCGCGCGGCGTTGCTCCGCCAGGCGGTCGACGCCGAAGACGGTTTCGATGAAGTTGACGTGGTCGATTTCGCACCAGACTTCGCCGTTGACGGTGAGCTTGTAGTAGCTGATGGAGGACTTGACCTTGAACTGGCTGTTGTCGCCGGCCTTGGCGGCGCCCATGTCCAGCTCCGTGTGCCGGCCACGGATGACGACTTCCACGGCATCGACCGCTTCGGAGTCGTCGCGCTGATAGGCACCCGCGAAGCGCAATAGCACGCCGTCGACGGCCGTGATGCCCCATGCCTTGAAGGGCTCGCGCATCAGGCCGCCATAGGTGGCTTCCGTTTCCATTTTCTCGGCGCCCAGGTCGATGTCGACGGGGCCGTTCATCCCGCCGGCGCGGTACTCCTCCAGTTTGCGGGCCAGCTTGGGCTGCGTGAAATCCTCGCACTCGCCCACGTAGCTGACGCCGTCGTGGAACACGTTGAAGTTCTTGAGTTTGCGTGGCAACGCCATGGTCTGTTCCTTCGTGTGATGACCGTTCGAACACTCACGCGGTGACTGCGCGGGCGAACTGCATGAGGTAGCGGTCGGTGATGCGCTGGCGCAGCGTCAGGTTCTCCAGCGGCGGTACGGGGGTGTAGTCGTAGTCGATGGCGAGGGCACCGGACTTCAGCGTGTCCTTGGTATTGATCGAGGCGTCGAACCACGCTTCGCCGCCGAGCAGGTAGCCGTTTCGCGTGAGGCCGCGCATCTTGGCGTTAATGCCTTCCAGGATGTCGCGCACCAGGGAAGGGTGCATCGGCAGGTCCATCGCCCAGGCGTGGGCTTCGGCCATGGTGTCGGCCAGCACCTGCGCCGTGCGGGTGTAGTTTTCGAAGGCGAACAGCGGATCCGCGCTGCAGGTGCGGGATCCCCAGAACCGGAAACCCTGGAAGTTGACCAGCGTGGTGACTTCGTTCCGGTTCAGGTAGCCGGCATCGGTGGCCGGATCCTGCAGATCCCAGAACACATCCTTCGACAGTCCCGTCACACCATTGACGGCAACGTTCGACAGCGTCTTGTGCCAGCCCACCTCTTTGTCGAGCTTGGCCCGCAGGCCCAGGGCGCGGGCAGTGGCCCAGAGCGTCGCTTCGGAGCTGGTGACCGTGTTCCAGCCCACAAACTCGGGCCAGATCGTCATTAGCTCGCGCTGGCCGAAGTTGGAGCGGTAGGCCACGGCTTCTTCCTTCGTTTCGCAGCCGAAAGCAGACACATAGGCAAAGGCCCGCAGCTTCTGCGCGATGGCGGCCAGCTCGGCGGCCACGGGCAGGCTGTCCAGGCCGGGAATGCCCAGGATGCGCGGCGCCACGCCAAGGGTGTTCTTCGCGGACAGCAGCGCCTTCATGCCGGTAAAGCGGCCGTTGGCGTCGGTGCTGCCGATCAGGTTGGTAGTGGTCTCGGCGGCGCTTTCGCCTTCGGCCACGCGCACCACGACCGTCAGCGGGTTCGCCTGGTCGGTGATGGCATCGAGCGTCTGGGCCAGCGTGCCCTTGTTGCCAGCCTTGCCCAGGGACGCCAGGGGGTTGGCCAGCAGAATAGGGCGATTCAGCGGGAAGACCGCCGCGTCTGCGTCGTCGGCGGTGCAGACGATGCCAGGCACGGCAGTAGCGATGGTGCGGATAGGGCGGGTGCCTTCGTTGATTTCAACGACGCGTACGCCGTGGTGGTAGCCAGTTGGCATGCAGTCCTCCGGGATGGGCAGGCAAAAGTCAGATCGCCCCGGTAGGATGCTTCGCACGTGCGTGGATGTCGTTCTGCTTGTGATGTGTGGTCCGGTGATACAACCAGGAATGCCGCGTCAGCAGCCAGTCACAACGGATATTGAGCCGGTTGCTCGCCTTCGGTCCCTTTTGCCTTCGTTGCAACCGCATCCTCGTCTGGCTCCTCGGGCCAGACGCGTGACGCGGGGAAGAATTCCTGATCGAGCACCGTGACCAACGCCATCTGGTAGGCCGCCCACGCTTTGAAGAGAGCCGCCGGGACGGGATCAAGCAGGCCGGCCGCCAGCGCGTCGGCCTTGCCCGCAGTCTTCTTTCTGGCACGTGCCATACGTTGGTCAAACTCGGCCATCGCGGCTTCCTGCTCGCGTTCCAGCAGCACCCGTGGGTTGATGACCCATTCGCCTTCAATGAAGTGATACTCGTCCGAAGGGCGGGGCGATGACGTGAGTCCTGCCTGCTCCGGTGTGATGCCGGCCAGCAGAATTTCAGCAGTGGATCCATCATCCTGGCGATACAGCATGATGCCGCGATAGTCGGGCCGCAGCTCCCACGCGCCGTCCACATGGAATGGCCACGTGTAGCGTGTGCGATCAGGGAGCGGAGTCGCGGTACTGAAGGCCGGCAGCAGCCAGCGATCCTCATTGCACGGGTCTGGTTCCGCAAGCGTACTGCCCGTGTATTGGCCTGTCTGCGAATCGTATTTGTGAAGTTGCATGAGAGTCTCTCTAGTAGGCGCGGATCATTGCGAGCAGCGCGATGTTGCGAGGGCGGGCTTCGGTCGCGCCGTGGGATGCGACGATGACGTCGTGTCTGTGGGCTCCCACCTCGGCCACGCCAATATTGTGGGCATGCGTGCCGTCGGGATCGATTGCATGATCGTGTTCGCCGGCGTCGGAGGTGTGGATATCGCTCCTGCGGCTCTCCCCGATATCGTCGGCCGGGCCACCACCGCCATAGATCATCACGTTGCGCGAGATACCAGACGCGTGCGAGTGTCTTCCGGCAATCCGCGTTCTGCCGTTGTGCTGGTGCCAGCCTTGGGCGTCGGCCCATGCCCGGTGGCCGTGCCGCCCTGCAGGTGTGGTCGATGCCGTATGCGTGTGCTGCAGATTCTGGGAATCCTGGTAGGTGCCGATCACTCGTGCTTCGTCGGCGCCACGACCGTCGTCCCAGCAGCGCAGGAACTCGCCGCGCAGCTCGGGAACTCGGAAGGTGCTTTCGTCATCGCCGCCGGAGAAGCATCCGATAGCCCCCGCCTGCCATTCAGCTTCGGTCACAAGCGCACCGCTCGCACGCGCAAAGGCCCATAGCTGCGGATAGTCGTCCCGATTGAGAAGGGAGCCGTTCGCCTTCAGGAAGCCAGCTCGGGCGGAGGTTCGCGGCTCCAGCACCACCTGTCCGATGGACGCGTCACGAACGGCCGATTGCACGAAGGCGGTGGTAGCCAACCGTTGGGTGTCGTCACCGGCCGGCGGTGTGGAAGCCGTGGGTGTGCCAGTGAGCGCCGGGGACGCAAGAGGAGCCAGGAAGCGGAGCCGTGTTGCCAGTGTTTTCGGGGTGACGGCGCGAACCGCATCGGCCCCGGCGTCGGTCTCGGCCTGCGTGGCAATCTCGATGACGCCTTGCGTTTCGGTGCTGGCAGGGGGGTTCGCGAAGCTGGCGTCGCCGAACGTCAGCAGCGCTGTATCGATGGACACGAACCGGATGTCGGCCGCCAGCAGGAAGACGGCGCTGGCGGCCTTTTCGAGAATGGGTGCGTCCTGGACGTAGGTGCCGAACAGGGTGCCGTCGTCGAGATAGAGGCCGAAGCCGTAGGCCGGGTACTGGTCGGCGCTGTCGTCGCGGATGGTTACATGAATGGTATCGGGCGCCACGTTGATGCCGGCGATGGTTTCAATGCGCTTGTACTCGTTGGGCAGGGTCAGAAGGTCGTCGCTGTGGATGAAGGCGGCATTGGCGATACCGATGGACAGAACCTGGCGTGACCGCGTGCCGGCGTTGTCGGGGGATACCAGCGCCGCGCGGCCAGCCTCTGTGAGATGGATCAGCGTTCCTGGCATATTTAGACTTCCGAGAGAGTAAAGTGGCGATAGAGCGTCGGTCGGATCGCGGCCGCCACGGCCGTTGCGGATGTTTTCGAGACGCTCTGGATGAAGGTGTAATGCGCCCGAACCGGCTTGGTGCGATGAATCTCGGCGAGTGCGTCGGTCACGAAATCTGCAGTAACACCGTCCCCGTCGCGTTCCCCTACGGTCATGACAAGCTCGAACGTGCCTGGTGTTCCACGAGGTGTCGCTTCCCACCACTCACGCAGGACAATGTCTCTGCCCAAGGCGGCGATCGCCTCCCGCACAGCGGAGGCGGTGCCGTTCTTGCGCGCGATGGGAATCGCTGTTTTCACCAGCGCGCGCCGGGTCTGTTCGGGCCAGTCACTCTTCCACGCTTCGATGCCGAGGTGCCAGGCGAGCCAGGGCAGCTGCGCCAGAGGTACGCTCTCGGGCCGAATGATGTCGCGGAGCGGTGCTGGGATGTCTCCCAGCGCGGCGCTCGCTTTGGCGAGGTTGCGCTCGACTACCGTGGCGTTCGGAGGCAACAGCCTATCCATCAATGCCTCCGTGCTCGATGCTGGCGGCTTGGCAGTAGGGCGCTTGCGTGGCGGACGCGGAGACACTGGCGAGGGGCTCCAGCAGCTCAACGCGTTGGGCGCCGTCGACATGCAGTGCCGCGTAGAGTCCCGACAGCGTGACGGTTCGGCCGATGCGATGTGTTTCCGCAGCGTAGTCGTTCAGCCTGGCCCGTGCCTGCGTCATGACGACGCTCGAATCCGGTCCCGGGGAGGTGAAGATCTTGGCGCGTACGCGGTACGTCAGGATCTCGGCCGATCTCACGGTCACGAAGTCCGTAAGCGGCCGAACATCGTCGGACGCGAGGACGTTGGCGACGGCGCGGCAGAGCGCGTCGTCTGCGTGACCGTCGCCTTCGCGAGAGAGGATGGTCACCAGTACTTCGCACGGTGCCGGACTCGTGGCATGCGCGTCCATGACGCGGCCATCCGTGCCGAGCGCGTGGGAGCGATATGCGCCCGACGGCCCGGCCACCGAGAAGCCCTGCGGCGCCAGCTGAATCCGCATCCGGAAGTCCGTGTTGCTCTCCATGACGGCAGGCGTGCCGATTAGCCCATCGGCTGGCGTGACAGTGAGCCGTGTGACGCCGAACAGTGCGCCCAGGTGGTCGAGGTCGCCGTCTTCCGCATAAGCCAGCATGACGGCCCGTGCGGCGTCGTTTACCCGCTGCCGGAGCAGCAGTTCGCGATAGGTGGATTCCTGCAGCAGCTTTGCCGCTGGCTCCGACTCGAGTGTCAGGGTGTGCGCCATCTCGGCCTGGCGGTCTGGTGGGAAGAGGCTCACGTAGTACGCCTTGCGCTGCGACAGCAAGACTTCGTAGTCGATGGATTCAACGACGTCAGGAACGGGCAGCCGCGACAGGTCGATTGGCGCGGTCATTGGCGGGCTTCTCGCAGGGGGATTGTCATGACACCGAGCGGCGATGCGCGGGAACCGTCGATGCGGTCCGCGTCGATATCGACCGACAAGGCACTGGATGCGCCCGACGCGAACGTCACCGCGTTCACGCTGACGCGCGGCTCCCATTTGACAATCGCCGCGACGGAGGCAGACATGACGCGCAGCCGCGTCATGCCATTCAGCGGCTGGTCGATCAGCGAAGGGACGTCCGAGCCATAGCTGCGCCGCATGACGCGCGAGCCCACGGGCGTGGTGAGGACGTCTCGGATGGACTGCCAGATGTGCAGCAGGTCGGAGATGGCGCCGCCCGTGGCGCTGTTGAGGCCAAGGTAGGTCATCGGGTGCCCTCCGAGCGGTCGCCGCCACGTCGGACGCCGCCGTGGTCGTGCTTGTGGACGACGACACCGTTGGAGGACAGATCTCCACCCGAATGGGTGATATCGCCCTGGATGGCGTTGCCGTTGGCGCCGGCCTGACCGGAGATGCCGTTTTGGTAGGTGAGCAGGCCCTTTACGGTGACGTTGCCGTCGAAGGTGGTGGTGGGGGATTTGACCAGGACGCTGGTGGCGGCCTCAATCAGGACGTGCTGGACGCCGATAACCGTTAAGACGCCGGATGTGTGGTTGTAGCGCGTCGTCGCTCCATCCGGGTACCGCGTCACCGTTTCGTTGGGGCTGTGGCTTGGGGTGTCGTTGGCGTCGGACGGGATGCTGCACAGGACGATGCCGTTGCGGAGATCTCCGCTGGGGCAGAGCAGGAGAACCTGTTCGCCGATGGTTGGCGGGCTCCAGGTGCGGGTGCTGCCCGCGCGGTGTTCGATCCAGGGGAGCCAGTCGGTGGTAAGGCCGCCGGTTTGGACGCGGACGCGGGATGGGGCGGTGTGCTGCGCGTCGGTGATGGTGCCGAGGCGCAGGAGGTTTTCTAGGAGGCGGCGAAGTTCGGCGGAGTGCATGACCGCCAAGCGTGCCCTACGCGCGCGGGGCGGTCATTCAGTCTGTGTTGTGCTAGCTTCGGGAACAACATTCCCGGTGCTTTGGAGATGGCGTTCCGCCCAGAGGACACGTCGTCTGGCAATCATTGGGCACCCGAGGAGGCTTAGTGATTCACGTTCTCAGTGTTTCAATGCCGTTGGGCACGGTACGTTCTTTCTTCAATGCATCGCCTAGCTACTAGTTCGAGTTATTAGGGAAATTTTTTGCATGAAATTTATATCCGTGCCAGGTCGCAACTGGCTCGATGAGGCGTGGAATCACAAAACATCGCTCCTTGGTGGGTTCTTGGCGATTGTGTCCCTATCCTTGGCACACTACGCTGGCTTTCTGATGAAGGTTCCACTGCAGATAGTGGCGGTCGCTGGAATGTCCCTCGCCAAAGGCGTGACTGCTACGTTTCTATTTTATGTATTTTTTAGCGCTGTTGTTGCAAGAGTGCTAATCGCGATCCTGCAGCTGGCTATACTTCCATTTTTCGCCGTGACCGACCGAATGGAGCGCGGATTTAGGCGAAAGATGGACTGGTCGCATCAGCGCCGCTTCGTTCGATCGCATAGCCAGACTATCAAGTGGGAAGGGTACATTTGGATTCTTATTCAGGCAATATCGTTTTTCTTGATTATGTTTGCGGTTTATGTGGATTTCACAATTACGTGGATATCCGGTGTTGTGCTTTGCATATCCATAGTGCTGGTTTTTATGTCTGGGCTTCTCCGAGCTAAATTTTTTCTCCAGCCGAAGGCCAGTGTTTTCATCCGAAAGGTTAAAACACGTCCGGCGCGCTCAGGGCGCATGGCATCCGCAGTATTTGTAACCGCCACGACAGCTCTTGTTATCATTGCATTCTTCATGGGTACGATGCGCGCAAGTTTATTGCGGGATCAAAATCCGCATATGGTTGTCACAAAAGAATTCGCAGATATGGCTGCCGTAATCGCGAGTTCTGATGGAGCGCTTCTCTTGTTTCAAAAACAGGGTTCTGAGCTGCGATATATCTACTCCACCCCCGAGTTTACGACTTCAATGGAAACCAAATCGGTATTCCCGCCAATTGGCTCTAAGAAGTAGCGGTCGGACGCGCGGAGCTGGTTAGTACTACGTTCCTGCCCCAGCGCTTTCCTAAGCTAGATAATTTTGGGGCGCTCGTTGCTCGGTTCAGCGAAGAGGGTCTGTTCGGCCGGCCGAAATATCTTCAGGTACTTTGACCTGAAGGTATTCAATGTTCAGATTGAACTCACTGCGCAACCGCGCAATGAACTTGCGCGTAACGTCGTCCAGCGCGGGCTCGCCGACCGCGAACAGTTGCACAGGCTCTAGATGTGAAGCGTCAAGACGTTATTTCCTGACGCTGGAAGTCGGGACATGGGCGCAAGGCCGCCAATACCGCTATGTGGTCGGTGCCAGTTGTAGTGGTGTTGCCAATTAGCGAGTGCTCGGGTGCGCTCCTGGGAGTTCTGATAGGTCCAGGCATAGGCCCACTCGCGCAAGGCCGACTGGATGAACCGTTCGGCCTTGCCGTTAGTCTGGGGTCGATAGGCGCGTGTGAACTTGTGCCGGATGCCCAGCGCCTGGCAGGCCTGGGCGAACTCGCGTGAGCGGAAGGCGGAGCCGTTGTCGGTCAGTAGCCGCCGCACCGTCACACCCAGGCTCGCGTAATAGGCCACTGCGTCGCGCAGGAATTGGACGGCGCTTAACTTCTTTTCATCCGGATGCATCGCGGTAAAGGCGATGCGAGCGTGGTCGTCCACGGCCACAAAGAGCATTTCCCAGCCGGCACCTTCCACCGAGTCGCGGCGGTTGCCGGTCACGCGGTGGCTGGGCCGCTCGATGCGCCCATGACTCGCGGCGGCTTCAGGCACGCTCAGGCCATGTTCGGTGATGTCTTGAACCATCTCCAGTCGACGGGCAAAGGTGAGTCGGGCATTCTTATGGGTGTTCATCCGGCTGAGCTCCTGGAAGTCTGGGTGTTTGGCGACTTCCAGTTTTCCAGACTCAGATCGGATGAACCACGGATACAACGTATTGAAGCTTCACAGGCCCATTTGTCCGTGGAGCTTGTTTTTGTGCCGCGATAATACACGCGGTTCGAATTGTGGTCACACGTCTTTCGGGGGGGGGACTGGTCAGGCAGGCCGGAATGGCGGGCCTAGACCTTCGTGCGAGGCATCGCATTTAGTAGGGACCTTTCGATCAGGTACCAACTAACGGATGCAATTGCCACGGTGACAGCTGCCGAAACCGTGGCGAAGATCCATGGCGATTGCTTCCCAAGGTCTGTGGTGAAGAGGTACGAGCCGATCAGCAAATGGTATAGGTAGATGCCGTAACTGATCTTGCCGACGTAGAGCGCTATAGGGTTGCAAAGTGCGAATCTACGATGCTGAGAGCGGCCAAGCCACGCGATCAGCCAAGCCGAAATTCCGGCGATGGCCGTCCCAGTGAATGCTGTGTCCCAAATGTGGTCGCCGGCGTAGCTCATCACTAGGATGTAGGCGAGCAGCATGCCGCCGATTGCACCAGACAAATTCAGCGCAATGTTGGAGGCTGCAGTGCGATAGCGCTCAGCAATTGCCACCAAGGCACCGGCGGCCAGGCAATCAGGTTGGACATCAACGAGTAGTACGAGGCGGGCATGTTTTGCAGCACCTCCGCGAAATACCACCTCGAAAACGGGGAAATCGCCACCATTGCAGCGCATGCCCAGATCAATTGACGCCGACCGGTTATGAGAAGCAGGAAAGGCCAAAACAAATAAAACTGTTGCTCGACTGAAAGAGACCAGAAGTGGACCGGAAACAAGAATTTCCCTTCGATGCTAGATAGCGCATTCGACAGGAAGAGCATGTTGCCAGATGGTCCCACCTTGGGTAAAGCCTGGCCAAACGAAGTATATGAATGCGATCGTGAGGAAATAGATTGGCCAGATCCGAACGATTCGCCTAGCGAAGAACTTCCGCAGATTGATACGGCCACCGTCGCGGTCCTGTTCGTTCAAAAGGCCACGTGTGATCACATAGCCACTGATTACAAAGAAGAGATAGACCCCGGCGAGGCCCCAGTTCACCAAGTAGACAAAGCCAGGAAGCCAGTGGCTCAGAAGCACCGCGATAACGGCGACAGCGCGTAAGGAGTCGATCTCTGGGCGATACGAACTTATGGATGCTGCGGTTCGTACAGCAGTTTTGCTGCCCTGCAGATCAGGAATCGCTGGAGATTTCATTATCGTTTTTGTGTTGCTTTTGTTGCCGAAATGATACATCAGCGACAACTGCACTACAGCCCGCTTTCAAGCGGGTTTTTTCATTTCTGGAGCAGTCACATGGACCTGCAGACCTTTCGGGCCGCTGCTGGCCTGTCGCCGACACTGGCCACGAGTCGCTGGGGTTCACGTGCACGCGAGAGATTTGGGGGCCGACTCCCGCGCAACTGCGGTACGAGATTCGTGGCGACCTGGGCAACAACCAATCAGGTGACGGCAAGCGGTTCATGGGCCGGGGTCTGATCCAGATCACTGGCCGTGCGACCTACCGCGCATGCGGGCTGGCATTGGGCATCGAACTGGAAGCGGCGCCGGCCATGTTGGAGACGGATTCGCTCGCGGCACGCTCCGCTGCATGGTTCTGGGACAGCCGCAACCTGAATGCGCTGGCTGATTCTGGCGACTTCGTGACGCTGACCCGGCGCATCAACGGGGGTACGAACGGACTCGCCGACCGACAGGACCGGTGGGCGCGTGCGAAGAGCGCGATGGGAATTCAATAATGCCGCGGCAGCGGTGACCGGGGTCAGAGATGAATGAAGAAGTAATCGTGGTGGCGAAAGTCGGCGGCGCGGCTGGACTTGGCGCGGCCATCGCATTGAGGTTTATTCCGGGGAACTGGTGGCAGCGCGGCGTCTCCTTTCTGGGCAGTATGGGTGTCGGCTGTCTGGTTGGCGGTGCAGCAGTGGAGCGTTTCGGCCTGGTGCCGGGCAGCTATACCCACATGCTAGCGGTGGCCGCCTCGGCGGTGTTCGGTTTGGCGATAGTCAATAACGGGATGCAGCAGATCCCCGAGTGGATGAACGCTATCCGGCGCCGTGTCATCGGGAGCTGAGATGCAGACGATTAACTTAGTGGCAAACACCATCATCTTCGCCGGCTCGATCTGGGCCGTGCTCACGCACAAAGTGCCGAACCGCACCGGCGGCGCACTGATCCTATTGTTGGTCAACTTCGCTGCGTTTGGGAACATGGTTTCGCCGTGGGCCTGCCATAGCGACCCCGAGGTTGCACTGAATGCCGCTGTCGCGCTCGGCGTGCTGTGGGGTGTCTGGCGGCTGGAGCTGCGTCATTACTGGAGAGCCCATGAACATTCTTGATTCACGCGTATGGCTGGCGGCGATTCTCGCGCTAGCGCTGGCCTACGTGGGCGGACGATGGCAACAGTCGCGCTCAGACGCGGCGAGATACCAAGCGGAGCGCACTGCGACGGCGCTCGATGCCGCGCGCGTTCAGATTAAAGCAGTGGACGCGGCCCGTCTTGAGGAACAGCGCCGCACGACGGCACAAACGGAGATTGCCAATGCAGCAACGAAAGACCTTGCCCAAGCTCGCGCCGATGCTGGCGCCGCTGCTGATGCTGCTAGCCGGCTGCGGCAGCGTGTCGACCAGCTACTTGCCGCCGCCCGATCCGCCAATGATCCCGGCGCTGCCGGCGGTGGCCAGGGCAAGTCAGGTGGCGACCCCCTCGATGTGCTTGTCGACGTGCTCGGGCGGTCTGACAAGGCTTCGGGAATCTTGGCTGCCTACGCCGATGAGCTCAAAGTAGCCGGGTTGGCTTGCGAGCGTTCATACGACGCGCTGACCCAATAAAAACGGCCACCGAAGTGGCCGCCGCCCTCACTGACAACTTGCGGGAAGTACCGAAGGGCACCGCGATGATACCCGAAAAAATGCCGCGACTGGGTGGTCGCGGCAAGACGAATCAGGGGGGCATGCCGATCTCTCTGCGCGCATAGATTGACACGTCCACGCGGCTCGCGCCGCCCGAATGAGGGGCAAAAGTACTCGAATAGCGACTTGCTGGGCGAATCCAAGGTTTCCAGGCTGACTCGCTGCTGGAATCAGTCGGCCGATTTGTACGGATCGCTTTGATTCGTACTCCAAAAACGCATCGTTTGTGGCAAGACTATGCCGACCAGCACGGCACCGATGAGAATCGTTTGGAATACTGCGAAGGCGTATCCCATATCGCCCATCCAGGGGCCAATATGCATAAAGAGCAACTGTGCGGGAAAGTCCAGAAGGGTGTCATAGCTGTCTGTCGATCCCATCGGAAGCCAAAACCGGGAACTCAATAGTGCCAGCGCAAAAAACAATGCCGCTGATCGCATCGTCGAGACCATGCGCGCTTGAGATATGACTCGCGCCAAGGCAAAGGCCATGGTCGGTAGGAAATATGTGGACATCCGGCTCTCGCTGAGCAGGAAGAAGCCTGCTGTGATAGCCAGCGTCAAATACAGGGCGGGATAGTTCCTGACTGCGGCAAAGCTCTCCTTCATATAGATGAGAAACAGGATCGGCCAGATTCCAAAGAAGACGACATGAGAAACCAGGAACTGGCCCGGTCGCACGACTGCAGTGGTGACGATCCCGCGTAGAAGGGAGGCCGAACTGATAGGGTCAGGTTGCCCTGAAACCGATCGCAAATAACCTTGCACAAGAAGATATATGCCGACGACTATCGTGACGAGAGCGACGCCGGCCAGTCTTGTTTTCGAGAGGCCCATTAGCGGCTTAATGGGGACGGAACGCGCGACCCAACCGACATAGGCTACCGCAAGCGCAATGGAAAGCGGGGCAAGAGGGTATGCCACCTGGGCCGATCCATAGGGGGCTTTGATTGGGGCCACGTAGACGAAATAGACGGCCAACGCCAGGGTGATGACGCACGCGCCGATCCATAGGGTCTTCTGAATCAGTGGACTATCCAATGTTTTGTCACCCTCGTATCGCTGGCACATCGTCAGGAGCATCGGCCCGTTCACAAGCAGTGCAATGGGCCACGTGAATACGGCCGCAATAGTTACGAGCAAAAGCCAGAAGCAGCGCCGTTCCAGATACAGCATGAGGGACAACATGCTCAGAAACGCGGCGAAATTGTCGGTCGTTACCGGGGAGAAGAATGGGAAACGAACGGATGCAAAGTTCACGAACAGCAGCACCATGACGGCCCAGCTCGCAGACGGTGATATATTCGAGCGCCTCGCAATACGTGCCCACAGGATTCCAGATCCTGCGAGTAGCGCAAAATTGACGGCGGCGTACACACTGACAAGCTGTGCCGCTGTCGGATGCGGCATCCCAAGGGCGATATCGAGCCCGTTGATCACAAGACTCGGAAAGAGCCGAAGTAACCGATACGCGCTGAACTGCCCCGATCCGATGGCCGCAATCAGGTCGCGAGACATCACGGCATAGTCCTGGCCGTCCCAGCCAAGGCCGCCTGCGACAGGTACGCGGGGGCCAAAGATACAGAAATACGCGGCCACGAGTGCGACGATCAGGACCGAGCCGTACAGGAAAGTCCCTTTGACGGCGGACTGAGTCGTTGGCATGGTGTTTCGTTGCATGGATTGCCTGTTCAACGCTGATGCTGGGGAATATGCTGAGGTGACACGAGACGGTGTTATCGTCGTGCGTATCCGCCGCTATTCGTTTGAGGAAAGCAGCCTGGCGGGCTGCCCGGACGCGGCTTGAACAAAGCCGATCACGACGCCCTGCATCGATTCGTCCAGGTTGCCGTAGACATGAATGGTGATTCGCAGCTTCGTGCCCTTGCTGATGGCCGGAACGCGGAGTTGCCGAGCGACTTCGGTGCGCAGGCTGGCGCTTGCGAGATCCGGGCCGTCGGGGGTCCCCTCGTTCGATACACTTACCGTGACCGGAGTCGCCGAGGGTGTTTTCCAGCGTGGCAGTATCGGGTCACGTATGACGTGCAGCGCGAGTGGCTGCTCGCCTCCAGCCGCCTGGAGAATGAATGAATAGCAGGATGGCTGCCCGCTGGGGAACTCGATACGCGCGAAACGTTCTTGCATGCTGACGCGTGCGATTGTCGCGTTGCAGGGAGTACCTTCAATTGTCCGCCCGTCTTCTTGTCGAAATCCGGTCAGTGACGGGGCGGGCGCCAGGGATTTACCCAGCATGGCGGTGAGCGCGAATAGCATGATGGCGACGGCGCCGGCGAAACACGCAATGCCCTTGCAGATGTCCGCTGCCGTGCCTGCTGTCGACTGTGACGCTGGTGCCAGCAGGCCGGCGATCATGATGCATAGCGCCGGGGCAAGTAGCGCGGCATAGCGAGGCTGGATCTCGCCGAATCCGATGACAAGGAACAGGAACGCGCAATTGAAGACGATGCTGGCGTTGCCCAACGCCTGCGAACGCGACCTCGCGCCGCCGATGATGGCGAAAAATGCGATCGCGGCGGTAAGCCCCTTCAGCACGAATCCAACTCCGACGTTTGGCAGGCTTGCTGGCGAGGCATTGCCAATCGGGAAATTGTCCGGATTACCATCCAGCGGGGCAGCGGAGAAGTAGTAGTACCCGTCGCCCTGGAACAGCACCTGAATTTTCGTGGCCCAGTTCTGGAATGCTGCCAAAACGCCATGCTGCAGATCCATGGTAAGCAATCCCACGAAGTAACGGCTACGGGTTTGCGGGTCCAGCAAGGGGTATACATACTGGTTCCAGCGATAGTTGTCGGCCCACGCGGAACTGCTCGTGATGCCATGTCCGGTCAACCGTGCCAGCAGGCCCGCACTTTCGGCTGAGGCCTGCATCAGGTTGGCGCCGAGGCGGCCGGCAACTACCATGAGGCCGAACGTCAGTACCGACAACGACAGGAATCTCCAGCGCCCGCGCGAAGGTGTCAGCATGGCCAGAATCAATGTGGTGAGCACGCAAACCAGTCCGATATCGCGGAGCAGGTCCAGCGCAACGCCGATGATGGCGGCCGCCACGACCTTCCACGCTGGCATCTCGTCCGACGTGCTGCTGGCCACCAGACCAAGCCACAGGACCAAGAGCGGCACGACAAGGTTGTCGCTAGTGGCGAGGGACGTGGTAAACCAGTATTCTGGAACGATTGCCAGGGCCGCGGCGGCGAGAATGCCTTGCTGCCGGCTCGTCGAACGCGCGACGACCTGGTAGAGCCCGACGATCGCTGCAATGTGCAGGCCCGCATTGACGAGCCGGAGCGCAAGATATTCACCTCCCAGCATGCCGATCGGCAGCGTGTAGAGCAGAGAGCGCCGCCAGTACGTCGGATTGCCGGGCAGCCACGCGCTTTGGCACTGCCGCATCCATTGCCGGAAGCTGTCCGCTTCGTCCCAGCCCGGGGCGCCGCAGCGCAGATAGACGCCGAAATCGCTGATCTGCTGGCTGACCTTCGTTAGCGCCCAGGCCGCGATGACCAGCACGTAAAGCAACAGCAGTCCGCGTACGAGATTGCGATCAGCCTTGCGGGCGATCCATGCGAGACCGCCGAGCACCAGGATGCCAAGGACGAAACCGGCATACACTTTGGCGTCCGCGGCCGATAGCGCGAGCAAGGAGCCCGCCGCCAGCGCGCCAAAGGAAAGTCCGGCCGGTATCAAGGCAACCTGGCCGGCAATGGACGATAGCGCACCGCGCCACAGGCCAATGGCAGATTTGTCCAATTACCGTTGCTCCCGGACTGCCGCAAGGAACGTTTCGTAATCGCGAATGTAGTCGTCTTCGCAATAGTGATCCGAAGCAAGAACGAGGCACACGGAGCCCGGATCAAAATTGATCTCCGCGCCCCAGATCATTGGCGGAATATGCAGGCCCTTCCACGGACGGTTCAGGTGGAACGTTGCCTGGGACTCTCCATCGTCCACCCGAACATCGAAACTGCCCGACAGACAGATAATGAACTGGTGCAATTGTTTGTGCGCGTGTGCGCCCCGGCTTTCCTCGGTGGGGACATCATAGAGATAGAAAACGCGCTTGATCTCGAACGGCAGGTGCCGGGTGGATTCGATAAACGTGAGATTGCCTCTCGGATCGGTGATCTTCGGCAGCGCAATGATCTTGCAGTCGTTAATCGTTCGCATTTTAGTTTTGTGAGGCACTTTTCTTGAACACAAGTCGCGAAAGAGCGAACATGAGCGGAAGTGTGATGACAATGACCAACACAGGTGCGATCCGTTTGTCGATTCCCATGATGCCGACAAACAGGGACAATAGCCCGATGCCCAGCGCATACTGGCCCAGGTAAAGCAGCGGATAGGCAACCGCGGACTTGACCGTGGGCGCGCTCCGAAATACCCAGAAGGCATTCAGCAGGTATCCTAGGGCGATCCCCATCACATAGGTCACGGTGTAGGCCACCTGGTAGCGCAAGAAGTGGAGCAACACCAGATAGATGACATAGGTCGCCACCGTGTTGATGCCTCCCGACAGCAGGAAGCGGATCGCGGCGGGCTCAGTAAACCTCTTCAATGACTGTCTCCGGCCGCTTGTTGGTTTCATCGAAGATCCGCCACAGGTATTCGCCAATGACGCCCAGCATCAGGATGATCAGGCCCAGCAGGAAGGTGATCAGCGCGACGACGGTGGCAAAGCCTTGCACGGGGATGCCGCCCAGCCAGGCATTGATGATCACGTTGACGCCGTAGAGAAAGCTGCAGAGCGACACCATCACGCCGAGTCCCGAGATAGCACGGATCGGCGTGATGGAAAAGCCCAGCATCACATCGAGGAAGGCGTGAAACTTCTTGGCGAACGTCCATCCCGACTTGCCGTGCTCCCGCGCCGGGCGGTGGTAGTGGATGATATCGGGCTTGTATCCCAGCCAATACGCAAGCAGCGGCGTAAATACGCTCTTGGAGCTATTGACGATGTGCGGCAGGAATGCTTTATCCATCAACGCCATGTCGTATCCGCCCTCAGGATAGTCACGAATCACAAATTTGCGAAGCAGGGTGTAGTAGATCTTCGAGTACAGCCGCGAAACGATCGGGTCGTCCCGGGTAATCCGTTCGCATATCACGAACTTGGAGCCGTTCAGCCAGCGGTCGACCATCTCCACGATCAGCCCGGGGGGGTCTTGCAGGTCGGCGGCGAGCACCATGAATGCGTCGCCGGTGACAAACTTGATGCCGGTCTTCGAGCAGTGCACCGCGCCGAAATTACGCGTGAGCTTGGCGACGACCGTCTCGGGGCGGGCCCTCTTGAACGTCAGCAGTTTATCGAGCGAATCATCGCGGGAACCATCATCGACAAAGATCAACTCCAGCGCGACGGAGCGTTCCTTCAGTTGTTCCTCCACCTTGCGCAGTTCCTCGAACAGGCGTGGCAGGCTGCCGGCATTGAAATACACCGGCACCACGATCGAGAATTTCTTGTTGGTCATTGGTCTAAATCGATTTGGTAGAACTCATGGGCCACGCCGCCGCCGCCAAACTCGTGCTTGAAACGATAGAGCCCGTCGTTGAGGATTTCGCCGCCCGCTTCGTTGCTTGTGCCGAAATCGAAGTAACGCGCACCGCGTTCGCTGGCCTCGGTGATGGTGGCGTCGAAGACGGCATCGAGCACAGACGATTCATAGCCGCGCGCACTCGATGCGATGTACTGGGCGTGCCAGGCGCGGCTCGAATTGAAGAGCACGACACCGCCTTCGACCTCGCCATCGATAAGGCCGCAGCGAACCTGGATATCCTCCGGAAAGCGCGATTGCAGCAGGCGGATCTCGTCCAGGGAATGAACCGGCCGCGCATCGTGCTTGCGTTCAAGGTTGGCCTCCAGCGCGCGCCAGAGTTCATTGATCAGGCTGCCGTCCCGCGAAACGGTGGTGGCTCGTAACGCCTTCTTTAGGCTGCGCCGCCGGCGCTCGCTCGGTGGACGGCGGCTCGCCAGGTCAATGCTGCAGGAAAGATCGCAGCGCACGCGCTCGGCGCGCAACCTAAATAGCGCATAGAGGTCGTCCTGAGCCGGCACCCGCATGTGAATGTGCGGCACGGCCTTGTAGAGCAGGCGTCGATACCCGAGGTTGGCATAGTGCCGCTTGATGGCGGTGAACGCATCGAGCATTTTCATGCCGGCGAGACGGCCATGATGCACGATGCCACCGAACGTGGCGCCCGGATGACTGACTATGAGCTCCTTGTCCGATGGTGCCACGGCGGCGGGGAAAATGCCGGCCAGTTCCCCGGCTTCTTCAATTAGCAGGGAAGTATCCGTGAAGCGGTCTCCGTGGTAGGACAAAAATTCCCGACTGTGCAGGAATGTACCGTTGATGGACGCCGAGCAGAACGAGTCCCACTGCGTTGCGTAGGCGTGCTCGTAGCCACGAATTGACAGCGTCATGCAATGCGCTCCGCCACGGCGATGCCATCTACGCCAAAGCTGTTCCCGTTATAGAAGCAGTAGGTGCGTTCATCGACCGAAATGACTGCGGAGTACATGATGGCGTCGGAGTCAAATGCGTCCGCGGACACGTCGAGGCCCATGCTGTCATCCATGCGTGCCCAGTTCACGCCGTCGGCCGATTCCGCATAGCCGAGCCGATAGGCGGCACAAGAGCGGCGACGGACGGAATAGAAGATCTGATAGTCGTTCTTCCCGCGCCGCACGACCCACGGACGTCCAAAACCATGCTCGTCTTCCTGGGAAATGGACATCGACAGCTGTCCCTCGCTCTTCCAATTGATACCATCCGGCGAGGTCTGGAAACGCAGGTCGTAGACCGGCATGGACTTGCCGTTCAGCTCGGTCCAATCGCTTCCGGCCACGTACCACAACTTGAATGCGCCGTCCTCGTGCAAGGCAAAAGGGCCACCCCGGAAATAGAGCTCGCTATCCGAACGATCGAGGATCGGTGCCTTGCTGTAGCGGGTGAACGTTTCCCCACCGTCCTTGCTCACGGCGAGACCCGTCAGGATCCGATAACGGATCTTGGTGCAGATTTCGAAGCCGGCATAATACATATACAGCGTGCCCCGCTCCGGTTCGATGACGCTCGTCACCATGACTCCGTTGTCATCGAACGTGCCAGGCTCGCCAATATCGAGCAGTGGATGCTCGGAAACTCTGAGTACCCTGGTGGGGTCCGATGCGGACACGTCGACGTAACCGGGTCGGCCTCTGCCTTGCTCGTCGAGGCACGTGACGAAGAGCCGGATGACTTCGTCGTCGAGCCGGAAAGGTGTCGGGCCCATGGCGTGGCTTCTTGCCCAAGGGCTTTTACCATCGGGCTTCCACACGACGCCAAGCTTGTTCCAGCGCATCTCAATCCTCTTTCAATTTGAAGAAACGTTTAGTGCCGACCTTGGAAGGCGCTGGCTGTTCGCCCTTGAACAATTGTCCTGGCTCGGTGTCGCTCGTGATCGTCACGCCAGGTCCAATCCAGTTGTCTGCACCGATCGTTATGTTGTTGGCAAGCGCTGCATTGACGCCTAGGAATGAGGAATTCCCTACCGTGCAGAAGCCGGAAACCACCACGTGCGAGGCGATGAAGCAGTGATCTTCAACGGCGCTGTGGTGGCCGATATGGTTTCCGCTCCAGAGCACGACGTTGTCACCAAGCCGAACAAAAGGTTGGACAGTGTTGTCTTCAAAGATGAAGCAATGCTCTCCCAGCTGCACGTTGTGCCAGACGAAGGCCCGGGTACTCACGTAGCTGGCGGGACGATATCCCTTGGTCTTCGCTGCCCGGTACAGGCGGGTGCGAAGGCGATTCAGCTGGCTGTACACCAACGCCGCATAAAACTCGACGTCGCCAGGTTTGAAATGCTCATCGATGGTTTCGAATGGAACTACCGGCAGGCCAAACAATGTATCGTGCTTGAGATGCGCCGATTCGACGCTAAATCCCACGACCTCGTACTCAGAGTCATGCGTGAAACATTCGTAGGCGACTTCCGCGAACGCGCTGTCACCGAGAATCACCAGCTTGCGCTTTTTCTGCATGGGCATTTCTAAGGGCGAAGAATCAGGATATCCTCGCGCCGGTTGGCGAGAGGCAACGTGGGGTCCTGCGGCACCACGTAGGCATCGAATCCGGCTGCCCGTGCGCGCTGCAGCAGCGCAAAAATCACGGCGTCGTCAATCTGATCGTGTTCGACCTTGTTGAATTCGACTTCGGGCGGCTCCGACGTCTGCATGAAAGCCTTGTGAAATTCGACCCCAGTTTCGCTGGCGAAGAACCGTTTGCGTTTTGAGATGTTCGGTATGTCCCCGATCAGCATTTGCCCGCCGGGAGCCAGCAATGAGAGGGAAATATCCAGAAACCGGAAGAACGCAACGTCTAGCAGCACGTAATGCAACAGACTGTAGCAGAGCAGGGCATTGACCTTGCCGCGCAGGCCGTCGATGAGATCGGGGCAATTCGGATATAGGGCCGGTACTTTGGCGATGGAAGCGCCATCCGGCAGCAGGCCGAGCATTTCCGCGCTGTCGACGAGGGTCAGTTGGTGGCCGCGCTCTCGACATAGATCAATCAGCATGCGAGGCAGGTCACTGCAGCCGGGGCCGATATCCAGAACCTGTTGTTCGCGTACGCCGAGGTTAGTCAGCTTCCGGCAGATGTCATGGAAAATGGCGCTCTCATGGCCCTCCCGATACGAGTCAGGAAAGCCGATGCGCTCGTACTTGGATAGGGACGGATCCCCGGCAAGGCGGCGAAAATCTTCGAAGCCAATATTGGCGAAGCGATTTGGAGAGGTCATGGTCATCGCTCCTGATTGAAGTAAAGCCTAACTGTAGCAATGACGTGGTCGACCTGTTCGTCCGACAGTCCGGGGAAGCAGGGGAGCGTGACGACTGTCGCGCACGCGGCCTCGGTAACAGGAAGGTCCACGTGCTGCTGCTCACTTGCGTTCACTGCTTGCCGATGATCGGGCACCGGGTAATGGATATCCGTTGCGATACCATGGGTCGAAAGAAAATCACGGAACGCATCTCGCTTTTCCATTCGCACCACATAAAGGTGCGCCACGTAATCGTCATCGAGCGAGGGCGGGTGTTGAACAGGCAGTTCAGCGAAAGCCTCGTTGTAGCGGTGCGCGATGCGCCTGCGCGCCCCGTTCCAGGCTTCCAAATACGGCAATTTAGCCCGCAGTATGGCTGCCTGCATTTCGTCGAGGCGGCTGTTGCGGCCACCGTTTAGCGCGACATGGTATTTGCCCGCCCAGCCGTATTGACGGAGTTGGCTGATGCGGTGTGCGAGTTCGCTGTCGTTGCAAACCACTGCGCCGCCGTCACCGAGGGCCCCGAGATTCTTTGTGGGGTAGAAGCTGAACGTGCCAATCGTCCCTACCGAACCTGCGCGTTTGCCGTTCCGGTGGGCGCCATGGGCCTGAGCGCAATCCTCGATAATCGGCACGCCGGCCGTATCCGCAGTCTTGCCAAGCGCTTCCATGTCAGCCATTTGGCCATAGAGATGAGTGATGACTATGGCCTTTGCATTGCCGGACTTCACGGAATTGCTCAGCGCCGACGGAGACATGGTCATCGTCGCCGGATCAATATCTACATATCGGGCGCGTGCGCCGATGGCACGCAGTGCCGTATTTGCGTAGAAGCCGGCATTTGCGCAGATTAGAACTTCATCGCCCTGGGCTACACCGAGTGCCCGGAGCGCCAGTTCCAAGGCATCCGTGCCATTACCGACGCCTATGCAGTGGCCAACATCAAGATACGTGGCGAACTCGCGCTCGAACTCGGCCGTTTCCCGTCCAAGGACATACCAGTGACTATCGACCACTCGCGCGACAGCCTCGAGCAAGTCAATTCCAGTGTTGGCGGCTTGGGCAGAAAATAGCGGAATTGATGTTGTCATAAAGGGTTACCTCTGAGCTCGGACGGGTCGAACTGCCTATTTGCGGGAACATGCAAACATATGAGTTTGAGCCGTATGAAGCGCAAGCATCCGTGATTGGAAGCCGCGTATTCTAATATGCCGAGGGATAGTTAAGCCTAGAAAAGAAAGCAGTCAGGACCGCGGTGCCAGATCTTCGAACAACTTGCAAGGGAGAGACGAAAAAAGTGTTACTTGGTCCACTTTTTTGAATTACCTTCAGGTCTTGGCTTGCTACGCCGACCAGCTCAAGGTAGCCGGCTTAGCCTGTGAAGCGCTTGTGATTCACTGACCACGTCAATGATCTGCTGATTGGCTGCTCATACTGTCCGGATGTACAGTGTCAGATTGTCGACCGGATTCAGCCGCAGAGCCGCCGGAAGATCGGTAAGTGCTCGATCTGATTAGGTAATGAGCCCCTTCCTATCGCAAAGGTTTCCTTTTAAATCAATGGCCTGCTCTCAATTCAACGGCACGCGGCCGATCATCGTCCACTCAGCGCCCCATCTGCTTGGCCACCCACATCGGGCATCCCCCGTCGACCGCATCATCGACGCGTAGGTGTGGCGTACCGGACACTACGCACCAACGCCGAACGACGACCCCATCAACCCCGCCACATTCCCCACCAGCAACACCTTCTCCTGCATGCTCGACAGCACCTTCTCGCGGACTTCGTCGTTGCGGCGCAGGCCGAGGGTGCTTTGCTTTTCGGCGGCCTTGACCAGGGACAGCACGTCGATCGTGCGGGATTTGGATGCCGGTGTCGTCGTGTCTTCCTCGAGATGGCCCATCACGTATTTCTGCGTATGGCGCGATTGGTCGACCGATTGCGTGATCGAGGCCTTCACCAGGTTGCCCTTGCGATAGGCGAATTCTGATTCGCTGGTGGCCTTGTCGTGGATCTGCTCGTAGTAGTAGTTCTGCGAATACGGGCTTTCGTCCAGGGACAGCGGCGTGTCTGCGGACAGCGCGCTGTGATAGCTGGCATCCAGGCTCGACTGCTGTTGCTGGCGGGCGCCGCGGTCAGCCTGGCCTCGGCCCAGCAATTGCGTGGTTTGCGAGACCTGGTAATCAAAGCTGTCCACTTCATCCGTGCGCAGGGGATTGATGGCGGCGGGCGTCTGCGAGATCGAGGCGGAGAAGTCGGCCAGCCCGGTCAGCACGCCGTGGTCACCGGCGCTGAAGGTAAAGCGCGGCTGCTGGGTAGTGGCGGTGTGGTACTGGCTGTGCAGGGCGCTGAAGGCATCCTTGAACATGGCGACCAGCGCCGCGTCGCCCTGGCCGCGGGCCTTGGCGTCGTCGAACTGCTTCAGATACTGGCTGACCGCCTTGGCTTGCTGTGCCGGGGAGCCGAAGATCACCGGGCTGGTGGTGTCGACACTTAGCTTTACCGTGCCAGTCGGGCCGGTCGACGTCAGCGAACGCATCTTGTCGTCGGCCTGGAAATCAAGGGTCTGCGTCTGATTGTTGCCCAGCGACAGGCTGGCCTGCAGATGCACGGACGAAAGCTGGCTGGCGTCGTACTGCATCAGGCCACCAATGTCGATCCGCGGTGGCACTTCGTTCAGGGCGTCGATCGATTTCTGGAACGATGCCGAGAGTTTCCCGAGGGCGTCGCGCTCGCTGTCGGTGAGCTGGCCATCCGTGACCGAAGCCTGCACGCGCAGCCTGTCCCCGTCGCTGCCCAGCGTGATGCCCACCGTTGCACCGCTGCGCGTGGTGATGGTCAGCTGGATCTCGCTGGTCGAGTGCGCCTGGAAGCTCGACGATGCCACGGCGTCGATCGGTTCGTCGGCCGGCATCTGGATAACGGATTGCGAGAAGCTGGCGCCGCCACCGGCAACCTGGTTCAGCAGGGCCTCGCCAAGCCCCGCGAATCGTGCGGAGAGCCTGGAGGCGGACATGTTCCCGGCCATCCTCATCGAGATCGGATCACCAATCGCGTGCTCCCACACCGGGGTCGGGCCCACGCTCTTTGCCGAATAGGTGGGCCAGTTGGCCGGCTGGGGCGCGGATCGCCCCAGCGTGACGGTCGACGACGCGGAGCTTGCCGGCGCTTGCGACGGCGCGGCGGCAGCTGGCGATGAGGAATTGGCGCCGGTCGTGCCGACGAGACCTTGCGTGCCTACGGAAGTGATGGCGACCATATGATCCACGAAGCTTTACGCGATGTGGAGTATTAACGACATATTAAGCGCGGGCTTGAGCGCCGATTTGCGTATGCCTGCGTTGTTTCGGACGCGGCTAGGGTTTGACCCGATGCCGTCTTTCGCACCTTGATTTCGCGGCGATTTTCGCGCGAAAGTCTGTATTAAGCCACTTTATGTCCTGCCTTGCGTCCTTGCCATTCGCGCCTAACCGACCATAATGCAAACGTTTGCAAAGAAAGGAGTGGATATGGAGACGCAACACGACAAGCCGGGGCCAAAGCCGGTCAGTGCGCTATCCCTGATCGAAGATGAGGCGTCGGTGACCGGGGTGGTCCTGCAAGCCATGGCAAGGACCGAAGATGCCCGGCTGCGCACTGTGATGGCCGCACTGGTATCGCATCTGCATGCGTTCCTGCGCGAGGTCAGGCCCACCGACGAGGAATTCGAGCGGGCATTGGCATTTGTCGCCGCGCTCGGGCACGCGACGCACGCCACCAACAACGAGGTGGTGCTGGCCGCCGATGTGCTTGGGCTGTCGACGCTGGTGACGACGATGAACAACAGCACGCAAGGCGGCCGCACGCCCGGAGCGCTGCTGGGGCCGTTTTATCGTGCCAACGCACCACGCTACCAGTGCGGCGATTGCGTAGTGCAGGACGATTCGCCCGGGTTGCCGCTGTTCGTGAGCGGCACGGTGCGGGCGACGGACGGTTCGGTGTTGTCCATCGCCATGGTGGAGGTCTGGCAGGCATCGCCGGTGGGCCTGTACGACAACCAGGACCCGAGCCAGCCCGACCGGAACCTGCGCGGGATGTTCCATACCGACGCGGACGGCCACTATCACTTTCGCACGGTGCGTCCCGCCGGCTATCCGGTGCCGACCGATGGGCCGGTCGGCGCGTTGCTGGCCGCCCAGCAGCGGCACCCGTACCGGCCCGCGCACATCCATTTCATCGTGGCGGCGCCGGGGTATCGCACGCTCGTGACGCAGGTCTTTGCCGACGACTCCGACATTCTGGAAACCGATGTCACGTTCGGCGTGCACCGGCAGCTCGTTGGCGCTTTCCAGCTTGTAGAGACGGGACGGAGCCCATGGGGAGAACTGCCGCCCCCGTACTACACGCTGCAGTTCGACTTCACGCTCGAACCGGGCGAACAGACGTTTCCCACGCCTCCCATCGACTGACAACTCCCATCTTCTGACCAACAAGGCCATCTACGCATTCACTGCGCCACACCATGACCATTACGAATCTCTCCGGCAAGGTTGCCGTCATCATTGGAGGAACCGGCGGCATCGGTTTTGCCGCCGGCCGCGCGCTGGCCAACCTGGGTGCCAGCGTCGTGCTGACCGGCCGCGATGCCGGGCGCACCGCAAGGACGGTCGAAGACCTGCCTGCCGGCAACCATATGGCCGCGCGGGCCGAAGTTGCCGATAGCGCATCGCTGCAGGCGCTGGCGGCCGATGTGCTGCACCACTACGGCCGCGTGGACATCCTCGTCAATACGTCGGGCTTTACGCGCGCCATTCCGCACGCCGATCTCGATGCCCTGGACGACGCGTTGATCGACGAATTGTTCGCCGTCAACTGGCGCGGCCAGTTCGCGGCGATCCGGGCCTTCGCGCCGGCGTTGCGGGCCGGCGGCCAAGGGCTGGTTGTCAATGTCGGCTCGATCGCCGGGCGCACGGGGCAGGGCAGCAACGTTGCCTACTGCGCCGCCAAGGCCGGTCTCGACGTGATGGCGATGTCGCTGGGCCGGGCGCTGGCGCCTGAAATCCGCGTCCTCAACGTATCGCCGGGCGTCGTCGACACGGCCTTCGTGCCGGGCCGCGACAGCACGTTCAACGAACGGGCCGCAAAAACCACGCCGCTGCGCCGTATCGGCCAGGCCGAGGATGTGGCCGACGCCATCGTCGCCTGCGCCACGTCGCTGCGGTTCGCTACGGGCACCACCATCGTGGTCGATGGCGGACGCCAGCTCGGCTGATCCTTTCCCCACACGCCTTTCCTTTCGGATCATTCATGCACGCCAGAAAGACCATCATTACCTGCGCGGTGACGGGCAATATCGTCACGCCTGCGCAGCACCCCGGGCTGCCGGTGACCCCGGCGCAGATCGCCGAGGCCGCGCTCGAAGCCGCCGAGGCCGGTGCCGCGGCTGCGCACATCCACGTGCGTGACCCGGAAACCGGGCGGCCGTCGATGGAACTCGACTACTACGCCGATGTGATCGACCGGATCCGGGCTCGCAACCGCCGGCTGATCATCAACCTCACGACGGGGCCCGGCGGGCGCTTCGTGCCCGACGAGAACGAGCCGCGCGTGGCTGCGCCGGGCACCACGCTGCTGCATCCGCTCAAGCGCGTGGCACATATTGCCGCCTTGCGCCCTGACGTCTGCTCGCTGGACCTGAACACCATGAATTCGGGTGCCGATGTGGTGATCAATACGCCCGCGAACGTGCGCAAGATGGCCGACGTCATCCGCAGTTCCGGCGTCATGCCCGAGCTGGAAATCTTCGATTCCGGCGACCTGAACATGGCGCTCGATTTCATGCGCGACGGCGTGCTGAACGGCCCCGGCCTGTGGACCTTCGTGCTGGGCGTGAAGTACGGCTTTGCCGCCACGCCGGAGACGATCTTCTATGCCCGCAACATGCTGCCGGCCGGCGCACAGTGGTCCGCGTTTGGCATTGGCCGGGCCGAGTTCCCGATCGTCGCGCAGGCCTGGCTGGCGGGGGGGCACGTGCGCGTCGGTCTCGAAGACAACATCTATCTGGAAAAGGGTGTGCTGGCGCCCAGCAACGCCGCGCTGGTGGCCAAGGCACGGGACATCGTCAAATCTTTAGGTGGCGAGATCGCATCGGCTTCCGAGGCACGTGCACAGCTGGGCCTGCGCGAAGCCTGATCCGTTCCGTGTCACTTTTTCTTGATCCATTTCTTGATCCATTCATCATGAACACGATTCAGGTTCACCAGAAAGCTCCGACCATTGACGCGCTCGAACTGTCCCTGGTTGGCATGCCACGCCCGGAGGCCGGTACCGGCCAGTGCATCGTCGAAGTCGCCAGTGCGGGAGTGAATCCCAGCGATGTCAAGGCCACGCTTGGCCTGATGCCGCATGCGGTCTGGCCCCGCACCCCGGGGCGCGACTATGCGGGCGTGGTGATCGACGGGCCCAGCCAGTGGGTGGGCCAGCAGGTATGGGGCAGCGGCGGCGAACTCGGCATCCGCCGGGACGGCACGCATGCCAAATATCTGCGCATTGGCGTGGAGGCCATTCGCGCGAAGCCCGAAGCGGTGTCGCTGATCGAAGCCGGCGCGGTCGGCGTACCCTTTATCACGGCGTACGAAGGCCTGCGGCGTGCCGGCATGCCCAAGGCGGGCGACGTGGTGCTGGTGGGCGGCGGCAACGGCAAGGTAGGGCAGGCGACGATCCAGATCGCCACGGCGCTGGGCGCACGGGTGTTTGCCGTGGAGCGCGGGGCCGAGCCGTATCGCGGCCACGCCAGCGGCCCGGTGCGCATGATCGATGCCAGCCGCGAAACCATCTCCGAAGTGGTGCGCAACGAAACGGGCGGCCACGGCGCCGACATTGTCTACAACACGGTCGGCAGCCCGTACTTCGAGCAGGCCAACCTTGCCATGGCCATTGGCGCCACGCAGATCTTCATCTCGACCATCGAGAAGCCGGTGCCGTTCGATATCTTTGCGTTCTACCGTGGGCAGCACACCTACGTGGGCGTCGATACCCTGGCGATGGACAGCCAGGCCTGCGCCACCGTCCTCGACGCGCTGGCGCCAATGTTTGCCGCCCGCAAACTCAAGCCGTTTCCGGTGCTGCCGGACTACACGTATGCACTGGCCGATGCCAAGGACGCCTACCGCGCCGTGCTGCAAGGCGCCACCGAGCGCGTGGTGCTGACGCCATGAACACGACCCGATTCGCCGAAGCGCCGGCCTACTACCCGGCAAACCACGAAGGCATGCATTGCCTGCGCCTGCAGGGACACGAGGCCGGCCCATCCGAAGCGCTGTGGATGGGCGTATCCGTGATCCTGCCGGGCGGCCATACGTCGCTGGATGCGTCGCCCGTTGAAAAGCACTACGTCGTCCTCGAAGGCGAGGTCTGCATCCGCACGCCGACTGAGAGCGTCATGCTGGGCCGGTTCGACTCCGTCAGGCTGGCGCCGGGAGAGGCCCGGCAGGTCACCAATCGATCCAACCTGCCAGCCATGCTGCTGCTGGCGATGCCGTACCCGCCGCGCGCAGCACCGTAATTTTTTGTTCCGGTTTTGCAAACGTTTGCAAAGAATCCATAACAACGAGGAGGAGACCCCCAGATGCGAAAGACATTCAGGCGGCACCGCATGGTCCCGCTGGCGCTGGCGTCGGCTGGCTTGTCTGCCAGCGTGGCGGGCCAGGCCATGGCGGAAGATGGCGTGACGATCTATGGCCGGCTCAACACGGCCATCGAGTATTCGCGGGCCAGCACGGCCACGGACGGCACCAAACTGGGCGGCACGGCGCGGCTGACCAATAACCGGTCGGTGTTCGGTTTCCGGGGGGAAGAGGGGCTCGGCGGCTCGCTCAAGGCCGTCTGGCAGATCGAAAGCAATGTGTCGCTCGATACCGGCCAGGGGCAGATCGCCGGCCGCAATTCGCGCGTCGGCCTGCAGGGGGACTACGGGCTGCTGTTCATGGGGCACTGGCAGACGCCCTATACGGAATCGACCGCGAGCTACGACCCGTACTACCCGACCACGGCGGGCTACATGGCGCTGATCGGGAACGGATCGACGTCCAGCTCCGACAACGTCCAGGACACCAGTTCCTTCGACCGCCGCCAGAAGAACATCGTGCAGTACCGTTCGCCGCAGCTATGGGGTGCCAGCCTGTGGCTGGGCTGGGGGCTGCCGGAGGAAAAGAACGCCGTTCCTCGAAATCCCGCGCTTTATTCGGCGGCGCTGGTGTACGACCGGGGGCCGCTCAGCGCAACGTTCGCCTACGAAATCCACCAGCACTACCAGGCCGCCGGGCGCAACGACAACGCGCTGAAGGTGGCGCTGGCGTACCAGCTGCTGCCCGGCACCCGGCTGGCGGCGTTGTACGAGCACCTGCACTACCGCACCGACACGGGCGACCTGCAGCGCAACGGCTACTACGCGTCGCTGGTGCAGAAGCTGGGCCCCGGCAGCGTGCGCGTGGGTTTTGCCTTCGCGCCCAACGGCACGGGATCGTCCACCGACACCATCGGCTTCTTCCGGAGCGGCCCGGAAACCGGCGCCACGCAGTTCACCGTTGGCTATGACTACCCGCTGTCAAAGCGCACGGCGCTCTTTGCGTACTACAGCCGCATCAACAACAAGAAAAACGCGATCTACGACTTTGCCATCAACGAACTTGGCGTCAGTGCCGGTGCCGATCCGCAGACCTTTGCGCTGGGCATGCGGCATTTCTTCTGACGTCCAGACCGGAATTTGTTGCGAGGAGACCATCATGATTCGACAGTTTTTCCGCCCCGGGGCGTTTTGGCCCATGACTTGCCGTTCTGCTGCGGCACTGGCGCTGGCCGCAGCGGCCGCGGTGCCGATGCAGGCGGGCGCGCAGCCCCAGTATCCAGCCAGGCCGATCCGGCTGGTCGTGCCCTTTTCCGCAGGCAGCGCCACCGACATCCTGGCGCGCATCATCGGTGCCAAGATGGGAGAGTCCGGCCAATGGCAGGTGGTGGTCGACAACCGGCCCGGCGCCGGCGGCACGCTGGGCGCTGCCACGGTGGCCAAGTCCGCGCCCGATGGCTACACCCTGATCCTGGTCTCGGTGGGGCATGCCATCAATGCCACGCTGTATCCGAAGCTGGGCTACGACACGCTGAAGGACTTTGCCCCTGTATCGCTGGTGGCATCGGTCCCGAACGTGCTGGTGGTCAATGCCGCCAGCCCGTACAAGTCGGTCCGTGATGTCGTCGCGGCGGCAAAGGCCAGGCCGGGTGCCATGAATTTCGACTCCGCCGGTTCGGGCAGCTCCACGCACCTGAGCGGCGAGATGTTCAAGATGCAGGCCAGGATCGATATCGTGCATATTCCTTACAAGGGCACTGGCGAGGCGCTGACCGATGTGATGGCTGGGCGCGGCGACATGATGTTCGCGCCCAGCGTGTCGGCAATGCCGTTTGTCAGGCAGGGCAAGCTCCGTGCGCTGGCGGTGACCACGCCCCGGCGGGCTGGGGCGCTGCCCGATATCCCGACCGTGGCGGAATCGGGGCTGCCCGACTATGCGTTCGATTCCTGGTTCGGGGTGCTGGCGCCGGCGTCGACCCCCAGGGAGATCGTCAGCGCGCTGAACGCCGAGATCGGCAAGGCGCTGGCCGCGCCCGACGTGCGCGAGCGCCTGGCCGCGCAGGGGGCTGAGCCCCGATCCAGCACGCCACAGGAATTTGCCAGCTATATCCAGGCCGAGATCACCAGGCTGGCCCCGGTGGTCAGGCAATCCGGCGTGCGCGGCGGAGAGTGACGGGCGCCAGGCGGCAGACGCTAGAATGGCGCATCCCAATGATCCAGCCTGGCGTCCGCCGTCCCATGTCCGAGCGCAAACGCGTGACCATCAAAGACCTTGCCGCCGAGGTCGACGTGCATTACTCCACGGTGTCGCGCGTCATGAACCCGGCGACTCGCCACCTTGTGGCCGAAGAGGTGGCCACCCGTATCCTCAAGCTGGCCGAGGCACGCGGCTTCCGGCCCAACCGCATTGCGGCGGGGCTGCGTACGCAGCGCTCGGGGCTGGTTGGCGTGATCCTGCCCGATATCGCCAATCCGGTGTTTCCGCCGATCCTGGCGGGCATCGAGTCGGTGCTGGCCCGGATGGGCTATGTGCCGATCGTCGTGAATGCAGGCGCCGAGCGCACCCGGCAGCGCTTTGTGGTCGACCAGATGCTGGCCCGCCAGGTGGAGGGCCTGATCCTGGCGACTGCCGAGCGTGACGATCCACTGCTGGATTACTGCGTGAAGGTGGGCATCCCCGTGGTGATGGTGAATCGTGGCGAGCATACGGGCCGGGCGTCGTGCGTGGTGAGCGACAGCGCCCTGGCGATGGGACTGACGGTGGATCATCTGGTGTCGCTCGGCCATCGCTGCATCGGGCATATTGCGGGCCCGGCCAGTACCTCCACGGGCGAGTCGCGCCGCGAGGGTTTTCTGCATGCGGTCAAGCGCCACCGGCTGCGGCGCGGCGAATATGCCGTGGTCGAGGCCGACAGCTATGCGCGCGACGCGGGGCGCAAGGCGTGCGCGCAGCTGTTCGAATCGCTGCCCGGCCTGACCGCCATCGCCGCCGGCAACGACCTTGTCGCCATGGGCTGCTATGACTATCTGCGCGAGCATGGCATTCGCTGCCCGGAAGATGTCTCCATCGTCGGCCACAACGACATGCCATTTGTCGATGCCCTGACGCCGCCGCTCACCACGATCCGCATTCCTGTGCACGACATGGGCGAACAGGCGGCCGAACTGCTGTTGCGCCGGATCGCCAAGCCTCTGACGGCCAGCGTCGTCATCGAACTGCGCCCCGAACTGGTGGTGCGCGGGTCCACGTCGGCGCCCCAGGCACGCGGATAGCGCAACGTCGTACCAATTCCCCGATATTTGCTTCTCCCGCAAAGGCGTTAGGCAGAGGCTGGTGCTTATCACCGGCCGTGCCGCCTCATATGATGGGTGGGACAACAAGGCGGCATCCGGGCTTTGCGGAAAACGCAAGAAGACGGCCAGAAGACCGCATTCAGGCCGGCTGCAAGCCGCCACATTCCGTCCACGACCCGGGAGACAGCAGAATGGAAATCCAACACGCACGCACCCAGCGTGCCGAACGGCCTGCCCAGGGCCATCGCCGGCCCATGCGCCGCGCGGCCATTACGGCGCTGATGACGATGCTGACGGCGTTGCCGGTGGCAGGGGCCCGGGCCGAGACCTGGCCCGCGAAACCGGTGACGCTGATCGTGCCTTTCCCGGCCGGCGGCGTGGTCGACAAGGTGGCCCGCCAGACGCAGGACGGCCTGCGCAAGCGGCTGGAGCAGCCGGTGGTGGTCGACAACCGCCCGGGGGCCGGCGGCACCATCGGCACGGGGCAGGTGGCGCGCAGCCACCCGGACGGCTACACCATCGGCATGGTGTTCGACAGCTACGCCACGGAGCGCCATTTCTATCCGAAATTACCGTATGACGGCCAGAAGGACCTGACCGGCGTGTCCTATATGGTGCGCTCGCCGATGGTGCTGGTGGTGCCCGCATCGTCGCCCTACAAGACGCTGCAGGACTACGTGGCCGCCGCGCGCACGCCGGGCAAGGTGTCGTTTGCGTCGGTGGGCTCCGGCAGTTCGAACCAGCTGGTGGCCGAGGCCTTTCACGAGGCGGCGGGTACCAGCGGCATTCACACGCCATACAAGGGTGGCGGCCCGGCCATGAACGACCTGCTCGGCGGCCATGTCGATTCGATGATGGCAAGCCTGCCGCTGTGCCTGCCCTATATCCAGGCGGGCAAGCTGCGGGCGCTGGCGATGACGTCGGCGCGGCGCGACGAACACGTGCCGGGCGTGCCGACGCTGGCGGAATCCTACAAGGGCTTCGAGGCGTATTCGTGGGTGGCGATGATCGCCCCGGCCAAAACGCCGCCGGATGTCATCGCCAGGCTCCATGGCGCGATGACCGCGACGCTGCGCGATCCCGCCGTGGCGAAACAACTGGCCGATAGCGGCTTCGAAATCGTGGCTGGCGACGGCGCGCGTGCCAACAAGCTGGTGCAGGACGAATCGGCGCGCTGGGGGCGGTTGATCAAGGCGCGCAATATCGTCGCCGACTAGCCCGGCGAGCAATGCATTCACCCGCCCGGGCGCACCCGTGGCGGCGTACATCGGACCCGACCCCACCTATGCAGAACCAACTCTTTATCAACGGGCGCTTTGTCGATGCCATGGACGGCGCCACCATCGACGTACGCAACCCGCACGACGACAGTGTCGTCACCCGCATCGCGGCGGCGGACGCTGCAGATGTCGATGCCGCGGTGGCGGCCGCCGGCCGTGCCTTCCCGGCGTGGTCGCGCATGGCCGCGGCTGCACGCGGCCGGTTGCTGCTGCGGCTGGCCGATGCCATCGAGGACCATGCCGAGGCACTGGCGCAGCTGGAATCGCTGGATACGGGCCATCCGATCCGCGATTCGCGCGCACTGGATGTACCGCGCACGGCTGCCTGCTTCCGCTATTTCGGTGGCATGGCCGACAAGCTCGAAGGCTCGGTGGTGCCAGTGGAGCCCGGCTTTCTCAACTACGTGCAGCGCGCGCCGATCGGCGTGGTCGGCCAGATTGTGCCGTGGAACTTCCCGCTGATGTTCACAAGCTGGAAGATGGGCCCCGCGCTGGCGGCGGGCAATACGGTCGTCATCAAGCCGTCGGAACTGACACCGCTGTCGTCGCTGCGTATTGCAGAACTGATGGCGGAAGTCGGCTTTCCCGATGGCGTGGTCAATGTCGTGCCGGGCTACGGCCATACCGCCGGCCAGCGCCTGGCCGAGCATCCGCAGGTGGGCAAGATCGCCTTCACGGGTTCCACGGGTACCGGGCGCAAGATCGTCGAGGCCTCGCAGGGCAATCTCAAGCGTGTGCAGCTGGAGCTGGGCGGCAAGGGCGCCAACATCGTGTTCGATGATGCCGATCTGGATGCCGCCGTCAATGGCGCGGCCTGGGCCATCTTCCACAACCAGGGCCAGGCGTGCATTGCGGGGTCGCGGCTGATCCTGCATGAGCGCATTGCCGACGAATTCCTGGCGCGGTTCCGTGCGCTGGCCGAATCGATCCGGATCGGCAATCCGCTCGATCCGCAGACCGAAATGGGCCCGCTGACGTCGGCGCAGCATCGCGACCGCGTGCTGTCGTACGTCGGCATCGCGCAGGAGCAGGGCGCCCGACTGGTCTGCGGCGGCACGGCGCCGGCGGACGATGCGCTGGCGCGAGGCTATTACGTGATGCCGACCATCGTGGAAGCACGGCCGCACGACCGCGTGGCGCAAGAGGAAGTGTTCGGGCCGTTCGTCACGGTACTGCGCTTCCGGACGGACGATGAGGCGCTCGCCATTGCCAACGCCACCGACTATGGGCTGGGCAGCGGGCTGTGGACCAAAGACCTGTCGCGCGCGCACCGGTTTGCCAGTGCCATCCGCGCGGGCATGTGCTGGATCAACTGCTACAAGCGTGTCAGCCCGGGCAGTCCGTTCGGCGGTGTCGGCCAGTCAGGCTACGGCCGCGAGATGGGCTTCGAGGCCATGCACGACTACACCGAGGCGCGGTCGGTCTGGGTCAATGTCGACGCGGTGATTCCGCCGCACTTCGGGCGTTAGACCAGACAAGGCCCAACGCCTTGCTTCGTGCCCCGTGCCTGCCGCCCCGCCCGGATCATGCGCGGGGCGGTCTGCCTTCGAAGGCATCCTCCAGCAGTTGGCGGATGCCTTCGCGTTCAAGGGGGCGCGGGTTCGGATACTGGTCGCGCAGGGCCAGTGCCGTAATGGTGTCGATATCGGCCGCCGACATGCCGAGTTCGCGCAGCGAGGTTGGGGCGCCAAGACGGGCCGCCAGGTCGAACACGGCGCGCGGTCCCTGGCCGTGTGCCGCCTCCAGCGCCGTGGCGATGTCGTTCATCGCATCCGGTGCGGCCGGGGCGTTGTACGCCAGCGCGTGAGGCAACACCACGGTGTGGACTTCGGCATGGGGCAGGTTCAGGGTGCCGCCCAGCGTGTGGCAAAGCTTGTGATGCAGCCCCACGGTCACGCTGCCCAGCACCGCGCCGCACAGCCACGCGCCGTACAGGGCGTCGCTGCGCGCTTCGCGCAATGCGCTGGCGCCCGGCGCGGGGTCGGCGATCACGGGCAACGCCCGGCCCAGTGCGGCGATACCGTCGCGTGCCATCCACTGGCTGATCGGGTTGCGATCAGACGCGTAGAGGCCCTCGGCGGCATGGGCGATGGCGTTGATGCCGCTGGTCACGCTGATCGCGGCAGGCAGGCCAAGCGAGAGATCGGGATCGTAGATGACCGTGCGCGGCAGCACGCGCGGATCGCGCCCGGTGCGCTTGAGGCCGGCGTCGGTCAGTCCGTAGATCGGCGTCATCTCCGACCCCGAGTAGGTGGTCGGCACGGCAATCACCGGCAGGTTCGATTCCAGCGCAATGGCTTTGCCCAGGCCGATGGTCGAACCGCCACCGATCGCCAGCGAGCAGTCGGCGCCACATTGGGCCGCCTTCTCCCGCGCGCGCCGTGCCTGTTCGATTGGCACGTGCATGACGGCGCCATCGAAAATGCCGGCGCAGCGCGTGCCGAGCGCTTCGGCCACTTGTTCGGCAAGCTTGCGCTGCCCAGGCGTACAAAGCACGAGCACGCGGCTGGCACCCAGGGCGTCCACTTCGCTGGCGAGCCTTGCGAGGCTGCCCGATCCGAAGACGATGCGCTGGGGAGACGATTGATAGGCAAAAGGATGCATTGCGGCGCTCGCAGGATGGCGGCGGGGCAGGCCCGCCGGCGGGGCGGCTTTCTTTGCACCGGCTGCAAAGACTTGCCCCCGCCTTGGTCACGCCGATACTATGTGAGCGGCGCGCAGGCGGCAAGTCGCCACGTTCGCGCAACGCCTTTGCAGAGGATGCACAAATGGAATTCGTCCGCTTTGCCGAAAACCTGGCCACGTTCGTGGATGTGGCGCGTACCGGAAGCTTCTCGGCTGTGGCCCGCCGGCGAGGGCAGGTGGCATCGTCTGTGGCGCGTCAGATTGACGCGCTGGAGCGGGAAATGGGGGTGGCCCTGTTCACCCGTTCGACCCGCGCGCTGGTGCGCACCGATGCCGGCGACCTGCTCTTCGAGCGCGCGGCACGCATCCTGCAAGACCTGAGCGAGACACGCGACGCCGTGGCGGCCGTGGAAAATGGCGTGAGCGGGCGGCTGCGGGTGGCGTGCCTTCCTGCCTTTGCGCGCCGCCATGTGGTGCCACACCTGGGCAGTCTCTATGCGCAATATCCGGGGCTGACGGTGGAGCTGGAGCTGACCGACCGGATCGTCGATCCGGTGCTGGAGCGCTTTGACCTGGTCATACGCGTCGGGCAGCAGGCCGACAGCAACCTGATCGCACGCAGCATCGCCAGCCAGCGCTACATTCCCTGCGCCACGCCGGCCTATCTCAAGGCCAACGGTCACCCCGCCCATGCCGACGAACTGGCACGCCATCGGCTGATCGACCGCGCGCACAGCACCAGCATGCGCGGCTGGCGAGAACTGCTTTCGCCCGCCCACGCGGCCCGCGCCACGTTTGCCGTGGAGTGCGACGACTGTGATGCGCGGCGGCTGTCGGTGCTGCAGGGGTTGGGTATCGCGCTGATGCCGGACTGGTCCGTCGGTGAAGATATCGGCGCTGGCCGGCTGGTGGAAGTGCTGCTCGAAGGCACGCTGCCTCAGCCGCAGAGCGGCATCTATCTGCTACGGGCTGCTCCCCGCGCCAGCGCCAAGATCAAGGCCTTCAGCGCCCATCTTGCGCACAGCATCGGATCGCCGCCTTGCTGGCAGGTTGCCATGGCGCCGGCGGTGCACCGGGCGGCGTAGCTTTGGTGTCGGGCGGTCAGGCGCGGATCGTGCGAAAGCCGAGGGCCAGCCCGATGGCAATGCCGAGGATATCGGCCAGCAAGTCGACCCAGGACGCAGTGCGATAGGACGTCAGCGATTGAAGCGCCTCGATTGCCGCGCCGTAAGCCGTCAACGCCAGGGCCACATGCCAGACGCGCGCCGGCCAGGCGCGGACGCCCAGTACGGACAGCGTGCCGAATGCCAGCAGGTGATTGGTCTTGTCCCAGCCGGTGGTCGGTTCGGGAACATCGGGCGGCAGCAGGGACAGTACCAGCACTGCCACCGCGCATATGGTGAAAAGAACGCGGTAGTGGAGGGATGTCAGGCGAATCACGGTGTTCTCGGCGTCTGCAGAATTCCCGTTACCATCGCGTCCTCAATCGCCCCAGTCTGTGGGCTGCAGCACAAAGGCGCATGGACAGCCCTGCCCGGGCTCTAGTTGTCGAGCGATTCGATGGCGAAGCTGGCGCCCCCGTCCTGACCTAGTAATTCCACGAGTTTTGGCATCGCTTCCTGCAGCGCGGCCTTGAGCGTCCATGGCGGATTGACAACGAACATGCCGCTGCCATGCAGGCCCAGGCCGCCTTCCACCGGATGCCTGACGGTCAGCGTCACATGCAGCCAGCTCTTGAGCGGCAAGCGCTTCAGCTGCGCCGGCAACTGGGTGGACTCGCGGCGCTGGACTTCGGGATACCAGATCGCATAAACGCCATTGGCGAAGCGTTCCAGGCCAGCCTTCAGTGTGTCGACCGTGCGCGCGTAGTCCTGCTTGTCTTCGTAAGACGGATCGATCAGCACCAGTGCGCGGCGCGGCGGCGGCGGCAGGATGGCCTTGATGCCGTTGAAGCCGTCGCCGTCGTAGAGCATCACCTTGCGGCCTGCGCCGCGAAAGTTGTCGCGCAGGACCTGGATCTCGGTGGTGTGCAGCTCGAACAGGCGCAAACGGTCGGCGTCGCGCAGCATCTGCCAGGCCAGCCAGGGCGACCCCGGATAGTGCTTGAGGTTGCCGTCCTGGTTCAGTTCGCGTACCTGGTCGAGATAGGCTTCCAGCAGCTCGGGCAGGGCCTCGCCCGCCGCGGCGGCGCGCCAGAGCGGCCCGATGCCGGTTTCGAATTCGGACTTCTTCTGCGCGTAGGCATGGTCCAGCGCATAAAGGCCGGCGCCGGCGTGGGTGTCGACATACCAGAACGGCTTGTCCTTCTGCGTCAGGTAGTCCAGCAACTGGACAACAACGGCGTGCTTGAGGACATCGGCATGGTTGCCGGCGTGAAAGGCGTGACGATAACTGAGCATGGCAAGGCGGGATGACGGCGCGCAAACTCAGGTCAGACAAGGCCCGGCGGGCGGTTTGCGCGAAGGGCGCTATGCTACCATCCGCCGCCATTTCCGGCCGTTTTCCGATTGTTTTCCTTCCGTTTCCTCCCTTCTGCTGCCTGTCATGCCGCGTGCACTTGAGTCCGCCGAGCCCATCCTGTCCGACGACGGCATACCGTATTCGCCGCGTTACGACGACGTCTATCACAGCACCGCCGGCGGCCTGGAGCAGGCCCGCCACGTCTTCCTGGGCGGCAATGGATTGCCGGGCAACTGGGCCGGGCGCGATCAGTTTGTCATCGTCGAGACCGGCTTCGGGCAGGGCCTGAACTTCCTCGCCACATGGCAGGCATGGCGCGATGCCCCACAGCGCTGCGGCCGCCTGCACTTCGTTTCGATCGAAAAGCACCCGTTCACGCGGGAAGGGCTGGCGCAGTTGCATGCCGGGCTGGGCGATCTGCTGCCGCTGGCCGTCCAACTCCAGCACCAATGGCCCGACGCCCTGCCGGGCCTGCATCGCCTGACCTTCGAGGGCGGGGCGGTCACGCTGACGCTGGCGTTTGGCGATGTGGAAGCGATGCTGCCGAAGATCGTGGCCGGCGCAGATGCGTTCTACCTGGACGGTTTCTCGCCGTCGCGTAATGCCGACATGTGGTCGGGCACCGTGTTCCGCGGGCTGGCCCGGTTGGCCCGGGCAGGCGCCACGCTCGCCACCTATACGGCGGCCGGATTCGTGCGGCGCGGGCTGCAGGCCACCGGGTTCGAGGTCAGCAAGGCCCCCGGATTCGGCGGCAAGCGCGACATGACGGTCGCACGCTTCGCGCCGGTCTGGAAAAATCGCCGCCACGCGCCGCCCGAAGCCGCCCGCTGGGCCGAGCGCCATGCCATTGTCATCGGCGCGGGCCTGGCTGGCTGCGCGGTCACCGAAAGGCTGGCGGCACGCGGCTGGCGCGTCACGCTGTTCGATGCCCACGATGGACCCGCGCGTCAGACCTCGGGGCATCGCGCGGCGGCCATGCATGCGCACGTTTCGGCCGATGACAGCCTGCTGTCGCGGCTGTCGCGAGCGGGGAACCTGCATGCATTGCGGGCCTGGCAGGCGCTGTCCGAGGCCGGCCATCCGGTCGGCTGGCACGGCTGTGGCGTGCTGCAGACCGGCGAGGATGACGCCGACAACGCAGCACAACGTGCAGCACTGGACACACTGGCTTTTCCCGATTCATTCGTACGCTGGATGTCGCCCGAGGAAGCTGCGGCTTCCCACGGCGCCACGGTAGGCCGAGGCGGGCTCTGGTTCCCGCAGGGTGGATGGGTGGCGCCGCCCGACATCTGCCAAGCCCAGCTGGCTGCCGCCGGTGACAGGCTGGACGCCCGTTTCGGGTGCGCGGTGGCAAGCATCGAGCATGTCGATGGGCAGTGGCTGGCCCGCGATGCATCCGGCGCGGTGCTGGCCGGTGCCCCGGTGCTGGTGCTTGCCAATGCGCACGAGGCAGAACGGCTTGTGTCCGGGCGGTTCCTGGCACTGCGCCGCGTGCGCGGGCAGCTGACCGACCTGGATGCGGCACAGGTCGATGCGCTGGGCGGCTGGCCCGATTGCGTGGTCACCGGCAGCGGCTACCTGCTGCCGCGCGGCGAGCAGGGCGGGGCCCGGATCGGCTCCAGCTACGAGCCCGACGAGGGGCCGCTGGCCGAAAGCGCCGCGGTGCATGCCGCCAACCTGGGGCGCCTGGCGGCGATGCTGCCCGACCGGGCTGCCGCGCTGGACCGGATCGATTCCCGGACGCTGACCGGCTACGTGGGCGTGCGCACCGTCACGCACAACCGCTTGCCGCTGATCGGGCCCCTGGCCGACGAACCCCACGCGGTGTCCCATGCCGGCCCGCTGCGGGGTGCGCACTTGCGCGATTTGCCACGCATGCCGGGGTTGTTCGCGGCCCTTGCATATGCGTCGCGTGGCCTCACATGGGCCGCACTGGGCGCCGAACTGATCGCCTGCCAGCTGGAGGGCGAACCGCTGCCGCTGGAAGCCGATCTGGCCGATGCCATCGATCCGGCTCGCCTGCTGCTGCGCGCACTGCGTCACGGGCGGATGTCAGACCCGGCAAGGCAGGGTCCTGGGCCGGATCGGGACTGACTAGGGTAAAAACTGCCGGAAGCGAATGAAAATCGTGCGATAATCCGCGTTTTCCGTTTGCGCGGAGACCTCCGCTCGCGAGCACTGGCCGCGGCCAGGCGGGGGATGCGCAGATGGATGCGCTGACAACAACTATTTCTGGATTGGATTAACGACCATGTCGAACGTCATTGAAAACCTCGGCAAGCTGGACCGCAAGGTGACCCTGGCTATTCCCAAGGCCGAAGTGCAGAAGGAAACGC
>Ga0102592_1000153_pt1 | contig 178146 bp, 176 predicted proteins | sample AraplaCol_mMF_r2_FD_76861 | JGI IMG/M metagenome (GOLD analysis project Ga0102592, IMG submission 76861) | Arabidopsis root microbial communities from North Carolina, USA - plate scrape MF_Col_mMF_r2 (SPADES assembly) (version 2) | ecosystem: Host-associated > Plants > Roots > Endosphere...
ATCCATTATATGAGCCTTGCAGCACCGGTTTCGGTAAAGGATAAAACCTCAGCCATAACGCTCGATGGCAAGAAGGCGGATGCCGCATGAAGAAGCTCATTCGTTTCGCGATCGCCGGTGGCCTTGGCTTCATCGTCGATGCGTGCGTGCTTGCTGCCCTGCTACACCTGACGCCACTCGGCCCCTTCATTGGCCGGCTGATTGCCATTGCGCTCGCAATGGCGACGACATGGGCCTTCAACCGGACATTCACTTTCGACCGGTCAGGCCGATCGCTGGCAGCAGAAGGCTTCCGCTACGGCTCAGTCGGCGTGACAGCAGCCCTCGTCAATTATGGGCTTTATTCGGCGCTGCTTCTGTCATTACCGGCGCTGCAGCCGCTCGTCGCGATGGTGCTCGCGACCGCAGCGTCGATGTTCTTCAGCTTCTTCGGCTATTCCCGCTTCGTCTTCCGCGGCAAAGCCGAGAAAAACTAGACGGCTTCCCAACCATCCTTCTCGCTGGCGCGGTAGATGGCGTCGATAGCCTTCTGATTGAGCCTGGAATCTTCCAGCGTGACGATTTCTTCCTTTTCGCCTGCGGCAGCACGGGCAAAAGCCTCCGCCTGGCACCTGTACTGGCGGCTATCCTGAAAGCGAATGATCCGGGATTCGCTGTGACCGCGATCGGTCACTTCGATCTCCTCCGGCCCCCAGCGATTGGCGTTGAACGGCGACTTGACCTCGATATAGCCGTCGGTGCCGTGGAAGACCATGATCTGGCGGCCGGCCATCTGGGTGGAGATATAGAAGCTCAATTCGAAATCACCGAAATCGGCCTTGACGCTGGAATAGATATCGGTGCCGAACTCGGCATCGCGCTCGGTGATTGCCTGGACCCAGGACGGCTCCTTGCCGGTGGAAAAGCGGGTACTGATAACAGGATAGACCCCAATATCAGGCAGGCCGCCGCCGCCAAGCTCGGGGATGTTGCGCATGTTGCCGGGGTCGCGGTTGTAATAGGTAAAGGCGCCCTGGACATGACGGAGCTCGCCGATCGCACCCTCCTGCAGCAGCGAGCGAACCTTCCGCCAGACCGGCGAATAGGTGACCATGAAGGCCTCACTGATAATGACCTTGTTGCGGTCGCGCGCGGCGATGAGATCGTCGATCTCGGAGGCTTTCAATGCAATCGGCTTTTCGCAGAGCACATGCTTGCCGGCATTGGCGGCCTTGATCGACCATTCGACATGCTGTGAGGTCGGCAAAGGAATATAGACGGCATCGATCGTGTCCGACGCCAGCATTTCCTCATAGGAGCCGAAGGCATGCGGCACGGAGAAGCGGTCCGCCATCTCCCGGGCACGCGCAAAATCACGGCTGGCAATAGCGGTGATGACGCAGTTTTCCGCGTCCTGAATGGCTGGAACGACATTATCCCGGCCGATCTTGGCCGTTGAAAGTATACCGAAACGCAACATGAAGGGTCCTCCTGCAATCGATCGGGCGCACCTTATTCAGCCCTCTCATGCGGCGCAATGGCGCGACGGGCGATCACGGAAGTTTGGTTTCCTTCGAAGGGAGTCCACGCTAGGTTAGTGATGGACGGCGTTCTGCCGTTTCCTCCGATTTCAATCACTTCAGCATTTTGGGAGAGCGCCATGGAAATGCGCCGGCTTGGAAAAACAGGTCTTTCGGTCTCGCCGATCGTCTTCGGCGGCAATGTGTTCGGCTGGACGGCCGATGAAAAAACATCCTTCGACATTCTGGACGGCTTTTTCGACGCCGGTCTCAACACGATCGATACGGCCGACGTCTATTCCGCCTGGGTGCCGGGCAACAAGGGCGGCGATTCCGAAGAGATCATCGGCAAATGGCTGAAGAAGGGAAAGGTTTCCCGCGACAAGGCGGTCATCGTCACCAAGGTCGGCTCGGACATGGGCCAGGGCAAGACGCTGAAGGCCGGCTATATCCTGAAGGCGGTCGAGGATTCGCTGCGCCGGCTGCAGACCGACTATATCGATCTCTATCTGTCGCACTGGCCGGATACGGACACGCCGCATGAGGAATCGCTCGGCGCCTATGCGAAGCTTCTAGAACAAGGCAAGATCCGCTCCGTCGGCTGCTCGAATTATGATGCGAGCCTGCTGCAGGCCTCCTTCGATGCCGCCGACAATGCCGGCCTGCCGCGCTATCAGGCGGTGCAGCCGGAATACAATCTCTATGAGCGTTCGAGCTTCGAAGGCCCGCTTGCCGATCTCTGTGTGAAGGAAGATATCGGCGTCATCACCTATTTCAGCCTCGCAGCCGGCTTTCTCTCCGGCAAATACCGCAGCAAGGCGAATACGGAGGGCCGCGCTCGCGAAGGCCGCGTTTCGCAATATCTCAACGACAAGGGCATGCGCATCCTTGCCGCACTCGACAAGGTCTCGGCCGAGACGGGCGCCAAGCCGGCGGAAATCTCGCTCGCCTGGCTTCTGCGCAAGAAGGGCGTGACGGCACCGATCGCCAGTGCTACGAGCCTGTCTCAGCTTGAAAGCCTGGTGAAATCGGCAACGCTTACGCTCTCCGACGAGGCGATGGCGCTGCTCGACGAGGCCGGCGCCTGAAACGAGGTGATGGCATGACCGTGACGATCCGCGATGCGAGACCCGAGGATGAGACGCGCTGGCGTGCGCTCTGGGCGGACTATCTCGCTTTCTACGAGGTCACCGTCGATGCCGATATCACCGATTCCACCTGGCGCCGGGTCTTTGATCCGGCGTCGGCAATCTTCATGCGGGTAGCGGAACTCGACGGCGAGGTTGTGGGCTTCACACTCTGCCTGACGCATGAAGGCACCTGGATCCGCGGTAAGGACTGTTATCTCGAAGACCTGTTCGTATCAGAGGATGTGCGCGGAAAGGGTGTCGGCCGGGCGTTGATGGACGACCTCGTGGCCCTCTGCAAGAAGAATGGCTGGTCGCGGCTCTACTGGCATACGAGCGAACAGAACAGGACGGCCCGTGCACTCTACGACACTTATGTCGAGAGTGATGGCCACATCCGCTACCGCATCAATTTCTGAGTTGCGGAAAGCCTTCATACCATTCGGAATGATCGCCCTCCCAATTGGCCATGCCCGGCTTGGTCAGGATGCCGCGCGGACGCACGTAGCTCTGGATCACCCGCTTCGGCCGCTCGTGCCACTGGATATTGAAAGCCCATAGTTTCGGGAAGAAGCAGAGCGAGGCATAGGGCAGGTGGTCGTGGATCCACCAGGCGAGCCTCTGCCAGTCGCTTTCATCATTGTAACGATCGACCATCCAGGGAACGGCAATGCAGACGGCAGCGCCCATGCAGCCGTCGAAATCGCGCATGTCCCATATGTGATGGGCGGCAGTCGTGGCATTGGTCGAGCAGTTGAGATTGTTTTCATTGCCGAAGCGGTTGACCTCGGGCGCCCGGTAGCCGGAGCGGATATGGAGGCGCCCGAAGGTTGCTTCCAGCGGCTCCAGAAGTTCTTCGCAAAGCCGCCTGCCTGTCTCGATGGCGAGATCAGGATTTTCGGGAATATTCGGAATACGGTAGAAATCGGCGATTTCGGAATGAAGGAAATCGCGGAAGAAGAAGTTCTTCGACAGGCGCACCCGCCCGAGATCCTCCAGCCCTTTCATCGATCCCGGTTTCTTCATGTTCCGCCCTCCCCGATCCCTCCTCATATCATTGCCAGGAGGACCAAACCGCGCCACCCGATTTCCACGGGAACAATTAGCATAGTGAATGCTTCTATGCAGTGTCGCCGCAAGGGCGGAAATCTCCCAACAAGGAACGGAACAATGGCCAAGGAAAAGACGCTGGAAGATCTGTTTTACGACACCCTCAAGGACATCTACTTCGCCGAACGCCAGATACTACGCGCCCTGCCGAAAATGGCGCGCGCCGCCCAGTCGCAGGAATTGAAGGCGGGTTTTGAAAAGCATCGCGAAGAGACCGAAGGTCACGTCGAGCGACTGCAGCAGGTCTTCGAAATCATCGGCAAGCGCGCCCAGGGCAAGACCTGCGAAGCAATTCAAGGCATCATTGCCGAGGGCGAGGAAATCATGGAGGAGTTCAAGGGGACGGCAGCTGTCGATGCTGGCCTGATTTCCGCGGCCCAGGCCGTCGAACATTATGAGATCGCCCGCTACGGGACACTGAAAACCTGGGCGCAAACGCTGGGCTTCAAGGACGCTGTTACCCTTCTCGACCAGACACTGCAGGAAGAAGGCAAGACCGACCAGATCCTGACGAAGCTTGCGACATCTGCCGCAAACCAGAAGGCTTCACGCGCAGCTTAGCGCATGCAAGAAGAGCAGCCGTCACGCGCTGCTCTTCTCCCTCTGATCTTGTCTTCGCCCGCCACGCCCCTATCCTTTCCGCTGGGAATATGGGACGAGGTATCGATATGGCCGACAGGCAGGCAATCGAAGCAACGGTTCATCTCTATGTCGAGGGTATGGCCTTCGCCAATGAGGCGGCCTTGAAGAAGGCCTTTCACCCGAAAAGCTCTGTTATCGGGCACTATCAGAACGCAGTGGAATGGCTCTCACGCGACGAATTCATCGCCGCTATTCTCGAAGAAGGGGCCGCGCCGCCCGGCACCCAGCCTTACATGGATATAGACAGCATCGATATATCGGGTGACGCGGCAACCGTGAAAGTGACCGACGATTTTGCCGGCATGCGCTTCACCGACTATCTGTCGCTGCTGAAGATCGATGGTCGCTGGACGATCGTGAGCAAGCTCTACCATCTCCATCTATGAAAAGACCGGCAGCTTACGCCGCCGGTCACGACTTTGTTAGCCGGATCAGCTTCTAAGGACACCACCGGTGAACTTGGCTACGCTGGCCACGATCTTCTGCGTCAGCGCTTCGAAATCCTCGTCGGTAAGCGTGCGCTCGGCCGGCTGGATCTGCACTTCGATTGCAACGGACTTCTTGCCTTCGCCGACCGAAGCGCCTTCGAAAATGTCGAAGACATTGACGCCGGTTATCAGCTTGCGATCAACGCCGGTCGCCGCTTTGATAATGGCGCCGGCCTCCACCGTCTTGTCGACGACAAAGGCGAAGTCGCGCTTGACGGCCTGGAAAGGTGAGAGGTCGAGCGCCGGCTTGGTGCGGGTCGCCTTCTTCTTCGGCTCGGCCATCGCGTCGACATAGACTTCAAAGCCGCAAAGGGCACCGGAGACGTCAAGCTTTTCGAGCGTGGTCGGATGGAACTCGCCGAAGTAACCGAGAATGATCTTCGGACCAATCTTGATCGTGCCGGAACGGCCGGGATGATACCATTCCGGACCGCCCTGCTCGATCTGGATATTGCCCATCGGCAGGCCGCAGGCTTCGATCACGGCGAGCGCATCGGCCTTGGCGTCGAAGACATCGACCGGCTTGCCGCCGCCCTTTGCAGCGTTCGACCACATGCGGCCGGCACCAGCCAGCGATGCGGTGCCACGGCGGATGCCACCGGCCACGCGACGCTGGCCTTCCTGCCTGTCGTTTTCGTACGTGCCTGATACTTCGAAGATCGCTACGTCGCCATAGCCCTTGTCGGCATTGCGCTGGGCTGCCGTCAGCAGACCCGGCAGCAGCGAAGGGCGCATGTCCGACATTTCAGCGGCGATCGGATTGGCAAGCTTGAGGGCTGCCGAACCACCGCCGAAGAGCTTTGCCTGATCTTCCGGAATGAACGACCAGGTGACGGCTTCCAGCATGCCGCGCGAGGCAAGTGCGCGCTTGGCGGCGCGGGTGCGGATTTGCAGCACCGTCAGGATGCGGCCATTGACGGCTGCATGGCTTTCGAGCGGCGCCGGCTTGATATTGTCGACACCATGAATGCGCATGATCTCTTCAACGAGATCGGCCTTGCCATCGACATCGGGGCGCCAGGAGGGAACGGCGACCGAGACGCGCTCGCCCGAACCCGAAACCTTGAAGCCAAGGCGGGTCAGGATCGTATTGCTTTCTTCCGTAGAGATCTCGAGGCCGGTCAGGCGCTTGACCTCCGAATAAGGGAAGTCGACGATCTTCGGTTCGTAGCCCTTGTAGCCGACGATCTCGGACTTGGCCGGCTTGCCGCCGCAGAGTTCGAGAACGAGTTCCGTCGTGCGTTCGAGGCCGGGAACCATATATTCCGGATCGACACCGCGTTCGAAACGGTAGCGGGCATCGGTGATGATGCCGAGCGCGCGGCCGGACTTGGCGATGTTCATCGGATCCCAGAGAGCGGATTCGATCAACACGTCGACGGTGTTCTCGTCACAGCCGGAATGTTCGCCGCCCATGATGCCGCCGATCGATTCGATGCCGTCTTCATCGGCGATGACGACGTTGTTCGGGCCGAGCTTGTATTCGCGCTGATCGAGCGCCAATACCGTCTCGCCTTCCTTGGCGCGGCGGACCGTCAGATTGCCCTTCACCTTGGCGGCGTCGAAGACGTGCATCGGCCGGCCTTGATCAAAGGTCATGTAATTGGTGATATCGACGAGTGCATTGATCGGGCGCAGGCCGATGGCGATGAGCCGCTGCTGCAGCCAGCGCGGGCTCGGGCCGTTCTTGACGCCGCGCACGAGCCTGAGGCCGAAGCCCGGGCAAAGCCTGGCATCGTCGAGGTCGAGCGTCAGCTTGACCGGCGTTTCGCCTTCGACGGCGAACGATGGCGCGGGCCGCGTCTTCAGCGTGCCGAGACCGGAGGCGGCGAGATCGCGGGCGATGCCATAGATCGAGGTGCAATCCGGACGGTTCGGCGTCAGGTTGATCTCGATGACCGGATCGTCGAGATGGGCATAGGCGGCGTAGCTCGTACCGACAGGCGCATCGTCAGGCAGGTCGATGATGCCGTCGTGACTGTCGGAGATCTGCAGTTCCTTTTCCGAGCACATCATGCCGCGGCTTTCCACACCGCGGATGTTGCCGACGGACAGCGTCACGTCGATGCCCGGGACATAGGTGCCGGGGGCGGCAAAGGCGCCGACGAGGCCCGCACGCGCATTCGGCGCGCCGCAAACGACCTGTACCGGAGCGCCCTGGCCGATATCGACCATCAGCACCTTCAGGCGATCGGCCTGCGGATGTTTTTCCGCGGAGACAACCTTGGCAATGACGAAGGGCTTGAAGGCGGCCTTGTCGTCGACATCTTCCACTTCCAGCCCGATCTCGGTCAGGCGGGTGCAGATTTCGTCGAGCGTGGCATCCGTTTCCAGATGATCCTTGAGCCAGGAAAGCGTGAATTTCATTGGTCCAATCCTCCCTTAGACGCTGAGACCGCCGAATAGTGTCGGCATGTCGAGCGGGCGGAAGCCGTAATGGTTCATCCAGCGGACATCGGCATTGAAGAAGTCGCGCAGGTCGGGCATGCCGTATTTCAGCATGGCGATGCGATCGAGGCCCATGCCCCAGGCAAAGCCCTGATATTCATCGGGATCGAGACCGCCGTAACGCAGCACGTTCGGGTGGACCATGCCGCAGCCGAGGATTTCCATCCAGTCCGTGCCTTCGCCGAACTTGACGATGGGACCGGAGCGATCGCACTGGATATCGACCTCGAAGGAGGGCTCGGTGAAGGGGAAGAAGGACGGGCGGAAACGCATCGTCACGCTGTCGACCTCGAAGAAGGTCTTGCAGAACTCTTCGAGCACCCAGCGGATATTGGCGACATTGGCCTTCTTGTCGATCACGAGGCCTTCGACCTGATGGAACATCGGCGAATGCGTGGCATCCGAATCCTGGCGGTAGGTCTTGCCGGGAATGATGATGCGGATCGGCGGCTTCTGCGATTCCATCGTGCGGATCTGCACCGGCGAGGTATGCGTGCGCAGTACCTTGCGCTCGCCCTTCTCGTCCGGATTGAAGAAGAAGGTGTCGTGCATCTCGCGGGCCGGATGTCCCTCAGGGAAATTCAGGGCCGTGAAATTGTAGTAGTCGGTCTCGATATCCGGCCCCTCGGCGATCGAGAAGCCCATGTCGCCGAAGATCGCGGTGATTTCATCGACAATCTGGCTGATTGGATGGATGCGGCCGCGTTCGGCAGGCGAGGAGCGGACCGGCAGGCTGACATCGACCGTTTCGGCCTTGAGGCGAGCGTTGATCGCCGCTTCCTTCAGCACCGATTTGCGGTCGGCAAGGGCGTCGGTCACTTCGTTCTTCAGGGCGTTGATCGCGGCGCCACGGGTCTGTCGCTCTTCCGGAGTCATGGCACCGAGCGTCTTCAGGAGCTCGGAAATCGAGCCCTTCTTGCCAAGCGCGGAAACACGGACGGCTTCGAGCGCAGGCTCATCATTGGCTGCGGCAATTTCGGCAAGCAGAGAGGATTTGAGCTGGTCGATATCTGACATTGTCTTCTTTCCGTCCGGATCAGGCGGCGTTCGAAAGGCGGGCTCGGCAAGGCCGCGCCAGCAGTATAGAGAAAGAAAAACCCGCGCTAGCCCAAACCAGCGCGGGTTTCCCAAAATTCAAAAAAGCGTCAAGCTTGGGAAGCGCTGGTTAACGAACCGCGCCTTCAAACTCGTTAGCCGTGCCGGTGTCCTTGAGGTACTCAAGGGCCTTCTTGGCGGCAGCAACCAGGGCGCCGAATGCTTCCGGCTCGTGGATTGCCATGTCGGAGAGAACCTTGCGGTCGACTTCGATGCCAGCCTTGTTCAGACCGTCGATGAAGCGGCCATAGGTCAGGCCGAATTCGCGGACGGCAGCGTTGATACGCTGGATCCAGAGGGCGCGGAAGTTGCGCTTGTTAACCTTGCGGTCGCGGTATGCGTACTGCTTGGCGCGGTCAACAGCAGCCTTGGCGGTACGGATGGTGTTCTTGCGGCGGCCGTAGAAACCCTTGGCCTGCTTCAGAACCTTCTTGTGCTTGGCGTGGGCGGTGACGCCTCTTTTTACACGTGCCATTTCATGATCTCCTTAAATCTAACGCGTTACCGGAATAGTCTCAGAGACCGTTCGGCAGATAGTTCTTCACGACCTTGCGGCCATCGGGTTCTGCCAGAACCATCGTGCCACGTGCATCGCGAATGAACTTGTTCGTGCGCTTGATCATGCCATGGCGCTTGCCAGCGGCAGCCGCCTTGACCTTGCCGGTAGCGGTGATCTTGAACCGCTTCTTGGCAGAGGACTTCGTCTTCATCTTGGGCATTTTGCTACTCCGTTCTGATAGCTCCTCACCCGCTTCGTTAAAGAAGCCCTTCTGCGAAAGCCCGGTTTACCGGTCTTCGCCAAAGGCGCGGGAGCGTTTGTTGTTGATCTGCGGGTCCAGTGACGAAACCTGCCCGCAAGCATTCGAAACTGCCACGGCATGCCCTGCCGGTCAGTTCGGACGCGCGCTTATAACCGCAGCGTCATGAAAGTGCAACGGGGCGGATGACGAATCTTCCGCCCCCGGAAAACACAAAAGCCGCCCTGTCGGACGGCTTTGAGCGAAAGAGTGCGGCACCGTCACTTCGGCGCCAGCACCATCATCATCTGGCGGCCTTCGAGCTTAGGCTCGGCTTCAACCTTGGCAATCTCGAGCGTGTCGGCCTTGACCTGTTGAAGAAGCTTCATGCCGAGTTCCTGGTGGGCCATTTCACGGCCACGGAACTTCAGCGTCACCTTTACCTTGTCGCCTTCGTCGAAGAAGCGACCCATTGCCTTCATCTTCACCTCATAATCATGGGTGTCGATGTTCGGACGCATCTTGATTTCTTTGACTTCGACAATCTTCTGCTTCTTGCGCGCCTCGGCGGCCTTCTTCTGGTTGGCATATTTCAGCTTGCCCAGATCGAGGATCTTGCACACAGGCGGTTCGGCATTGGGGGAAATTTCGACGAGGTCGAGGCCGGCTTCTTCCGCCATTTTCAAGGCCTGGTCTGTGGGCACGATGCCCATATTCTGTCCGTCAGCAGCAATCAGCTGAACTTTCGGAATGCGGATCTCCCGGTTCGAGCGCGGTCCATCCTTTACGGGCGCGTCGGTTTTAAAGGGTCTGCGAATGGTCGTATTCTCCTCGCGTTGTTCGGAACGTTGCAGCTTCGTGTCCCAGTTCGAAAAGGGGGCACAAACGGGTCACGCCATCACTGCAACGGATTCAATAACACCCTATAGCGGAAAAATCACCTGCTGTCAGCCTGTCAAGAATCTGTTTTATAGACCGAAACAACAGGAGTTCCGCCCGATGTCCGTTCTTCAGCCTCAGTTCCTCACCGTCGGCGCAGGCGAGGCCGCGCGGCAGATCGCCATGCTGGTGCGACCGGCACGAGCGGACCGCGATCTTCCAGCTCTCGTTTGGCTATCCGGCTACCGATCTGACATGAGCGGCAGCAAGGCCGTCGAAATCGACAGGCTGGCGGAAGAACTAGGGACCGCCTGTATCCGTCTCGACTATTCCGGCCACGGACTTTCCAGCGGCGCCTTCACCGACGGCACGATTTCGCGCTGGCTGGAGGAGGCGCTCGCGGTGATCCGCGACGCCGCCCCCAAACGGATGATCCTCATCGGTTCTTCGATGGGCGGCTGGATCGCGCTCAGGGTGGCGCAGGAGCTTGCAAAGGCTGGTGGACCCAAGCTTGAAGGCATGGCGCTGATTGCGCCGGCACCGGACTTCACCTCCGATCTCATCGAACCAAACCTCAAGAAGAAGGAGCGCGCCTCGCTGGAAGAGCGCGGCTATTTCGAGGAACGCTCGCAATATAGCCCCGAGCCCAACATCTATACCCGCGCGCTGATCGAAGATGGCCGCCAGAACCGGGTGCTGACCGGTATTATCGAAACGGGCTGCCCGATCCATATCCTGCAGGGCATGAAAGATGCCGACGTGCCCTATCTGCATGCGATGAAGCTCGTGGAACATCTTCCTGCCGACGACGTGGTACTGACCTTCATTCGCGATGGCGACCATCGGCTGTCGCGCCCACAGGATATCGAGCGGCTGCGCGGCGCAGTCAAAGGCCTCATCCGATAGACTGAGACCAGTTGTTCGCCAAAGAATATGCAACCACCCTAATAGAGGGCCTTGGTTGAGTAACTCACGCCCGACTATCCCTAAGGTTATGTCGCATTTTAACCATGTCTACGAGTTGCAACGCCCTCCCAAGAAGTAACGATTGACTCCTTTCGGCCCTCTCCGTTAACTGTTTGTTAATAAATGAAGGGCGATGCAGGGAAGTAGGGCGTGCGGATCAAGGGTTTCCTCGTGGCCATGATGGCCGTGTTTGCAATGGCGCCGGCCGCTATTCCGGCTCCGAGCAAAAATGCCTCGATGGTGACCGGCAATGCGACATCGCAGCCGGTTGGTCATTACGATTTCTGTCAGACGCACCGCAGCGAATGCGGTGCCAACCGCAATAGCGGTCCGGTTGCCATGACCGGCGCCAAGTGGGCCACGGTCCGTTCGGTCAACGCGACCGTCAACCGCACGATCACGCCGATGACCGACAAGGAAATCTACGGCAAGGACGAGGTTTGGGCCTATCCGACCACGGCTGGCGACTGCGAGGATTTCGCGCTTCTGAAGCGTCGTATCCTCATCCAGCGCGGCTTCTCGCCCGCGGACCTGCTGATGACCGTCGTTCGCAAGCCTGATGGCGAAGGCCACGCCGTGCTGACGCTGCGCACTGCCGAAGGCGATTTCGTGCTCGACAATCTGGCTTCCGACGTCAAGCCCTGGTTTGCGACGCCCTATAGCTTCATCAAGCGCCAGTCGAGCTTCAACGCCGGCCGCTGGGTTACCATCGAGAACGGCCGCGACGTTCTGGTTGGCGCTCTCAAGTAAAAGGTTTCGTGGGGGGACTGTGAAAAAGCCGGCGACAGCCGGCTTTTTCATTTTCGGTGCTTGGAATTTTCAGCAGCGACGACCGGGACTTTCCCTTCGGAGTGAGGCGGCGGTGCCGCAATCGATTCATTGGGCCTGTTGCTCGGGCTTTGCCCGACCGATTTTTTCATGTCGAGTGTTAGGCTGCCCGTGCCCGGCCCTTCGCTTTGGCTCAGGGCGTTCGTCGCCGCAATCGATTCACTGGATCGATTGCTCGGCTGCGCCGAGAGCTCCTCACCCATTCCCAATCAGAATACCGGCTGCGAGGACGAGGCTGCCGCCGACGACGACCTGGAAGGCCGCGCGCAGGAACGGCGTCTCCATGTATTTGTTCTGGATGAAGGCAATCGCCCAGAGTTCGAAGAAGACGATGACGGCGGCGGTGATCGTCGCGGTCCAGAATTGCGGGATAAGATAGGGCAGCGCGTGGCCGAGGCCGCCAAGCGCCGTCATGATGCCGCAGGCAAGGCCACGCTTGATCGGCGAGCCGCGGCCGGAGATCTTGCCGTCGTCGTGAGCGGCCTCCGTGAAGCCCATCGAAATGCCGGCGCCGACCGAGGCCGAGAGACCGACGAGGAAGGTTTGCCAGGTATCCTGTGTGGCAAAAGCGGCGGCGAAGATCGGCGCCAGCGTGGAAACCGAGCCGTCCATCAGACCGGCGAGGCCCGGTTGCACATAGGTCAGTACGAACTGTCGGCGTGCCGTCTCGTCCTCTTCCTTCTTCACATCCTCGGGCGTGTGCTTGTCGCCGAGCATGCGGGCAATATCCTCGTGGCCTTGCTCGGCAAGTGCGAGATCACCGAGAAGCTGGCGAGTAGAGGCGTCAGAGGTCTGCTTGATCGCCTCGACGTAGAAGCGATAGGCCTGCTCCTCCATCGCTTCGGCTTCCTGCCTGATCGCATCGAGGGAAAGATTGGCGCGCAGCCAGTCGGGCTTGCGCTCGTAGAAGCCCTCGACATGCTCGCGGCGGATGAGGGGAATACGCTCGCCAAAGCGCTGGCGGTGCATTTCGATCAGGGACCGGCGATGCGTGTCCTCGACCTCGGCCATATCCTCGAACACCTTGGCGGATGCCGGAAACTCCTTTCGCAGGTGCTCAGCATAGGCGAGATAGATCCGCGCATCATCTTCTTCCGAGGCGATGGCAAGCGCCAGAATTTCCTGCTCGGAAAGGGATCGGAAGGAACGTTTCGGTGATCTGAAAAAACGCGCCAGCATGTGTATTCTCCAATAATTTAGAATTATTCTAAATTTAAAGAGGCGGGTGGCATGGGTCAAGATCGAAACCCCGCCAGATCGACAGATTGCCACGGTCCCCTCACCGCGGTTTTGCGAGAACGCGCGCGAACCTATATGAGAGCTGCCAGCTGGAAGTAGCGCCGGGGCTTGAGATGAATAACGAGATACAAGGGCGGGCTGCGCATATTGCCGCGATCCGCGAAAAGGCCGAGGCCGAAATGGCAGCGATCGGCATCGATGACGCCTTCATTTCGAGGCTTGTTGAAACCTTCTATGGGCGAGTGCTGCAGCATGCCGAGCTCGGCCCGGTCTTCGACGCCCGGCTTTCCGGCCGCTGGCCGGAACATATGGCCAAAATGAAAAGCTTCTGGTCGTCCGTCGCCTTCCGCAGCGGCGCCTATGGCGGCAAGCCGGTTCAAGCGCATCTCGGCGTCGCGAACATGACGCCTGAGCTTTTCCCGAAATGGCTTTCGCTGTTTTCGCAAACGCTTGACGATGTGGCGCCCACGCCGGAAGCCAAGGTCTGGTTCATGGCCACAGCGGAACGGATCGCAAAGAGCCTGACGCTGTCTCTCTTCTACAATCCGGCACTCGACGATCCCACGAAGAAGACGGTCTGACGTCTCATTGCCTCGCCGAAAAGGTGGCGCCGGCGCTTGCGGCGACGACCAGGGCCGTTCCCGCCATCTGCAGAAAGGTCATGGGCTGCGCCAGTATGATAAAGCCGGCGAATGCTGCAATGGCAGGCTCCAGGCTCATAAGGATGCCGAAGGAAGCCGTCGGCATCCGCCGCAGCGCAATCAGTTCCAGCGTATAGGGCAGCAACGGCACCAGAATGGCAAGGCCCGCCATTTCGATCAGGCCGTAACCATCAAGCTTCGGTACGGCGCCGGCAAAGCCGAAGGGCGTTGCGACCACGGCGGCAACCATGAGCGACATGGAAAGTCCTTCAAGACCCTTGAAGCTTGCACCGATCTTCTTCGTGAGCACGATATAGATCGCCCAGCCGGTTCCCGCGCCAAATGCAAAGAGAACACCGAGAGGATCTCCGACCCAGCCTTCTCCGTCATGGGCGAGGGCGAGAACGCCGAAAGCGGCAATGAGCGGCCAGATGAGGCGCCGGCTCAATCCGTAGCCGATGGTCGCGACGGAAAGCGGTCCGAGAAAATCGATCGCGACGGCGAGGCCGAGCGGAATGCGCTCGATCGACGAGAAAAAACTCATCGTCATCAGCGCCGTCGTCGTGCCGAGAACCAGGGCATTTGTCCATTGCGCGCGGCTGTAGCTGAAAATGCGCGGGCGCACGGCGATTGCCAGGATGATGGCGGCAAAAGCCAGGCGCAACCATGTGGCGCCGACTGGCCCATAGGTGGCGATGGCGGAGGAGGACAATGCCGCACCGAACTGGATGGAAGACATCGACATGAGGCACATCAGGCCGCCGGCAGCCACGCCGCCGAATGCAGTCGATGCTTCAGCAGTCAGCGCATTCGCTCCTGCATTCGTTCTGTCTTCCATAGATGCCTCCGATTGTGCGCTCTTCATACGAAGCCGATCCGCAGGCGACAAATTCAAACTTCTGATCGTGCCAGCAAAAGCCTTGATGGCATCAGAGGCGGCCAGCGAAGATGATCTCCTCAGCATCTTCGAAGGTCATCTCGAAGACCTTTCTGCCGATTTCGAAGCCGAAACCGTTGCGGGCGAAGGCGGAAAGCTCCTTCGCCTTGCGTTTCTCATCCAGCTCGACACGGCGAAAGGGGCCAAAGGCGCGTTTGCGGGCGAATATCGCTGCGGCGTAGAGATCGTCGGCTTCCTCGAGCGCAACCTCCACCTTATCGTTGGAGACACCTTTGACCGCAAGCTTCTGGGCGATCGCGCGCTTCGACTTGCCGCTGCGCACGGCCAATCGCGTGGCAATCTCGGCATAGGCGCCATCGTCGATCGCCTTGTTGTCATAGGCGAATTTGACGGCAAAATCAGCAACGGCCTTGAGTTGGGCTGCGCTGATGTCCTCGAACTTTTCTTTCGCCTTGCGGGTGATGGCGTCAAAGAGCTGCTTTTCGGTCATCATGCGCCGCTCGAGGCGATAGATGGTCGAGTTGCGCGCCCAGCTCAGCATGCGGGGCGTCGGAATATCGGATGGAGTGCTTTCGTCAGTCATCGGCAGCAGATCAGGCTTCCAGACCCTTGAGCACATTGGCGACATTGAGGCCGATCTCCGGCACACCGTAGCCGCCCTCCATGCAGGCGACGACCGGCAAGCCGGCGGCGGAGATCAACTCGCCCATGCGAATGAAGTCCTCCGACTTCAGCTTGAAGAAGGAGATCGGATCGCGCTCGAACGTATCGACGCCAAGAGCGACAACGACGGCTTCGGCACCGAAAGCCTTGATGCGGGAGAGCGCATCGGCAAGAGCTGATGACCAGACATCGAATGTGGTGCCATAAGCCAGCGGGTAGTTGCGATTGGCGCCTTCGCCCTGCCCTTCGCCGTCCTCGTCGGCATGGCCAAGAAAATAGGGAAAGGCGTGGATTGGATCGCCGTGCAGCGAGGCGGTGAAGACATCGCCGCGGCGATAGAAGAGATCCTGCGTGCCGTTGCCATGATGGAAATCGACGTCGAGCACGGCGACCCTCTTCGCGCCGTGATCGAGCAGCCGCTGGGCCGCCACACCGGAATTGTTGATGAAACAATAGCCACCGAAGAGATCCATGCCGGCATGGTGGCCGGGCGGGCGGCAGAGCGCGAAGGCGAAGCGGTTGCCGGCGTTCAGCCAATCCGCGCCCGTCATCGCACAGCGCATCGAGGCAACGGCTGCCTCGTAGGATCCTTTGGTGATGGACGTATCGGCAGCATTGGCATAATGGCCGATCGCGCCGACGATGTTTTCCGGTATGCGCTGGCTGCTGCGGCGGATGGGGAAGGAATTGGCGATCGCCTCGCCCTTGTATCCAGCCGCCACCCAGCGATCCCACACCGTCGCCAGGAACTCCAGATAGGCGGGATCGTGCACCTTGCGCGCAGTTTCCAGGCCATGCGCCTGAGGCGCAGCAACATCTGTAAAACCTGCATCCTTCACCGCGGCAAGGATCCATTCTGCCCGGAACGGCGCCTCGAAGGGCGTCACAAGCTGGCCATCATGCAGTTCTGTCTTCGCATCACGCAGCTTGTGGTCTTCGGAATAGATGACGCGCACGAGTGTCCTCCGCAAATCAGCTTGTCACAATCAAGCCTTACACAGGCCCGCCCAAAGAAAAAAGCACCGAACACGGCTTGATCACCGCAACAGGCGACGCCACGTTCTAGCCGATTTCAGAACACGTTCCTTTTCCTCAAGAGTTTAAGCCCATGAAAATCCTGATGGTCGATGTCGATGGCGTGCTGGTCCACGGACGGCCGACAGACGGCCTGCCGCTCTTTACCTATCTCGAGCGCGACCTCGGCCTGCCTGCGCCGTTGCTTCAACAGGAATTCTTCAAGCCTTACTGGGTCGGAATCGTCACAGGCCAGGAGCCGATCGAACCCCGTCTGACGGAAGTACTTGGCCGGATTGCACCGCATCTTAACGCTCAGATCCTGCTCGACTACTGGTTCGAAAACGACTCCCGCCTTGACCGGCAATTGCTCGACGATCTCGCCCGCCTGAAAGACAAGGGCACGCTTCTTTACCTTGCCACCAACCAGGAGCACCAGCGCGCCGCCTACCTGCGCGACGTGCTAGGGCTCGGCGCGCTTTTCGACGGCATGTTCTACTCGGCCGCACTCGGCGCTCGAAAGCCTTTCAGCGATTTCTTCCGGCTTGCGACGCAGGAAGTCGGCGCCGCCCCTGATGACATCGGCTTCATTGACGATGTCGAGGAGAATATTGCGGCCGCCAAAGAGTTTGGCTGGAAGGCCCTGCATTGGACGCCGGCCTCAAGACTGGCTGACGCGATAGACGCCTTTGCGCACGGCCATCAGGCCACGCGCTTGTAAAAGAAGGTTGTGGCGCACAGGCCACCTTCAGGCCAGAGCGCATAATCGGGAATGACACCGACACGCTCCCAGCCGAGACGCGGGTAGATGGCTTCAGCATCGCTGCCGGTTGCCGTGTCGAGGACGAGAATCGTCTTGCCGCGATGGGCCGCTTCGCGTTCGGCCATGTCCATCAGCAGACGCGCCAGGCCATGGCCGCGAGCGGAGCGGTGAACAAGCAGCTTTTTCAGATCGCCGCGATGCGGCTGGTTCGGCATCTGGGCAGCGCCGACCTGCACCGTGCCGACGATTTTGCCATCAACTTCAGCGCCGAAGAGCAGGGTGGCGCCATCGGCCACGGCTTCGGCGACACTACGCCAGTAGGGTTCGGCATCCCTAGGTGTATAGGGCTGCATGAAGCCGACCGAGGCGCCGCCATTGACGCAATCGGCAAGCACCTCGCAGAGGTCGGGAATAGCCGCGTGTGCCTCGGCGGCAGAGAGAAGACGGATAGTCGGCATGATGGTCCCCTGATAAGTGAGCGCGTGATTTAGTGATCGTCGCGGGCCAGCACGACGCAGTAGCGTGCCGGCGCATGACCCGGATTGTGAAAGACATGGCCGTCACCGACCGGCATGAAGAGACAGTCGCCGGGCTTGAGACGATGAACGATCTCGCCGACGGTCATTTCCAGCTCGCCGTCGAAGAGCCAGACATGCTGGGTCATGCCGCGGCTGGCGGCATGCGGCGGGAAGCTGATGCGCGCACCGGCCGGAAATTCGACATCAACGATATCGACATCCGAGGATGTACCCGGCGGCGAGACGGCGCGGCGCATATAGCCGGTTTCGGGATCGCGCCAGACCTGTTGGTCCTGACGACGCGATAGCGGCGACGCTTCCTGCCCTTCATCGGCAAAGAACTCTGAAAGCGACAGGCCAAGCGCGGCACAGACCCTCGCCAACAGCGAAGCCGTGGGGCTCGCTTCCGCACGCTCGATGCGGGAGATCATCGCGCGGCTCACGCCGGAAGCAGTAGCGAGATCATCCAGTGTCAGCCCTTTTTCCGTCCGCAGCGTGCGAATGCGAAGGCCGATTGCCTGCTCGAGTTCCTGTTCCATTTTTCAATCCATGATTCTACTATAAGAGAAATACAGGACCCAATAATGGAATCAAGTCCTCGCAAGCAGCCTTGCTTTCACCACGGCGGCGTCGATATATGGCAGCGGCATTCAAGAGCGGAGAGCAAGATGGACGGTATTGCGCAAGGCACTGAGACGGCGGAAAGCTTCACGACGGCCGCCTGGGACCGGATCAAGCCGATCATGGCCGAGATCGAGCGATTGCCGCTGCTGGAGCGGCTTTCGGATGGCACGCTGCCGCCGGAGGTTTTCCGCCATTACATCCTGCAGGACGCGATCTACCTGAAGCATTATGCCCGCTGCCTTGCGATCGTCGCCGCCAAAGCGCCCGATAATGCGCAGGTGCTGCGCTTTCTTGGGTCGGCGCAGAAGGCGATCACCGTGGAGCAGGGCCTGCATGCCGGTTTCCTGACGCAGTTCGGCATTTCCAGCGCCGATGTGACGGCGGCCGAGCCCTCGCCCTCGTGCTTTGCCTATACGAATTTCCTGCTGGCGACGGCCTATCACAGCTCCTACGCGGTGGCGCTTTCGGCCATCCTGCCCTGCTTCTGGATCTACTGGCATGTCGGCGAAGGCATCAAGAGCCGGCCGGCGATCGAGGGCAATGTCTTCCAGGCCTGGATCAACACCTATGGCGATCCGCAATTTGCAGCCGGTGCGCGTGAAGTGATTGCCTTGACGGATATCGCCGCGCGGGCTGCTTCGCCGACAGAGCGCCAGCAGATGATGGACGCCTTCGTGCGCGCCTCCCAATATGAATGGATGTTCTGGGATTCGGCCTGGCGGCTGGAGACCTGGCCGGTCTGAGCCGCACGTCACAGTCTGCAAAATAGGGTAAACCCCGGTATAATTACCGCTTTGCGGGCGATCTGCGCGCTGCTATATGGCGCGCATGAGCACCAATTCGACGACTCCGCTATCCCATATCCGCAACTTTTCGATCGTGGCCCATATCGACCACGGCAAATCGACGCTTGCTGACCGCCTGATCCAGACGACCGGCGGCCTTGCCGAGCGCGAAATGTCCGAGCAGGTGCTCGACAATATGGATATCGAGCGCGAGCGCGGCATCACCATCAAGGCCCAGACCGTGCGCCTGCACTACAAGGCGAATAACGGCGAAACCTATGTGCTGAACCTCATCGATACGCCCGGCCACGTCGACTTCGCCTATGAAGTCTCGCGTTCGCTCTCGGCCTGCGAAGGTTCGCTGCTCGTCGTTGACGCGTCGCAGGGCGTGGAAGCCCAGACGCTCGCCAACGTCTATCAGGCGATCGACAACAATCACGAGATCGTCACCGTTCTCAACAAGATCGATCTGCCGGCGGCCGAACCCGACCGCATCAAGGAGCAGATCGAGGAAGTGATCGGCATCGACGCCTCCGAGGCCGTGCTGATCTCGGCCAAGACCGGTCTCGGCATTCCCGACGTGCTGGAAGCGATCGTCCACAAGCTGCCGGCGCCGAAGAGCCCGGGCGGCGAGAAAGCACCGTTGAAGGCGCTGCTCGTCGATAGCTGGTACGACACCTATCTCGGCGTCATGGTTCTGGTCCGCGTCATCGACGGCGTGCTCTCCAAGGGTCAGACTGTCCGCATGATGGGCACTGATGCCAAGTATCAGGTGGAGCGCGTCGGCGTGCTGACGCCGAAGATGGTCAATGTGGACAGCCTCGGCCCCGGCGAGATCGGCTTCATCACCGCCTCGATCAAGGAAGTGGCCGATACGCGTGTCGGCGATACGATCACCGAAGACAAGCGTCCGACCGCCGAGGCCCTGCCCGGCTTCAAGCCGGCACAGCCGGTCGTCTTCTGCGGCCTGTTCCCGGTCGATGCCGCCGATTTCGAAGATCTGCGCGCCGCGATGGGCAAACTTCGCCTCAACGACGCATCCTTCTCCTTTGAAATGGAAAGCTCGGCCGCTCTCGGCTTCGGCTTCCGCTGCGGCTTCCTCGGCCTGCTGCATCTCGAAATCATCCAGGAACGTCTCGAACGCGAGTTCGATCTCGACCTGATCGCGACCGCACCATCAGTCGTCTATCAGCTGACGATGACCGACGGCAGCGAGCGTGAACTGCACAATCCGGCCGACATGCCCGATGTCGTCAAGATCGCCGAAATCCGGGAGCCGTGGATCAAGGCAACGATTATGACACCGGACGATTATCTCGGCGGGATCCTGAAGCTTTGCCAGGATCGTCGTGGCATCCAGACCGAGCTGACCTATGTCGGCACGCGCGCGATGGTGACCTATGATCTGCCGCTCAACGAAGTCGTCTTCGACTTCTATGATCGCCTCAAGTCGATCTCGAAGGGCTATGCGTCCTTTGACTATCACCTCGAAGGCTACCGCGAAGGCAATCTCGTGAAGATGTCGATCCTCGTCAACGGCGAGCCGGTCGACGCGCTTTCGATGCTGGTACATCGCGCAGCCGCCGAAAAGCGCGGTCGCGACATGTGCGAGCGGCTGAAGGAGCTGATCCCGAAGCACATGTTCAAGATCCCGATCCAGGCGGCGATCGGCAGCAACGTCATTGCCCGCGAAACCATCTCGGCGCTGCGCAAGGACGTGACGGCCAAATGCTACGGCGGCGACGCCACCCGCAAGCGCAAACTTCTGGAAAAGCAGAAGGAAGGCAAGAAGCGCATGCGCCAGTTCGGCAAGGTGGAAATCCCGCAGGAAGCGTTTATCGCGGCGCTCAAGATGGGTGACGAGTAAACACCTCAGCTTTTTGACGGACGCGCATAATCGGGCACGCGAAACCGGCGGCGATAGCTGCCGGGCGTCAGGCCCGTCATGCGCTTGAAGAGCCTGCGGAAAAAAGCCGGCTCTTCATAGCCGACCTGCCAGCTGATCTCATCGACCGGCGCATCCGTGCGCTCCAGCCGGCGCTTTGCATCCTCCACTCTCACCCGCTGAACATAGGCGATCGGGCTGACACCGGTTGCCTGGGTGAAGCGGCGCTTGAAGGTGCGCTCCGTCAGGCCAGCGTGACGGAACATTTCCTCGATGGGATTGGCGACCGAAAAATGGCCGGAAAGCCATTCCTGCGCCGTCTGGATCGCTGTATCGCCATGATCCCTGCGGCCCTCGAAAACGATATAAGGCGCCAGCCCATCCTGATGCCATTGCAACGCGAAGAAACGGGCAATAGCCTGCGCGGCTGAAGCACCCGCATGGCGGGCGATCAGGTACAGGACGAGATCATGCCAGGTCATGGAGGCACCGGAGCTGATCAGCTCTTCTCGCCTGCCACAAACGACGAGCACACGCTCGGGATGGACGGGCACCTGCGGAAAGCTTGTCCGGAAAGCCTCGGCATAGCCGAAATGCACTGTCGCATCCATGCCGTCGAATAGCCCGGTCTCTGCCAGCAGAAAGAGCCCCGAACAGGCCGAGCAGATCAGCGCGCCACGCGAATGCATGGCGCCAACCCATTCGACAAGTTCCGGATAACGCCCCTTCTGCCATCCACGCGATGGCAGCAGAACGGAGGGCACGATGACGATATCCGTGTGGTCGAGAGACGAGATGCTGCGCTGGACGGTAATCGGCAGACGGCTTGCAAGTTCCAGCGGCTCGGCGGATGTACCGACAATTTCCACCTTGAAGGGCGCTCGGCCGCCGAGGACATCGCTGGCTGCCGGCAGAACCGCAAAGGCATTCATGACATCGAAAATGCCGCTCAGGGTCGATACCACAGCCTCGGGAATGGCCACGAGGCTGACATGAAGCGGCCTGGAAACGACTTGATCGGCGCCGGATTGCATCTCATCCCCCCGGAAGAAACAGGTCCGCTATTTGCTTCTTTTGCCTACACCGGCATGATGATTGGCGCAAATGGCCCGCTTATGGCCCATGCCGCTCTGCCGTAATAGCCCGTCTGCTGTCATTCCATTTCCATTCCTAACATTTCGACAGGAGAAGGAAATGGACCAGATAAGAAGCAACACGATCGATGCGGCCAAGCTCGACCTCATAGTCTCACGAGCAATCGGCGATCTCTCGGCCGGCTATGGCGGCGTGATGGTGAGCATCGGCCACCGGCTCGGCCTTTACAAGGCAATGGCGAAGGTGGGGCGGATCAGTTCGCACCAGCTTGCGGCAATCACGGGCTGCGCCGAGCGGTATATCCGCGAATGGCTGGGCTCACAGGTGGCAGGGGGCTATGTGATCTATGATGCGGCAAGCCACAGCTACGAACTGCCGCCTGAACATGCGCTGGTGCTGGCGCAGGACGACAGCCCGGTTTTCATGGCTGCGGCCTGGGCAATCCCCGCCTCGATGTGGGCTGACGAGGACAAGGCCCTGGATGCATTTCGCACCGGCGCCGGCATTCCCTGGGGCGATCACGATGGCAGGCTCTATTGCGGCGTGGCATCGCTCTACCGCAACGCCTACAAGGCAAGCCTTGTTGCAGAATGGCTGCCGGCGCTCGATGGCGTCATCGAGAAACTGAAGGCTGGCGCACTGGTGGCCGATGTCGGCTGCGGTCATGGTCATTCGACAGCGCTGATGGCCCAAGCCTTTCCGTCGTCGCGATTCCATGGCTTCGATTCGCATCCGGAATCGCTCGATGAGGCCCGGCAGGTTGTTGCTGCGGCGGGAGGAACAGAGAGGGTCACATTCGAAACCGCGAGAGCGGACGCCTATTCTGGTTCAGGCTACGACCTTATTTGCTTCTTCGACTGCCTGCATGACATGGGCGACCCGCTCGCTGTCGCAAGACACGCAGCCAGAACCATCGCCCATGAGGGAACGGTAATGCTGGTCGAGCCCTATGCGAAGGATGGTGTGGAAGACAGTATCTCGCCGGTCGCGCGCATGTATTATGCCGCCTCGACGACGATCTGCTGCGCTCATGCGATCTCTGATGGCGGCCATATCGTGCTTGGCGCACAAGCCGGTGAGAAACGGCTGGCCGAGATCTTCCGGAAGGCCGGTTTCACGCGGTTCCGTCGGGCGATGGCAACCCCGTTCAACCTCGTACTCGAGGCGCGACTCTGATCCTTGCGGTCGAAGCCGAATGCCGCAGGGCTGATATCGTCAGTTCTGCGGCATCTTCTGTGCGGAGTGAAATTCCTACAGCCCCGCTACCCAGCGGTGCCATTCTTCTTCGCTTCCGCGGAAGGCATTGAGGTCGATTCGGCCTTCGACGCCATGAGAGAGGCCAGAGCCGGAATATTGCCAGAAGAGCCATTTGCGGTTCGGATAGACCTTCGAAGGATGTTCGGCGACCGCGCGTAGCCAGAAGTGATAGTTCTGGAAGGCGCCTTCGAGATTATCCGCGTAGAAATCCGGGGCCGTATAGATGATAGGTCGCTTGCCGTAGTGCTGCTCGATCTTCTCCATGAAGACCTGCATTTTTTCCAGCACGCGGGCGCGGGAGAGCTTCACTTTGCAGCTCGATTCGCCGTTCCATTCGACATCGATGACCGGCGGCAGGGCGTCCGGATCGCGCGGCACGTTGCGGATGAACCAGTCGGCCTGCTCACCGGCCGTGCGGCACCAGTAGAAGAAATGATAGGCGCCGCGCTTGATGCCGGCCTCTTTGGCGCGCCACCAGTTTGTCTTGAACATCGGATCCAGATGATCGCCGCCATCCGTTGCCTTGATGAAGGCGAAGTTAGCGCCGCGGGTCCGGAGCGTTTCCCAGTCGATGTCGCCCTGCCAGCGCGAGACGTCTACGCCGTGGACGGCCAGTTTGCGCGGAGAGACCTTGCCGAAGTTGATCGGCTTGGCATCGCGGAAACCATAACCATAGACGCGCGAGCGGCCACGGGTCGGCGGTTCTATGGCAGGTGCCGCCGCCATGGCGAATTCGACGGGGCGTTCACTCGGAATCGGCATACCCGGCTGCGATGTGGCTGAAGACGTCACTGCCGAGAAGGCGCGGGACTCCGGCAGGGGCGCTTCCCAGGCGAGGCTTGCCTGCGGAGTGGCATCGGCTGCAGCAACTGTAGCCTGGGGCACAGGTGCCGGCGGCGGCGTGACAGAAGCCGTGATTTCCTTCGAAGGCTTCGGAGCAACACCAGCCGAAAGATTTTCCGGACCGGAAGCCGAAGAGCAGCCTGCCAGAGCAAGGCAGGCGACGAGGATCGCTGGGATAGCCGTGGAACGCATGGGCACCGTGACGCAAAACAAGAACCAGGGTGCCTCACCAGATCCGTGAAAACACCAATCCGGAATAGCTAATGGAAAATTATCAAAAAAGACTGAATCCGAACTTTCCGTCCGCAGATTCGGTGCCAGGCGCATTGCAACGTCTTTTGCGAGCTTCTAGATCCCTCGGATTAAAGGAGATTCCCATGACCGAGAAAGCCCGTGTGACGATCCTCTACTGCACGCAGTGCAACTGGCTGCTGCGCGCCGCCTGGATGGCGCAGGAACTGCTGCAGACCTTTACCGACAGCCTCGGCGAAGTGGCGCTCATTCCCGGCACCGGCGGCAATTTCGAGATCCGTGTCAATGGCGACCTGATCTGGGAGCGCAAGCGCGACGGCGGCTTTCCCGGACCGAAGGAACTCAAGCAGCGGGTGCGCGACATCATCGAGCCTGACCGCGATCTCGGCCATACCGACCGCGCATCGCTGGAGAGCTGACGTTCAATTATAAGGCGAATTGCAGGTCTTGTAGATGCCTTCATAGGTCAGGAAGCGATCGGTGCGCGGATTGTAGGATCGATATTCGTTCCGGCACCATTGCTGATGGCGGACCTGATTATCCGCCGAAGGCTGCACGCGCGGTGCCGGCGGCGGACCGTAGGTCAGCCGTGGCGGCAATTGCCCGGGCGGCTGATAATAATTCGGCCCGGCTGCATTCGGTGGGAGATAGTTCGGCTGGACGTAGGCAGGGCGATGCCACTGCTGCGGACCGAAGCCGAAGCAGCCGCGATAGTCGCAGATCGTCGACTGCGTATTGAGAGGCCCAAGCGACGGCGAGGCGGCATTGGCTCCCATCAATGGCAATACGGCAAACAGACCAGCAAGAAGGATAGAGCGAAGGTCGAACATGGCGCGTTCCTTTCCAATACCCATTATATAGGGTTGAGAAATGAGCCATGCCATCCACTGATCCGTTGGGTTCGACCACAGCTTCGTGAAGCTTTTTCACAGACTGTCAGGAAAACTTCAAAAACCCTGTTGACAGTAACGAGCCGCCCCCGTACATGGCTCTCCGTCGCCCAGATGGCGGAATTGGTAGACGCGCCAGCTTCAGGTGCTGGTACCCGAAAGGGTGTGGAGGTTCGAGTCCTCTTCTGGGCACCATTCCCATTGATCCTCAATGAGATCAAACAGATACGGGGTCTCCCTGTTATCTGTGCCCACCGTTGTGGTGGTCGTTCTCTGCGTCTTTATTCACCGATAATAATTGATCTCGAGCAATGCTTCGCACTGCCATATAAATGCCGATATGCCGCACTTTGATAGAACTATGCGCATCCAAGTTTACATCATCGCGTTTCTCCTCAGCGCCATCATGTGGGGCGTGACATTCGATGCTGCGAGGAACGCGTATCGCGCCGCACATACGGCTGGGTTGATGCCGAATCTGCATATTCAGCATAAGATCGACCGGATTCTCTAGGCTATTCGATCCCGTGGAGGCCTCTCCGCCCGGATCGCCGCCATGTCCCTCCAACTCACTGGCAAAAGAGCCGAAGCAGCACGCAAACGCCTTTTTCCTGCGTCACCTTCGGCGACCATTCGAAGCGTTCGAGGAACAGACTAGCGCGTCATACCGCGGACTTTTCAGGGGAGCGGGCCAAACCACCCTCGAAGGGAAAAGCGTTCCCACTGGCGGGACCAACTCACCGAGATTTTAGGAATATTTAACCTTAAAACGTTAGAAATATTTCCAGATAAGCAAGAGCGAAACCACCTGACATGTCATCCGTAAACGAGCAGATTGAACAGTTGAATGTGCAGAAAGAACTCCGCCGAAAGGCCTTTTCTGAGAGCATGAAACTGCGCCCGCAAACGCAGGTCAGGTTGAGCGAGGGGATCTTCAGCAAGGCCGAGAAGACAGACCAGATCTCGTTGGTGAACCTCAAGGCCATCGAGCAGTTCGAGCCCGACACCATCTACATACTGAACAACAATGACATCGCTCAGATTGGGCAGAAGTATGTGGGCATGTTCGCCAACGAACCGCGTGCCCATGTCTGCATCTGGGATTTCGACAATCATCATGATGTCGCGATGTCCCTGAATTTTGCGATGCTGTCCGACTTTTACGTGCCGTGCCATCCGCACAATAATGAGACTTACGCGCAGGTGACCAAGGCGATGGGACGCCCCGTAAGTGCAGCGGTCATCCAGTGGTCACGCGCCTATCTGAGCGAACATCGCGATCGCCTCCTGGCCGCAACACGTGATCCGGAACCCCTTGGGCGGCATATCCTCTATCCGCAATTCCCCGAGCGGAATGCGCTGCTCCAGACGCTGAACATGCATTTCAAACACGTGGGTCCGGCGGCGCGGACGTACCATGACCGCACGGAGTTGGACCGGTTGGACGAATGGGCGGCGCATATGAGCCATTGGATCGTCCCGGTCCGTGGCGATCTGCCTATCCGTGTCTTTGATGCGCTGATCACCGGGGGCGTGCCGATCCTTCCAGCCAGCCTGAGGGATCTTCCCGCGCTGGCCGCTCTGCAGGAGCATCTGTTCTATTTCGAGCCGAGCGATGTGGCGGCCCCGCAGGCCATTGTCGAGGCGGCGAACGCACATTTCCGCAAGCAGGGCGAGGCCGGCGTACTCGCGCGTCACGAACTGGCCATGGCGACCAGCCACCTGGACGCGCGCGTTCAGGAAATCCTCGCGCAGATTTACGGATACCTCAATCCGGCCAATTGATCGCGACCGGGGCGCCGTCTGCTGCTGCCGAACGTTCGATGGCATCCAGGCTGCGAAGGACTTCCTCTGCCGCATCAAGTGGAGAGGGGTTGTAGCGCACGCCACGGATCAACTCGACAAAGACGCGCAGTTCGCGGGTTAGAGGCAGCTCTGGCTCATAGGTAAGGGCAACACTGTCGCCTTCGCGGATGAGCGTGACTTTCTGCGCGGCCTTGTCATCAAAGATGAGACGTCCCTTGGTGCCTGCGGCCGTGATCCGAAAGGCTGGATCTGGCGAAAGCCAGCTGGCCTCAAGGTCGAAAGGTCGCCCTTCGTAGGACAATTGTGCAGCCACGCGAAGCGGGCGCGCTCCGCCTTCAAGCGACCGGGCCGTCGCGCGCTCGGCCGGAGTGGCGAAGATCCGTGCTGCCAGCGATAGCGGGTGCGGCAACCAATCCCAGATCACGGACGTATCGTCGCGCGGTTTGCCATTGGCGCAGAGCGCAGTTGCCGATTGGATCGGGCCGATCTCCGGCAGGGCAGCACAAAAGGCCTCTGCGGCCGGGTTGAACCGGTGCAGGTGCCCTGCAAAGACGTGGCCGCCGGCTGCACCAGCCGCCGCCTTGAGGCGCAGGAAGTCCTCGAGGCATGTGGCCAGCGGTTTTTCAATAAAGCACGGCACCCCCGCCTTAACGAAGGGGAGCGCCGAGGACACGTGATCTTTGCTCCTGTTGGCGATGATGACGCCGTCAACAGAAGCGCCGGGGCCGTTCAGCGGCACCCAGCGCACTTGGGGCAGGCTGTCCAGAGTGGCGCCAATGATGCGCGCCCAGGCGCCCCGCCCGATGAGGCCTAGTGTTACCACCTATTGTTATCCAGCCTTTTTGAGCGCCGCTTCGGGCTCGAAATCGATATAGTTCCGCTCATTGCGAGCCCAGTCGATGAAGCGCGCGAGACCATCTTCGACATCCACCTCGGAGGTATAACCAAAGGTTTCCCGCGCCTTGGTGATATCCGGGCAGCGACGGTTAGGTTCTCCCGCCGGATAGGTGTCCGGATAGTCGATGCGGGTGAAGGAGGCGCCCGGCAGCAGCTTGGGATACATCTCCGCCAGCTTGATCATCGAGATTTCGTTGTCCGGGTTGCCGATGTTGTAGGCCTCGCCGCACTTGCCCTCAAGCAGCGTCATCAGGAAGCCGTAGATGGCATCGGTGATGTAGCAGAAGGTGCGCGTCTGCAGGCCGGTGCCGTGGACCGGGATCGTACGGCCATTGAGCGCCTGATAGGTGAACATCGGGATCACGCGGCGGTCGTTGTGACCCATGCCCGGACCAAAGACGTTGAACGGGCGCACGATCTTTGCCGGCACGCCGTGGTGCTCTTTGTAGATCGTGCAGAGCGTCTCGCCCAGGCGTTTGGATTCGTCGTAGCAGGCGCGCGGCCCAACGGTCGAAACGTTGCCGTGGTAATCTTCCTTGATCGGCACCGCGCGGGGGTCGGGATCGCCGTAGATCTCGGAGGAGCTGAAGAACAGGAAGCCCTCGAGGTTCTTGTTGCGTGAAGCCAGGTCCAGGAGGTTGCGGGTGCCATGCACCGCGCTCTCGATGGTCTCGAGCGGATAACGCATGTAGAAAACGGGTGATGCGATGCCCGCAGCCTGGATGATGAAGTCGATATCTTCGCGCACGGGCAGCGGATGGGTCACATCGGCCCAGACCTGCATGATGTTGGGATCGCGCACGATGCTTTCATCGAGGTTCTTGGTGCCGGTGATGTAGTTATCCACCGAGATGACCGAGCAGGGCTTGTCCAGCACGTCGTTATTCAGCTTCTGAAACACCTTGACGAAGTGCTTCCCAAGGAAACCCGCCCCCCCTGCCAGCAGGACAGTCTTCCCGGAAAACCGATGGGCATTAGCACCAAGCCGCTCGACAATACGTTGAATTTCTTTCGACATTTCTTTCCCCATTCCAGTGATCAGGAAGCTATGAGTTCAACAAGCGGAATTGGCATGTAGTAGTCATATGCATTGCTAGTCTTTTTCCGAATGTCGTCGATGTATTCGTAGGCGAAGACCACCAGCACTTCGGGCTGATAGGTCTCAAGTTCAGAGGCAGACACAACCGGGATATGCGCGCCGGGCGAGGTGCGTCCCTGTTTCAGCGGACTGTCATCGATCGTGAAGGGCAGCAGCTCGCTGTCGATGCCGCCAAAGTTGGTGATGGTCGAAAGTCGGGCAGGCGCGCCGTAGCCTGCCACCTTGACGCCCTCTTCCCGCCAGCGCTTCAAGCCAGCGACCAACCTGTCGGTCAGATCGCGGCAGCGCTGGCCAAAATCTGTCAGTGCCGCAGTGTTCAGCACCTTCAACTCGGTCGCGATCAGCTCCGCCAACTCCGGGGCCTCGGTGCCGGCCGCCTCGCGCATCAATGTGAACCGAAGGGAGCCGCCATGCTGGGCCACAGGCTCAAGCCCGGTGATCACCATGCCGTGCTTGCCGAACAGCTGCTTCATCGACGAGATCGAGTAGTAGAAGATCCGGTCGAGGTAGAATCGCTCGAACTGCACCTGGCTGATCATGTTGAGGATATACTCGACCTCGATCACCAGCTTGCCGTCTTTCGCCATCAGGATGTCCGCTGCGCGGATGAACTGATCCGGTGCGTCGAGATGCGTGAAGACGCTGCTGGCGACGATCACATCCGCCGGGCCGTGGCTGTCCAGCACCTGCCGTGCCGAGGTTTCCTCGAAGAAGGCGCAGAGCGTTTCCAGCCCCTCGTCATTGGCGAGCTTGGAGACATTGATCGAAGGTTCGACGCCCAGCGCCCGAACTCCGAGACCTTTGAGCGGACGCAGCAACACGCCATCGTTGGAGCCCACGTCGACGACGAATTTCGCTTCCTTCAGTTCCTCGGCGAGCGCCTCGAAATGGCGGACGAGGCCCCCATTGACCGAACTCAGGTAATAGTAATCCTCGAACATGAGGGATCGCGGGACCATCTCGCCAAGCTGAACATTCTTGCAGGTCTCGCAAAAGAACACCTCGAGCGGGAAGAATTTCTCTTCCTGAAAATCACTCGGTTTTGGGTATTTGTTCGCGAGGGGCTGGCGCCCCAAATCCAGAAATTTGTTCAAGATCTGTCCGTCGCACAGAGAACAACATTTCGACATTGGGAATCCTTACCGTTCGCTGCGCCATCGTGGGGAGCGTGCGCATCCCGCTGCGTTCCGGCTGCCGCGTTCGAGCTCATCGACGCCAGGCCATCACGCCTTCCGATAGCTACGTTTCTAGAGATTTAAGCTTGTGGGAAGCTTTCGAGCACCCCATCCAACTCTCGCAATATTTGCGACTCGCTCGGAACAAAGCGGGACAGGGATCCGCGCAGCCAGGAACGGTCATTGAGGTAGTTGGCCATGAAGCCCTGCTTGGTGATTGCGAAACTTGCCGGCGACAGAATGGCTTTCGCGGCAAGAAGGAAGCGATACAGGCCCATGAATACGTCCGTCCAATCCTTGGAGGTGCCGTCGGAGGTCGCATCCGCGGCAAAGTAATTCAAGGGATAGTCGAAGAACATCGCCCTGTTCTTCTCGAGCGCCAGCAGGAAAGGCACGGCATAGAGATGCAGCGTGTCTCGGAAGGCAGCAAGCTTCCCGAGACTTTCGATGATCAAGCTGCTCCGGTACAGAAGGCCGACATGTCGGGGAACGTGGCCGAGGAAGTGCCGGCGAAACGTCTCCGGCTCGTCCATCAGCTTGGGATTGGTATAGAATGCCGGCGACAGCGTATATGTCAGCTCGGTCGCGAGCATGTCTGCCGATCTGTATTCGCAATGATTGAACAGAACGGCATCGTGCTCCTGCCTGGCAGCGAGTTCCAGCAGATCAAGCGGATTGACTTGGCCGCAGCTGAAAACGTCGGCATCGCCTATGCTGAAGATGAAATCGCAATTGCGAGCATGGTCGGCGTAAAAGTGAAACAGGTTGTCGTCGAAGCCTGACCCCTTGTTGTTTACATAGAGATCACAAAGCGGCTCGAGAATGTGTCTGGCGGCGTTGTCGGGATCGGAGTCGGCCACGACTGTCTCGAAGACGACGGGGCCGGTATATTTGCTTCGCAGATCGATGATCTGGGAAAGCAGACGCACCAGCTGGATATCACGCCTGTACGTTGTTATCAGGAGGCATATTTTCATGATGTTAAAGCTTTCCCGAGTGTTGTCGTAGGCAACTCGACCGGTTCTTCTGGTCCAGGCGTGCATCAGTTCGCTGGTTCCGCGCCCTCAATTTTCGCGCCTATCTAGGAAACTCTGATAGGTTTGCTTGAGACCGGCCGTCAGCGGGCGGGCATTGTTCCAGCCGAGTTCACGCAGACGGCGAAGATCGGCAAGCTTGCGCGGCGTCCCATCCGGCCTCGTGGTGTCGAAGGTGAGTGAACCATCGAAGCCAATCGTCTTGCTCACGAGACGGGCAAGCTCGGCAATCGACAATTCCTCACCGGAACCGATATTAATCGGCACCGGGCCGGAGTAATTGCGCAGTAGGAAGATGACAGCGTCGGCAAGGTCATCCACATGCAGGAATTCCCGCAATGGCGTACCGCTGCCCCAGATCGTCAGGGATTCAGCACGGTTCACCTTGGCTTCGTGAGCCTTGCGGATCAGGGCCGGTAGAACGTGGCTTGTCTCGAGGTCGTAATTGTCGCCCGGCCCATAAAGATTGGTCGGCTGGGCCGATATGAAATCGCGTCCCTGCTCCTGACGATAGGCCTGGCAAAGCTTGATGCCGGCAATCTTGGCGATAGCGTACCACTCGTTGGTCTTTTCAAGCGGACCGGTGAGCAAGGATTCCTCGCGGATTGGCTGTTCGGCGTCGCGCGGGTAAATGCAGGTGGAACCGAGGAGAAGAAGCTTGCTCACGTCAGCACGAGCAGCCGCTTCGATGATATTCGCCTCGATCATCAGATTGTCGTAGAGAAAGGCAACCGGCGAGGCGCTGTTGGCGGCAATGCCGCCCACACGCGCAGCGGCGACGATGACGGCATCCGGCTTGTTGTCCTGCAGCCAGCGTCGCGTCGCGGCCTGATCGGTGAGATCGACCTCACTGCGAGGTGTTGTCAGTACCTCGCAGTTCAGCTGCGAGAGCACCCGGACTAGGGCCGAACCGACCATACCGCGATGGCCGGCGACCCAGATCCGTTTTCCCTCTATCTGAAAAGCCGGGTTCATCCGTTAGTCCTTGTCTCGCTGATGAACCGAGTTTGCAGCATGTTCCTTGATATCGGAATTGACCATTTCCACGATCATTTCCTCCAGCGTCGTCGTGGCGCGCCATCCAAGTTCTCTTTCAGCCTTGGAGGGATCGCCTAGCAGAAGATCGACCTCCGTCGGACGGAAATAGCGCGGATCGACTTCGATCAGACAGCGATCAGTGCCGCGAACGTAGCCACGTTCGTCCACACCCTTGCCACGCCATTCTATGTCGATGCCTGCGACCCGGAAAGCCGTATCCACGAACTCACGGACACTGACGGTACGCCCGGTCGCCAGGACGTAATCATCCGGCTTGTCCTGCTGCAGCATCCGCCACATGCCCTCGACATAATCACGGGCATGGCCCCAGTCACGCATGGCGTCCAGATTGCCGAGATAGAGGCGATCCTGGTCGCCGGCGGCAATGGCCGCTGCGGCGCGGGTGATCTTTCGCGTCACGAAAGTTTCGCCGCGACGCGGGCTTTCATGGTTGAAGAGAATGCCGTTCGAGGCGTGCATTCCATAGGATTCACGGTAATTGACCACGATCCAGTATGCGTAGAGCTTGGCCACGCCATAGGGTGAGCGCGGATAGAAGGGGGTCGTTTCCTTCTGCGGCGTCTCCACCACCTTGCCATAGAGTTCGGAGGTCGAAGCCTGATAGAAACGCGTCTTGTCCATGCGCAGGATGCGCAAGGCTTCCAGGATGCGCAGCGTGCCCATGCCGTCGGCGTTCGCCGTATATTCCGGCGTTTCGAAACTGACGTGAACGTGAGATTGCGCAGCCAGATTGTAGATTTCGTCCGGCTGCACTTCCTGAATCAGGCGGATCAGGTTGGTGGAATCGGTCATGTCGCCATAGTGCATCGTGAAGCGGCGATTGGTCTCATGAACGTCTTCATAGAGATGATCGACGCGCGCCGAGTTGAAACTCGATGACCTGCGCTTGATGCCGTGTACCTGGTAACCCTTGGAGAGCAGCAGCTCCGCAAGATAGGAGCCGTCCTGTCCGGTTACGCCCGTAATCAGAGCGCGCTTTGGAGCCGTATTCGTCATTTGTCTTCGCTCTTAGCAGGGGCGGGCAACAGAGGCGAAGGCGTCGGCCACACGCGCAATGTCCGCTTCATTCAGGTTGTGATGATTCGGCAGATAGATGCCGTAATCGTGCACCTTATCGGCGTTCGGAAGGGCGAGCCGTGGATGGTCGCGGAGCCAGAAGGGATGGCGCGCGATGTTGCCGCAGATCAGCGGCCGGCATTCGATGTCGAGCGCGTTGATATGTTTGTAGGTTTCGAGCCGGTTCTCGATGAAGGTGCCGTAGGCGAAGGACGACAGAACCTCGGTATCCCCCGACTGGGAGAAGAAGTCCGGCAGCGCCTTGCGGTAAAGGTCGAAATTGATACGGCGGCGTTCGACGATCTGATCGAGCTTCCTGAGCTGCGACCGACCGAGGAATGCCTGGAGGTCGGTGGAGCGCAGGTTATAGCCGGCATGGTAGAAGGTGTAGAGGTTCTTGAACTCATCGACCCCGTTCTGTTCCGCCAGAGATTGGCGCAGTTCCGGCTTGAGATCGCGGCTCCAGCCGTGCGAGCGCAGGGAAAGCATAAGCTGGTGCAGATCGGGATCGTCGGTGACGACCATGCCGCCCTCGATCGTCGAGATATGATGGCCATAATAGAAGGAGAAGCTGCCTGCCGTGCCGATCGTGCCCAGCTTGCGGCCCTTGTAGGTCGAGCCGAGCGCCTCGCAGGAATCTTCCAGCAGGATGACGTCGTAACGCTCGCAGATGTCCCTGACAGCATCCATGTCACCGGCATGGCCGAGAACGTGGACCAGGATCAGCAGCGCCGGCGGATCCGTGCGGCAAAGGTCTTCCAGATGGTTGAGATCGATACCCAGAGACTTCGAATCGCAATCGCAGAGACGCACATCGAAACCGAGCTGGAGCAGCGGCGAAACGGTGGTGACCCAGCTGACGCCGGCGGCAATCGCCTTGTTATTGCGCAGGCGGCCCGCTTCCTTGAGCGCGGCGATCATCAGGAGGTTCGCCGACGAGCCGGAGTTGACATAAACTGCGTGACGGCAGTTCATCCAGACAGCGAATTCCTGCTCGAAGGCGAGTGTCTGCTCAGCCTTGGTCAGGCGGTTGCCGGCGAGCATCCATTCGGAGAGCGCCTCGAGCTCACCCTGGTCGATGGTTTCCTCTGCGAGGCGGATTGGACGATCTTGAGTAACTAAGCGGATTGGACGCCCTACGGTCATTACGATGCCTCCCTGATACGCACAGCGCGCATCACTTTCATTTCGAGATAGTGGCGGGTAACTTCTGCGTAAGCCGCGCGCAGTCGCGCAGTCTTCTCGCCGGACGCGAAGGCGTCGATGGTGATCGAACCCTCGTGGAAGCGGAAGAAGGCAAGCGGTTCACGCACGTAGCCGATCGCTGGATAGCGCAGCATTGAAAGCAGCGAGACGAAAGCATCCGGGCCGACGCCGCGATATTCGTTGATCTGAAGCGGCAATCGCCCGGGATAGAGCGCGTCGATCAGAATTTGCCGGCGATAGAGCGCTGCGCCAGGCGAGATCAGCGAGCCGAGAATCTGTCTCTCCAACGCATCGACCGGATAGGTGCCAGTCGCGGGCAACCAGTCCATAAATTGGCGAAGTTTGGTGGGCAGGCCTGGGCCATCCATAACGTCGGCGCCGGTAAAGGCGAAGCCGGTTTCCGGAGTGATGACGGCAAGGCACGCCTCGATGAAGGTCGGTGCGATCCAATCGTCGTCATATTGCAGGTGGACGAATTCTCCGGTGGCGTGGAGTGCGCCTTCAAGCCAGCAGAAATGCGGCCCGAAATCACGCTCACGGCGGATGTAGAGGATGCGGTCGCCATAAGCCTCGGCCACCTTCGGCGTATCGTCGGTCGACCCGTGATCGACGACGATAACCTCGCACGCCTTCGTTTGGTTCAGGGCGCTGTCGATGGCGACAGGCAACATCCCTGCCCTGTTAAAGGTCGGAATGACGATGGAAACAGTCTCAGACATCAAAGTCTCCTAATAATTGTCTAAGCCGTGAGATATCGGCGACGAGCGTGTCCGAGCCGCCGGTCGCCCTGATATCGAGGGGCTGTGAGCTGAAACCCTGAACGAAATCGCGGATGGTTGTGCCACGGCCGGAGCCGACATTGACCGGCCCCGTTGCGGAGGAAAGGGCGAGGCGCACGACAAGCTCTGCCGCATCCTCAGCCGGCAGAAAATCCCTGACGCTGTCACCGCCCGGAAGCATGAAGGGTCGGCTCAGGTCCTCTTCTGCCAGCCGACGCTCGATGGACGGCCGAAGGAACGAACCGGTTTGCGCTGGATCGTGAATCGAGAAAACACGTGCCGCACAGAAAGCGCGGCCGGATGCCTCGCAAATGTCGGCCGCAACGCTCTCGCCGACCCATTTTGTCCTTCCGTAGAAGGAAGGTGGCGCCTTTTCGGCGTCCTCAGCTATCGGCAGGTCCGACGGCGCATAGATATGGCTCGATGAGCAGTAGAGGAACGTTGCCGGGTGCGCCTCGAGCGCCGAGAGAAGATTGATCGTACCGCCGACATTCACGGCATAGGCACGGGCAGGGTCTGCCTTGACCGATGCCACCGGCACCAAAGCTGCCAGATGAACAACCTTATCGATCGGCTGAAGGGCAGCGATCGCCGCTCGCAACGCTTCGATATCCGTGAGGTCCGCCTTATTGGCGATCACATCGGCGCCTGGCGCAAATAGGGCGAAATGCCTGATAACATGCCTGCCCAGAATGCCGCCCGCCCCGGTTACCAGGACCCGCATGGACGCACCTCTCGATGAACTGCGCACCCTGCCGGGAGCCTTCGGCTGGCAGAGGTCAGGTCGCGCTTTTGCTGCATCCAATTTCCTTATTTCCCGCTGGGGCGCGTCCCTTCGCGACACAACGAACACGTTAAAAAGCCGACTTCAGATGACCGGGTGGCCGCCCCCAGGATTTCCAACCACGGCAATTGACGCGAATGCCCGGCTCATGCCATCTCCTTCATGGTTAACACCAATGCCGCCTCTGCCATGCGCGAACCTTGCGCGAAAGGAATTGCCTGAGATGCATTTTATTAAAGCAAGGACGCAGAGTGATCATGGGACCGCGCTGGTGACCGTGTTCTGCGCGGTATGGCACCGCCAGAACAACAAGCTGGACCTGCTGAAGTCGCACTACATCAACCTGCGCCAGCAAAGTGTCGACGTGCGCATCATCTATATTTTCGACAATGGTGATATGCCGCCCGAATGGCTGGATGCGGACTGTTACGTCTTCTCTCAACCACTCTCGATCTATGAGGCCTGGTCTGCAGCGGTGGCATTGAGCAATTCATTGTTCGTGATGAACCTGAATATGGACGACCGCCTGGCCACAAATGCGGTCGAGCTCCTGGTCGGAGCGGCGTGCGCTTCTTCTGCCGGAATGGTTGGAGGCGAGTGGCTGGTCTGCTTTGACAATTCCCATCTGGATGAGCCTTTCAAAGCACCGATACTGACGGCATCCGAATTTGCGCCGGAGTGGCCTCCGAGGCCACGTGAACGCCTGAGGCTTGGATCGGGCACTGGCGAGCGCGGCACTTTTGGTCCGGCTACGCTGTGGAGCCCGAAGATGGTCGGGAAATACTATCCGAGCTATTTTGGCGACGGATCCCCGATCAGATCGGTCGGCGATGCGCTGTTCTGGCATGTATTCCAGCAAAAGAATCTTAAAACCATTCGCCTGCCGCTGCTGATCGGGAAATATTTCTCTTCACCGTCCGATCAGGCGGAATTCCGGGCAAATCAAGACAATGAGCTGTATCAACGATACGGTCTGTCCAGTCTGTCCTTCGCCGACCGCATCGTTGGTGGCGAGGTACCGCAATTGGCATTTCGGCCCGCTGGCTAAGGTGTAGTGCTGCAGGAAGATTGCTCGCAATCGCCGTCAAGTCGCTGAACGATTATGGCGCCGTCAGGATCTTCGGACACAGTCGCAACGCAGAAATCGCCCGGCTTTCAGCGCACCGGCTGGTAATGGCCACGCAGCGGCACGCGGCTATCCATCGAAATCACGCCGTCGCGTTCGCAGACATACATCAGCGTCGGCATGCCGCCGGAGCGGAAGATCTCGTCGTAGCGGCGGCGAACCTGCACCGTTTCGGTGTGACAGTCGTAGGATTCTTCCACCTTCTTGTCTGGCTGCGCCTTCACGCCCGGAAGATCCTTGTAGGGATAGAGCGGCTGCACGGCCTGCTTGCCGGAATTCTGCCAGTCTATGGCAGACGCGGGCGCAGCAGACGCGCCGGCAACAAGCGACAGCAGGACAATCGCAGCGAACCGCATCACAACCTCTCTCATGGGCACACTTCTTGCGGTGCCCATGTTCTGGATGTAGGAAGATTGGAGGCTGCCATCAAGCGGACGCGCGGACGGGCTTGCGGAAATAGCTTCTGATGGTCGGATGAGAAAAGAGGCCGGCGAGGATCGCAAAACCGGCGCCGACAGCAAAGCCTGCAAGCAAGCCACCGATCATGCCAGCGACCATGATGACTTTCTTGCTCGGCCCATCCGCCTTCACGGGAACTTCTGCGGGGGAGACGACGCGGATATTGCTCTGGCTGAGGTTTTGTTCTTCGCTGGTCTCGCCGGAACGCTTCAGAACTGATTCGTAGAGTTCGCGGGCGGCCGTCGCCTTGCGCTGCAGCTCGTTCAACTGCACCTGCTTGTCCGAGGTCGTGGCCTGCAGGGCTTTCTGTACCGCCAGCTCCTTGGCGATATCGTCCTCGGCCTTCTTCGCCTGTTCGTATTCTGCCCTTGCCGAAGTCGCGACGCGCTGGAGTTCGTCTTTGATTTCCGCTCCGATGCTACCCAGCGAAGAGCGCGCAGCCTGAAGGCGCGGATGACGCGAACCCATCTGGCTCTGCAGGCTGCCGACGACTGCGGCCTGGGCGGCATATTGCTGCCGCAGGCTGACGAGCGGCGATGTGCCCGTGGCGCCGTCCGTCTGGCTGCCTGCGACGACATCTTCGACCCGCAGATTTGCAGCGGCATCGGCGCGGGCCTTGGCCTGAATGGTCTTTTCCTGGGCGGTAACGAGCAGCGTATTCAGGGACGAAAGACGCTGATCGGAAATCAGATTGCCCTCGGTCGCCGCCATGTCGTTGTCGGCGCGGAAGGTTTCGACCGCCTGCTCCGCTTCCTGCACTTTCCGGCGCAGATCGTCGAGGCGACCGTCGAGTGCTGACGAGGTAGTTTCGTAAAGACCGGTCGATGCGCTGCTTTCCTCCTGCATGAAGGAGGTGACGACCTGATTGGCGAGCTTTGCGGACTTTTCCGGGTCCCGCGTCGTTGCGGCGAGCGAGACGACGTAAGTATTGTTCTCGCGCGTGATCAGCAGAGCCTTCTGAAGAGTGCCGATGATGGCAGCACCATCTGTCCTGCCACCGGTGAATTCCGGATCCTGATCGAGCTTCATAGCATCGGCTACGCGACGCAATACGTTGCCCGAGGTCAGCAGTTGAACCTGGCTGTCGATCAGCGTCGAAATCATTTCCGGCGACGGCGCTGCATTCTGTGAGCCGCTGTCGGCAAGACCGATCTGACGCGGATCGAAATAGAGGGCGGCAACGGCGGTGAATTTCTGCGGGATACGAGGCGCGATCACCGCACCGGCAGCGGCACCGACGAGGCAAAGACCGGCAATAATCAGACGCCGGCTCCAGATGGCGGCAACCGCAGATCTGATATCCAGCAAGGGTTCGGCGACAACAGATGTCTGCTCGACCACGGATTCCGGCGTTGAAACGGTTTCGGGCACGACAGGAATATCGCCGCGGAGCGGCCCGGCAGGACGGCTTTCCGACGCTGCCGGCCGAACCAGAGGCAGGGCGGGCTCGGGAGGCGGTGGGGGCGGAACGAAATCTGTCGGCCGGATGATCGGGCTGCGCGCACGAGTGCCTTCAGGCGCAGGCTGAGACGACTCATAACTGCGCCAGGCAGGCAACCGGCTCACCCTGTTCCCGTCATATTGTTTCATATCACCGCATCCGCCCGGCGAGAAAGCATGGCCAAGCAGGAGCGACTTTAGAAATTCTTAGCTAACGGACCGTTAAGATGCAGGCATCGAAGCCGACGTGGCGACCTGCCGCGACCCCGCGAGGATAGCCATGAGACGGAAAAGACTGCTGCACGGGCTGCTGGTTGCCGCCGTTACGGCCGTTTCGTCCATCGCTCATGCCACCGAGGCACCGCTTTGCTATTACGGGGTCAATCTCTCCGGCGGCGAATATGGCGAACGCGGTGGCGTCTACGGCACGAACTACACCTACCCGACCGAAGAAACGATCAGCTATTTCGCGAAGAAGGGCATGACGATCATCCGCCTGCCCTTCCGCTGGGAGCGGCTTCAGCCGAAGCTCGGTGCACGGCTCGACGATGATGAACTGCAGCGCTTGAAGGATACGGTCGCGCTGGTTCGCAAGCACAAGATGAGTGTGCTGCTCGATCCGCATAATTTCGGCTATTACGACAAGGATCAGATCGGCAAGCCGCCGGCGACGAACGCAGCCTTCGCCGATTTCTGGGCTCGGCTTTCCGTCGAATTTGCCAATCACGATGGCGTGCTCTTCGGGCTGATGAACGAGCCGCATGACATTCCCGCGGCCGATTGGCTGAAAGCCGCTAATGCTGCGATCCGCGGCATTCGGGCGGTAGGCGCACGCAATCTCATCCTCGTTCCCGGTACGGCCTGGAGCGGAGCTGCAAGCTGGGAAACCGATGTGATCGGCGGCGCGAACGGAACCGTCATGCTCGGCGTACGTGATCCGCTCGATTTCTACGCCTATGAATTTCATCAGTATCTCGACGCGGATTCTTCGGGCACGCACGAGACCTGCGAGGGCGCAAAGGCCGCGACCGATGCCATCACCAACGTGACCAGTTGGCTAAAGAAGAACGGCAAACGCGGCTTCCTCGGTGAATTCGGCGCGTCTGCCAATGCAGATTGCCTCGATGGCCTGAAGACGATGCTCACCACCATGTCCGACAATAGCGACGCGTGGATCGGTTTCTCCTACTGGGCGGCTGGAGAATGGTGGCCGGCCACCGAACCGTTCAACGTACAGCCGCGTGACACGCCCGAGCGCCCGCAAATGCGTCTGCTTGAGCAGATGGGACCCAAACATGCGCCCGACTGCGCGGCGGTAAAGCCGGCGGGGAAGTGACATGGCAGCAGTCGGAGAGACAGGTACAAGATTCGAAACGGTTGCCGATGCAACCAGCCCGGCTTCGCGTCTCGATTATCCCGTTCTGATCCTCGGGCTGCTCTCGGTTCTCTATAACGGCATCCTGGCCTTCATAAACCACAACGTCATGCCACTCTCGATGACGCATGTGGCGGCCAGCGAAGGCCTGATCATGGCAAGCGCAATCATCTACATCCTGCACAAGGGGATTTATGAGGAAGACCTTCCAGCCTTCCTGTTCATGCTCTTCACGCTGATCGTGACGATCTATGTCAGCGCGATCAACCGCATGGCCTTTATCGATCATCTCCGCAACGTCCTGATCATCTTCTGCTTCACGGGTCTTGGCGGCTGGTGCAACGAGCGGACGCTCAAACTGATCTTCCGGGTGGCCTGTTTCATGGTGCTGCTGTTCCTGATCTTCGAGATCATCAGCGTGCCCTTCTATGTCAGTATCGTGCATCCCTCGGACTATTTCGCAAACACGCGCGGGCTAAAGCCGCTCAGTTTCAACACGACCGGCCTGTTTCAGAATGCGCTCGGTTTTCCCGGCCGATTCTCCTTCGGCATCATCGACCACCGCTCCTCGTCGATCTTCCTGGAGCAGGTGTCGCTTGCCAATTTCTGCGGCGTGATCGCGGTCTACCTTATTTCGATGTGGGACCGGCTGACGCGGCTCGACCGGGCGCTCGCCATTGCGACAGCGCTGCTGATCCTCACGACAAACGACACCCGCACGATGCTCATCTTCTGCATCTGCTGTATCGGCGGTTACTTCGTCTTTCCGAAAATCCCCAAGGCCTTCAATCTGGCGCTGATGCCGCTCATCGTTTGCGCCGGCTTCCTCGTCTACATAAAGGACCCCAATGCGATCGGCGACAATTTCACCGGGCGCATCAATCTGACGATGAAGAAGCTGATGGATCTCGATCCGCTGGCGATCCTCGGGCTTTCGGTCGATAAAGTCGCCGAATTCGCCGACAGCGGCTACGTCTATCTCGTCTACGGCGCCACGGTCTTCGGAGTCATCGCCTTCTGGCTGTTCGTCTGTCTGTTTCCCGCGGGCACCAGCCCGGCGCAGAAGCGCTGCGCCCATTCACTTTCTCTTTTCATTTTTCTGAATATGATGATCGGGGGAACGGCAATCTTCTCGATGAAGATCGCCGGCCTTCTCTGGCTTGTCATCGGGTTCATGCGTTTCCGCGACACGCCACGCATCCGGCAGGATCGTCCGGCAAATGTATTGAGTTGACGAAGCGGCCTGCCGAGGGCCGATCCGCAAAGCCTGTGGGAGCAAGACATCAGATGCTTGTCCAGCTGCAATATCTGCGTGCCATCGCGGCGCTGATGGTCGTTTTTTTCCATGCCATTCTGCAGCTTGCCAAGGTCAATCCCGCCATCGACGCGACCTCGTTCATTTATGGCGAAACGGGTGTCGATATCTTCTTCGTGCTCAGCGGCTTCGTAATGTGGCTGACGACAAGCGGGCGAAGCATGACGCCGGCCGATTTCGCACGCAAGCGCGCCAAGAGGATCGTGCCGCTCTACTGGCTGGCGACGCTATTTTCGGCGGCTGTCGCGCTTATCGCGCCGTCGCTTCTCAAGTCTACCGCTTTCGATCTGCCGCATCTCATGGCCTCGATGCTGTTCCTGCCGTGGATCAATCCGGTCGACCCGACGATGATCGCGCCGGTCATCGTGCCCGGCTGGACGCTGAATTACGAGATGTTCTTCTATTTCGTCTTCGCGCTGCTGTTGCCGATCCGCGAGGACTATCGGCTGCCGGCCCTCTTCGGCGTCTTTGCAGCCATCCTGATCGTCTGCCACCTGCTGCCGGAAACGACCGCCACCAAATTCTACGGCCAACCCATCATCCTGGAATTCCTGGCCGGCGCGGCGCTCGGCTGGCTCTATGGCCAGAAGCTGCTGCTGCCGCAGCACTGGGCCTGGGTTTTGCTTGCTGTCGGCTTCGCCTTCCTCTTCATCAACGAGGATCTGGTGCGGCCCGAGGATCGTTATTATGCATGGGGCATACCGGCAGTCTTCATCGTCTATAGCGCTGTTTCCATCGATTTTTCGAAACTTCCCTTTGTCCGCTGGCTCAACTATCTCGGCGACGCCTCCTACGAGATCTACATCACGCATGCCTTCACACTGGCGTTTCTCCGGATCATCGCCAATCATTTCCCGATCGGCGTGCTTCAGCAGCCTGTCATCTTCGTGATCCTATGCCTCGTGCTCTCTTCCATCGTGGGAGCGATCATTCACGAAATCATCACCCCACGCAGAAAAGTCCGGATCGCCAGCCGGCCAGCCACCTGACCTCAAACTATCAGAAGGCGAGGACGGGATTTCGAACGGCGCAGGCAGAACGGAGTTCTGCGTGGCGTGTCATAAGCTTGCGGTCATGAAAGCAAATGCCGCAGGCATGAAGGTTCGGCTTGCAATTTATTGCAGAAATGAAAGCTTGCCGGCCTGTTCGCGGCTGCGGCTTTGATCTAAGCACGGCCGGCGGCTGGAGAGAGGGAAGAGGACATGACGGACTATGTATTGACGGTAACCTGCAAGTCGACGCGCGGCGTCGTGGCGGCGATTTCGACCTACCTCGCCGAAAAGGGTTGCAACATCATCGATAGTTCGCAGTTCGACGACCTCGATACCGGCAAGTTCTTCATGCGCGTCAGCTTCATTTCGGAAGAGGGTGTGTCGCTTGCCGAGATCCGCGAAGGCTTCAAGCCGATCTACGAGAAGTTCGGCATGGACGCGGAAGTACATGATGGGAGCGAGCGCCTGAAGGTGCTTCTGATGGTCTCCCGCTTCGGCCACTGTCTCAACGACCTGCTCTACCGCTGGAAGATCGGCGCGCTGCCGATCGATATCGTCGGCGTCGTCTCCAACCATTTCGAATACCAGAAGGTTGTGGTCAACCACGACATTCCCTTCCACCACATCAAGGTGACGAAGGAAAACAAGCCGCAGGCCGAAGCCCAGATCCTCGACATCGTCGAGCAGACGGGCACCGAACTCATCGTGCTTGCCCGCTACATGCAGGTTCTCTCCGATGCCATGTGCAAGAAGATGTCGGGCCGCATCATCAACATCCACCACTCCTTCCTGCCGAGCTTCAAGGGCGCCAACCCTTACAAGCAGGCCTATGAGCGTGGCGTAAAGCTGATCGGTGCCACGGCGCATTACGTGACGGCCGATCTCGACGAAGGCCCGATCATCGAGCAGGACACGGCCCGCATTACCCATGCACAAAGCGCCGAAGACTATGTGTCGATCGGCCGCGATGTCGAGAGCCAGGTACTGGCGCGCGCCATCCATGCGCATATCCACCGGCGCGTCTTCCTCAACGGCAACCGTACGATCGTCTTCCCCGCCAGCCCCGGAAGCTACGCCTCCGAACGCATGGGTTGAACCAAGGACCCACTCCTTCCAATCCTCAGCTGGCACAATCTTCCGTTGCTTGTCGGCAAGTGCTTGATTATCTGTTTCATTAGGTAATCGAATCATGCCGCGGAGGGGTGCCATGACCGACGAAGCGCTTCTTGACCGGATGGCGCTACCGCGCCCCGATGTTACCGCTTCCGAGGCCGCGGATATCCTCCTTACTCATTACGGGCTTTCCGGCACGCTGTCGGAGCTCGGCAGCCAGCAGGATCGCAATTACCGGCTCGACACGGAAGACGGCCGCTATGTGCTGAAGATCTGCCATGCCGCCTACGAGACCCAGGAGCTCGAAGCGCAGAATGCGGCGCTCCATCATCTGCGCGCCAAGGCGGATGCGCCACGTGTTCCAAACGTGATGGCTTCCACCGAGGGCCACGAGATCGTCCCCGTCAGTGTGCGAGAACAGGATTACCAGGTCCGGCTGCTCGAATTTCTCGAAGGAGATGGCCTGACGCACCGCGCCTATCTGGCGCCGGCCTCGGTCGCGGCCCTCGGCGCGCTCTGCGCGAGATTGGCGGCAGCACTTGCCGATTTCACCCATCCGGGACTGGACCGCAGCCTGCAATGGGATTTGCGCCGCGCCGGACCTGTTGCCGTGCAGTTGTTGTCTTCCATTAGCGACAGCGCCGCTCGTGACAGGATCGCGAAGACGATGGTCATGGCCGTGCGCCGCATCCAGCCACTTGCACCGTCGCTGCGGCTTCAGGCGGTTCATCATGACGTGACGGATGACAATGTCGTCAGCCGTCCCGATGCGCATGGGCGGCCTGTTCCCGATGGTGTGATCGACTTCGGCGACATCATTCGCGGCTGGCTGGTCGGCGACCTTGCCGTGACCTGTGCCTCTCTGCTGCATCAGGCAGATGGTGATCCCTTTCACATCCTGCCGGCCGTGAAGGCCTATCACGAGATTTACCCGTTGATCGAGGAAGAGCTGAAGGCACTCTGGCCGCTCATCGTGGCGCGCGCCGTCATCCTCGTCGCCAGCAGCGAACAGCAGATCTCGATCGATCCCGACAATGATTATGTCAGAGGAAATCTGGAGGGCGAACGGCGCATCTTCGATACGGCAATGTCCGTGCCGTTCGAACTGATGGAAGCGGCCATCCTGAAAACAGCCGGTCTTCATATTGCCGATGTCGATACGGCAGACTGGCAGCCGCTCCTGCCAGAGATCGATCCCGCGTCGATTGCCTATGTCGATCTCGGCGTGCAGAGCCCGCATTTTTCCGACGGCAACTGGCTGGCGGCCGACATGGACTGGCGTCTGCTTGCGCGCGCAGCGGCGGAATCGGGAACCGCGGCAACCCGCTACGGTGAATATCGCCTGTCCCGCGCCGGCCTGCACCATGCAAAAGCCCAGGCAACCTATGCGCTACATATGGATGTCTGCCTCGCAGCCAGCAGCGTCGTTGCTGCACCCTTTGCCGGTCGGATCACCTGGTACGACCAGCATCTCGTCCTCACCGGCGGGGACATGAAACTACATATCGATGGCATCGACCTTTCCGTCGAGGATGGAAGCGAGATCGCCGCTGGTCAAACACTCGGTACGGTCTCCGGCGAGACGTCTTCGCTCGGCGGATTGCGCCTGCAGCTTTGCAGCATCGCCGGCTTCGAACCGCCACTCTTTGCCGCGCCGGAACAAGCCGAAGCGTGGTCCGCCCTCTGCCCCTCGCCTTCAGTGCTGATTGGTCCGGGCGCCGATGCGCCAAAACCTGAAACATCGGCTCTTCTCGAACTGCGGCGGGCGCATTTCGCCAGTCCGCAGAAGAATTATTATGCGCATCCGCCACGGATCGAGCGCGGCTGGAAGGAGCATCTCTTCGATATCGAGGGACGCGCCTATCTCGACATGGTCAACAATGTCACGATCCTCGGCCATGGTCATCCACGCATGGCGGAAGCGATCAGCCAGCAATGGCTGATGCTGAACACCAACTCACGCTTCCACTATGCCGCAGTCGCGGAATTCTCCGAGAGCCTCGCATCGCTGGCGCCCGACGGGATGGATGCCGTGTTCCTCGTCAATAGCGGTTCGGAAGCCAATGATCTGGCGCTGCGGCTTGCCTGGGCGCATAGCGGCCAACGCAACATGCTATGCCTGCTGGAAGGTTACCACGGCTGGTCGATGGCAAGCGACGCGGTCTCCACCTCCATCGCAGACAATCCGCAAGCGCTGACGACAAGGCCGGACTGGGTTCATGCCGTCGTGTCGCCCAATACCTATCGCGGCCAGTTCCGCGGGCCGGAGTCGACTGCGGACTATCTCGGCACCTTGACGCCGGTGCTGGAGGCCATCGATGCCAAGGGCGAGGGACTGGCCGGCTTCATTGCCGAATCCGTATACGGCAATGCCGGCGGCATACCCCTGCCCGACGGCTATCTGACGGAAATCTATCGGCAGGTGCGCGAGCGCGGCGGGCTCTGCATCGCCGACGAGGTGCAGGTCGGCTATGGACGGCTCGGTCATTTTTTCTGGGGCTTCGAGCAGCAAGGCGTCGTGCCCGATATCATCACCATCGCCAAGGGCATGGGCGACGGCCATCCGCTCGGCGCCGTCATCACGACGAAGGAGATTGCCGCTTCGCTGGAAAAGGAAGGCTATTTCTTCTCTTCGTCCGGCGGAAGCCCGGTCAGTTGCGTTGCCGGCATGACCGTTCTCGACGTCATGGCCGAGGAGCGGTTGCAGGACAATGCCCGGGAGGTAGGCGACCATCTGAAGGCACGGCTTGCGGCACTGATCGACAGTTACCCGATCGTGGGCGCAGTGCATGGCATGGGCCTCTATCTCGGCCTCGAATTCGTGCGCGACAGAGTGACGCTGGAGCCGGCGACCGAGGAGACGGCGGCGATCTGCGACCGGCTTCTGGAACTCGGCGTCATCATGCAGCCGACGGGCGATCACCTGAATGTGTTGAAGATCAAGCCGCCGCTATGCCTAACCGAAGGAAGCGCCGATTTCTTCGCAAACATGCTGGAAAAGGTGCTTGCAGAAGGCTGGTAAGCGGGAGGTTCGGCCGTTAACCAATTCGGTCTTTTCGAGGCTTTCCGATTTTTAACCAGATGTCCCATTGCCGGAATCAGACAGACTTCCTATCTCTGCCTCGGCGATGACGAGAGACCCTCGAACCGTCACACGGGTTGCACGAAAGCGTGATAGAATTCTTTCTAGAAACCGGGATGTGATGGAATGAAATTTTTCGGATCGTCGATATTTTGACACGTTTCGGAATATGTTTCTTATAGGCTATCGGCTATTTTCTACTAAGTTTGTAGACTATAAAGATGGCTTCAACGGGTCCCGGGCTCTTCCGGGATCATGCAAGTACAACGCCAACATAAGGATCGAGACATGATTGATATCGAAATTCTCGCACGAGTCCTTGGGCGATCTGTGCTTGGCAATGACCGTCCGGGCGCGCTCTCCCGCCCGAACTGTCGAATGTGACGATCGTCCCCCTTTCAACGGTACCAGACAAGTCAATTCGCCATAGCCTGCGCATCCGCGCGGCAGGAGTTCTATGTAATGAAAAAAGAAGTTATCGAATATGCAGGCATCCCTGTTGGGATCGTCATTCCGGATGAAGACCGGCTGAAATTCATCGCCGTCAAATTCCATGTCCATGACCTCGACGAGCAGCATTTCAGCTCGCCCGCCGAGGTGAAGCTGGCCATTCACGATCTGATGACCCGCCGCCACCCGAAGCCCCTTCATGCCTGACGCAGAACGCGGCTTTAATACTATCAGAGGATTTCCGACCGGCCCGGCAAAACGGGCCGGTCTTGTTTTTGCCCATCTTGTTTTTTGAGGGCATTTGACTTCCTATCGGCGCGCTTCCCTCAAGACAGGAGACGCGCTTGTCCGATCTTCTCAATCTCCTCACCGATATCGAAGGCGTCTCCGTCGGTCACGCAACCGACCTGCCGCTTGGCTCCGGTGTCACGACTATCATCTTCGATGAACCGGCAGTTGCCTCCGGCAGCGTGCTTGGCGGCGCACCAGGCGGGCGCGATACGGCGCTGCTCGATCCCTCCATGGTCGTCGATGCCGTCGACGCCTTCGTGCTGTCGGGCGGATCGGCCTTCGGTCTCGATGCGGCGGGCGGCGTTCAGGCGGCATTGCGCGAGATGGGGCGCGGATTCCAGGTCGGCCAGGTTCGTATCCCGATCGTACCGCAGGCGATCCTGATGGATCTGCTGAATGGCGGCGACAAGGGCTGGGGCATACATTCGCCTTACCGCGAAATGGGCTATGAGGCCGCGAGGGCCGCACGCAAGGGTGCGTTTGATCTCGGCACGGTTGGAGCCGGCACGGGTGCAACGACTGCTACCTTCAAGGGCGGCCTTGGCTCGGCAAGTGCAGTCAGCAGCACCGGGCATCGCATCGCGGCGATCGTTGCCGTCAACGCTGTGGGCACGGCGACTATCGGCGAAGGCCCGCATTTCTGGGCGGCCCCATTCGAGCAGAATAATGAATTCGGCGGGCTCGGCATGCCCACGGAAATCGATCATCGATTGCGGCTCAAGAGCGTGAAAACGACAGCCACGACGATCGGCGCCGTTGTCACCGACGCGTCGCTCATCAAGGCGGAAGCGCACCGGCTTTCCATTGCCGCGCATGACGGACTGGCCCGCGCGGTCCTGCCAGCCCACCTGCCACTCGACGGCGACACGATTTTTGCAGCCTCCACCGGCAAACAGAAGCGCAACGACATGGCAAGCCTGATGGAATTGTGCCATCTGGCGGGGATCGTGATGGCGCGGGCGATTGCGCGCGGGGTCTACGAAGCAACGGCGCTTCCGCTGCCGAGCGCGCTGCCTGCATGGCGCGACCGCTATGCGGCGGGGCGCTGATTGCCTAGACTACAGGAAGAGAGCCTGACGGCGGAGAACAGGTAAATGCAGATTCGGGCGCTGATGTATTTCGACGAGCTGGTGCGAACCAACTCCATGCGTCAGGCGGCCGAAAACCTGAATGTCGCCCCGACGGCCATCAGCCGGCAGATCGAGAACCTCGAATATCATTTCGGTGCGCCGCTGGTGGAACGCAGCGCGCGTGGCGTGAAGCTGACGGCGGCGGGCGAGCTGCTGGCGGCCCGCGCGGGTCGGACGCTGCGCGAGCTCGACCATGTGCAGCAGCTGATCGAAGACCTGAAGGGGCTACAGCGCGGGCGCGTCAACATTTACGCGAACGGCGCGACCGTTGCCAATCTGCTTGCGCCGGCGCTGGCAGAATTCAGCCTGAAATATCCCAAGCTGCGTTTTGCCGTGACGATCACCAGCGCACGGGCCGCAGTCGAAGCGGTCAACAGCGCCGAGGCCGATATTGCGGTGACCCTGTTTGCGCCGCCAATGTCGGGTACCAAGGTGCGGCTGCGTTCGGAGATCACTTACGATCTTATCACAGCGCCAAACCACCCGGCAGCATCACGCCAGGATATTCCGCTCAAGGAGCTCGCCGACTACGCTCTGGCACTGCCCGATCAATCCTTTGGTTTCCGCCAAGCTTTCGACGCGCTCTTCGAGAAGGAAGGGCTGAGCCTCGATCCGGTGTTCGTGACGAGTTCGCTGGAGATGCTGAAGGAGCTGGTTCTGAGCGGCGCAGCCGTGACGCTGCTGCCGGCACTGACCGTTCGCCGCGAGATCGAGGCCGGCCAGCTTTCAGCCATTCCGCTTGCCGGCAAGACCGGCATTCGCACTCATGTGGATCTCTGTGTGGCGCCTGACCGGCAGCTTTCCTTTGCTGCAACGAAACTTCTCGATTTCATCGAACGCTTCATGCGTGAGCGGTCGAACAGCAAGGCCGGCCATAAAGAGTAAGGCCCGCGGGCTTGCATCAGATCAGAAATTACTGTGTAGCTTTTTTGGCTACACCGAGCACACAAAATCGTCATTGTGTGTGCACCCTCGTAGTGCCACTCTACTCACAAAAGGGATCTGCCAAGCAGCGGAGCCAGACAGGGGAACAGGATGATCAAGGTTTCGCTCGCGCCGTCAGCGCGTCTCATGCGGCGTCTTTCCATGGGTGCCGCGCTTTCAGCCGGCATCATGATGCTGGCGCTGACACCCGCCGAAGCCGCCAAAACAACGCTCAATCTCGGCATGAGCGTCGAGCCTGCTGGACTCGACCCGACGATCGCCGCGCCTGTCGCCATCGGCCAGGTGACCTGGCAAAACATCTTCGAAGGGCTGGTCAGCATCGACGAGACCGGCAAGGTGCAGCCGCAGCTCGCCAAGAGCTGGGACATTTCCCCCGATGGCCTGACCTATACGTTCAAGCTGCAGAGCGGTGTCAAATTCCACGACGGCGAGGCCTTCGATTCCACCGCCGCCAAATTTGCCCTCGACCGCGCCCGCGGCAAGGATTCGGTCAATCCGCAGAAGCGCTTCTTCGCCTCGATCGCCTCCATCGAAACGCCCGATGCCGAGACGCTGGTGCTGCATCTTTCCAGCCCGACCGGCAGCCTGATCTACTGGCTCGGCTGGCCGGCGTCCGTCATGGTCGGACCGAAGTCTGCAGCTGACGACAAGACCACGCCTGTCGGCACCGGGCCGTTCAAATTCTCCACCTGGGCCAAGGGCGACCACGTGGAACTCGTCAAGAATGCCGACTACTGGAACAAGGATGGCGCGGCGAAGCTCGAGAAGGTGACCTTCCGCTTCATCAACGACCCTCAGGCACAGGCAGCAGCACTGAAATCCGGCGATCTCGACGCCTTTCCGGAATTTGCCGCGCCGGAGCTGATGAGCTCCTTCGATGGCGATGCGCGTCTTGCGACCAAGGTCGGCAATACTGAACTCAAGGTCGTTGCTGGCATGAACAATGCGCGCAAGCCGTTCGACGACAAGCGCGTACGCCAGGCGCTGATGATGGCGATCGACCGCCAGACTGTCATCGAGGGTGCCTGGTCCGGTCTCGGTACAGCGATCGGCAGTCACTATACGCCGAACGATCCGGGCTATCAGGATATGACCGGCGTACTGCCCTATAATGTCGAGAAGGCGAAGGCGCTGCTAACCGAGGCCGGCTATCCCAACGGCTTCACCTTCACGATCAAATCGCCGCAGATGGCCTACGCCCCGCGCAGCGCACAGGTGATGCAGGCGATGTTGGCCGAGATCGGTGTGACTGTTAATATCGAGCCCACGGAATTTCCGGCGAAATGGGTGAAGGATGTCATGACCAGCCGTGACTACGACATGACCATCGTCGCCCATGCCGAACCGATGGACATCGATATCTATTCGCGCGATCCCTATTACTTCAATTACAAGAATCCGGCCTTCAATGACCTGATGAAGAAGGTGCAGGAGACGGCCGATCCATCGGAACAGGCCAAGATCTATGGCGAAGCCCAGAAGATCCTCGCCGAGGACGTGCCGGCGCTCTATCTCTTCGTCATGCCCAAGCTCGGTGTCTGGGACAAGAAGCTGAAGGGCCTGTGGGAGAACGAGCCGATCCCCTCCAACGTCCTCAGCAATGTTTCCTGGGACGAATAAACTGCTGATGCGGGCGGCGGACAGGGTGTTGAAGACGATATGATCGCACTGCTTTCCCGCCGCCTCGCCGGTCTCGCCATCACCCTTCTCGTCGTGTCCCTGGTGATCTTCGCCGTCATGGACCTGCTGCCCGGCGATCCCGCGTCGATCATGCTCGGCACGTCGGCCAGTCCCGAAACACTGGCGGCACTGCGCCACGAACTCGGCCTCGACCAGCCACTGCTCATTCGCTATGGCCAATGGCTCGCCGGCGTCTTCTCCGGCAATCTCGGGCAATCCTATACCTATGGCGTACCTGTCGCCGGGCTGATCGTCGAGCGGCTGGCGGTGACGCTGCCGCTTGCGATGATTGCCATCGTCCTCTCAGTGGTGATCGCATTGCCGCTCGGCGTGCTGGCGGCGGCGCGACGTGGCGGGATCGTCGATGCGATCGCCACCGTCTTCTCGCAGATCAGCATCGCCGTGCCGGCCTTCTGGGTGGCGCTGCTGCTTATCATCCTGTTTTCCTCCACGCTCGGTCTGATGCCGGCAGGTGGTTTTCCCGGGTGGGATGCCGGACTTCTGCCGGCATTGCAGGCCTTGTTGATGCCCGCTGTCGCACTCGCCCTGCCGCAAGCCGGCGTGCTGACCCGCGTGGCGCGCTCCGCCGTGCTCGACACCCTACACGAGGATTTCGCGCGCACTGCGGTCGCCAAGGGGCTGTCGCGCAGGACGGTGCTGTGGCGGCATATCGTGCCGAATGCGCTGGTGCCGATCCTGACCATTCTCGGACTGCAATTCACCTTTCTCGTTGCCGGCGCGGTTCTGGTCGAAAACGTCTTCAATCTGCCGGGTCTCGGACGGCTTGCCTTTCAAGCCTTGTCGCAGCGCGACATCATCGTGATGCAGGATGTCGTGCTGTTCTTCGCGGGCCTCGTCATCGTCATGAACTTCATCGTCGATCTCTCCTACCTGGCGATCGACCCGCGCATGCGAAAGGCGGCATGATGGCTCCCATCGTCTCCTCCGCCATCTTTCCACGGCGCCGAAGCTTCCGGCTTAGCCGGCGAAAGAATCTCATCGCCGGAACCATCGTCATCGGGCTCCTGGCTGCCATTGCCCTGCTATCGCTCTTCTGGACGCCGCAGCCACCGGCCAAGATGCAGATCATTCACAAGCTGCAGCCGCCGCTTGCCTTCGGCCTGCTCGGCACGGACCAGTTCGGCCGTGACGTAGTTTCCATGCTGATGGTCGGGTGCTGGAATTCGCTGTCGATCGCCGTCAGCGCGGTCGCCATCGGCGGCACATTCGGTTCCATTGCGGGGATTTCCGCGGCTGCCATCCGCGGCCCCTACGAGGCGCTTTTGATGCGCGCCTGCGACGTTATCTTCGCACTGCCCCCGATCCTGTCCGCGATGCTCCTCGGTGCCTTCCTCGGGCCAGGGCGCTTTACGGCGATCACGGCCATTGCCGTCTTCATGGTGCCGGTCTTTGCGCGCGTAACGCTCGCTACCTCGCTGCAGGCCTGGAGCCGCGATTATGTGCTGGCGGCACAGGCGATCGGCAACAGCCGTTTCACGATCTCGGTGCGGCACGTGCTGCCGAACATCATGAGCCAGATCATCGTGCATGCAGCGATCCAGCTCGGTCTCGCGATCCTGACGGAAGCCGGCCTCTCGTTCCTTGGTCTCGGCATGGCGCCGCCGGCTCCGACCTGGGGACGCATGCTGGCAGACGCCCAGACATTCCTTTCGCTTGCTCCGTGGCTGGCGATCCTGCCCGGTCTTGCCATCGCGCTCACCGTCTTCGGCTTCAACATGCTGGGTGATGGGTTGCGCGATCTGCTCGACCCGCGTGAAGCGAGCCGCTGATGTCCTCCCGAGACGAACCGCCCGAAAGACCAGACTATGCCAGATACCAATTTCACCATCCGCGAGCTCAGGCGATGCTTCAGCGATAGAACCCTCTCGCCGCTCGAATACTGGCTTGCGCTCGAAAGGCATATCGATGCCTGGGAGCCGTCGATCGCAGCGCTTTATCTCTACGATCCGCAAGCGGCGCGCGAGCAGGCAAAGGCATCGGGCGAGCGCTGGATGAAAGGTGAAACGCTCGGCCCGCTCGACGGCATTCCGGTTACGCTCAAGGAATTGATCGCCACCAGGGGACAACCGGTGCCGCTCGGCACGAAGGCGGTCGAGCTGAAGCCAGCGGAAGCGGATGCGCCGGCGGCGGCGCGGCTGCGGGAGGACGGCGCTGTTATCTTTGCCAAGACCACCTGCCCCGACTACGGCATGCTTTCGTCGGGTCTTTCGAGCTTCCATCATCTGAGCCGAAACCCTTGGAATATCTCACAGAACCCCGGTGGCTCCAGCGCCGGCGCTTCCGCAGCGGCTGCTGCCGGCTACGGGCCATTGCATATCGGCACCGATATTGGCGGCTCGGTGCGGCTGCCGGCCGGCTGGACGGGTGTGTTCGGCTTCAAACCGAGCCATGGGCGCATTCCGGTCGATCCCTATTATGTCGGCCGCTGCGCGGGACCGATGACCCGGACGGTGGAGGATGCCGCCTATTCGATGGCGACGCTTTCGCGCCCCGACTGGCGCGATGGCACCAGCCTGCCGCCGAATGATTTCGACTGGATGGATCTTGCCATCGATCTCACCGGCATGCGGATCGGGCTGATGCTCGATGCCGGCTGCGGTCTTGCCGTCGATGACGATGTGAGGATATCGGTCGAAGAAGCGGCCAGGCTTTTCGAGAAAGCGGGGGCGACGATTATTCCTGTCGGACCGGTGCTGACGCGCGCCATGCTGGACGGGCTCGACACTTTCTGGCGCTCTCGTTTCTGGGGCGACATTGCCGGGCTCAGCGAAGAGCGCCGCGCAAATATTCTCCCCTATATCCATGAATGGGCCAAGGGCGGTGCCGATATCAGCGGTGTCGATGCCGTGAAGGGCTTCAACCAGACGATCGAGATGCGCAAGACCTGCGGGCGCCTGTTCACCGAGGTCGATGCGGTGCTCTCTCCTACCAATCCGATCGTCTCCTATCCGGCAGAATGGGCTTCGCCGACCAATGATCCGAAACAGCCCTTCGAGCATATCGCCTTCACCGTGCCATGGAACATGTCGGAACAGCCGGCATCCTCGATCAATTGCGGCTTTTCTGCATCGGGCATGCCGATCGGGCTGCAGATCATCGGGCCGCGCTTCGATGACATGCGGGTGCTGAAACTCTCGAAAGCATTCGAGGATTGGACGGGTGGCGTCAAGGACTGGCCGAAGCCGCCGGTGGCCTGAAGGCAATCTCAGAACGGGCGGCGATAGCCTGTCGGCTGCTCATAGAGCCAGCCGATGCGCTTGACAGCCGCCTGGAAATTCTCGCGCGCAACAGTCATCGTGTGGCCGTTGGCATGGATGATGGTTTCGGGATCTTCGAAAACGGCAACGTGCCCTTTCCAGAAGACCAGATCGCCGCGGCGCACTTCCGAGCGCTCGATCGGCTCGCCAAGGCCTGCCGCCTGCATGTCGGTATCGCGCGGCGCGCTTCTGCCGGTCATCTGTAGGGCAAGCTGGAGGAGGCCGGAGCAATCGATGCCAAGGCCGGAGCGGCCGCCCCAAAGATAGGGCGTTTCCAGGAAGCGGGCGGCGATATCGACATAGTCCTGGCCATCCAGCGCTCCAAGCGGCTGGAGATGCTTGGAGAAGATCGCAGTGCCATCGTCAAGCACCAGATAATGATTGCCGCGCGCTTCCGCTTGACCGGCAATGTGGACTCGGCTGCCCATCGACAGCACTGTCTTATACGGTTTGCGCAATTCCGGTTCCTGATAAAGGAAAGTGCGCTGCGGAACGACGATGTGAGTCGGGGCGTTGGCTGCCTCTGCAACTGCGCTTGCTGGCAGGTAACCGACATAGCCATCAGATGTAGCCTTGACCCAGCACCAGCCGTCAGCGCGATCGAATATAGTGACATCCTCGCCATAGAGCAGTTCCGTATCGATGCCGCGGGCAAGGTCCGGTTCGGGGCGCAGGGCGATGACCGGGACACAGACGTGGGCCGGCGTGCCGCTCACAAAGCGCGCCGCTTCGACCTTGCCCTTAAGGCCGGCTTCCGCAAGATCCGGGCGATAGGCATGGAGGCGGCGGTCGAGCATCGTCATGACATTCCTTTCAGCGTGGCCTTTTGAGCTGGCCTTTCAGACCGGAAGCTTGCGGCCCTGCTCGCGCACGAGGTCGCCGAGCTTTTCGAGATAGAGCGCCCCGCCAACGGTGCGCTTGATAATGACGTTGCGCCGGTCGGCATCGTCGCGGACGCGATCGACAAGGCCCATGTCCCCCATCGTATCCAGCGCCCGGGTGATGACCGGTTTCGTCACGTCCAGCGTCGCGGCCAGTCCGCGCACAGTATGCGGTGGCGGCACAAGATAGATATGCAGCAGGATCGCCATCTGACGCAACGTCAAATCTCGGTCGTCGTGGCGGACCTGGTTGAGCGCCACGCCATGCCAGAGGCCAAGCGCCTGCGAGGCGGTCAGTTCAATCGGCACGGCTCCTCCGGAAATCGTTACGCTAACGTTTCATTTTCCGGCAGTTACAGCGTGCAAGCAAGAGGCGGCACAGAATGCCGCCTCGCAAGGTGAATAAAATTTTAACGATCGGATCAGCGATGGCCTTGGCGGCTCAGCGCATGCTGTGACGGATATGATGATAGAGCGCGCGGATAGCCTGCGCCTCGCCGCCTCCAGGCGAATGCGGGCGCTCGTTCGGCGCCCAGCCGTAGATATCGAGATGCGCCCAGCTCTTCGCCTTGCTGACAAAGCGCTTGAGGAAAAGCGCGGCGGTGATGGCGCCCGCCATGCCCCCCGCCGGAGCATTGGTGATATCGGCGAATTTGGTGCGGATATCTTTCTCGTAGCCGGCATAAAGCGGCAGCCGCCAGAGCGGATCGTCCGTCTCGAGGCTTGCTTCCATCAGGTCGTGGGCAAGATTCGCATCATCCGTGAAGAAGGGTGGCAGATCGGGGCCGAGAGCGACGCGGGCAGCGCCTGTCAGGGTCGCCATATCGATCAAGAGATCAGGTTCTTCCTCGTCGGCATAGGCGAGCGCATCGGCCAGGATCAGGCGACCTTCGGCATCGGTGTTGTCGATCTGGACCGTCAACCCCTTGCGGCTCTTGTAGATGTCGCCGGGACGGAAGGCATTGGACGAGATGGAATTCTCGACGACCGGGATGATGACACGCAGGTCCACCTTCAGCTTGGCATCCATGATCATGAGCGCCAGGCCCATGACATTTGCCGCGCCGCCCATGTCCTTCTTCATCAGCAGCATGGAGGAAGCCGGCTTGATGTCGAGGCCACCCGTATCGAAGCAGACGCCCTTGCCGACCAGCGTGACCTTGCGGTGTCCCTTCTTGCCCCAGCGCAGCTCCAAGAGGCGCGGCGCATCGGCACTGGCGCGACCGACCGTGTGCACGAGCGGGAAGTTTTCCTTGAGCAGGTCGTCGCCAATGATAACCGACATCTCTGCCTTGTAGTGGGCAGCGAGATCGCGGAAAGCCGCTTCGAGCTGTTCCGGTCCCATGTCGTTGGTCGGCGTATTGATGAGGTCGCGAGCGAGGAAAACGCCGGCGAGCTGACGCTTGATCTCATTGCCGTCGGCGTCGCGCGGGATCATCAGCGTCGCCGCCGGGATTTTTTCAGACTTGTAACGGTCGAAACGGTAGCTGCCGAGGCCGAAGCCGAGCGCCAGGCGATTGGCTGTCAGCGGAGCCGTTTCGATGTGCCAGTCGCCGGCCGGAAGCGCGCGGGCAAGCCTGCCCGTGATGTAAGGCTGCTCAGACGGATTGGTCCCAAGGCCGAAGAGCGCGCCGCCGAGGTGACCGTCGGCTGTCGGGATCAGAAGCAGCGAACCACTTTCCGCCTTGTAGCCGGCTTTACGTGCCCAATCGAGGGCGATCGGATCGATTGTCGCGGTCTCGATATGGGCGGGCGTGACAGCAAAGATCGGTAGCGTCGACCCACCCTTGGTGTTGAAAGGCGTCGGTCTTTCGGTGAACTGGAAGGGGGCCATGTTTGTCCTTAGAGGCGGGGGGCAGAATCACTTCTTAACGGTCTGTTAGGGTTAACAGACTATTGCTGGAGCGAAGATTGCGTCAAAACCTTTCCCTGTTCCGTTTTGAGGTCAGGCGCCGATTTCATTCAGGAACGCGCAATGCCCGTCTCGGCCTCTACTCCTCCTAAAAAGCGTGCTTTTCAAGGAACCGCCGCTGTTCTCGTCATGCTCGCGCTGGCCGGCTGCTCGACAACGGCAAAGGACCGGATGACAACCGGTTCCATCCCCAAGCTCGACAAGCCGGTCGAGCAGATGGACACCAACGAGTTGCGGGCCGCCACTAACCGCGTCGGCCAGGCCTATGAGAAGAACCCGCGCGATCCGGTCAATGGCGTAAACTATGCCAACCTGCTGCGGATGAGTGGACGCGACGCGCAAGCGCTTGCCGTCATGCAGCAGGTCGCGATCGCCAATCCCGGTGATCGCAACGTGCTGGCAGCCTATGGCAAGGCGCAAGCGGCCACAGGGCAGCTTCAGCAGGCGCTCGATACGATCGGCAGAGCACAGACGCCCGACCGTCCCGACTGGCGACTGATCTCGGCGGAAGGCGCGATCCTCGATCAGATGGGCAAGCCGAACGACGCACGCCAGCGCTATCGCGATGCGCTCGACATCCAGCCGAACGAACCTTCGATCCTTTCCAATCTCGGCATGTCTTATCTTCTGACAGGCGATCTGCGCACGGCGGAAACCTATCTGCGCTCGGCTTCTGGCCAGCCCTCGGCCGATAGCCGCGTGCGCCAGAACCTCGCTCTCGTCGTCGGCCTGCAGGGCAGATTCCCCGAGGCCGAGCAGATCGCGCGGCGCGAACTCTCGCCGCAGCAGGCCGACGCCAACGTCGCCTATCTGCGCGGCATGCTTTCCCAGCAGAATTCCTGGCAGAAGCTCGCGGCGAAGGACTCCACACCTGCCGCCAGCAATACCAACTAAGTCATCTGCTGCTCAGTCCCGAGAGGATGAGACGCAGGCCGAGACCGGCCATGACCGCGCCCGCGGCCCTGTCGATCCAAGCCTTGGCAGCAAGATAGACTTTGCGCGGCTGCTGGGCCGAAAAGGCGAGCGCAACGATCGCATACCATCCCGCTTCGACCAGGAAGACGCCAATCGGCAGTGCCAGCAAAAGCTCCACCGGCACCGTCTTGGGCAGCAGCGCCGCGAAGATACTGGCGTAGACCACGATCGTTTTGGGATTGCTCAACTGCGTCAGCATCGCTGCCGTGAAACTGCGCGCCGGTGTGCTTTTACCGGCTATGTCGCCTGAAAGCGCCAGCGGTTCGCTGGCGCCCTTCCAGATCGCGACAGCAATATAGATCAGATAGGCGCCGCCCGCGATCTTGAGAACGAGGTAAAGCCACTCGAATTGCGAGAGCAGCGCCGTCAAGCCGGCAAGGGCAAGGATGGCGAAGGTCACGCCGCCGATGCCCATGCCGAGTGCAGCGGCAAGCCCGTCAAAGCGGGAACGCGAAATGGCGATGCGCGAGACGACGACGAAACTCGGGCCGGGGCTCATGGCGCCGATCATCAAAGCGCTGATGATGCTGATAAAGATGCCCAGAGACGACATGGCAAAACTCCATTCTCACACAATTCCGGATGTAAAACCGCAATGCAATTTTGCTGGAAATGCCCACCCGATCAAGGGCCGCTCGCCGATGATCGCCGTTTGTTTTGCCGTTCTTGGGAAAAGCGGGGTTTCCGGATCTCTTAATCAGAACCGATCGGCGACCTGGATGCCGGCAGGGCCAAGGATGACGGCGATCAGCACCGGCAGGAAGAAGAGGATCATCGGAACGGTCAGCTTCGGCGGCAGGGCAGCGGCCTTCTTTTCCGCCTCGTTCATGCGTTCGTCGCGGCCCTCCTGGGCAAGGACGCGCAGCGCTGTCGCAACAGGCGTGCCGTAACGGTCGGCCTGAATGAGCGCCTGGGTGACGGAGCGGACCAGATCGATCTGGGTGCGGGTCGCAAGATTCTCGAGGGCGACGCGGCGATCCGGCAGGAAGGAGAGCTCAGCAGTTGTCAGCACCATTTCTTCGGCGAGCGGCGGTGACTGTTCGCCGAGCTCTTCGGAAACCCGGCGCATGGCTGCCTCGATGGAAATACCCGATTCCACACAGATCAGCATCATGTCCAGCGCATCCGGCCAGGCGCGCTTGATGGATTGCTGACGCTTACCCATACGGTTGGAGATATAGATGTTCGGCGCATAGAAGCCGATATAGGCGATGCCGATGACGATGAAGATCCGGATCGGCAGGCCCTTGTCGGCAAGATTGCCGAGACCGAACATCCAGAATGCGGCAACCGCCAGGAAAAGAAACGGCAGAAGAAAGCGCGCGACAAGGAAAGTGTTCAGCGCATTTTCCGAACGCAGACCAGCCGCGCGCAGCTTGTTCATCGTGTTGTCGTCGACAAGCGCTTTGCGCAGATTGAACCGCTCGACAATTTGACGGACGGATCGATTGTTCTGGTTTCTGAGCGTCGCCTTGCTGCCAGTGTCGGCATTCATACGGGCGCGCTCGCGGGCGCGGATCTGCTCACGCTCGGTCGAGACGGCCTTCATGCGCTTGTTGAGATCGCCACGCTCGAAAAAGGGAACGGCAAGCGTGTAGAAAGTGGCAAAGACAGCGATGGCGACGAGCACCGCCACGATCATGGCGGGATCGGTCAAGGTTGCGGCAAGTTCCTGCGACATGTGCCTTGCTCCCGCTAGATATCGAAATTGATCATGTTGCGCATCACGAAGATACCGATAGACATCCAGACCGCCGAAAAGCCCATGATGAAGTGGCCGCGCGGATCGGTGAACAAGAGCATCATGTATTGCGGCGACGTGAGGTAAACGAGCAGGGCAACGATGAAAGGCAGGGCGCCGATGATGCAGGCCGATGCCTTGGCTTCCATCGACAGCGCCTTGACCTTGGCCTTCATCTTCTTACGGTCACGCAGCACCTTTGAAAGGTTACCGATCGCTTCCGACAGGTTGCCGCCAGCCTGCGACTGGATGGCGATGACGATCGCGAAGAAATTGACTTCCTGCAACGGCATCTGATTGGTCATGCGGGCGCAGGCTTCGGGCACGCTGAGGCCGACCTGCTGCGATTCGACGATACGGCGGAATTCGCCCTTGACCGGCTCGACCCCATCGGTCGCAACGAGGCGGATCGCGTCGTTCAGCGGCAGGCCGGAGCGGATGGAGCGGACGATAACGTCGAGCGCATTCGGAAATTCATCAAGGAACTTGTTCTGGCGGCGCGAAATGAGGAAGCCCAGCACCCAGCGCGGCAGACCAAGCCCTGCGGCCACGGGGATACCGAGCATGACCGGTGTCGATGCGCCGGCAATAAAAAGCAAGACCAGCAGCACAAGTGCGAAGAACGCGCTGAAGAGATAGAAACGGGTTGGCGTGATCGGCAGTCCCGCCTGCACCAGGCGGGATTTCAGCGACAGCGTTTTCTTGGTCTTCTCATGCTGCCGTTTTTCGAGATCCTTCAGGCTGTCCTGTACCGATTTTCGGCGCTTCGACAGTTCCTGCACGCGGTCGCGGGCAGCCTTGACCTTGGTGCGATCGACTTCGGCCGATTTGACGCGGTTGATGCGACTTGCCGATTTCTTGTCGCTCTCGATACGCGAGAACAATAGGGCATAGCTCACCGCTGCCGCCGCAACGGCTGCAAGAACGACAATTGCCAGCACTGTCGGATCGATGCCGAACATCTCAATCCTTCGATTTCAGTTCCATCTCGTCGAGCGCGGCGGCGAGGCGTTTTTCTTCGTTGTAGTAGCGGGCGCGATCCCAGAAATGCGGTTTGCCGATACCGGTCGACATATGGCGCCCAATCAGACGGCCGCTCGCGTCCTCGCCTTCGATCTCGTAACGCATCAGATCCTGAGTGATGATGACGTCACCTTCCATGCCGATCACCTCGGTGATCTGGGTGATGCGACGCGAGCCGTCACGAAGGCGCTGCGCCTGGATGATGACATCGATCGAGGAAGAAATGATTTCGCGCACGGTCTTTGCCGGCAGGGTGAAGCCACCCATGGCGATCATCGATTCCATACGGCTCAGGCATTCGCGCGGGTTGTTGGCGTGGATCGTGCCCATCGAGCCGTCATGGCCGGTGTTCATGGCCTGCAGGAGGTCGAAAACCTCGGGTCCGCGGACTTCGCCGACGATGATGCGTTCGGGACGCATACGCAGGCAGTTCTTGACGAGGTCGCGCATGGTAATCTCGCCCTCGCCTTCGATGTTCGGCGGGCGGGTTTCCAGACGCACCACATGCGGCTGCTGGAGCTGCAATTCGGCTGTATCTTCGCAGGTAATGACACGCTCATCGCGGTCGATATAGTTCGTCAGGCAGTTCAGAAGCGTGGTTTTGCCCGAGCCCGTTCCGCCCGAGATGATGACGTTGCAGCGGACGCGGCCGATGATCTGAAGCACTGTCGCGCCTTCAGGCGTGATGGCGCCGAAGCGCACCAGCTGATCGAGCGTCAGCTTGTCCTTCTTGAACTTACGGATAGTGAGTGCCGGGCCATCGATCGACAGCGGCGGCGCGATGACGTTGACGCGCGAGCCGTCGGGCAGGCGCGCGTCGCAGATCGGGCTCGATTCATCGACACGGCGGCCGACCTGGCTGACGATGCGCTGGCAGATCGAAAGAAGCTGCGAATTGTCGCGGAAGCGGATTTCGGATTCGATGGTCTTGCCGCCGACTTCGATGAAGGTCTGGCCGGCACCATTGACCATGATATCGGCAATGTCGTCGCGCGCCAGCAGCGGCTCGAGCGGACCGTAACCAAGCACGTCGTTGCAGATATCCTCGAGCAGTTCTTCCTGCTCGGAGATCGACATGGCGAAATTCTTGATGGTGATGATATCGTTGACAATATCGCGGATTTCCTCACGCGCGCTTTCGCCATCCAGTTTGGAGAGCTGCGAGAGGTCGATCGTATCGATCAGCGCGGAAAAGACCTGCGCCTTGGTATCGTAATATTCGTCCGTCCGGGCGGGCCGCTTGCGCTGCGGCGTCTGTATCGGCGGCGGCGCCACCTGCTGGCGGACAGGTTCGCGCGACGGCTCGACGAGCACCGCGGGACCGGATGGCGCTGCCGGGGCGGCAGCCGGCATCGGCGGCGGAGGAGCGGCGATACCGCCGGCACCGGCCTTTCCGAAACCTTCATTTCCGCGTTTTCCGAACATTGATCCGATCCAATTCTAGTCGTTCACTTGCGCTTCAGAAGGCCGAGAAGGCCGCCCTTCCTGGATTTCTTGATCGCCACGCGACCCGTGACGATGTGCGAGATCTGCGAAAAGGTCTCCGATGTCGGCGACTTTGGGTCGACCTCGGAGATCATCCGGCCGCTATTAGCGGCGTTACCGAAAAGACCGATATCGAAGGGAATGATGGCGATCGGCTCGACTTCCAGCGGCTCGCAGAAATCTGAAATCGAAATTTCCGGCCGCTTTGGCATGCCGACCTGATTGAGAATGAGATGCGGCACCTTGTCGTTCGGGCGCATCTTGCGGAGCGCATCAAGCATGTTCTTGGTGTTGCGAAGGTTAGCGAGGTCGGGAACGGCGCAAATGACGACCTCATCGGCGCTCGACAGGACCGAACGGGTCCAGTCCGACCAGGCATGAGGAACATCGAGCACCGTCACCGGCGCACTGCGCTGCAGCACATCCATGACCGGCTGGAAGGCCTGGCCATCGAAATCATAGGCGCGATCGAGAAGCGAAGGGGCAGCCAAAAGCGAGAGATGCTCCGAGCACTTGGTCAGCAGGCGGTCAAGGAAAACCTCGTCAAGCCGTTCCGGCGCAAAGACAGCCTCAGCAATGCCCTGGGCCGGATCCTGATCGAAATCGATGTTCGCCGTGCCATAAGGCAGGTCGAGATCGGCCAGGATCGTTTCGGTCGAGAACAGGTTCGAGATCCCGAAGGCGCAATTATGCGCAATGGTCGATGCGCCGACCCCGCCCTTCGCGCCAATAAAGGCGATGGAGCGGCCAAGCGGCTCGGCTTCCGGATCGACGAAGATCGTCGCCATTGCGGCCATGATATCCGGCATGGCGACAGGCTGGACCATATATTCGGAAATGCCGTTGCGGATCAGATCGCGGTAAAGACCGATATCGTTGTAGTAGCCGACGATAATGACCTTGGTGGAGGGATCGCAGACGGCAGCAAGTGGCGCGAGCTCGGCAAGTAGGCCCGCAGGATTCGCCCTGGTTTCAAGGATGATGAGGTTCGGGGTCGGTGCGCTGGAAAACATGTTCGCAGCCGCCGCCGTTCCGCCGCTGGTAATGCGCAGACTGACTTTCGACATGCGACGGTCATTGGCGCAGCGCTCCATCACCCGCTGCAATCCCTCGCTTTCGCAGAAGGCGTGAACGGAGATGCGCGGCAGCGGCCGCATATTTTCCAGTTCGCCCATGCGCATAGCCTCTTCGGCATGTCGGAGCTCGCTGGTATTCTTGATTTCGTAGTCGACGGTGCTCATCGTTTCATCCCGCCTGATCAGAAACCGGTCTGGCCGGAATCGACATCATCGATCGTGGTCGTGGTCGTCCGGTATTCCTGGATCGCCTGATTGCGCCGCTCGGCGTCGATCGGAGTCATGCCGCGCGGAGCGACAAAATCTTCCGGATTGGCGACCTGAGCGGCGAGGTTGTTCTGCGAGGCACAGCCGAAATTGTAGTAATTCTGATTCGTGAAGTCTGCCGAGATATCCCTCGGCCACTGACCGCACTGGGTCGTTACCGCCGTCATACCGGTAAAGCTCAAGCGTATCGGCGCAGCGTCGCGGAGACCGGTTGCTGCATAGGACGTATTGATGATCTTGTTGCTGGCAATGCCACGCGAAGCAAGTTCGGCACGAACCTGGCTGCGCAGGGCGCGAGCCGCGCCTGCATTGGCTGATCCCTCCGGAGTCAGGATATAGACCGGGCCAGAAGCGCGCGACGCGTAATTTTGCGCGAAGCCGCGAATCAACTCGCGCTGTGCAATCGTCAGGCGGCGATCGCTGGAGGCAACGGGAATATCGACCGTTTGTTCGGCTTCCGTCACGACGATCGGGTGGCGCTCCCGGTAATCATCAGGAATGCCTCCGGTCGTGAGCTGGTCACGCGGACCGGCGCAGCCGGAAAGAATTGCAACGGCGAGTGATGCAGCCGCGAGCAGAGGCCTCGTCGTGCGGAAATGTATCGCGCTGCAATGGGCCATCGCCTGATCTCTATTCGTTTTCATCGGTTCAGACCCTGCCCCGCTCATTTGTAGATAAATCCGATGGAACCGTGGAACTGCGCATCGGCAACCGGCGCTTGGGAGCTGCCGTAGACCTTGTTGACGCGGTTCATGAAGAAGGCGGATGCGTCATCCGGCGGGCTGAAATTGTCATCCGGCCGGTTGAGCTGATTGCGTGCCACCGGGCGCACCAGGTAGGGCGTCGCGATGATGACGAGTTCCGTTTCCTGACGTTCAACCCCCTTCTGGCGGAAGAGCGTGCCGAGAAGCGGGATCTTCGAGACGCCGGGAGTGCCGTTCATCGTCTGAGAGACGTTGTCGCGGATGAGGCCGGCAAGAGCGATCGAACCGCCCGAGGGGAGTTCGACCGAGGTCTCTGCAGAGCGGCGCTGATAGGTGGGCGCGGCACCTGATACCGACGGCGCCGGCTCGGAGACATTTGTCTTGATCTGCAGGGCGATGCGGCCGGACGAAAGGACCACCGGTTTGAAAGCCAGATTGATACCGTAGTTATAGGGAACCACGGTGACATTGCCGTTATTGTCCGTCGTCGAGTAAAGAACCTGGCCACCGGAATTGAAAGTCGCGGCCTGTCCGGAGATCGCCGTCAACGTGGGCTCGGCCAGCGTTCGGACGACCTTGCCCTGTTCCAGCGCATTCAGATAGGTCGAAATATCGTACTTGCCGATCGAGTTCTTGAAGAGTGCGGCGAGGCCGCCACCGACGACGGATGTCGCGCTGTCCGCCGATGGGCTGCCGAGCTGGGCGACCGTCATGCCCGAGGAGTTGGTAACGAGATTGTCGAAACCGAGTTGCTTCAGGATTTCGCGACGAACCTCGGCGATCGTGACCTTGAGCGTGACCTGGTCTTCACCCTGGATCTGCAGGAGGTTGACCACCTGTGAGACCTGGCGGTTTTCGGCAAAGAGTGCAACTGCACTGTCGCCGCCGGTGCCTGACGCGGTTTCCGTACGCGTGGTGGCCTCACCGCCCTTCAGGAACGCTTCAGCGAGCGATGCTGCCTGAGTTGCATCTTGCGGCGTGCGAACGGTACCCGTCAGCACGATATTGTCAGAAACGATCTCGACCTTGATGGCGGAGTCGGGAATGAAGCGACGCAGATTGACCTCAAGCCCGGATACGTCGCGCTCGATCTCGATATCGAGACTGACGACCTCCTCGCCGCTGGCCCCGAAAACGAAGATATTGGTCTGCCCGACCTTCTTGCCGAATAGGTAGATGCGCCGCGACGTACGGGTTACGGCATCGGCCATGCTGGGATCGGAAACGAGAATGTCATGGGCGTCTTCCGGCAGGTCGACCACCAGCGCCTTGTTGAGGCCGAGCTTCAGACGGCGATGCGCGCCGGGACCGCCTTGCGAAATACGGATGAGGCTTTCCGAGCCGGCATTGGCCTGCTTCACTTCGAAAGGCGCATGAAAGGAAAACGGCATAACGCCCGTCGCCGCCATTGCCAGAGAAAGGCAGCCGGTCAGGAAAAGCCTGGTGCGCTGTTTTGAGTTGCCCATCTGCATTTCCCTTACTCCGGCTTCACTGAGCCGGTGGCATCCGTAACGATGGAGCCGGACTTGATGACCTGGACGATTGCGCTGCCGTTGTCGCCACTCAGCAGGTAGTCTGCCGCGCTGGTGTCCTGCTCTTGCGCGTCGGCAACGGAGCGCAGGGCGAGTGAAAGGCGATCGGCCATCTGCTGGGCGACGGCCAGAACCTTGGTCTGGTCGGGGGTGAGTTCCAGCGTTGCTGTCGTGCCAACCGCAGCCTTGGTGCCGTCTTCCTTTTCCTCGATCTGCTGGTCGATGGCGAGAACGCGGACGTTACTCAAAACGGTTTCGGTTATATATTTGTCCGTGCCCTGCCCCTTACGCACCATGATCACGTCAACGCGGTCATTGGGGAGGATGAAGCCACCGGCACCGGTCGCCACGGAGATTTCGGTCGCCACGGCGCGCTTGCCGGCAGGCAGCAGCGAGGACAGGATTCGGCTGTTGGAATCGGCGACCTTCTCCGGACGGATCGGTTCGCCCTCGAAGACGGGCAAGCGCACGACAGCGCCCTGCAGATCCTTGATAGCGTCCGGCCGATCGGTCTCGGTAATGAAGCCCTGGACGACCCCGTTCTGGGGCCAGGCTATCCAGTGGACGGCCTTCTCATCCAGCCGCGCGCCGACAGGGAGATTGGCGCTGGAAACCAGGACGTTGACGGTCGGCTCTTTCTCGATGACGGATTGGACCTTCGTGACGACGTTGCCACTACCGGCCATGTTCATCGCAAGAAGACCGGCAAGGCCGGCTGCCACCACGGCGACAGCTAGGATAATAAGGCGGGCCGGTTTCATTGATCATTCCTTAGGGCACGACGCGTTCGCCCCGCAGAATGCTCAGGAATTGGTATAATTATAGTTAATGGAACACTTACATTTTAAGTTAACGGCCGATTAATACGCCGTCATTTCAGGCTTTCCAGCGCAGCCAGGAACAACGGCGAGGACGGGAAGGCGACGAAGCCACCAATCGCGATGGCAACACCATAGGGGATCTTCTTGGCGAGCAGGAGCGAATTGGGAATGGGCAGGCCGATCGCCAATATCATATCTGCCTGCGAGCGGATCAACAGGATTGCGACCGTCACCAAGCCGCCGATGAAACTGACATAAACAAGAAAAGACAGCAGAGCTGGATCGTAACCGAACCAGATCGCGGCCGCGCTCAGAAGTTTCGCGTCTCCGCCGCCCATCACATTGAGCGCGAAGAGTGCAAAGCAAATGCCGAACACGATGGCGGCGCCAAGTGCGTGCATTCCGATTGCAGGAAGAGCCATGCCACTCAAAGGCGCCAGCACGGCGAACGAAATCATCAGGATCAACGACACCCTGTTCGGGATCGTCATCGTCAACAGATCGGATATGGCCGCGAAAGCCAGGCAGAGCGGAAAAACCAGAAGGATTGCAGCTACGATCATCTTCTCACCTGCCCCAAGTTCTCATCTGCCCAAGACAAACAGGCTCACGGCGGTTCGCTCGTGAGCCTGATTGCTGTTAGCCAGAGCGACGCTCCAGTATTACAGATTTGTCTTCGTCGTGGCATTGCTCAGCTTTAGACCGAGCTCGCCGAACGTGTCGTTGAGCTTGCCGCCGAGCGTGGTGGCGCCAGCAACGAGGGCTACGGAAATGAGAGCGGCGATCAGGCCGTATTCGATTGCGGTCGCGCCGGATTCATCTTTCAAAAAACGGCTAAAAAGCTTGATCATGGTCACTCCTAGCTCCAGTTGATGTTCTGAACCAGAGCTACGCTCGAGTTGTTAGGGAGTGGTCTTCGTCGTAGCGTTGGTCAGCTTCGAACCGAGGCCAACGAACGTATCGTTGAGCTTCTGGCCGAGCGTGGTGGCGCCAGCAACGAGAGCTACGGAAATGAGGGCGGCGATCAGGCCATATTCGATTGCGGTCGCGCCGGATTCATCCTTCAGAAAACGGCTAAAAAGCTTGGTCATGGTTACTCCTAACTCCAGTTGATGTTCAGCACGTCCGCCAACTGTTGCCGTTGATCGGATGGCTGCAACCTACCGAATGGCCGTTTCCATCGACTTAAGGAAATGCGTTAACAAGGTGTAAACGAGACAACCGGCCCAGTCAGGGTAAGTAATCTCTTACCGCATTTGTTGCATTTCTAAGGAATTTCCGGAAATAATGTGTAGCATTAGCTTCCGGGCATCCAGAAACGGCACACGTTTCTGCTATATGTCGATTCCATGCCTCGTCAGAGCGTGCCGAGACGATGCAATACGTTTCGCAAACGAACATGGCAGGAAAAGCTTAAAGCTTCGTTCACCATTTTTTTCCATTCTATTGGCAATCTGCATTGCGATCGTGAAAGAGGGCCAAATGCCATCGAACGGCAAGACCGTTTTCTTTGCCTGGGTAATTACGGCTCTTATGGCATCCGCAGCCTCCGCCCAGGAAGACATGCTGCGCGTCTATATGGATCACGCGCGCGTCCTGAAGCTCGATCGGCCCGTCAGCAAGGTCATTGTCGGCAATTCCAAGGTTGCCGATGCGACGGTCGCCGACTCCAAGACAATCGTCTTGACGGGCCGCGCCTTCGGCACGACCAACATCGTATTGCTCGATACCGGCGGCAACGCCATTCTGGACGAGCGCATCCTCGTTTCCATCGATGAAGGCAATACAGTGCGCGTCTATCGCCAGACAGAGCGCTCGGTTCTTTCCTGCACGCCCAATTGCGAGCAGCATTCGCAGCAAGGTGAGGCGTCTTCCGGAAACTAGTTAGTTGCGCCCAGCTCGCACCTATTCGTTAAAATAGCTGCTCCGACCTGAAACGGAAAATCAACGAACGCGGCTTAGTGTGGCGCCCGAAGAACATTTTCGGGGCCAGACCATGGCGATCAGTGAGCAGGAGGCGGGCAAGGTGCGTGCGTCCCTCCGTTTATCCAGACTTCGCGCCCTGGCTCGCTCACGTGACGGCTCCGCGGCGATCGAATTCGCGCTGCTGGCCATTCCGTATTTCATTATCATATTCGCCATTCTCGAGACCTTCATCGCCTTTGCGGCGGAACAGCTCGTGTCAAACGGCGTCGATACGGTGAGCCGACAGATGCGGACGGGACAGATCACATTCGATCCTGCGCGCGCCGGCTCCCTGACACAGACGCAGTTCCGGCAGGCCTTTTGCAATGAGATCTCGATCATCATTCGCTGCTCGGCGACGGAGGCGGCGACACCTAGCAAGCTCTATCTGGATGTACAGAGCTTCACGAATTTTGCGTCCATTCCAACGACGATCCCGAGAATGTCTTCGGATAAGTATTCCGATCTCAAGACTTCGGATTTCAAGTTCACACCCGGCGGCCCCGGCTCGATCAACATGGTGCGTGCCTATTACCGCTGGTCCATTATTGTCGATCTCGTTCGTCCCTATGTCACAGGCCTTCGCCCTGTCGGCAGTTCCATGCCGAGCGAATATCTGATGGTCGCGACGGCTGCCTTCCAGAACGAGCAGTATCCATAATGGCGCGCCGCGGACTTCTGATAAGGCTGGCTTCAACAACGCGGCGATTTGCACGCGACCGCAAGGGTGTCGGCGCCATCGAGTTTGCAATCATCTTCCCGGTTCTCGTCATGCTCTATCTCGGCGCGTTCGAGATCACGATCGGGCTCAGCGTCAGCAAGCGCACGACACGTGCTGCCGGCTCGATCGCCGATATCATTACCCAGCAGCAGAGCGTGACAAAAAGCTCGCTGACGGATATCGCCAAAGCCGCCCCGGCAATCTTCGCACCCTATGACAGTTCCGGTCTTTCGTTGAAGGTCACGGCAATCCAGATCGACGGCAGCGCCAATCCTACCGTTCTTTGGTCCTGGGCCCAGAGCGGTGCGGCACCCTATGCCAAGAACAGCGCGGTTTCCGATGTGCCGACGGAAATGAAGAAGGCAAACAGCTTCCTCATCCGCACCGAACTCAGCATACCGTACACGCTGCTCGTCTTTGCTCCCAGCTTCTTGCCAGCAGAGACACGCACCATCACGATCAGCCGCAGCTACTTCTATCGCCAGCGTCAAAACGACAACATTCCCTGCGGCGACTGCTAAAGCGTATCGTGATCGCTAGGATCCGCCGACACCATTTAAGTCCCTGTTTGATAGATGTCGTTCTCGCAAAACCGCTTTAGGGCAACATGCGCGGGCGCTTTCACAGCTCAAATTTGCCAAGCGGTTCCCGTCAATATATGGCTTGGCGCCAGACAGATCGTTCCAGCCATACGCTGACGACAGCAGATAATACGGGTGAAAAATGGCGCGGGCCTTTCTCTTCGTTCTGGATTCCTTCGGTGTTGGCGGAGCGCCGGATGCCGCAGCCTATGGCGATGAAGGCGCCGATACGCTCGGCCATATCGCCGAATTCTGTGCGGCAGGTGCAGCCGACCGAGCCGGACTCCGTTCCGGCCCCCTTGCGCTGCCGAACATGTCTGCGCTCGGGCTGCTGCATATTGCCCGGGCGGCCAGCGGCCAGTTTCCGGCCGGCATGCCGCTGCCGGACAAGATCTACGGTATCTACGGCGCTGCCAACGAAACGTCGCGCGGAAAGGACACGCCGTCAGGCCATTGGGAAATCGCCGGAACGCCCGTTACCTTCGACTGGGGTTATTTTCCGAGCGAGGGCGATGCCTTTCCGCAGGAACTGATCGATGCGCTCTGCCGGGCGGCTGACGTTCCCGGCATTCTCGGCAATTGCCATGCTTCGGGAACCGAGATCATCGACCGCTACGGTGAAGAGCATATGCGCAGCGGCAAGCCGATCTGCTATACCTCCTCGGATTCCGTGTTCCAGGTCGCAGCTCATGAGGTCTATTTCGGCCTCGACCGCCTCCTCACCTTTTGCCAGATCGCCCGCAGCCTGCTCGACCCCTACAATATCGGCCGCGTCATCGCGCGTCCCTTCATTGGCCAAAGTGCTGCGACCTTCCAGAGAACCGGCAATCGCCGTGACTTCTCGGTGCCGCCTCCGGAGCCGACGCTGCTCGACCGGCTTGTCCAACATGGCCGCAATGTGCATGCGGTCGGCAAGATCGGCGATATCTTCGCCCATCATGGCGTTTCGCGGGTCATCAAGGCAAATGGCAACGATGCCCTGATGGATGCTTCCCTTGCCGCAATCGACGAGGCGGAGGATGGCGATATCGTCTTCACCAATTTCGTCGATTTCGACATGGTATATGGCCATCGCCGCGACGTGCCGGGCTATGCGGCTGCCCTCGAAGCCTTCGACACGCGCCTTACTGAAGTTCATCAGAAGCTGCGGGCCGGCGACCTCGTGGTCCTGACCGCCGATCACGGCTGCGATCCGACTTGGCGCGGCACGGACCATACGCGCGAGCGCGTGCCTATCATCGCTTACGGTCCCGGCATCAGATCGCGCTCGGTCGGCATACGGCGGACCTATGCCGATATCGGCGAAAGCATTGCGCGGCATCTCGGCATTCCCGCGGGGCCGCATGGGAGGAGTTTTCTGTGACATCGCATTTGAAGAAGGTCGAGCTGCACTGCCATCTGGAGGGTGCGGCTCCGCCTGATCTGACCGAGGCACAGGCGCGCAAATATGGTATCGACATCAGCGCCTGCCTGCAGGACGGCGCCTATGTCTGGCATGATTTCGCGAGCTTTCTGGAATGCTACGACAAGGTTTCCGAGGTTTACAAGACCGAGGAAGACTATGCGCTGCTGACGGAAACCTATCTGGAAGAACTTGCCGGCATCGGTACGATCTACAGCGAGCTCATCGTTTCGCCAGACCATGGCAAGCGCATCGGGCTCGGCGCGGACGCCTATATATCAGGTGTGTGTGAAGGCATCCGCCGGGCAAAGGCGAAAAGCGGCATCGAGGCACGGCTTATCGTGACCGGGGAACGGCATTTCGGCCCTGAGAGCGTCATCGATGCTGCGGAATATGCGGCGAAGGCCAATAATCCCCTGATAACAGGCTTCAATCTCGCCGGCGAGGAGCGGATGGGTCGCGTCGCCGATTATGCGCGCGCCTTCGACATCGCCCGCGATGCAGGGCTCGGCCTAACCATCCATGCCGGTGAAGTTTGCGGCGCCTTCAGCGTTTCGGACGCATTGGACGAGGTGCGTCCCTCGCGTATCGGCCATGGCGTACGGGCGATCGAGGACGCTGACCTCATCAGGCGGCTTGTGGACCTCGGCACGGTGCTGGAGGTCTGCCCTGGTTCAAACATCGCGCTCAAGGTCTTTCCAGACTTCGCATCGCATCCGTTGCGCAGACTGAGAGAAGCGGGCGTCAAGGTGACGATCAGTTCCGACGATCCACCCTTCTTCCACACATCGCTCAAGCGGGAATACGAGCTTGCCTCGGAGGCCTTTGCCTTCAGCGATGCTGAAATCAATGCTATGACGCGAACGGCCATCGAGGCGGCCTTCGTCGACGAAGAGACACGCAAGGCGTTGCTTGCCCGCCTTTAAAGGCGCGTGGGATTGTTAATGGTCCAGGCAAATCGGTCTCCGCACTTGCAGTGGAGGCGATTTCCATGGAAGAAACAGCCGATAAGAACAAAGAATTGGAAGGTTTCCCTATGGACGGCGTCACAGTCATCGATCACCCGCTCGTGCAGCACAAACTCACCATCATGCGGCGTAAGGAAACCTCGACAGGCAGCTTCCGCCGGCTGTTGCGCGAAATCTCGACGCTGCTCTGCTATGAGGTGACGCGCGATCTGGAACTGACGATGGAGACGATCGAAACGCCGATCCAGGAGATGCAGTCGCCGATCCTCGAAGGCAAGAAGCTGGTCTTTGCCTCCATCCTACGCGCCGGCAACGGGCTCCTGGAAGGCATGCTCGATCTGGTCCCTTCCGCCCGCGTTTCCCATATCGGCGTCTATCGCGACCATGAAACGCTGCAGCCGGTCGAATATTACTTCAAGGCGCCTGAAGATGTCGCCGAGCGCCTGATCATCGTCGTCGATCCGATGCTTGCTACCGGCAACTCCTCGATTGCCGCCATCGACAAGCTGAAGGAGCGCGGAGCGCACAATATCCGTTTCCTCTGCCTGCTGGCGGCTCCTGAAGGCATCAAGAACTTCCGCGCCGCGCATCCCGACGTTCCGGTCTTCACAGCAGCGATCGACAGCCATCTGAACGAGAAGGGCTATATCGTGCCCGGTCTCGGCGATGCCGGCGACCGGATGTACGGTACCAAATAGTTTCAATTTCCTTTACCAATTTGAAAGCCTTCCAGGCCCGGGCGGTTTGCTCCGGGCCTTTTTATGTCGCCGTTAGCAACTTTTCAGCACTTATGGCTTAGCTGATCGAAGTGTGAGGTCCCGCATGAGGCGGGGTTTATACAGGAAGGATTTCTGTTTCATGCTCATGCGTACCGTCATATTTGCCAGCATCGCGGCTGCGCTGGCAACACAAGTGCCTTCCCTGCTCACTCGCACGACGCAGCCCGGCAATACGATTTCCGCAAATTTCGTCTCGACTGAGGATAGCGCGCCCGATGCGCCGGCCACGATCGCCGATGGTGGCATGATCCGCCTGCAGGCCGATGCTCAGGGTCATTATACCGGCAATTTCAGGATGAACGGCAAGCCCGTACAGGGGTTGATCGATACCGGCGCCACCTATGTCGCATTGAACGAAAGCCTCGCCCGCAGGCTCGGCTTCAGCGGCAACCAGCTCGATTTCCGCTATGCCGTCAATACCGCGAACGGCCAGACCAAGGCGGCGCATGTGATGCTCGATCGCATAGAGATCGGCGGCATTCGCGTTCGTAGCGTCGAAGCCTTCGTGCTGAAAGACGAGGCGTTGAGCGGCACGCTTGTTGGCATGAGCTTCCTGCAGAAGCTTGCCTCCTATTCCGTGGCCGACGGCTCCCTCAGCCTCAAGCAGTAAATTCCATCAGATACGGCCGGCGATGACAGGTGGAAGCTCCGGCTTCTCGTCTGCAATACGATAGTTTGCAGCAAGAGAGGCGACGGCCTTTTCGGCCGAAGCCTCGTCTGCCGCGTGAACGAGCGCGATCGGATCGCCCTCATGCACATGCGTTCCAAGCGGCAGCAGGCCGGTGAAGCCGACGCTGTGGTCGATCCGGTCGGCCGGATGGCGTCGTCCGCCGCCGAGATCGATGACGCTGACGCCGACATCACGGGCATCGCAGGCTGCGAGCCAGCCGGCGCGCGATGCCGGAACGGGACGCTCGACCGGCGCCTTGCGCAGATAGGCATCCGGCCGTTCCAGAAGATCGGCCGGGCCGCCGAGCATATGCACCATGCGCGCGAAGATCTCCGCAGCCTTGCCGGAAGAGAGGACTGCCTGCGCCCTGCCCTCCGCCTCGAACAGCGAACCCGCAACGCCCGACTGCACGAGCATTTCGGCGGCAAAGGCAAGCACCACGGTTTCAAGGCGCGTGCCTGCCTTTCGGCCCGCAAGAAAATCGAGACAGTTGCGTACTTCCACGGCATTGCCGGCGCTGTCGGCAAGAGGCTGGTTCATGTCGGTGATCAGCGCAGATGTCTTCACGCCCGCGCCATTTGCGACCTCCACCAGGGAATGGGCCAGCACGATTGCCTGCTCGGGATCGGCCATGAAGGCGCCGTTGCCGGTCTTGACGTCGAGCACCAGGGTCTGAAGGCCGGCGGCAAGTTTCTTCGAGAGGATAGAGGCTGTGATGAGCGGGATGGAATCGACTGTCGCCGTTACATCGCGCACGGCATAGAGCCTGCCGTCGGCCGGCGCCAAGGCACCGGTCGGGCCTATGATGGCGCAGCCGACCTCTTTCACCACCTTGCGGAAGAGACCGGCATCCGGATTGATCGTATAGCCTGGAATGGATTCGAGTTTGTCCAACGTGCCGCCGGTATGACCAAGGCCGCGGCCTGATATCATCGGCACGGCCAGACCGCAGGCGGCGGCAATCGGGGCAAGCATCAGCGAGACGTTGTCGCCCACCCCGCCGGTCGAGTGCTTGTCTGCGACTGGCCGGCCGATGCCTTCCCAGGAGAGCATGTCGCCGGAGCGCGCCATGGCGAGCGTCAGTGCAACGGTCTCGGTGCGCGACATGCCCTTGAACCAGACGGCCATGGCGAATGCGCCGATCTGGCCTTCCGACAGATTGCCGGCAGCCAGCGCCGCGATAAAGGCGTCGATATCACCAGTCGGCAGTTCCGCGCCGTTGCGCTTCTGGCGGATGATCTCCTGCGGGATCATCTCAATAGCTCGAGGCTGCCGCCGGCTTCGGCTCCGTGCCGCTGAGAACGGAGAGGATATTGTCGAGCAGGCCGGACGCGCCGAAACGGAAGGTGGAGGGCATCGCCCAGTCCGGCGTCATGATGGTTTCGGCAAGGCTCAGATAAAGGGCAGCATCGGCGACGGTCGATATGCCGCCGGCCGGCTTGAAGCCCACCTTGCGACCACTCTCCCTGATCGCACGGATCATGATGTCGGCCGCTTCGAGCGTCGCGTTGACGGCGACCTTGCCGGTGGAGGTCTTGATGAAATCGGCGCCGGCTTCGATCGCCAGTTCCGAGGCGCGGCGGATGAGAGCGGCATCCTTCAGCTCGCCAGCTTCGATAATGACCTTCAACAGGACAGGCGCAACACATTCGGCGCGCACGGCCGCGACCATATCGGTAACGGCCTTCTCGTTGCCTGCCATCAGCTTGCGATAGGGGATGACGAGATCGATCTCATCGGCGCCATCGGCGATCGCCTCACGCGTTTCGGCGGCGACATCGGCGATTTCCATATCACCGGAGGGAAAATTGACAACGGTCGCAATACGGACCGGGTGGCCTTTGCCGAGCACGATGCGGGCATGGGCGACGAAACGAGGCCAGATGCAGATTGCCGCGCTGCTGCCATAGGGTGTCTGCGCGCGGGCGCAAAGCGTGTCGATCTGCTCCTGGGTGCAATCGTCCTTCAGGTTGGTGAGATCGAGAAGGGAAAGGGCGACGGCTGCCGTTTCCCGGCTGGAATGGCTGTTCATTTTCGCTTCCTCCACCGGCAATCAGTGTCCGGCAATCATTTCTTTGAGTATAGCGGCGAGACGGGCACCGCCAACCGGCGCCATATCCTTGGTTTCCTCGTGACTGAGCTCGTTTCCGGTCATGCCAGCCCCATAGTTGGTGATTACCGAGGCTGCCGCAACCCTCAGGCCCAGCATTCTTGCGATGATGACTTCAGGCACGGTCGACATGCCGACCGCATCGGCGCCGAGAATACGCGCCATGCGGATTTCGGCCGGCGTCTCGAAGCTCGGGCCTGAGAACCACATGTAGACGCCGCTTGCGAGCGGGATGCCGAGCGTCTTCGCTGCCTTTTGCATCGCCGCAGAAAGCTCGGCATCATAAGCATTGGTCATGCCGACGAAACGATGATCGCTCTCCTGTCCGATCAGCGGGTTCATGCCGGAATAATTGATGTGATCGGCAATCTGCATGACCGAACCGGGCGGTATGTCCTCTTTCAGGGAGCCCGCCGAATTGGTGAGGATCAGGGCCTCGACGCCGAGAGCCCGCAAGACCTCAATCGGCAGGCGCATGGCGTTGGCATCGCCCTTTTCATAATAGTGGACACGGCCAGAGAGCATGATGACCGGCACCGAGCCGAGATGGCCGGCGACGACCTCTCCGGCATGGCCGGAGACGGCGCTGACCGGAAAACCAGGCAGGTCCTTGTAAGGAATGCACACCACATCGGTAAGCTCGCTGACGAGCGAGCCGAGGCCGGAGCCAAGCACGATGCCGTAGCGCGGTTTGAGCCCGCCGAGCAGAGCCGCGAGCAGATCGATGGTTGCGATCATCCGAGTTCCGTCTCGAAGCTGAAGGGAAGAAGCTCTTCCATGGTCATGGTCTTCTTCACGCCGGCTTCGTCGCAGAGGTAGATCTTCGTCTGCTTTGAGGCGAATTCCGAGATCTTCTGCCGGCAACCGCCGCAAGGCGGGCAGAGTGGCAGTTTTTCGGCGATGACGGCCATTTCGACGATCTTCTTTGCGCCACCCATGATCATGGCGCTGATCGCCGACGGCTCGGCGCACCACCCTTGAGGGAAGGAGAGGTTCTCGATATTGGCGCCGGTATAGACCTTGCCATCCTCGGCGCGGATCGCCGCGCCGACCGGGAACTTGGAATAAGGAGCGTGCGCGAAGGCCATGGCGCCGCGCGCGGCTTCGAACAGGTCGTGAGACATATCAACGCTCCTTCGTATAGGGCACGCCGCCGGCCTTCGGCGGAATTGCAACGCCGATGAAGCCGGCGAGCAGAACACAGGTCAGGATATAGGGCAGGGCCTGGAAAACCTGTACCGGTACCTCGCCGATCAGCGGCACCTGTTTACCCTGCATGAAATTTGCCAGCGCATCGAGGAAACCGAAGAGCAGGCAGGCGAACATGACCGGCACCGGCCTCCACTTGGCAAAGACGAGCGCGGCAAGCGCGATATAGCCCTTGCCCGCCGACATGTCCTTGATGAAGGCCGCCGATTGGGCGATCGCCAGATAGGTGCCGGAGAAGCCGCAGAGGATGCCGGCGCACATGACGGCGCGGTAACGCAGCCAGGTTACCGAAATACCAGCCGTATCCACCGCACCCGGATTTTCGCCGACAGCACGAAGACGCAAGCCGAAACGCGTGCGGTAGAGGACCCACCAGGAGAAGGGTACGGCGAGGAAAGCGAGATAGGTCAGGATATTGTTGCCGGAGATCACGCCGGCATAGAGCGGGCCTATGAGCGGCACATCCCTGATAGCATCGGCACCCGGCAGAACGATCGGTGCGAAGCGGGCGTCGGGCGCGAGCTGCGGCGTACGGCCGCCCTGCCCGAACCAGGCCTGGCCGAGCACGATGGTGATACCGGCGATGAAGAAGTTGATGGCCACGCCCGAGATGATCTGGTTGCCGCGATTGGTGATCGAGGCAAAGCCATGCACGAGGCTGAGTGCCACCGAGCAGACCACACCGGCGCCCAAGCCTGCCCAGGCCGAGCCAGTGAGATAGGCCACACAGGCGGCGGCGAAGGCAGAGCCCAACATCTTGCCTTCGAGACCGATATCGAAGATGCCGGCGCGTTCGGAAAACAGGCCGGCAAGTGCGGTAAAGATCAGCGGAATGGAGAGCCGGATTGTCGAACTCAGAACGCTGATGAAAATTTCATAATATTCCATCGTCTGTTCCTCAGGCTCGCTTGAACTGCTGGTAGATGCGCACCATTGCCGGGCGGAACATGTATTCCAGCGCACCGGCAAACAGGATCACCAGACCCTGGATGACAAGGATCATCTCGCGGGTGATGTTGGGCATTTCGAAGGAGATCCAGTCGCCGCCCTGATAGAGCACGCCGAAAAGGATCGCTGCGAAGATGATACCGAGCGGATGGTTTCGTCCCATCAGCGACACGGCGATGCCGACGAAGCCGGCGCCACCGACGAACTCCACCTGCAGACGGGCCGACGAGCCCATGACCGGATTGAGCGCCATCATGCCGGCGAGCGCACCTGACAGCAGCATGGCGATGATGATGGTGCGCGCATGGGGCGTGCCGGCATAGGCGGCGGCTGTCGGGCTGACGCCTAGCGTGCGCATATCGAAGCCGAGCTTGCTGCGCCAGACCAGCACCCAGACGAACCACGCGGCGAACAGCGCGATGATGAAGGAGACGTTGAACGGGGCCGCACCGAGCTTGGAACCGAACATGGTCATGACCCAGCCGAGCTTCGGAAGCTGCCCGCCCTCGAGGAAGGTGCGGGTTTCCGGCGCCATCTTGCCCGGCACGATCAGCACATGCACCAGCAGATAGACCATAAGGGCTGCGGCGATATAGTTGAACATGATCGTCGTGATGACGATGTGGCTGCCGCGCTTGGCCTGCAGGAAGGCGGGAATGAAAGCCCAGGCTGCCCCGAAGAGACCGGCTCCGATAACGGCGATCGGCATCGTCACATACCAGGGTACATAATTGTCGAGCGCCAGCGCCACCAGCGCACAGCCAAGGCCGCCGACATAGGCCTGGCCTTCTGAGCCAATGTTGAAGAGGCCGGCATGAATGGCGACGGCAACGGAAAGGCCGGTGAAAATGAAACTGGTCGCGTAATAGAGCGTGAAGCCAATGCCTTCACCGCTGCCGAAAGCGCCTTCGATGAGCAGCGAGAGGGCAGCCAGGGGGCTTTCGCCGATCAGCCAGACGACGAAGCCGGAGATCAGGAAGGCAACGACCAGGTTCAAAAGAGGGATCAGACCGTAATTGATCCATCTCGGTAGTGTTACGGAAGCAGTGCTCATCGAGGCCTCACGCGGCAATGCCGGCCATCATCAGGCCGAGGGTCTGTTCACCGGCATCGGGCGTCTTCTCGCCGACGACGTGGCCGGCAAACATGACAAGGATACGGTCTGAAAGGGCGCGGATTTCGTCGAGCTCGACAGAGACGAGCAGGATGGCCTTGCCCGCATCGCGCATCTCGATGATCCGGCGATGAATGAATTCGATGGCGCCGATATCGACGCCGCGAGTCGGCTGGCCGATGATCAGCATCTTCGGATCGCGCTCGATTTCGCGGGCGACGACGATCTTCTGCTGGTTGCCGCCGGAAAAATTCGCCGTCTTCAGGCGCGGGTTCGGCGGGCGGATGTCGTATTTCTCGATCTTTTCCATGGCATCCTTGCGGATGGCGTCGAGATCGAGCAGCGGGCCGCGGCTGTATTCGGGACGGTGGTGATAGCCGAGTACGGCATTTTCATATTCCTCGAACTTCAGCACCAGGCCCATGTGGTGGCGGTCTTCGGGAATATGCGCGAGGCCGAGTTCGCGCAGGCGGGCCGGATCGGCCTTGTCGATCGGCTGGCCGTCGAGCAGGATTTCGCCGGAGGCCGGCTTGCGGATACCCGCGATCGCCTCAAGCAGTTCCGACTGACCATTGCCGGCCACACCGGCAATGCCGACGATCTCGCCGGCGCGGACATCGAAGGAGACGTTGTCGACCATCGTCACGCCCCTGTTGTCCTTGACCGTCAGGTTGCGGACGGACAGCAAGACATCGGCGGGCTTTGCCTCGCCCTTCTGGACCCGCAGCAGCACGCGGCGGCCGACCATGAGTTCGGCGAGCTCTTCAACCGTGGTCTCGCTGGTCTTGCGGGTGGCGACCATCTCGCCGCGGCGCATGACGGAGACAGTGTCGGTGATCGCCATGATCTCGCGCAGCTTGTGGGTGATGAGGACAACGGTCTTGCCCTCGTCGCGCAGCACGCCGAGAATGCGGAACAGGTGATCGGCCTCGGCTGGTGTCAGCACGCCCGTCGGCTCATCGAGGATCAGGATCTCGGCGCCGCGATACATGGCCTTGAGGATTTCCACACGCTGCTGCAGGCCGACCGGAAGCTGCTCGATCAGCGCGTCCGGGTTGACCTCCAGGCCGTATTCGGTCTCCAGCCGCTTGAGCTCGGCGCGCGCGGAAGCAACGCCCCTTGCCAGCAGCGCGCCGCCTTCGGCGCCGAGCATGATGTTTTCGAGGACGGTGAAATTGTCGACCAGCATGAAGTGCTGGTGCACCATGCCGATGCCGGCGGCGATCGCTGCCTGGCTATCCTTGATGGTGATGGGCTGGCCGTTGACGCGGATCTCGCCGCTATCGGCCTGGTAAAAACCGTAGATGATGGACATCAGGGTCGATTTGCCAGCGCCGTTTTCCCCGATAATGCCATGGATCGAGCCCTTGGCGACGGTCAGGTTGATGTCCTTGTTGGCGTGAACGGCGCCGAATTTCTTGTCGATGCCGACAAGTTCGATAGCAGGCTGGTCTGTCACAGCAGGCTCCAAATAAGAAAAGGGCGTATGGCGAAAATCCTAGTCCGCCATACGCCCGATCTCAGTTACGACTCACTTCGGGCAGGCATTGTCCGTGGTGTAATCGTGAACCTTGACGGTGCCAGCAATGATGTCGGCCTTGGCCTTGTCGACGGCAGCCTGCATCTCCGGCGTGATCAGCGGCTTGTTGTTGTCGTCCATGGCGGCGGCAACGCCGTCTTCCTTGACGCCGAGAGACTGGACACCGGCCGTGAACTTGTCGTTCTTGGTGTCATTATAGGCGTTGTAGACGGCGAGGTCGACGCGCTTGACCATCGAGGTCAGAACGGAACCCGGATGCAGGTGGTTCTGGTTGGAATCGACGCCGATCGACAGTTTCTTGTTGTCGGCTGCCGTCTGCAGAACGCCGAGACCGGTGGCACCGGCTGCCGCGTAAACGACGTCAGCACCCTGGTCGATCTGGTTCTTGGTGAGCTCGCCGCCGCGGACCGGGTCGTTCCAGGCTGCACCGGTCGTGCCGGTCATGTTCTGGAAGACTTCGATGTCGGCCTTGGCGGCGCGTGCGCCCTGCTCGTAGCCACATTCGAACTTGCGGATCAGCGGAATGTCCATGCCGCCGACGAAGCCGACCTTGCCGGTCTTGGATGCCATGCCAGCGAGAACGCCGACGAGATAGGAGCCTTCCTCTTCCTTGTAGAGGACGGAGCGGACGTTCGGCTTGTCGACGACGGAGTCGACGATGATGAACTTGGTGTCCGGGAATTCAGCGGCAACCTTCTCGACAGCCGAGGTCCAGGCGAAGGAAACGGCAACAACCGGGTTGAAGCCACGGCTTGCGAAGTTGCGGATGGCCTGCTCGCCCTGGGTGTCGCCGGTCGGCTCGAAATCGCGGTAGGCGATGCCGGTTTCCTTCTTGAACTTTTCAGCACCGTTGAAGGCAGCTTCGTTGAAGGACTTATCGAACTTCCCGCCGGTGCCGTAAACGAGAGCCGGCTTGATGTCGGCGGCAAGCGCCGTCGTCGACATCGCTGCCACGGCAAGGAGGGTGAGAAGGGATTTTTTCATGAGTTTGCAGCCCTGTTGTTGCTATTTGTTTGGGGTCCTCCCGCAAGCCTTTTTCAGGCATGTCTGCGGAACCACCGACCTCCCCCCGGAGGCCTGGCTGCGTGCATCCTTGCATGGCTCCACAAAAAATTCACGAGAAATTTTTCGGTTGGTAAAGATTTGCCATTATTGCCGAAAATCAATCCACAGGTCCTGAATTCTGGGCAAATCGACCGCTAAAATGCGGATTTTCTAACCAGTGGCCTAGCGGCATCGGGCCCATCATCCCGCCATTTCGGGAACTGCCGATTGCACTTTTTCACACCCTCCAGCTCTTCAGCTATGCGGTAAAGCGGCCGGCCACCGGCGGCTTCTTGTAGCCAATCATCCACAGGATGAGCGACAGCACCAGAAACACGGCAAAGGCCGGCTGCAGCATGAGCCACTGGAAGATGAAAGCGTAGAAACGCGGATGGACATAATAGGAAACGGAAGACTGGAGCGCGGTAAGCGTCGAGGGGCTGACATCCTGCCACGCATCCGACATCGGGGTCATGAGCACTTGCGAGGATGCAACGGACTGAATGGAATCGATGGTTCCGGCAATGACCGCAATTGCCAGCGCAAACAGGCTGGCAAGACGCAACAAGAAACGCATCAAATCCTCCGATGACGGGTGTGCCTTGATGTCCGGCGAGCCGCGCCAATCTCCACTCAAACCTAGAAATAGGCTCGGAGCAGACACAGCGCAATGGACGGCATGCGCGCAGTTTTATCGGAAGAAGTCAAAAAACTGTTAGATTTGGGTTGATCGGCAAAAATTCTTGGGTATATATCGCGCCGTTCCGACGATTTGCTCCTCTCCAAGGCGCGAACGCCCAAAAAGGACAGGTGGCCGAGTGGTTTAAGGCGCACGCCTGGAACGCGTGTGTACGTGAAAGCGTACCGTGGGTTCGAATCCCACCTTGTCCGCCATTTTCCATCTAAATACCTGTATTCCCTTATCCTTTTCTGATTCCCGGTTGGGGTGACCCCGGAATTGATCCCAGTAACGCAATGGCTTCGCCTTGTCGCTTCAAACGCACAAACTCTGCAGCCGCGTTAACGCCAACATTTTTCCTGCAAACAAATCCTTGACGGTTCTTTAGCTTCGCCTAATGTGTTCTCTTTATGTTCCGTTGATTGGCCGCAAACTTGTCCGATCAGCGCAAAGCAGGGCCGAGCTCAGAGCGGAGGGAAAAGCATGTGCGGGAGAGTTTTCGTCAAATCCGATCTGGTCACGTTGATGCAGGCTTTTGCCTTTGCTGGCAGAGAAGGTGCGCTCGGCATGGCAAACCAGTTTCCGCGCTACAACGGCGCTCCGAGCCTGGATTACCCTATCATCATCATGGATGTTGACCGGAACAACAACATGGGCACCAACTTCGCACCGGCGCAATGGGGGCTGAAACCGGCCTGGTGGAAAGCCGGGATGCCTACGCCGGTCAACGCAAAATGCGAAGAAGTTGCCGACAAGCCAATGTTCCGGAATGCGTACCAGAGCAGCCGCTGCCTCGTGCCGATCGACGGGTATTTTGAATGGAAAAAACTCGAACCTTCGGGAAAGAAGAAGCAGGCCTATGCAATCGCGATGAAGAGCGGACAGCCTTTTGCTCTCGCCGGCCTCTGGGAGAGGTGGCGCGATCCAAAAACCGATTTGCAGGTTCGGACTTTTACCATCCTCACCTGCGCCGCCAACGAAATGATGTCGACTATCCACGACCGTATGCCTGTTATCCTGCATGAAAAGGACTATCAGCGCTGGCTATCCGACGTGCCGCCGCCGCATGATTTGATGACGCAGTTTCCAAGCGATCTGATGACCATGTGGCCGATCGGACCCAACGTCGGCAATCCAAGGAATGACCAGCCCGATATCATCGAGGAGATCGACCCTGATCCAGAGCCGTCTTTCCTATAGTCGGCGGCGAAACAAATCTCAGCATTGTTGAGGCGCGGCTTAATTGCGCGAGGTGTCGATGTCCGAACTTCTCCCTGCCCCATCAACGATGATATCCGCCTGCACATCCCGCCGGCCAAGTTCGGCGGCGCGACGAAATTCGTGGGCTTCTCCACAACTCGACTCTAACGCGATAGGTTGGTCCACATTTTCATTGCCAACGACACAGAGGGGAGACCAGCAATGGCGAATTTCAAGGCTGAAGACGAAGCGATCGGAACGATCATCCTGGTGGAGGAACTGTTTCAAACCATGGTCAAGTCCGGCATCCTGCCTGCGTCCGTTATGGCGGATGTCGTGCGCGGCGCAGTTGCGAGGCTGGATACGACCGATCAATTCGGCGCGGGTGCGGCTGTCCGCCACTATTTCGAAAGCTGGCTGTCGAAGTAGATAATCTTATCTGCTGCATAGGGTGCCGCAGTTTTCAACTGCTCTATAGCGAATGTCAGATCAATGCCTGTCATGTCACAATCTGACATTTCCCACACCGCGCATGGGCAATCTTGTGCCAGTTATGCGTCCTATGCGCGGCGGTATTTGAAAGCCCCAGCACCAGGATGGGATTGGCTGCCGCGGTGGACATCCATCCCGAAGAAGGCCTCCGTGCGACCTAGCGCGGTCGCCTTCGCAATGTCTTTGCTTGAAAACACCAAAAATGGACTGCGCGTTTAAATATTGGGCGCTTCGAGGCCCGCGATCGGTAAGGCTTGGCAAAGCAAAAGCCGGTAACGATCCTATGTGGCGCGATCCGGAGCGAGAGGGGCGGCAAGGGCTGCTGCCCGCCGGGACGCGACCATGCGGGGACCTACCATGAAGAAGCTCATCATTGCCGCAGCCTTTGCGGCATTCCTGCCTGTGATTGCCCAGGCGGAAACGCTGGAATTTCCGAGCGACGATCCGGTCGCGACCGTCACTATTCCCGACAATTGGGGGCCGAAGGAGACGGAGACTGGCATCGATGCCCAGTCCGAGGATTCGGCGATCTATCTTTCAATCGACGTTGCCGATGAAAAGACCAGCGACAAGATCATCGACGAGGCCTTCGCCTTCCTGCAGAAGAACGGCGTCGCCATCGAGGAGAAGACCCAGAAGGAATCCGAAGCCGAAATCAACGGCATGAAGATGAAAACCTTCGACTGGGACGGCAGTGACAAGGAAGGCCCGGTCAATATCGGCGTCGCCGTCCTTTCGCCTTCTGAGGGCAAGCTGCTCCTGATCACCTATTGGGGCACCAAGAGCAAGCAGGACGCTCATGACGACGAGCTGATCGCCATCATCAGCTCGCTGAAGCCTGCCGGCTGATTTTGAGACGAGGCGCTGCCGGCAAGGCGGCGCCTTTCTTCATTCGGGAACAAGAGCGCACGGGCACAGTTCCCTTTGCATGACAAAAACAAGGACAAAAACAGGCACGATCCGCATCGGCATATCGGGATGGACCTATGCGCCCTGGCGCGGTGTCTTCTATCCCAAGGGATTGGCTGGGAAGAGCGAGCTTGCCTATGCCTCGCGGCAATTTCCCTCCATCGAGATCAACGGCACATTTTACGGGCTGCAGAAGCCGGATGTTTTTGCCCGCTGGCGCGATGAAACACCCGATGGTTTCGTCTTTTCGGTGAAGGGCTCGCGCTACATCACCCATCTCAAACGCCTGCGCGACATCGAAACGCCGCTTGCCAATTTCCTCGCCTCCGGCCTCATGCGACTGGGCCCGAAACTCGGGCCGATCCTCTGGCAATTTCCGCCGGGCCTGACATTCGATGCCGATCTCTTCGCAAGTTTTCTGGCGTTACTGCCTGAGGACACGGATGCCGCGGCCGATATCGCGAAGCGGCATGACGAGCGGCTTGGCGGCCGCGCCTGGACAAAGAGCGAGACGAGGCAGCCGATGCGCCATGCGCTGGAAATCCGCCACGACAGTTTCCGCGCACCCGAATTCATCGAACTGCTGCGCAAGTACAAGGTCGGGCTGGTGGTGGCCGATACGGTGGAATGGCCGCTGCTGATGGATGTGACGGCGGATTTCATCTATTGCCGCCTGCACGGATCGGAGCAGCTTTACGTCAGCGGTTATAGCGGTGAGGCGCTTGATCGCTGGGCCCGGCGCATCGATGCGTGGACGCATGGAATGGAGCCAGATGATGCCGACCGCATCAAGCCGCCGCTGAAACGCTCGGCGAGCGGGCGCGATGTCTATGTCTATTTCGACAACGACGTGAAGGTACGCGCGCCGGCCGATGCCCGTTCACTCGCCGACAAGCTCGGCGTCCCCCGGCCGCCGGATGATGGTCTTGTCGTCAAGCCAAAACGCCGTAGCGGCAGGACGGTGGTCGAGGAGCCGCGCCGGCACTGGCCGGCGCTGCGGTCGACGATTTAGACCAGCACGGCCTGATCGGTGCGGTCCTCGGTGCCGAAGAACTTCAGATAGCGCTCGACTTCGGCAGGCTCGCCGGTCGCCTTCTGAGGATTGTCCGAAAGCTTGACGGCGGGGCGGCCATTGGCGTCGCTCACCTTGCAGACGATCGAAATCGGCAGGAAGTCGGAACTGTCGTTCGGTGCGCAGCCGGCGAAGTCATTCGTCAGGTTCGTGCCCCAGCCGAAGCTCATGCGCACGCGGCCTTCGAAATGCTTGTAGGTATCGATGATCGCATCGACATCGAGGCCATCGGAGAAGATCAGGAGCTTCTGGCGCGGGTCGCGGCCCATCTTCTTCCACCAGTCGATGATCTTTTCGCCGCCTTCGACCGGCGGAGCGCTGTCCGGGCGGAAGCCTGTCCAGTCGGCCACCCATTCCGGTGCGTCGCGCAGGAAGGCGGCGGTTCCGAAGGCGTCCGGCAGCACGATCAGCAGGTTGCCGCCATAGAGCTTGTTCCAGTCGCGCAACACCTTGTAAGGCGCGTTCTTCAGCTGCTCGTCGGTCTCGGCAAGGGCTGCGGCCACCATCGGCAGCTCGTGGGCATTGGTGCCGACGGCTTCGAGATCGGAATCCATAGCCAGCAATACATTACTGGTCCCGGTGAAGGCCGGGCCGATGCCTTCCTTCAGCGCTTCGACGCACCAACGCTGCCAGAGGAAGCTGTGGCGGCGGCGCGTACCGAAATCGGAAATGCGCAGGCCCGGGAGTTCACGGAGCTTCTCCACCTTGGCCCACATCTTGGCTTTGGCGCGGGCATAGAGAACATCGAGCGTGAAGGGGCCCATCGCCTTCATGGCAGCCCGCGAGCGCATCTCGTTGATGATGGCAAGGGCCGGGATTTCCCACATGGTCGTTTCCTTCCACGACCCATGGAAATCCAGCACATATTGCCCGTCCCTCTTGGAGAGTTCGTATTCCGGCAGCTGGAAATTGGAGAGCCAGGCAAGGAATTCCGGCTCGAAGATCTGGGCGCGGCCATAGAAGCTGTTACCGGCGAGCCAGATCATCTCCTTCTTGGCGAGCTTCAGCGTGCGCGCATGATCAAGCTGCTCGCGCAACTCACCCTCGTCGATCTGTTCGGCGAGACGCACGCGCTTGGTGCGGTTGATGAGGGTGAAGGAGGCGTTCACATCTGGATAGAGCTTCCAGATCATCTGCAGCATCAGAAGCTTGTAGAAGTCCGTATCGATCAGACTGCGGACGATCGGATCGAGTTTCCAGGTGTGATTGTAGACGCGTCTTGCGATATCGGTCCTGGCCATGAAGCTCCTGCCTGTCCGTCAATCCGGTCAGGCGCGACCGTCTCGCGGCCAACGCACGAAACCGGCTCGTGCGCCTTCTTATCGAAAAATCGATAAACAAAGTCCAGAAAAAACAACAGCGACACCCCGCAGCCATTCTTGCTGCGGGGCGTGGTTTAAACGTTTGATATCAGCTCGTTATTGTGCGGGTGCAGCGGGCTGGGCCGGCGCTGTGCCGGCATTCTGAGGCGGAGCCGCCGGAACCTGAGACTGCATCTGCTGACCTGGCTGCTGCGGGGCGACATCATCGGCCTCCTTCTGACCCCAGATCTCCACGGGAATCCAGACAAGGAAAGCCAGCACCAGTGCAGCGACCAGTACGGTCAGGATGCGATAGCCGGTACGGCCCTGCTTGGCCTTGACAGGCGAAATCTGCTCTTCGGCATGAAGCTTTTGATCGGACTTTTCCCAACGCGTTTCCGTATGCGTCATGATCGTCTCCTTGCGGTAATCCGTAGACAAAGGCCTGCGGAGCTTCCGGAATGAAACGAGGAGCAGCGTAGTATGGTTCCGAGAAGGACTCTTTAGAGCATGTCGTTATCGCAAAACCGCGGCACACTTTTGTGCGACATGCTTAGTACCCAGATTTACGATCGACGACGAATTGCAGCGCTTCACCCCGTTCGAAACGGGCGATCTGGGTTTCGACGTGGCGGAAAAGCGCGTTCTCTTCGGAGATCGCGGCGTCGTGCGGGGTGACGAAGACATTGTCCAGATGCCAGAGTGGATCGTCCGCCGGCAGCGGCTCGACCTCGAAGACGTCGAGCGAGGCACCGCCGAGCACACCGCCCTCAATCGCCGCTACGATATCGGCCTGGACCTGGCTCTTGCCGCGGCCCGCATTGATGAAGACCGGTTTGCCGAGCGCGCCGCCCTGGCGGAGCTTGGCGAAGAAGGCCTTGTTGTAGAGGCCTGATGTCTCAGGCGTCAGCGGCAGCAGGCCGACGACGATATCGGTCTTCGACAGGAAGGTATCGAACTGCGGGCCGTGGAAGGTTTCGATGCCTTCAACTTCCTTCTTCGAGCGTGACCAGCCGATGACATTGAAGCCCATGACCCTCAGCTTGGCGACCGCGTCCTGGCCGAGAATGCCGAGACCCATGACGCCGACGGTAATTTCGGCGGCTTCCGGCGGGACGAGCTTGCCCCAGACACGGTCGCGCTGGTCCCGGTCATGCGCGCGCTGCAGGCGCAGATGCATGAGGCACTGCATGACCACCCATTCGCTCATGCGGGTCGTCAGGCTGCGATCGGCGAAGCGGACGATCGGGATGTCGGGCAGATCGGGGATGGAGAGGATGCTATCGACCCCAGCGCCGCCGGAGAACAACACCTTCAGGTTCGGCGCCCGCATAAAGATATCGGCATCCGGCTTCCAGAGCAGCGCATAATCGACGCCGGTCAGGTCGAGTTCCTTGCTGGCCGGATCGGCTGAATTGATGCTGCCGCGATCGGCAAAGGCGGTCTTCAGGATGCGGGCAACGGTCTCGGGGTCGAACTTGAGGTCGACGAGAATGGGAGGTCTTGCTGACATGATCTTCTTTACTGCTGCCCGTCTTTTATTGCTGAACTGCCGATGTCGGCACCGCCTCGATATTAAAGGCGGCGGCCATCAATGCCTTGGTATAGTCATCCTTCGGCGCCTGGAAGATATCCGCTGACGGCCCCTGCTCCACCACCTTGCCGAAGCGCATGACGATGACATCATTGGCAAGCGCTTTCACCACCTTCAGGTCGTGGCTGATGAAGAGATAGGCGAGATCATGCTTCTTCTGCAGGTCGCGCAAGAGGTCCACGACCTGTGCCTGCACGCTCATGTCGAGCGCCGAGGTCGGCTCGTCGAGCATGACGAAGCGTGGCTTCAGCACCATGGCGCGGGCAATGGCGATGCGCTGACGCTGGCCGCCGGAGAATTCATGCGGGAAGCGCCAGCGGGTGAGCGGATCGAGGCCGACCTCCTCCAGTGCCCAGCAGACGCGCTGATCGCGCTCCTCGGCAGAGAGCGAACGTTCATGCACTTTCAAGCCTTCGGCCACGATATCGCCGACGGACATGCGCGGGCTCAGCGAGCCGTAGGGATCCTGGAAGACGACCTGAAGCTGGTTGCGCAACGGCCGCATGTCCGTGAATGAATAGCTCGCTATATCTTTTCCGACAAAGGAAATGCGCCCCTTCGAGGAGATGAGACGCGTGAGCGCCAGGCCGAGCGTGGTCTTGCCGGAGCCGGATTCGCCGACGACGCCGAGCGTCTGCCCGGCCCGGAGCGTCAGGTCTATTCCATCGACGGCCTTCACGTGATCGACCACCTTGCGCATGAAACCGGCCTTGATCGGGAACCAGACCTTGATGTCATTGCCTTCCATCACAACAGGCTTGGAGGCGTCGGTCAGCGGCGGTTCGCCGCGCGGTTCAGAGGCGAGCAGGTGGCGGGTGTATTCGTGCTGCGGATTGGTGAAAACCTCTTCCACCGGTCCGGTCTCGACGATCTTGCCCTTGGTCATGACGCAGACGCGGTCGGCGAATTTGCGCACGATGCCGAGGTCATGGGTGATGAAGAGCATGGACATGCCATGCTCGCCCTTCAGCTTGCGCAGGAGCTCGAGGATCTGCGCCTGAACCGTGACGTCGAGTGCGGTGGTCGGTTCGTCTGCGATCAGCAATTCCGGCCGATTGGCGAGCGCCATAGCGATCATCACACGCTGGCGCTGGCCGCCCGAGAGTTCATGCGGATAGGCTTTCAGGCGTTTTTCCGGCTCGCGGATGCCGACCTGGTTCAAGAGTTCCAGCACGCGGGCGCGCGCCGCTTGTCCGGTCATGCCCTGATGCAGCGCCAGGATTTCGGCAATCTGCCCTTCGATCGTATGGAGCGGATTGAGCGAGGTCATCGGCTCCTGGAAAATCATGGTGATGTCGTTGCCGCGCACGGCGCGCATCTCGCGATCGGAGGCTTTCAGCAGATCCTTGCCCTTGAACAGGATTTCGCCGCTCGGGTGGCTGGCGGCGGGATAGGGCAGAAGCCGCAGCACCGAATTGGCCGAGACCGACTTGCCGGACCCGGATTCGCCGACAAGCGCCAGAACCTCGCCCTTCTGGATATCAAAGGAGATGCGATCGACGGCGAGCGAGGTTTCGCCGCCCTGATGGAAGGCGACGGAGAGATCGCGGACGGAGAGCAGCGCTTCACTCATTGGAACGTCTTTCTCGGATCGAAGGCATCGCGCACCGCTTCGCCGATGAAGATCAGCAGCGAGAGCATGATCGACATGGTGAAGAAGGCCGTCAGCCCGAGCCATGGCGCCTGGAGATTGGCCTTGCCCTGGGCGATCAGCTCGCCGAGCGAGGGAGAGCCCGGCGGCATGCCGAAGCCCAGGAAATCGAGCGAGGTCAGCGTGGTGATCGAGCCGGACAAGATGAAGGGCAGGAAGGTCAGGGTAGCGACCATCGCATTCGGCAGCATATGCCGCCACATGATGGTGCGATTGTTGACGCCGAGCGCCCTCGCAGCCCGGACATATTCGAAATTGCGGGCGCGCAGGAACTCGGCGCGCACGACGCCGACGAAGCCGACCCAGGAGAAGAGCAGCATGATGCCGAGCAGCACGAAGAAGCCGGGCGGCAGGATCGCGGCGATGATCAGCAGGATGTAGAGCACCGGCATCGAGGACCAGATCTCGATGAAACGCTGGAAAAACAGGTCCGTCCAGCCGCCGAAATAGCCCTGGATGGCGCCAGCCGTCACGCCGATGACGGCTGAGCAGATGGTGAGCACGAGGCCGAAGAGAACGGAAATGCGGAAACCGTAGATGACGCGGGCCAGAACGTCGCGCGCCTGATCATCCGTGCCGAGCCAGTTGAGATTGCCGAGCCTGCAGCCGGGATCGTTGATGCCCTGCGGATAGGCCGAGCAGCGCTCCTCCTTCGACATCAACCAGAAGGGCGGGGTCGGGGCCGAATGCGGGATGTTGGAATTGACCGACTGGTAGGAATAGCGGATCGGCGGCCAGATCATCCAGCCATTGGCATCGATCTCATCCGCGATGACGGAAGAGCGATAGTCGGTCTCGGCCAGGAAGCCGCCGAATTTATCTTCCGGGTAATCGACGACGACGGGGAAAAGAATCTCGCCCTTATAGGAGGCGATGATCGGCCTGTCATTGGCGATGAATTCGGCAAGCAAGCTGAGTACGAAGAGGACGAGGAACAGCCAGAGCGACCAGTAGCCGCGCTTGTTGGCCTTGAAGTTGTTCCAGCGCCTGATGTTGGTGGGCGAGAGCAGGCCTTTGCGGGGCGGCCGGACGGGTGCAGCCGTCGTCGGGTTTGCGGCGACATCCATCAGACGTCCCTCCGCTCGAAATCGATGCGCGGATCGATCCAGGTATAGATCAGGTCGGAAATCAGGCCGACGAAGAGGCCGAGCAGCGAAAAGATATAGAGCGTCGCAAAGACGATCGGGTAATCGCGGTTGACGACCGAGAGATAACCGAGGCGGCCGAGGCCATCGAGGGAGAAGATGTTCTCGATCAGGAGCGAGCCGGTGAAGAAGGCGGAGATGAAGGCGCTGGGGAAGCTTGCGATGACGATCAGCATGGCGTTGCGGAAGACATGGCCGTAGAGCACCTGCCGTTCGTTCAGGCCCTTGGCACGCGCGGTGATGACATATTGCTTCTTGATCTCGTCGATGAAGGAATTCTTGGTCAGAAGCGTCGTGGTGGCGAAGGATGCAAGCGACAGCGAGATCAGCGGCAGCGTGAGGTGCCAGAAATAATCGAGCGGCTTCTGCCACCAGGCAAGCTGGTCGAAATTATCCGAGACGAGGCCGCGCAGGGGGAACCAGTCGTAAAAGGAGCCGCCGGCAAAGAGCACGATCAGCAGGATGCCGAAGAGGAAACTCGGCACGGCATAACCGACGATGATGACGCCTGACGTCCAGACATCGAAGGAGGAGCCGTCCTTGACCGCCTTGCGGATGCCGAGCGGAATGGAAATGGCGTAGGAAAAGATCAGGATCCAGATTCCGAGCGAGATCGAGACCGGCAATTTCTCCTTGATGAGATTGAGCACGGTCGTATTGCGGAAGAAGCTTTCGCCGAAATCGAAGCGGATGTAATTCCACATCATCTCGCCGAAGCGGGTCAGCGGTGGTTTGTCGAAGCCGAACTGCTTTTCCAGCTTGGCGATGAGCTCTGGATCGAGCCCTTGAGCGCCGCGATATTTCGAGCCTTCGTCGCCGCCACCGCCACCAAGGAGATCACCACCGCCGGACAGGCGCTGGTCGGCGCTGTCGGCCTGGCCAGTCAACTGGGAGATCACTTGCTCGACCGGACCGCCGGGGGCGAACTGCACGACGATGAAGGAAATTGCCATGATGCCGACGATCGTCGGGATCATCAGGAGCAGGCGGCGAAGGATATAGCCCCCCATCAGTCTCGAGCCTCGGGGGATATCTTCGCCTGCACGCCATCCAGTCTATTGCCGTTCAATCTGCCAGCCTTCCCTTGCCGGCATGTGCCGGCCGTTTCATGATTCGCCGATGCCATTTGGAGCGCAGGCCTCTTCGCATTGCAAGTCTGCTCATTTCGCCGAAGTGGACCACCAGGCATCGGGGAAGCCGAGGCTGTATGCCGGAAACTCTGCGGGACGCGTCACCGTGTTCCAATAAGCAATCGAATAGGTGTCGCGGTAGAACAGCGGAATGACGTAGTGATTGGCGAGCAGCACGCGGTCCATGGCCTTGATGGCGGCAACCTGCTCATCTCGATTGGGAGCAAAAATAATCATGCGAACGAGCGCATCGATGGCCGGATTGGCGATGCCGGCATAGTTGCGCGAGCCCTGCTGATTGGCGGAACCCGATCCCCAGTAGTCGGCCTGCTCGTTGCCTGGGTTCACGGTCTGAGCCCAGACATTCCAGATCATATCGTAGTCGAAGCTGCGCGCGCGGTTGGTATATTGCGCGGCATCGACCGTGCGGACCCGCGCATCGATGCCGATCTTCTTCAGATTGGTGGCATAGGGCACCGCCCAGCGCTCAAGCACGGGACTCGACAACAATATCTCAAAACTCATCGGCTGGCCGCTCTTGGCATTGACCATGCGATTGCCCTTCAGCTCCCAGCCGGCTTCCTTCAGAAGAGAGATCGCCTTGCGAAGGTTGTCACGGCTCTTCTGCGGATCCCCGCCGACGGGATTGCTGTAGGGGGTCGTGAAGATGTCCGCGGGAACTTGATCCTTCAAGCCCTGAAGAATTTCAAGTTCCCTGCCCTGCGGAAGGCCGGATGAGGCAAGATCGGTGTTCCAGAAGTAGCTGTCGATGCGCTTGTAGCTGTTGAAGGCGACGGTGCGGTTCAATTCCTCGAAATCGAAACCGTAATTTAACGCCTCGCGCACCCGCTCGTCCTTGAAGATGTCTCGCCGCATATTCGGCACCAGCGCCTGCATGATGCCGGTGGAACGCAGGGGATTGGTGACTTCTTCCTTCTTGATGCGCCCTTCCTTTACGGCGGGGAAATCATATCCTGTTGCCCAGCGCGCAGCAAAAGTCTCCTGCCAGTAATCGCTGTTGCCGGCCCGAAACGCTTCGAACTCGACGTCCCGATCGCCATAATAGGTGTAGAGAATGTTGCGGAAATTGTTCTGACCGACATTCACATTGAGGTCTTTGCCCCAATAGTCATCCCGCAATTCGTAGCGGATCGTCGCACCAGCCGAAAAGGCGGCAATCTTGTACGGCCCCGAACCCATGACGGGCTCAAGCGTCGTTTTCGAGATATCTCGCGGCTTGCCGTCCGGCCCCGGTGCCTCCCACCAGTGTTTCGGCACGATCATCAGTTGGCCGAGAATGTTCGGCAGCTCGCGATTGTTCTTTTCATCGAAGGTGAATGTAACGTCCCGCTCGCCCGTCTTCTCGGCCTTGACCACGTGATGGTAGTAGTTTCCGGCAAGCGGGTTCAGCTCCTTGGTCTTGTCGAAGCTGAAAACGACGTCTTCGGGCGTAACCGGCTGGCCATCAGACCATTTCGCTTCCTTGCGAAGGCGAAAGGTCGCGCTAGAGACGTCGGATGGATAGGAGAGGCCCTCAGCAAGCAGGCCATAGGAGACGAGGAGTTCATCATCGGCGGGCTTCAGCAGGGTATCGTAAACCAGCGACAAGCCTACCGCTGTCTGGCCCTTGGCCAGCAAAGGATTGAAGGTATCGAAAGTGCCGCTAGAAGACAGGCGCAGGTCGCCGCCTTTCGGGGCATCGGGATTGACATAGTCGAAACGAGTAAAGCCCGGCTTGTACTTCATTTCGCTGATGACCGAGCTGCCGATTTGGAACTGCTGGTCCTGAGCCGCCACAGTCACAGGCGCAAGCGCACCCACCAATGCTACCAGCACACCGATTTTCGACCACGAAGCCGCCATTCATTCTTCCCCTGTTATTAGCTTTCGCCGACAATACGAGAAATGCAGGCGAAAAACAGGAAAGAGTTTGTTTTTTAGCAGGCTCGCGAAATTTTGACCTTATCATTGGAGGTCAGGGCGTCACTTCTTCGAGACGCTTGCGAAGCATGCGTCGCAGCTCCCCGACGAGGCGCGGATCGCCCGAGCCGTCGGGGTCGTTGGCGGCGGCGACGACGATGCGCAAAAGCTCCAGGACGAGAGCGCCCAGTAGATCCACATCGCGCTCGACCGACGGTTCGGCATTCTTCAGGAGTGCGGTGATGCTGGTGCGAAGCTCCGCGCGCGATTTCGCCTTACGCTCCTTGGGAACGTCGCGCCGCGCGGCAAGAACCGGAAATTCCTGATAATCCTCGATGAAGCGGCCAAACCGCGTGAAGATGGCGTCACCGATTTCGGCAGCGCCCTTCCCCCGGGTCTTCTCAGCGAGGTCTGCGAGCCCGCTATTCAGACGCTGCAGGCGATCGATATGCAGCGCCTCGGCAAGCAGAAGTTTGGTCGGAAAGAACTGATAGAGCGAGCCGATCGACGAATTCGCTGCCGCTGCAATCTCCGTCATGGTCGCGGCGTCATAACCCTTTTCGAGAAAGACCCTCGCTGCTGCCTCGAGCAGCACGGCGACGCGCTCATGCCCGCGCTGGCGCTTCGGCACACGGGTTTGCGGTTCCAGGCTTGATTTTTGTGAGGCTATCCTCGTATTTGTCATTGTGAGGATATCCTCATATTTCTTCACCACGGAGACTTCCCATGTCCCTCTACGATCCCAAGACCACCGCACTCATTTCCATCGACCTGCAAGGCTTTATCGTCAGCCGGCAACTCGCCCCTCATTCGGCCCGACAGGTGATCGAGAATACCGCCGCCATCGCTACCAAGCTGAAGTCCGAAGGCGGGACGGTGATACTCGTCACTGTCGGATTCTCCCCGGACTATGCCGATGCTGTCAACCAGCCGGTGGACGAGCCGGCGGTTTTCCCCGAAGGTGGCCTTCCGGCGGCCGCGATTGAAGCACCGATGGAAATCGCTGCGCTCGCAGCCGACATCCATATCGTCAAGCATCAGTGGAGCGCCTTCTACGGCACGGAGCTGGATCTCCAGCTTCGCCGCCGCGGCATCAGGACTGTGATCCTGACGGGCATCGCCACGAATTTCGGCGTCGAGGCGACGATCCGCGATGCCTATGCCCATAATTACGCTGTCATCGCCGTCGAGGATGCGATGAGCACCTTCACCGCCGAGATGCATTCACTGTCCTGCGAGCGCATCTTGCCGCGCCTTTCGCGCGTACGCAAAACGGCCGAGGTCTTGACCAACAGCTAACGATGCGGCGATCCGTCCTCGTCCCGCCGGCCAAAACATCGATTCACCAAAATTGCTTTTCACGATAGATTCGATCGCAAATCACTTTGGTAAATGCGGCAAGGGAACGGCATGGCTTTCAAGGCCCAGACTTTCAGGACACTCGGCAAATTGGCCTTTGACTTCAGGACGTTTGGCAAGCTGACGCTTGCCGGCGCAATCGGCGCAAGCCTTGTCGCCGGCGATGTCAGCGCACAGCAGAAGACGCCAAGCCCCGGCAGCGCCAAGGCCATCTTCGGCGCCGTAAAATTGCCGACGCAGGGGCCGGCGCAACCGATCGGTTTCTACGCCAAGGGCTGCATGACCGGTGCGGAGGCGCTACCGGCTGACGGGCCGACCTGGCAGGCGATGCGCCTTTCGCGCAACCGGCGCTGGGGCAATCCGGCGATGATCTCGTTCCTGGAAAAATTCTCTCAGGATGCGCGGGCCAGGATCGGCTGGCCCGGTATCCTCGTCGGCGATATCGCCCAGCCGCGCGGCGGGCCGATGTTCAACGGTCACGCCTCGCACCAGATCGGGCTAGATGCCGATGTCTGGTTTACACCCATGCCCGCCCAACGCCTGAGCTACGAACAGCGGGAAGACCTGCCTTTCACCACCATGCTGCAGAAAGACAAGTTCCTGACCGTCGACCCGAAAGTGTGGAGCGAGCAGCGGGCAGAACTTCTGATGCTGGCGGCAAGCTATCCGCAAGTCCAGCGCATTTTCGTCAACCCGGCGATCAAGAAGAAGATGTGCGACACATGGACCGGCGACCGCACCAATCTCGGCAAGCTGCGGCCCGAATACGGGCACGATTCGCATTTCCACATCCGCATGAAATGCCCGCCGGGCGACAAGGGCTGTACGGGGCAGGCGCCGGTGGCGGCCGGGGACGGCTGCGACAAGTCGCTGGCCTGGTGGTTTACGAAAGAGCCGTGGGCGGCGCCGAAGCCGAGTGCAAAGCCGCCGAAGCCGCCGCGTGAGGTCATGGTCTCCGACCTGCCGAAGGCTTGCTCGGCCGTTGTCAACGCCCCGTCCATCGCCTCCGCGGAAGCCGGGACCTATGGTGGTCCCTCCGCGGCGAGTGCACTGACGGCGGCCCCGGCGGCGGCACCACCTGTCGATACCGGCAGCGCGCTTCCTTCCGTCGGCCCGGTTCCGAACGACAAGCCGATGGTGCAATAGGCTGAACGGGCTGGCGGGCGGCTGTCTTTCAAATCACAAACGCCTGGTGTAGAAGCGGCCAAATCGATTGAATTCTCGCGCGGAGGGTCCGACCATGGCCGGCAGCAAGTGCCTAGCATTGATTGCGCATGACCAGAAGAAGGACGACATGGCGGAATTTGCCCGCCGAAACAGAGATCTCCTCGCCCAATGGAAAATCGTCGCTACCGGCACGACCGGCGGGCGTGTGCTCGATGCCGCACCCGACCTTCACGTGACCCGGCTGCAAAGCGGCCCGCTCGGCGGCGACCAGCAGATCGGTGCACTGATTTCCACCGGCGAGGTCAGCGCCCTGATCTTCTTCGTGGACCCGCTGACGCCGATGCCGCATGATGTCGATGTAAAGGCGCTGATGCGGCTTGCGATCGTGTACGACATTCCGATGGCGCTCAACGGGTCGACAGCCGAAAAGCTTCTCCCTACCCTCAACGCCTGATCCCTCGGGCTACAGCACGGAACCGGCCATGACTGCATCCTCTACTCCCTTGCCCTTTCCGATCCTGATCGGTGACATCGGTGGCACGAATGCCCGCTTCTCCATTCTGACGGATGCCTATGCGGAGCCGAAGCAGTTTCCCAATGTGCGCACCGCCGACTATCCGACGATCGACGAGGCAATCCAGAAGGGCGTGCTCGACAAGACGTCCGTGCAGCCGCGCGCAGCGATCCTTGCCGTTGCCGGCCCGATCAAGGCCGATGAAATCCCGCTGACCAACTGCCCCTGGGTGGTCCGCCCAAAGAGGATGATAGAGGGCCTCGGGCTCGTCGACGTGCTCGTCGTCAACGACTTTGAAGCGCAGGCCCTGGCGATCGCGGCACTCTCGGACGATAATCGCGAACGTATCGGCAACGCCTCTGGTGACATGGTCGCCTCCCGCGTCGTTCTCGGACCGGGCACGGGCCTCGGTGTCGGTGGCCTCGTCCATACCCAGTCGACGTGGATTCCGGTTCCGGGCGAAGGCGGGCATGTCGATCTCGGGCCGCGCAGCAAGCGCGACTATGAAATCTTCCCGCATGTCGAGACCATCGAAGGCCGCATTTCGGCCGAGCAGATCCTCTGCGGACGCGGCATCGTCAATCTTTACCGCGCCATCTGCGCGGCCGACGGTGTGGGGCCGACAATGAGCGACCCGGCGGACATCACGTCGCATGCGCTTGCCGGCAGCGACAAGGTCGCGGTCGAAACCGTCTCGCTGTTTGCCACCTATCTCGGCCGCGTGGCGGGCGACATGGCGCTGCTTTTCATGGCCCGCGGCGGTGTCTATCTCTCGGGCGGCATCTCGCAAAAGATCCTTCCGGCACTAAAAATGCCGGAATTCCGGGCCGCTTTCGAAGACAAGGCACCGCATTCGGCGCTGCTGCGGACGATCCCGACCTATGTCGTCACGCATCCGCTGGCTGCTCTTGCCGGGCTTTCTTCCTATGCACGCATGCCAGGAAACTTCGGCCTTTCGACGGATGGGCGGCGCTGGCGGGCCTGAGTCTGTCTAGCCAAAGCTTCTTCGACTCTTTATAGAGCCCGCGAATATGCGTGCCGCGCTCAAGGCATGCGATCCTGAGACAGGAAATCTTTTTGGAAGCCGCCGACAGCAGACAACCACACGCCAACAGCGATACCGTAACCGGCATCCTGAAACGCATCATTGCGGAAAACGGCCGGGACCATCTCTGGGGCTATGTCTTCGCGATTGCCTGCCTGATCGTTGTGGCGCTTTCGACGGCTTTCACCGCCTGGATCATGCGGGCGATCATCGACGAGGCCTTCGCCAACAGGCGTGCGGACGTTGTCTGGATCATCTGTCTTTCCATTTTTATCGCCTTCATGCTGCGCGGTTTTGCGAGCTACGGGCAGGGTGTCGCGCTATCGCGGATCGGTAACGATATCGTCGCGCGCTACCAGCGGCGGATCTATTCGCATCTGATGACGCTCTCCGTCGGCTACTACAACGAGGCTCGTTCGGCGCATATCGCCGCCCAGGTGAGCCAGAACGTCACCGGCATCCGCGACGTTTTGAACCTCACCATAACCTCGACGGTCCGTGACCTCCTGACTTTCGTCGCCCTGATCGGCGTCATGGTCGTTCAGGACCCGTTACTGAGCCTTGCCGTTTTCATTCTGGCACCGCCACTGCTTTATGCGCTGCGTTATGTTTCCAAGCGTCTTCGCTCGGCAACCCGCGAGGCGGTCAACCTCAACAGCCATGTTCTCGGCGCCATGCAGGAGACGATTCAAGGCATTTCCATCGTCAAGGCCTTCACGATGGAAGAGGCACTTGAAAACAAGGTCAACAAGTTGATTTCGGCGGCCGAAGGCAGGGCGAACCGCATAGCGCGGCTTTCCGAACGCACCTCGCCGCTGACGGAGAGCTTTGCCGGATTCGCCGTTGCGAGCGTGCTTGCCTATGCGGCCTACCGCTCGATCTACCAGGGCGTACCGCCGGGTGCCTTCTTCTCCTTCGTCACGGCGCTGCTGCTCGCCTATGATCCGGCCCGTCGCCTTGCCCGCCTGCAGGTTCAGATGGAGCGCGCCGTCGTCAACGCCCGAATGATCTACGAGTTGCTCGACATGGAACCGCGTCAGCGCGAATTACCGGATGCAAAGCCACTTGTCGTGACCGAAGCGAAGATCGAGCTGCGAAACGTCTCGTTTGCCTATGGCAATGAAAGCGTGCTGAACACGGTGACGCTGACGGCCGAGGGTGGAAAAACGACAGCACTTGTCGGCCCGTCGGGCGCCGGCAAGTCTACCGTCATCAGCCTCATTCCGCGCTTCTACGATCCGCAGGAAGGCCAGATCCTGATCGACGGGCAAGATATTGCGCACGTCACCAAGCAGTCGCTGCGCCAGCAGCTCGCCTATGTTTCGCAGCAGCCCTATCTCTTCGAAGGCACGATCCGCGATAATATTCGCTACGGCCGTCCGGAAGCGACGGATGAAGAGATCGAAAAGGCGGCGCGGCTTGCCTATGCGCATGACTTCATCGTTTCCCAGCCCCAGGGTTATGACACGCCCGTCGGCGAAAACGGCGTGACACTGTCGGGCGGGCAGCGCCAGCGGCTTTCTATCGCCCGTGCCTTGGTGCGCAACGCGCCGATCCTGCTTCTCGACGAGGCGACCTCCGCACTCGATACGGAATCGGAAGCAGCCGTGCAGAAGGCGCTCGACGAGGCCATGACCGGCCGCACGGTCGTCGTCATCGCGCACCGGCTTTCGACCGTGGTGCGCGCCGACAAGATCATCGTGATGCAGCAGGGCCGCGTCGTGGAAGAAGGCAATCACGAGACGCTTGCGAAGGTCAGCGACGGTCTTTACGCTCGCCTCAACAATCTGCAGAGGCCTTCGGCTTCTGATTCATACTGATCAGGATGATGGACTGACATGAGCGACGCTGCGATGAAACTGGTTGTGGTCGGAGCGGCGGGGCGCATGGGGCAGACGCTCATCCGTCTCATCCATTCCATCGATGGTGTTACGCTGCATGCAGCGGTCGAGCGGCCGGGCTCTCCTTTCATCGGCAAGGATGCCGGGGAAATATCAGGGCTCGGTACCAACGGCATCATCATCGGCGACGATCCGCTGGCAGCGTTCCTGCATGCCGAGGGTGTGCTGGACTTTACGTCACCTGCTGGCTCCATCGAATTTTCCGGTCTCGCCGCGCAGGCCCGCATCGTTCATGTCGTCGGGACGACCGGCTGCTCGCAAGAGGACGATGCGAAGATTGCGGCGGCTTCGCGCCATGCCCGCATTGTCAAATCCGGCAATATGAGCCTCGGCGTCAACTTGCTTAGCGTTCTCGTGCAGCAGGCAGCCCAGGCGCTCGATCCTGTCGACTGGGACATCGAAGTTCTCGAAATGCATCATAAGCGCAAGGTCGACGCACCCTCCGGCACGGCATTGCTGCTCGGCAAGGCAGCAGCGAAGGGCCGCAATATCGATCTTGCCGCGAAGTCCGTACGCGTGCGCGACGGCCATACCGGCGCGCGGGAAGCCGGTACGATCGGCTTTGCGACATTGCGCGGTGGCTCCGTCATCGGCGAGCATTCGGTGCTCTTTGCCGGCGAAGGCGAGACCGTCACCCTTTCGCACAGCGCAACCGACCGTTCGATTTTCGCGCGCGGCGCCATCAAGGCGGCGCTTTGGGCGCGCGACAAGAAACCGGGGCTCTATTCCATGCTCGACGTTCTCGGGCTTTCTTCCCATTGACCATTTCTCGGAGGCATTTTTCATGAGCGGTACCCTCGTCCTCGTTCGCCACGGCCAGAGCGACTGGAATCTCAAGAATCTCTTCACCGGCTGGAAGGACCCTGATCTGACCGAGCTCGGCATCCAGGAAGCCACGACCGGCGGCCAAGCGCTCGCCGATTACGGCATCAAGTTCGATATCGCCTTCACCTCCGCGCTGGTGCGCGCACAGCACACGCTGAAGCTCGTCCTCGACAAGGTCGGCCAGCCTGATCTCGAGACGATCCGCGACCAGGCGCTGAACGAACGCGACTACGGCGACCTCTCCGGCCTCAACAAGGATGATGCCCGTGCCAAGTGGGGCGAAGAGCAGGTGCATGTCTGGCGCCGCTCCTATGACGTTCCCCCTCCGGGCGGCGAAAGCCTGCGCGACACCGGCGCCCGCGTCTGGCCTTACTATCTGACGGAAATCCTTCCGCGCGTCCTGCGCGGCGAAAAGGTGCTGGTTGCCGCGCACGGCAATTCGCTGCGTTCGCTGGTCATGGTTCTCGACAAGCTCACCCGCGAACAGGTTCTGTCGCTCAATCTCGCGACCGGCGTGCCGATGGTCTACAAGCTGAAGGCCGATTCCACCGTCGCTTCCAAGGAAGTGCTCGGCGACATGTCCGGCGCGCATTGAGCTGCATCCGGACGGACAGTACCAAAGGCCGGGCGTGCATCCCGGCCGCTGACGCGAATGTGGAATCGCCAGATATGCGGTTCCACATTTTCAGCTATGAAGGCTGATGGCTGGTTGCGGCTCTACAGGCTTTTTTGCTTCAGACACGCATGAAGCCAACCTTGGCTTCACAAACACGGAGCGTCCATGGCGAAGCTGACCGCATACCTCGGGAGTAAAGCTTCAGAGCTTATGGGGCAACCGCCGTACGACCGTTGGACGTTCGAGAGGAGCGTCGAGGACGACCTACCAAGCCAACCCATCGACTACGTATGTGACGATGAGGGCTTATCCTTCAATTGTGATCGCAATGATCGCATCCAGTCTATCTTTCTTGAAGCTGAAAACTTGCGTTATTCCGAGCTTGACTTGCCTTCGCAGAGCGGGCGGCAGGAGGTTCTTGCTTATCTCGGGGTGCCTTCCTTTAGCGGTGAACCACACCGGGATGATGTTCTTGGGGAGTATGGCGCCTGGGATAGGTTCGATTATAAGAACCATTCAGTACACATCAGTTATGAGCCGCATGCGGACAGAATACGCATGATTACGCTGATGCTTTCTGACGTCATTCCTCAAGGAGAATGTAAACGGATGCAATAACCGCTATCGGCGCTTTCCGGCCCAAGCTATCGAAGGCATCCCTTGGCCAAGTCGCATATGGTACTCACAACCGCAGGCTCTGATCTGCCTTTAATTGAAAGGATCAAACTCGATTGCGCGCTCGGTTAGGGATAGTTGTCCCAGCGGTTCCCAACCGAAGCGAGTGGCCGGCCCTGTCTTCGGCTGCCTTTAGCCTCCACCAAATTCAGTTCTCGATGGTGAACTGGACGCGGTCGGCGGCAAAGCGGCTGATGGAATATTGCACCGGCACGCCTTCCAGATCGGTGTTCATCGCCTTGGTGATCAGCAGCACGGCGCCCGGTGTCAGCTCGAGATCGGCGATATCGCCGGCGTCGGCGTGGGCGGCGGTGATCTCGGTGGTGGCGCGCACATAATCCGATAGCCCAAGTACCGCGAAAGCCTTGGTGATGGACTCGGTCGTCCTGTAGATCTCGCCGATGCCGGCAAAACGCGCGGCAGGGAACCAGCTCGTCCCGCGCGCGACGGGCCGTTTATCGGCATCACGCACCGTTTCCAGCCGGATGACCGGTGTGCCCTCGGCCACACGCAACCAGCGGGCCACTTCGCCATCGGCCACTTCTTCTGCATGGCCGAGCAGGAGCGCGTGTGTTTCGCGTGCCTGGTCCCTGAGACCGTCGGTGAAACGGGTACGGCGGCTGATCGGAAAATTCAGGCGCTCCTTGCGCTCGATCAGCGTGCCGCGGCCCTGCACCGCGCGCACGATGCCTTCCTGGGCAAGGGCTGCGAGTGCGCTGCGGACGGTATGTCTGTTGACGCCGAACTGCAGCGCCAGAACAGTTTCCGGCGGCACCATGCCCGTTTCGTCGTAGGCGCCACGGCTGATCGCCTCGCGGATCCTGTCGGCGATCTGCCGCCACAGCGCCACCCCTGTCTGCCGCTGCACCTGCTTTATTCCTGCCATTGCACCCCTGCCAGCTTATTTTCCGCCCGAATTCATCTTCGGGCTCGGCCAATTTCGGTCGCGCCATGTCACACGCTTGTCACCTCGCCGATTTAGGGATAGGTATAGCTTGTATGGTTGTCTATATCAATAGACATTTCGAGGAAAAGATGATGACGGCAGCGGAGAAGACGGAAGCTGCGGCGCGGACGGAGGGCGGGCGCAAGCGCACCGTCGATCTACTCGCCCGCGCCGAAACACGGGAATTGCTGGCGGCGTGGGATGCGCTTGCCGAAAAGCCGGTGGTGCAGCCGGTGCGTGGCCCGGAAACGGGTCTCGTCATGGTCCGCGGCCGCATCGGCGGCGGCGGCGCGCCCTTCAATCTCGGCGAAGTGACGGTGACACGCGCAACGGTGCGCCTCGCCTCCGGCTCCGTCGGACATGCCCAGGCGCTCGGTACCGACCGCGAGAAGGCTCGGCTTTCAGCCATCTTCGATGCGCTCTGGCAGGAAGAGGCGACCAAGAGCTTCGTCGAAGAAAAACTGCTTTCGCCGATCGCCCGGCGGATCGCCGATGACATCTACCGCAAGGCTGAGGAAACGGCTGCGACCCGCGTCGATTTCTTCACCATGGTCCGGGGAGAAGATTGATGAGTGCCAAGACCGATGTTCTGACCGGCGGCTTTGTCGAGCCGGTCTTCGAGGCCCAGAGCGTTTTCAAGATGCTGATGGACGGCATGGCCCGGCCCGGCACGGTCCAGACCGTAACACCCGACGTCGTGCCGCCGGCACCGCTCGGCATTGCCGCCGGCGCGATCGGCCTGACGCTCTGCGACCATGATACTCCGGTCTGGCTTTCCGCGGGGCTTGCCAAGTCGGCGGTTCCGCAATGGCTCGGCTTCCACGCCGGCGCACCTATGACCACCGAAAAGGCCGAAGCGCGCTTCGCCTTCGTCGAAGCCGGCATGGCTCTTTCCACGTTCGGCCTGTTTGCATCAGGCACGCAGGAATATCCTGATCGTTCCACGACTGTCGTGATCGAACTTGCCGATCTCGAAGGCGGCCGCCGACTCGCCCTGATGGGACCGGGCATCCAGAGCGTGGCCGAGATCGCACCGGTCGGCCTGCCGGAAACCTTCCTACGCCTCTGGACGGAAAACCGCGCGCTCTTTCCGCGCGGCGTCGACATCGTGCTGACGGCGAGCAAGCGTTTCCTCTGCCTGCCGCGCACCACCAAGATCACAGCAACGGAGATCTGAGCTCATGTATGTTGCCGTCAAGGGTGGCGAGGCCGCCATCGCCAATGCCCACCGCCTGCTCGCCGATCGCCGGCGCGGCGACCGCTCCGTGCCCGCCATCGGCATCGAGCAGATCGTCGAACAGCTGGCGCTCGCCGTCGATCGCGTCATGGCGGAAGCCTCGCTCTACGACCGCACTCTTGCAGCACTTGCCGTGCGCCAGTCGCGCGGCGACATGATCGAGGCGATCTTCCTGCTGCGCGCCTATCGCACGACGCTGCCGCGCTTCGGCTATTCGAAGCCGCTCGATACCGCGAACATGCAGATCGAGCGCCGTATTTCAGCGACCTACAAGGATCTTCCGGGCGGGCAGCTGCTCGGCCCGACCTTCGACTACACGCACCGCCTGCTCGATCCCTCACTGCTTTCGGACGAGGCGGTGGAAGAGCCGGCGCAGCGCGAGGCGGAGAGCGGCCGCGTCATGCGCGTTTCCGAAATCCTCGGCCAGGAAGGGCTGATCGAGAACGACGGCGAACTGCCCGAGGACCACGAGACTGGCGACCTGACGCGCGAGCCGATGGAATTCCCGATGACCAGGGATCTTCGCCTGCAGGCGCTGGCCCGCGGCGACGAAGGCTTCCTTCTGGCGCTCGGCTATTCCACCCAGCGTGGCTACGGCCGCAACCACCCCTTCACCGGTGAAATCCGCATCGGCGAGGTCGAGGTGGAGTTCGACGTACCGGAACTTGGCTTCGCCGTCTCTTTGGGACCTATCCAGCTCACCGAATGCCAGATGGTCAACCAGTTCAAGGGTTCGGCCAAGGCGCCGCCACAGTTCACCCGCGGCTACGGCCTGGTTTTCGGCCAGAGCGAGCGCAAGGCGATGGCCATGTCTCTCGTCGATCGTGCGCTGCGCGCTGAAGAGCTTGGCGAGGATATCACCGCGCCGGCGCAGGACGAGGAATTCGTCATCTCCCATTCCGACAACGTGCAGGCGACCGGTTTCGTCGAACACCTGAAGCTTCCGCATTATGTGGACTTCCAGGCCGAACTCGACCTCGTCCGCCGCATGCGCCGCGATTTCGAAGCCGCCCGCGACAGCGGCGAGACCCAAAAGGAGGCCGCCGAATGAATGATCTCGCCACCTACAATTTCGCCTATCTCGACGAACAGACCAAGCGCATGATCCGCCGCGCCATCCTGAAGGCGATCGCCATTCCCGGCTACCAGGTTCCCTTTGCCAGCAGAGAAATGCCGATGCCTTACGGCTGGGGAACCGGCGGCGTGCAGGTGACGGCGGCCATCATCGGGCCTGATGACGTTCTCAAGGTCATCGACCAGGGCGCCGACGACACGACGAACGCCGTCTCCATTCGCGCCTTCTTCCAGAAAGTCGCCAATGTCGCCGTCACGACCCATACCAAGGACGCGACGATCATCCAGACGCGCCATCGCATCCCCGAGGAAAAGCTCGGGACCGGGCAGGTTCTCGTCTACCAGGTGCCGATCCCGGAACCGCTGCGCTTCCTCGAACCGCGCGAAACCGAGACACGCAAGATGCATGCGCTGGAAGAATACGGCCTCATGCATGTGAAGCTCTACGAGGATATCGCCCGCAACGGCCGCATCGCCACGACCTATGCCTATCCGGTGAAGGTCAACGGCCGCTATGTCATGGACCCGTCGCCGACGCCGAAATTCGACAATCCGAAGATGCACAAGTCCGAGGCACTGCAGCTCTTCGGCGCCGGTCGTGAAAAGCGCATCTATGCGGTGCCGCCCTATACGGATGTCGTCAGCCTCGATTTCGAAGACCATCCCTTCGAGATCCAGCGCTTCGGCAAGCCATGCGCGCTCTGCGGCGCGGAGGAAGTCTATCTCGACGAAGTGATCCTCGACGACAAGGGCGGGCGCATGTTCGTCTGCTCCGACACCGACTATTGCGACGACCGCCGAGCACATGGACATGCCGGAGAAATGCTGGCCCGGGAGGCTGCAGAATGACCGAAACACCGCTTCTCAAAGTCAGCGACCTCTCGAAATTCTACGGCAACCGCATCGGCTGCAAGAATGTCTCCTTCGAGCTCTGGCCAGGCGAAGTGCTCGCCATCGTCGGCGAATCCGGCTCGGGCAAGACGACGCTGCTCAACTGCATTTCTACCCGGCTGATGCCGACGACCGGCAGCGTCGAATATCACATGCGCGACGGCAGCTACCGCGACCTTTACCACATGAACGAGGTCGAGCGCCGCTTTCTGATGCGCACCGACTGGGGCTTCGTGCACCAGAACCCGGCCGACGGACTGCGCATGACGGTCTCAGCCGGCGCCAATGTTGGCGAACGCCTCATGGCGATCGGCGACCGGCACTATGGCAAGATCCGCTCCACCGCAATCGACTGGCTGGAGCGCGTCGAAATCGACGCCGGCCGCATCGATGACCAGCCGCGCGCCTTTTCCGGCGGCATGCGCCAGCGCCTGCAGATCGCCCGCAACCTCGTCACCGGCCCGCGCCTCGTGTTCATGGATGAGCCAACCGGCGGTCTCGACGTTTCAGTGCAGGCACGCCTCCTCGATCTGGTGCGCGGCCTCGTCAACGATCTCGGTCTCTCGGCCATCATCGTCACGCACGATCTCGCCGTCGCCCGCCTCCTGTCGCACCGAATGATGGTGATGAAGGACGGCCACGTCATCGAGCAGGGTCTGACTGACCGTGTGCTGGACGACCCGCGCGAGCCCTATACCCAGCTCCTCGTTTCCTCGATCCTGCAGGTTTAAGAAAATGGCAACACCTCTCGTCGTTTCAGAAGTCGCCAAAAGCTTCACCATGCACCTGCGCGACGGCCTCAAGCTGCCGGTCGTCTCGGATGTCTCCTTCTCGGTGGCATCGGCCGAATGCGTCGTGCTCGGTGGCCCATCGGGCATCGGCAAAAGCTCGCTGCTCAAGATGATCTACGGCAATTATGCCGTCGACAGCGGACAGATCCTCGTCAACCACAAGGGCAAGATCGTCGACCTCGCCGCCGGCGACCCGCGCACCGTCCTGGACGTGCGGCGCCACACGCTCGGTTACGTCAGCCAGTTCCTGCGCACTGTGCCGCGTGTTGCGGCCCTCGACGTCGTCGCCGAGCCGCTGCTTGCACGCGGCGAAGCGGCCGACAGCGCCCGCGAAAAGGCAGCAAGCCTGCTCGAAAAGCTCAACCTGCCGGAAGCGCTCTGGCAGCTGCCGCCCTCCACCTTCTCGGGCGGCGAACAGCAGCGCGTCAACATCGCCCGCGGCTTCATCACCGATCACACGATCCTGCTGCTCGACGAGCCGACCGCCTCGCTCGACGCGAAGAACCGCGCCGTCGTCGTCGGCATGATCGAGGAAAAGAAGAAGGCGGGCGTCGCTTTGCTCGGCATCTTCCACGACGAGGAAGTGCGTGAAGCTGTTGCCGACCGCATTCTCGACGTCCAGCAATTCTCTCCGCGAAAGGCGATCGCAGCATGAGCCGCAAGCTGGGTGTCGAGCCCTATTTCCATGAAACAGCCTCCGTCTCCAACTCGACCTTCGGCCGCTACACGGAAGTTTCCGAGCGCTGCCGCATCAGCGAAGCGGAGTTCGGCGACTATTCCTACATCATGCAGGACGGCTCGATCTGGTGCGCGACGATCGGCAAGTTCGTCAACATCGCCGCTGCGGTGCGTATCAACGCAACCAACCATCCGACCTGGCGAGCGACGCTGCACCACTTCACCTACCGCGCCGTCGATTACTGGCCGGATGCCGACATGGAGAGCGAATTCTTCGAATGGCGCCGCTCCAACCGGGTCGTCATCGGCAATGATGTCTGGATCGGTCATGGCGCCACGATCCTGCCCGGCGTGACCGTTGGCAACGGGGCCATCATCGGCGCGGGGGCAGTCGTCTCGAAGGATGTCGCTCCCTACACGATCGTTGGCGGCGTGCCGGCCAAGCTCATCCGAGAGCGCTTTCCGAGGGAGATCGGCGAGCGCATGGACAGGCTTGCCTGGTGGGACTGGGAACACGACCGGCTGCGCGGCGCACTGGCTGATTTCCGGGCACTTGGCGCCGAAGACTTCCTTTCGCGCTACGGCGGTTGAGCCGAATATTGCGGGGCAGAGTTTTGTGACAGGACTTACACAAAACTGACACGCGAGGTTCATGAAGCGGGACTAATGCGATCCCAGAAGCAAGCCTGAAATGCGAGGGAAGAGCATGATGTTCGAACTGAAGAATGTCACACGCCGGTTCGGAAAGAAGCTCGCTGTCGATTCCGTAACGCTGAACATTCCTCAGGGCCAGATGGTCGGCATCATCGGCCGGTCGGGCGCCGGCAAGTCTACGCTCCTGCGTATGATCAACCGCCTGCAGGAACCTTCCTCCGGCACCATCCATTTCGGCGGTGTCGAGGTTTCCGGCCTTCGCGGTCAGGCATTGCGCAACTGGCAGCGCGACTGTGCGATGATCTTCCAGCAGTTCAACCTCGTGCCGCGCCTCGACGTTCTGACCAACGTCATGCTCGGCCGTCTCAACCATCGCTCGACGGTCCTTAGCCTGCTCAACGTCTTCACCCGCGAAGAGCGCATCCAGGCGATCGCGGCACTCGAGCGCCTCGGCATCGAGCAGACGGCACTGCAGGCAGCCGGCACGCTTTCGGGCGGCCAGCAGCAGCGTGTGGCGATCGCCCGCGCGCTGATGCAGAACCCGAAGATGGTTCTGGCCGACGAGCCGATCGCCTCGCTCGACCCGCTGAACGCCAAGATCGTCATGGATGCCCTGCGCGACATCAACGAGCGTGAGGGCATCACCGTCATCACCAACCTGCACACGCTCGATACGGCCCGCAGCTACTGCGAACGCATCGTCGGCATGGCAGGCGGCCGCGTCGTTTTCGACGGCAAGCCTTCCGAACTCACCACCGAGGCCGTGAAGGAAATCTACGGCACGGACAAGGACGGTGCGGGCATCGACGAAACGATGACCTCGACCGCAATCAATATCGCTCCGGAAGGAGCCGAAAACCAATCCGCCGGCACCCAACCGCTGGCGCTGGCCGGTCTGTGAGAGGGGCGGCCGCGATCGAATGCCCGCGTCAAGGGCAGATTTCTTCGTACCAAAACGACCGGGCGCCCGGTCATTCAGGAGAGAACCCATGTTGAAGAAAGCACTTTTTGCGGCTACGGCGATCCTGTCGCTCGCAGCTGGCGCTGCCAATGCCGCTGACCTCAAGGAATTCCGCGTCGGCATCCTCGGCGGCGAAAACGAAACCGACCGCCTGCGCAACTACGCCTGCCTTGCAGACCACCTGAAGCAGGAATTCGGCTTCGAGAAGGTTTCGCTCTTCCCGGCCGCCGACTATGACGGCGTTATCCAGGGCCTCCTCGGCGGCACGCTCGACTTCGCTGAACTCGGCGCTTCCGGCTACGCATCCGTTTACATCAAGGACCCGAAGGCTGTTACGCCGATCCTGACGACGCAGCAGAAGGACGGCTCCACGGGTTACTACTCGATCGGTCTCGCCCTGAAGTCCTCCGGCATCAAGACGATCAAGGACGCCAAGGGCAAGAAGCTCGGCTACGCCGATCCGGACTCCACCTCGGGCTATCTCGTTCCGCTGACGCAGATCCCGAAGGACACGGGCATGCCGAACGACAAGTTCTTCGCTTCCACCCAGTTCAACGGCGGCCACGAGAACAACCTGCTCGCTGCTTACGACGGCAAGGTCGACGTTGCTGTTGACGATAGCTCGGGCATCGGCGACTTCAAGGACGGCTACACCTCCGGTACCTTCCGCAAGGAAGTCGACAAGGGCGCCGTCGATCCGAACAAGCTCGTTGAAGTATGGCGTTCGCCGCTGATCCCGAACGGCCCGCTCGTCGTTCGCAACGCTCTCGGCGAAGAGTGGCAGAAGAAGCTCACCGCCTTCTTCACGGCCCTGCCGGAGAAGGACCACAAGTGCTTCGCAGCTATCGAAGGCGGCGACTACAAGGGCTACGCCCCGGTCAAGCACGACTTCTACAACGCTGTCGTAGAAGTTCGTAAGGCTGCTATCGGCGGCTGATTGCGCCATCCGTATACGGGGCGGCCGGCAACGGCCGCCCTTTTTCTTGTGACTACAGCGCCGCGCGTCAAACGCGCAAAGGACGCTGTAGAACTCTAAATTGCTGCATAATTTCATCCTTAAATCGAGCCCGATTTAAGGAATTATGCAGTAGGCGGGGCGTTCATGACTATTGCCGATACACAGCAGCATGTGCCGATGCAGAGCACGAAGGAAATCGCCACCGCTTGGGACAGGATGATCGCCAGGCGGCGTTTCTATACCGCCCTTGGTCTGGTGATCCTCATCGCCGCCTTCGTCAGCTCCGTGCGCTTTGCCGACGAGAGCAATGCCGGTCACTTCTTCGAACGCCTGCCGCATTTGTTCGACTTCCTGAGCTGGCTTATCCCAAAAGACTGGACCGATGTCTGGCGCGCGCTTTTCGATATTGCGAGCCCGAATGACAAGGGTGGCGAAGAATTCAATTTCGCCAATGGCCGCGTCTATGTCTGGGGCAGCTTCTACATCCCCGAATATTTCGAGCTGATGATCGTCACGATCAATATCGCCCTCGTTTCGACCATCATCGCCTTCGTCTTCGCCGTTCCGCTTAGCTTCTTTGCTGCACGCAATCTGACGAAGAACTGGCCGCTGCGCATCTTTACAAAGCGCATCATGGAATTCCTGCGCGCCTTCCCGGAAATCGTCATCGCTGGCCTGTTTTCGGCGATCCTCTCGATCGGACCGGTGGCCGCCATTATTGCGATCACGCTCCACACGATCGGCGCACTCGGCAAGCTCTTCTATGAAGTTGCTGAAAACATCGACATGAAACCGGACGAAGGCATGCGCGCCGTCGGCGCGAACTGGCTGGAGCGGGTACGTTTCGCCGCCCTGCCGCAGGTCATGCCGAACTATGCGTCCTATGCGCTGCTGCGCCTTGAGATCAACGTGCGCGCTTCGACCATCATCGGCGCCGTCGGCGGCGGCGGTATCGGTGAAGAGCTCAAGCTTTCCATTTCCCGCGGTTTCGGCGCGAAGACCGTGGCGCTCGTGCTGCTGCTCTTCGTGACGATTGTCGCTGTCGACCAGTTCTCCGCCTGGCTGCGCCGCCGGCTCGTCGGCGAACACGCCTTCCTCCTGCAACATTGAGGCTGCCATGACGGTCATCGACGCAAACCGCATGCATGAGATCGAAACGCGCTATCCGGAATATTTTCACAAGTCGTTCCGCCAGCGTTTCGGCGGTCTCCTCATTGTGCTCGCGACAATCCTCTACGGCTTTTATGCCGTCTGGTTTTTCGACCTGCCGAAGCTCATCGCCGAAGCCCACTGGGAACGTTTCGGCATCTATATGAGCCAGTGGATCAGCTATGACGTGCAGCCGGAATTCCGTATCCAGGACGATGGCACGATCCAGACGCGCTACCCGCGCTTCTCACCGCTTGGCGACGATCCGCATCCGGATTGGTTGAAAACCAACACGGACGGCAGCATCACTGTTCTCGTCGGCGGCAGCGGCCGCACAGTGACAGTCAGCAAGAGCCAGACGACGATCGTTGCCCATGGCATGACGGTGCCGGTCGATGTCAGCAGCGGCGCACCGAAAGTCGTCGGTCCGGTGCCGGGCTGGATGACGGTCTATGACGACAACGTGCTCGCCAATCTTGGCTTTGCAGGGGATGTCAGCATTTCCGTCGACCGCGTGAAAGTGCGCAAGCGATTTATCGGCTGGGCGAACTTCGTCTTCGATACGCAGTCGCCCTTCTTCGACAAGCCGGCAAGCGAGGTCATCAGTCTCATCGTCTCCGGCCCGCGTATCCATCCCGATCAGTCGAACCTGTCGCTCGCTTTCGACGATATCTGGAACAACAGCGAATGGCAGCATGGCGATGTCTGGACCAAGTTGTTCCAGACGATCGTGATGGCCTTCCTCGGCACGTTGCTCGGTTCGCTCGCGGCCTTCCCGCTCGCCTTCATGGCAGCGCGCAATATCACGCCAAACAGGTTCCTCAATCAGGCCCTGAAGCGCTTCTTCGACTTCCTGCGTTCGGTCGACATGCTGATCTGGGCGCTGTTCCTGACGCGCGCCTTCGGCCCCGGCCCTCTTGCCGGTTCCGGCGCCATTTTCCTCACGGAGACGGGCACGCTCGGCAAGCTCTACTCGGAAGGTCTCGAGAATATCGACAACAAGCCGCGCGAAGGCGTGAAGTCGACTGGCGCCTCGACCGTGCTGGTGCATCGCTACGGCATCATGCCGCAGATCGTCCCTGTTATCGTCAGCCAGACGCTCTATCAGTGGGAATCGAACGTACGCGGCGCGACGATCATCGGCGCCGTTGGCGCCGGCGGTATCGGTCTCAAGCTCTGGGAAGCCATGCGCACCAATTCCAATTGGGAGAATGTCGCATACATGGTCATCCTGATCCTGATCGTCGTCTTCCTGTTCGATACCGCATCGAATGCACTGCGCCATCGCCTGATGGGCACCAAGGCGGGCCACTAAGCCCGATCAAATGATGATGACGGCCCGCCGTCATCATCATTCTGTCATGGAAATCTTTTAGCCGGAGCGTGCTTGCGGTTCACCGCCAAATCAATGCACATTGCGCTCCCCATTCGGACGATCTCCAGGATAAAAGCCTTGCGCTACGCTCTCTATTTTTCGCCGTCTAAGGATCATTCCCTGACGGATGCGGCCTCTGTCTGGCTCGGCCGCAATGCCTTTACCGGCGAGACCTATCCTGCACCCGAATACAAGACATTGCCGTCAAACGAACAATTCGAACTGACCGCCGATCCGCGCCGCTACGGCTTCCACGCGACGATCAAGGCGCCCTTCGAGCTTGCCTCCTCCGTGACCGAAAAGGACCTGATGGCGGTTGTCGAAGATTTTGCCGCCAAGACGCCGGCCTTTGAGATCCCGGAGCTGGTGCTCGGACAGCTCGGTCGCTTCTTCGCGCTTGTGCCGGGTTCGCTGCACCAGCCGCTTCAGGATTTCGCCGCAAAGGTGGTAAAGTCTTTCGAGCCATTCCGGGCGGCACTCTCCGAGGCCGATATTATCAGGCGCAAACCGGAAAGGCTCTCCGAGAGCCAGCGCAATAATCTCATGCGCTGGGGCTATCCATATGTCATGGATGACTTCGGCTTCCATATGACGCTGACCGGTCAGGTGCCGGAAGAGCGCGCGGAAGTGATGAAGGCGATCCTGACGGAGCGTTTTGCAGCTTTCACCGGCAGGCCGCTTCACATTTCCGGCCTTGCCGTCTTTAGCGAGGAGGCGCGCGGCGCGCCTTTCAAAGTCCACACATGGCTGCCTCTTGCTGGCGCCAAAAGCTGAAAGATTTCCTGACATGAGCAAAGAAACCGTTCTTTCAAATGCCCGTATCGTTCTCGAGGACGATATCCTTTCGGGCTCTATCCTGATACGCGACGGCAAGATCGCCGATATTTCAAAAGGCATTTCGGTAGCCGGCGAAGACTTTGAGGGCGACTACATCATTCCGGGCCTCGTCGAGCTGCACACGGACCATCTGGAAGGCCACTATTCGCCGCGTCCGGGCATACGCTGGAACAAGACGGCGGCGATCCAGGCCCATGACGCGCAGATCGTCACCTCGGGTATCACCACGGTCTTCGACTGCCTGCGCATGGGTGCTGACGAAGACGGCGGCTTCGAGCACGGCGAGATGCGCGAGATGGCCGATGCCATCCAGTCCGCCGAAAAGGAAGGGCGCCTGCGTGCCGAACATCTCCTCCATCTGCGTTGCGAGGTTTCGGCCGACAACGTGCTGCAGCACTTCGCCGATTTCGAAAACGATCCTTATGTCGGTCTCGTCTCGCTGATGGACCATGCGCCGGGCCAGCGCCAGTTCCAGACAATGGACCAGTACATCTTCTACTATCAGAAGAAGCGCGGTCTTTCCGATGAGGAGTTTGCCCGCTTCTGCGCCAGACGCATCGCCGAGTCCGATCGCAATTCGACGCCAAATCGCGACGCGATCTCGAAGGTCTGCGCCGAACGCGGCATCACCGTCGCAAGCCATGACGATGCCACATCTGCCCATGTCGATGAGGCGATCGAAAACGGCGTTCGCCTGGCCGAATTCCCGACCAGCATCGACGCAGCCCGGCTGTCGCACGAGAACGGCATGAGCGTTCTGATGGGCGCGCCGAACATCGTGCGCGGCAAGTCGCATTCCGGCAATATTGCCGCGCGTGATCTAGCGCAGCTCGGCGTTCTCGACGTGCTTTCGTCCGACTATGTGCCGCTCAGCCTGCTGCATGCGCCCTTCATTCTTGCCGACGAGGTCGAGGGCATTACCTTGTCGAAGGCAATTGCAATGGTGACGGCAACGCCAGCACGCACCGTCAGCCTCAACGATCGCGGCCGCATCGCAACCGGCCTGCGTGCCGATCTCGTCCGCGTCCACCGTTCACATGGCGTGCCGGTGACGCGATCCGTCTGGCGTGAAGGACGCCGTGTCGCATGATGATGTCACACGAACCCCATCCGGGCGCTGGTGCAGAACGCGGCATCATGGTCGTCGTCGTCGGCCCGAGCGGGGCTGGCAAGGACACGCTGATGAACCTTGCGGCCCAGCATTTCGATCGCCGCGAAGACGTGCATTTTGCCCGCCGTGTCATCACTCGCGATGGCGATGCCGGTGGGGAAGATCATCTCGCCGTTTCGGATGCCGGTTTCGCATCGATGGAACAGTCCGGCGCCTTTGCCGTCTGGTGGGAGGCGCACGGCTTGAAATATGCAATTCCGGCGGAGGTTTCCGTTGCACTTTCCAGGGGTCACCTCGTCGTGGCCAATGGCTCGCGCTCGGCCCTGCACCGTTTCCAGGCTGCTTTCCCGCGGCTGAAGGTCATCAATGTGACGGCCCGCCCGGAAGTGCTGGCCGGCCGCCTGGAGGCGCGCGGCCGCGAGACGCACGAGGACATCATGGCCCGCCTCGCACGCGGCCCGCTGACGGTGCGCGGCGATTACGATGTCGTGGAGCTCGACAATAGCGGCTCGCTGGAAGAGGCCGAGCGCAAGATGGTCGACATCCTGGATGGCTTCCTGAAGGAAATCGTCTAAACGAGGCAGGAAACGAGAATGGCCATTCGTGTCGTCCACTATGACCCGGAATGGCCGTCTCTCTTCCGCCGGATCGTCGGCGAACTGGAGCCGCTTCTTGCCGATCTCGCCCCCGTCTTTCATCACGTCGGCAGCACATCGGTGCCCGGATTGGCGGCAAAGCCGAAGATCGACCTGCACGCTGCCTTCGCTAATGCGGATGTGCTTCCCGAAGCAATCGAGCGCGTAGAATCGCTTGGCGCCTTCACCTTCCATGGCGACAAATACCAGCAGCAGACCTGGACCTTCACCAGCGGCAAGGGCTCCTACGGCGCACGACTATATCTCTGCTCGGCGAACAATGTCGTTTTGCGAGACCGGCTCGCGTTTCGGGACTATCTACGCTCGCACGCGGAGCGCGCGAACGCCTATGCCGCCCTTAAGATGAAACTCATGGGCGAGGCCAATGACGACTGGGATTATTATACCGGCGGCAAGCGTAACTTCGTGCTCGAGACGCTGCGGCTGGCCTCCGAAGAAGGATAGCCAGCCGCGCTCCGATTATTCGTTGTCGCCGCGGCCCGAGACGATCTCCCGTTTACCGACATGGTTTGCCGGGCCGACCAGCCCTTCCTTCTCCATGCGCTCGACGAGCGAAGCTGCTCTGTTGTAGCCGATGCCGAGGCGGCGCTGGATATAGGAGGTCGAGCACTTCTTGTCGCGCAGGACGACCTTGACGGCCTGCTGGTAAAGCTCGTCGCCATCCTCGGCACCCATGGCGCTCTTGTCGAAGACGGCGCCGTCCTCTTCGTCCTCGGCTTCTTCATCCTCGCCGGCCGTGACCGTATCGAGATATTCCGGCCGACCCTGCGTCTTAAGGTGTGCCACGACCTTCTCGACTTCGGCATCGGAAACGAAGGGACCATGGACACGGGAGATGCGGCCGCCACCCTGCATATGCAGCATGTCACCCTGGCCGAGCAGCTGTTCGGCACCCTGTTCGCCGAGGATCGTGCGGCTGTCGATCTTCGAGGTCACCTGGAAGGAGATGCGGGTCGGGAAGTTCGCCTTGATCGTGCCGGTGATGACATCAACCGAAGGACGCTGTGTCGCCATGATGAGATGGATGCCGGCAGCACGCGCCATCTGCGCTAGTCGCTGGATCGCGCCTTCGATCTCCTTGCCGGCAACCATCATCAGGTCGGCCATTTCGTCGACGATGACGACGATGTAGGGCATCGGTGCAAGGTCCAGCTCCTGCTGTTCCTCGATCGGCGCACCGGTCTGCCGGTCGAAGCCGACCTGGACCATGATATGGATGGTCTCGCCCTTCTCACGGGCCAGGGAGACGCGGCCATTATAACCGTCGATATTTCGTACACCGAGACGCGACATCTTGCGATAGCGCTCCTCCATCTCGCGCACCGCCCATTTCAATGCCATGACGGCCTTCTTCGGATCGGTGACGACGGGCGTCAGCAGATGCGGAATGCCGTCATAGACGGAGAGTTCCAGCATCTTGGGATCGACCATGATGAGGCGGCACTGTTCCGGCGTCATGCGGTAGAGCAGCGACAGGATCATCGTGTTGATAGCGACCGACTTGCCCGAGCCGGTGGTGCCGGCGACGAGCAGATGCGGCATCTTCGCGAGTTCGGCGATGACAGGCTCGCCGCCGATCGTCTTGCCGAGGCCGAGCGCCAGCTTGTAGCCGCTCTTGTCGAAATCGTCGCTCTCGATCATCTCGCGGAAATAGACGGTTTCGCGCGTCGCATTCGGCAGTTCGATGCCGATGACGTTGCGGCCGGGAACGACAGCAACACGGGCAGACAGCGCCGACATCGAGCGGGCGATATCATCGGCAAGGCCGATGACGCGGGATGACTTTACGCCGGGCGCCGGCTCGAATTCATAGAGGGTGACGACCGGACCGGGGCGGACATGGATGATCTCGCCCTTGATGCCGAAATCCTCCAGCACGCTCTCCAGGAGGCCGGCATTCTGCTCCAGAGTTTCCTGCGACATGATCTCGCCGAGCCGCTCCGGCGGCTCCTGCAACAGGGCACGCGGCGGGAATTCGTAGCCCGATGCATCAACCTTCTCGATGATCATGCGGGCAGAGCGAACCGGGGACAGTGCAGGTGCGGTGATCTCGACACGCGATGCGGGCGGTGCTTCTGCCGGTGCCTGGTTCGACTGGACCACAGGCGTCTGTATTTCCGGGGTCTGAACCATCGGACCTTGGGCGACGGGAGCTGAAGCGACCGGAGCCGGAGCAACGCGTACTGCCGGAGGACGTGCGGGGCGGGCCGGCGCTGACGTTACGGGCAGCGTTGCGCGCGGCGCCACCGGCGCCGGATTATGTCGGCCTGGGCGCCATTCCATGATGCGGAAGCGCGACGTGATCGATTCTGGTTCGACCTGCTGCAACGCGATGACCGGAGTACGCGACGGACCGGCATCGGTCTCCTCGAAGGCCATGACCTCCCAGAAGGCGAAATCCGAAATGGAGGAAAGTTCTGTCGCCGCGCGTAGCGTCGTTTCGACGGCAATTGCTGCAACGGGCTGCAGCTGAGGTTCCGGCTGCGGCGCGACTGGTTCAGCCATTTCGGGCAGGTAAATATCGAAGGGTACGTTCACCGCGATCGGCGCGCGCATCTGCGGTGCCGCCAAGGGCTGCGGCACTGCTACGGCCTGCGGGGCAGGCACAACAATTTCCTCGCGGACAGGCTTCTCCGGCGCGTGGCGCTTGCTGATCAGCGTTTCCGGGGTGCGGGTGAAGCGGACGTTCGGGGCGAGCGAGAAATTGCTCTGCCAGAGCGGCGGAATCGGCTTTTCGCCTTCATATGCCACAGTGGCTTCTTCCACGTGATGGTCAGCTTCAAGTCCCGAAGAAAACTCTTCGGCGTCCGTCAAATTGGTTCTGGGAAAACGCATGCGACAGCTACTCACTCACGTCTGGTAATTTCTGACATCCTTCCGGATAGAAAATGAAGGTTAATAAGTTCCTTCCAGCAGTCCCGTTGCGGGACGGCTAAAAAGATGAAACATCATCAATTTCATAGGCTTGATGAGAAAGGAAAAATCTTTGGCCGAATGAGACAAGCGTCCTAAAGCACGCCGCGATCTTCCAGATTCGCCTGCCGCGCTTCAAGCCTTTGTTTTCGCATGTCGTTATCGCAAAACCGCCGCGCATTTTTGCGCGGCATGCCTTAGTGCGCTTCGTCCCAATTGGTCGCGGAGCGAGCGTCGACCCGAAGCGGTACGCGCATTTCCAGCGCCGGCGAGGTGGCGTTTTCCATGACCGAAACGATGATCGGCGTCGCCTTTTCGACCTCTTCGTCTTCAACCTCGAAGATCAATTCATCGTGCACCTGCAAGAGCATGCGCACCCTATCGGCAAGGCCGGCCTCGGCGAGCGCCGGCTCGATCTTGATCATGGCGCGGCGAATGACATCGGCGGCCGAGCCCTGGATCGGCGCGTTGATGGCGGCCCGTTCGTTGAAGGCGCGGACCGAAGGATTGGACGAGCGAATCTCCGGATAGTTGATTCGGCGGCCGAAGATCGTCTCGACGTATCCCTTGTCGCGGGCCATCTGCTTGCGGCTTTCCATGTAATCGCGGATGCCGGGAAAGCGCTCGAAATATTTCTTGATGTAGTCGCCGGCTTCCGATCGCTCGATAGAAAGCTGGTTGGCGAGGCCGAAGGCGGAGATGCCGTAGATGATGCCGAAGTTGATGGCCTTGGCGCGGCGACGAACCTCGCTCGGCATGCCCTCGACGGGCACGCCGAACATTTCGGACGCGGTCATAGCGTGGATGTCGATGCCGTCCTCGAAAGCGCGCACGAGCTGGGGAATTTCGGCGACATGGGCCAGCACGCGCAGCTCGATCTGGCTGTAATCGGCCGAGATCAGCTTGTGGCCGGGCGACGAAATGAAGGCGGTGCGAATCTTGCGACCTTCGGCGGTGCGCACCGGAATGTTCTGAAGGTTCGGCTCCGAAGAGGAAAGGCGGCCTGTCGTCGTCGACGCCAGCGAATAGGAGGTGTGCACCCGCTTCGTGTCCGGATGGATGTAACCCGGAAGCGCGTCCGTGTAGGTCGATTTCAGCTTGGTGAGCTGGCGCCAGTCGACGATCTTGCGTGGCAGATCGAAGCCCGCTGCCGCCAGGTCTTCCAGCACGCTTGCCGAGGTCGACCACTGGCCGGTCTTTGTCTTGGTGCCGCCGGCAAGACCCATCTTGCCGAACAGGATGTCGCCGAGCTGCTTGGGAGAGCCGATGTTGAACCTCTCGCCGGCGAGCTGATAGATTTCATCCTCGTACCTGGCTGCACCCTGAGCCAGTTCACCCGAGAGGCGCGACAGGATCTGGCGGTCGACGGTGATCCCTCGTTCTTCCATGCGCGCAAGGACGGGCACGAGCGGACGTTCCAGGCGCTCATAGACGCGTGTCAGCTGGGTGGCGGCAAGGCGCGGCTTCAGCACCATCCACAGGCGCAATGTCACTTCGGCATCTTCGGCTGCATAGTGTGTCGCGCGCTCGATATCGACGAGGTCGAAGGTGACGTTCGACTTGCCGGAGCCAGCGACGTCCTTGTAGGCGATCGGTGTGTGACCGAGGAATTTTTCAGACAGCGGGTCCATGCCGTGCGCGCCGGTGCCGGCGTCCAGCACGTAGGATATCAGCATCGTGTCGTCGAAACTCTTGGTCTCGACGCCATAACGTTTCATCAGCAGGTAGTCGTATTTCAGATTCTGAGCGACCTTGAGGATCGATTCATCCTCCAGCAGCGCCTTCAGCCGCGACAGCGCATCGCGCATCGGGATCTGGTTGTCGGCGAGACCGCCACCGAGAAGGTCGCCAACGCCCGTCTTGTGACCGATCGGCACATAGGCGGCGCGAATGCGTATGCCTGTCGGATCGGCGGTGTTATCTGCGATCGCCAGGGAGAAGCCAACGAGTTCGGCCTGCATGGCGTCGAGCGAAGTCGTTTCCGTATCGAAGGCAACGAGGCCGGTATCGCGCGCAGCGGCGATCCATTGGTCGAGAGTCGCAAGGTCGCGGATCGTCACATAGGAAGAATGATCGAACGGAAGGGTCGCGAACGCCTCGGCGCGCGCCTTGGCAAGATCGGCAGGCGCAAACGTGCCTTCGACCGCAGTCTTCGCCTTTGCGCGCGGTGGAACAGCCACGGCTTCGCCATTCACTTTGGGTACCGCGCCCGCGACAGGTTCCGGCTCGGCTGAATCGAGGTCCGGCCCATGCGCATCCGCGCCCCATTCGACCTTTACGAAGGCCGGTTCGATCTCGCTGGCGTCGCAATTGCAGAACTCCGCAACACGGCGCGTCAGCGTGGTGAATTCCATGGTTTTCAGGAAACCGATCAGCTTGGGGCCGTTCTGCGGTTCCAGGACGAGCGCGTCGAGATCGAGCTCCAACGGTACGTCAGTGCGCAGGCGCACGAGTTCGCGGGACAGCTTCGCCTTGTCGATGTTTTCGAGAATGGTCAGGCGGCGCTTTTCCTGCTTGATCTCATGGGCACGCTCGAGAAGCGTATCGAGATCGCCATATTCGGCGAGAAGCTGGGCTGCCGTCTTCGGGCCGATGCCGGGGATGCCGGGAACATTGTCGACGGAATCGCCGGTCATCGCCTGCAGGTCGATCATCTTTTCCGGCGGCACACCCCATTTCTCGATCACATCGGGGATGCTGATCTGCTTGTCCTTCATGCTGTCGTACATGTGGACATTCGGGGTGACGAGCTGCATCAGGTCCTTGTCGGAGGAGACGATCGTCACGTCGGCGCCGACCGCTTCAGCCTGGCGGGCATAGGTCGCGATAATATCGTCGGCCTCGAAACCTTCCGTCTCGATGCAGGGCAGATTGAAGGCGCGTGTCGCCTCGCGGATCAGGCCGAACTGAGGCACCAGCTCTTCGGGCGGCGCCGAACGGTTCGCCTTATAGGCGTCATAGAGATCCTTGCGGAAGGTCTTCGACGAGTAGTCGAAAATGACGGCGAGGTGGGTGGGCGTGGCAGCCACATCGGTACCGCGTGCATCCCTCAGCAGCTTCCAGAGCATGTTGCAAAAACCGGAGACAGCGCCGACCGGCAGGCCGTCGGATTTGCGCGTCAGAGGAGGCAGTGCATGAAAGGCCCGGAAGATGAAACCCGAACCGTCGATAAGGAAGAGATGATCGCCTTTTTTCATGGCAGCATGGATAGCGCGGCGGCCCTTCAAGGTCCATATAAACTTGGTTGCGCAAAAAGATTCCGCCTCACCAAACTGTTACTAATTTGTAATAGGTGGTTTTTTCTCTTTCCCTTGAAAAACCACATTCTCCATCACAAATCAAAGTCACCGGCGTTTGATCGCGCCGCGGGTCTGATAGCCGGCTTGTCCCCCGCCCGCGTCAGGCTTGGACAAAGGCCTCATCCCCCTCTCCGGGCCTTTGTCCTCACTTTCAAGCCGCCATGGCCTTCCTCCAGGCCTTGGCGGCTTTGTTTTTTGCGCAATTCGCTGCGGCACTCAAAATTTGAGAACTTCGTTCCTATTTTTTGATGGATCGTATGCGATTTGTTACATTGTCTACCGAGCGATTTTGAGCCTAACTTACAATCATGGGATTTAATCGAATGGATTCCGGCGCCTACCTTGCCAGCCAGCTGGCGAAGGGTTTTGCCCGCTCGCTGCATCAGCGCGCGGCAGGGCTCGGTTTTTCTCCCGGACAGTTCCCTATCCTTCTGGAGCTTTGGGCCGAGGACGGGCTGACGCAGAAACAGCTTCTGGAGCGCGTCGATATCGAACAGGCGACGATGGCCAACACGCTCTCACGCATGGTGCGAGACGGGTTGATCGAGCGGCGTCCGCATCCGACCGACAAACGCGCGCAGCTAATCTTTCTGACAGAAAAAGCCAGGGCGATGGAGGCGCAAGCCATCGACACGGCGCGCGAGGCTGACCTTGCGCTGTTCAAGGGTTTTCGGGTCTTCGAACGAGAGCTGATGCTCGAATATATCCGGCGGCTGATCCAGAACGCCAAGGCGCTCTGACTTCACTCTGCGGCCGCGCGGTCGCGCTTTGCTTGCGTCACCTTTGCTTCGGTATTTGCCGTAAGGAAGTTCTCGCGAGCGGCGAGCTTGATACTCGGCTCGATATCCGGCTTTCCGAGCAAAAGCCCCTGCAACTGGGTACAGCCTTCTTCCACGACGATCTGACGTTGCATCTCCGTTTCGACGCCTTCGGTGACAACAGGCATGCCGAGACTATGCCCCAGCCCGATGATGGCGCGGACGATCGAGCGAGCGCCGGCATCATGCTCCAGTATGCCGGTGAAGCTGCGGTCGACCTTGATCTTGTCGAAGGGGAAGGAACGCAGGTTGGAAAGCGAGGAGAAGCCAGTGCCAAAATCGTCCATGACGATGCGCACTCCGAGGTCGCGCAGGCGCTGAAGCGTGTTCATGACCCGGTTGCGATCGCGTATGAGCGCCACTTCGGTGATCTCCAGTTCCAGGCGTTCCGGCGCGAGGTCCGCCTCCTTGAGAATCTCAGCCACCCCCTGGCAAAGATTGGGCAACAGAAACTGAACCGGGGATACATTGACGGCGATCGATAGCGGCTGCGGCCAGCGGGCGGCCTCCATGCACGCTTCGCGCAGGATCCATTCGCCGAGCTGGACGATCGAGCCGCTTTCCTCGGCGATCGGAATGAAGATATCCGGTTCGCTCATGGCGTGGCCCGGCCGGTTCCAACGCATCAAGACTTCATAACCGTTGATCTCACCGCTGCGCGCATCGAGGATTGGCTGATAGCTTACATGGAGCTGATTGCGGGTGATGGCGTGGCGAAGCTCGTGTTCGATCTGGCGACGGGCACGCACCGACTCGTCCATTTCCGCGTCGAAGAAGCAGGCTGCGCCGCGCCCGGCATGTTTGATGCGATAAAGAGCTGTATCGGCATGATTGCAGAGCTCTTCGGCCGAGTCTCCATCCGCTGGATAGATCGCGATGCCGATGCTCGCGCCGACGGCCGTCGGATCGCGGGCAGTATCCATCTCGGCCGCGAATTCGTCGATGATACGTCGCGCAAGACGATGGGCCGCGTCGGGTTGCTGCTTGCTCGGCTGGACGATGGCGAATTCATCGCCGCCAAGTCGCGCGATCGTGTCATCCTTGTCGACGCAGCGTTTGAGGATCGTGGCGACCTTGCGCAGGATGCGATCACCTTCGGCGTGACCGAAAATATCGTTGACGGCCTTGAAGCGGTCGAGATCGATACAGAAGACGGCGACTTGCGTTCGCTTGCATTCGGCGACCTGCAGAGCCTGGCGAATGCGCGTGTCGAAAAGCGAACGGTTCGGCAGGTCCGTCAGAACATCATGATGGGCGAGATGTTCGATCATCTCTTCGGCGCGCTTGCGTTCGGTCAGATCGCGGACGACGAGAACGTCGCAATGGCGTCCGCGATAAACGATCCGCCGCATGACAACCTCGACGGGGATTTCCCTCTCGTCCTTGGCTATCAGCAGCATTTCCTCATGCTCGCTCTCCCGCTCAGCATGAATGAGAGCCAGCATGGACGAGGGAATATTGCCCGTGAGTTCCGAGAGCTTCCAGCCGGAGAGGGCCAGGAAGCGTTCATTGGTGTCGATGATCTTGCCTTCTCGCAGGATAACGAGTCCCTCCTGCGAGACATTGGCGAGGCCGCGAAGATCGGTCAGATGGCTTTCCAGGAAGACTGCGCCGAAGGCCATGAGGATGAGGCCGGTGGCGACAGCCATCACGATTACGGCAAGCACCTGGGGCTGAAGCGTCATCGCCGGCACCTCGCGCGTCGCGTCCAGCACCAGTGCAATGCTGCTCATCGAGATGAAATGCAGCGTGCAGATCGCCAGCACGAAGGCGCCGGAGGATGCGGCAAAGCGTTTCATGCCTTTCAGCTTGAAGAAGGCGAGGAAGGCAATGGTTGCCAGAGTCGCGCAGGAGCAGAAAGCGACGACCGACATAAAGGCATCATAGACGACGATGGCCTGGGCCTCGATCGCCTGCATGCCAGTCATATGCATGGCCATGATGCCAAGCGCCATCAGTACGCCGCCGAAAGCGAAAGAATAGCTCCGGCCCTCCGACGCGATCAGGATGGCTACCCAGGCGCCGAAAATCGACAGGAATACAGAGAGAAACGTGAGACCTAGATCGTAGCTGATCGGCATGCCGCCGTCATAGGCGAGCATGGCGATGAAATGCGTAGCCCATACGCCGACACCGCAGGCAAAGGCTGACGTGGCGATCCACAGCTTGCGCTGTCCGGCGTCGCATTCCTGGGCACGGAAGAGAAGGAGCATTGTCGTCAGGCTGCCGACGAGACAGACAATTGCGGCGGCAATGACCAGTCGCCAGTCGTGGTTGTCTCTTATGCAGGCAATAACTGAGAACATTCGCCACCTCGAAAATCCACCTCGGCGCGAGATTATTTAGAAGATGCTAAATAACTGTAAATTGCATTAGCGATACCTACTTCAGCCTTTCGGCATTTGGCGCCAACAAAAAAACTTGAAAATTTGACGCTCGAAACGGCAGCCGATTGGGTCTATCGTCCGGCCGAATTTCAGAAGGAGTCGGAAATGACCGAACTAAATCCTATCCTTGCGCGTGCGGACCAGAATCTCAATTCAAGCCTCGAAAAGCTGTTCGAGCTCTTGCGCATCAAGTCGATCTCGACCGATCCGGCCTACAAGGCTGAATGCCGCAAGGCAGCCGAATGGCTGGTCGCCTATCTCAAGACGCTTGGCTTTGACGCCTCGGTTCGCGACACGCCCGGCCACCCGATGGTGGTCGCCCATCACGAGGGTGCCTCTGCCGATGCGCCCCACGTCCTGTTCTACGGTCACTATGACGTGCAACCGGTCGATCCGATCGAGCTCTGGGAAAACGACCCTTTCGATCCCGCCGTCAAAGATGCCGGCAACGGCCGCAAGATCCTGTCCGGCCGAGGCACCTCCGATGACAAGGGCCAGCTGATGACCTTCGTGGAGGCCTGCCGCGCCTACAAGGAGATCAACGGCGCCCTTCCCTGCCGCGTCACCATTCTTTTCGAGGGCGAAGAAGAGTCCGGATCGCCGTCGCTGAAGCCGTTCCTCGAAGCCAATGCCGCCGAACTCAAGGCCGATTACGCCCTCGTCTGCGACACCAGCATGTGGGATCGCGATACCCCGGCAATCGCAGCTGCGCTTCGCGGCCTCGTCGGTGAAGAAATCGTGGTGACAGCCGCCGACCGCGACCTGCATTCCGGTCTGTTCGGCGGTGCCGCGGCCAATCCGATCCATATTCTCGTGGAGGCGCTTGCCGGCCTGCATGACGAAACCGGGCGTATTACACTTCAAGGTTTCTACGACGGTGTGGAGGAAACGCCTGCCAACATCAAGGCATCCTGGGAGGCGCTCGGCAAGTCGGCGGAAAACTTCCTCGGCGAAGTCGGCCTCTCCATTCCCTCAGGCGAAAAGGGCCGCTCGGTCCTGGAACTCACCTGGGCGCGACCGACGGCCGAAGTCAACGGCATCTGGGGTGGCTATACCGGTGAAGGCTTCAAGACCGTCATTGCTGCGAAGGCATCGGCAAAAGTCTCTTTCCGGCTCGTCGGCACGCAGAATCCGGCAGCGATCCGTGAGAGCTTCCGCAACTACGTTCGCTCGAAGATTCCCGCCGACTGCTCTGTCGAGTTCCACCCGCATGGCGCCTCCCCGGCCATTCATCTTTCCTATGACTCGCCTGTTCTGACCAAGGCGCGCAATGCGCTCTCCGACGAATGGCCGAAGCCTGCCATTGTCATCGGCATGGGCGGCTCTATTCCGATCGTCGGCGATTTTCAGAAAATGCTCGGCATGGAATCCCTTCTCGTGGGCTTCGGGCTTTCCGACGACCGTATCCATTCGCCGAACGAAAAGTACGACCTGGCCTCCTACCACAAGGGTATCCGCTCCTGGGTGCGCATCCTTGCTGCACTGAAGGCTTGAAACAAAAAAGGCGTGCCTGCGATCTTCGCGGCACGCCATCCGAAATCTGCAAACAAAAAGGCCGGGCAAACCGGCCTTCCGTTATCCGCCTCATCTCAGTGCCAGTACATCCGTGGTCAAAGGAGAAGCGGACAAAGCACAGCCAGACTGATCTCGAAAAGTTTACAGCCGGTAAACGGCTGATCCAACCAGATCGCGGAAATGATGCAACAGATGATGCGCACGACATTTCCGGGCTGCGATTTCTGAAACGTTATATCGGAAGCCGCCTTTCACATTTCAAGGCCCATGGAAAACCTTGATTCCCGTTCAAGCTGCGTTCATTCCGCCTCTCTCATAAGTCTTTGAAAGAAACCCGAAACCCGTGCGGCGTGACCGATGCGGCAGACGCTCTATCTTTGATTTTCCGGGTAAACGTGCCTCCCGATGCGGGTCGCCCGTCGTTTATTGCGAGGAGTAAAAGGTGAAGGTGAAACATATTCTTCTGAAAATCGCGGCAGGCGGTCTGTTGTTGCTGGCACCTGCAATTGCCGAGGCCGCTCAGGGCGTTTCGACTACGCGCTACCGCGATCGCGGTCCCCATCGCCCCTGAAACAAAAAGGACCCGACGCATCTGGTGATACGCCGGGCCTGATATCGATCGGCACGTGTTGAGGGGAGACGGCCGATCTTGGCGGGACGTGAGGGGTTTGTCCCGCTCATCATAGAACTGCGGGCAAGCCTATTGGTTCCCTCACCAGCCGGAAGATATGTCGCGCTGTGTCGCGCACCTCATCCATTCTGACGGGATCAATCGTCATGTTCTGCCTGGATATTGCGCATTGCGCTTCTTCCATGCGCGGAAGTCGCGGCGATATATGTCGGTTTTGGGGCGGTCACATGAACGGCAGCCATGGGAGGAAGTCATGGCTGGCTGACGGAGAAAATGCAGGCAGAGGGTGCACTTGGCCACATTGATGTTGTTCTTAACAGCCCGTTAATTCGCCGCATTTACAGTTCACTCGGATAAAACCGTTGCCTGGGGGCGCGGTCTTGCAGCAAGGGTTCAGCCGCTCCACGATGGTAGCCAGACGTAGATCAGATGACAGGATCGAACCGTCCTTCAACGGCCGTGGCGGTCGTGAGGAAGACGACGAATTCGCGCTCGATGCCGACGATCGCATCGACGGACGGCATGGCTCCAAACGTACATCGAAATCGCCCGCTCCACGGCGCGCACCGGCAAAGCGTCGTTCCGAGCCACGCGAACGGGAAGGCGGCGGGCTGTTCGCGTTCCTGCGCAGGGTCGTCTACTGGTGTATCGTGCTTGGTATCTGGGTGGGCATCGGCGTTGCCGGGCTCGTGTTCTACTACGGTTCGCGAATGCCGAGCGCCAGCACCTGGGCAATCCCGGAGCGGCCACCGAACGTCAAGATCACTGCCGTGGACGGCAGCGCAATCGCCAACCGCGGTGCGACCGGCGGCGAGGAGCTCTCCCTGGAGAACATGTCTCCCTACATTCCGGAGGCGATCATCGCGATCGAAGACCGGCGCTTCTATTCGCATTTCGGCGTCGATCCGTTCGGGCTGGCGCGCGCCTTCGTCAACAATGCGACCGGCCAGCCGATCCAGGGCGGCTCGACGCTGACGCAGCAGCTTGCCAAGAACCTGTTCCTCTCGCCCGAGCGGACGCTGGAGCGCAAGGTGCAGGAGGTGCTGCTCTCCTTCTGGCTGGAGCAGAAATATACCAAGGACCAGATCCTTGCGATGTATCTGAACCGCGTCTATTTCGGCTCGAATGCCTACGGCGTGGAAGCGGCAGCGCGGCGCTATTTCAACAAGTCGGCGCGCGATGTGAACCTCGGCGAGGCGGCCCTGCTTGCGGGCCTTGTTAAGGCGCCGTCGCGCCTTTCGCCGGCCCGTGATCCGGAGGCGGCCAATGCCCGCGCGCAGGTCGTGCTGCAGGCGATGCGCGACCAGGGCTATATCAGTGCCGACGAAATCAAGACGGCGATGTCGCAGACGCCGGCCTCTGCCCGCAGCTACTGGTCGGGCGCCGGACAATATGTCGCCGATATGGTGATGGACGAACTGCAGGGGCTGGTCGGCGACGTGAAGGAAGACGTCATCGTCGATACGACGATCGACAAGAATCTCGAAAAGAAGGCCGAACAGTCGCTGGTCGACGTGCTCGACAAGGAAGGCGGCAAGTTCGACGCATCGCAGGCCGCCCTCGTCTCGATCGACGGTACGGGCGCGATCCGGGCGCTCGTCGGCGGCAGGGATTATGCGACGAGCCAGTTCAACCGCGCCGTCAAGGCCAAGCGTCAGCCGGGCTCTTCCTTCAAGCCGTTTGTTTATGCCGCCGCGCTTGAAAAAGGCCTGACGCCGGACTCCGTCTTCAACGATGCGCCGATCCGCATCGGCAACTGGACGCCGGAGAATTACGAGAAGAAATACAATGGCGAAGTAACGCTCCGGACAGCACTTGCCAAGTCGCTGAACACGGTGGCGGCGCAGCTCGTGATGTATGACGGGCCGGATCAGGTGATCAAGCTTGCCCACCGTCTCGGCATCCAATCGGATCTGCAGCCCAACGCATCGATCGCGCTCGGTACTTCGGAAGTCTCTCTGATGGAGCTGACGGCTTCCTATGCCGCCTTCATGAATGGTGGCTACAAGGCAACGCCGCACGTGATCCGCCGGGTGACCACGACCGACGGCAAGGTGCTCTACGAGAACACCTATGACAATCCGCCGCGCGTGCTTTCCGAGCAGATCGTCGCGGAAATGAACATGATGATGATGGGCGTCATCAACGGTGGCACAGGCTCGAGCGCCAAGCTTCCCGGCTGGCAGGCTGCCGGCAAGACCGGCACGACGCAGAATTCGCGTGATGCGCTGTTCGTCGGTTTCACCAGCAACCTGACGACAGGCGTCTGGTTCGGCAATGACGACGGCACGCCGATGAAGAAGGTGACCGGCGGCGGACTTCCCGCCAAGGCCTGGAAGGAGTTCATGGTCGCCGCGCATAAGGGGCTTTCGCCAGCACCGCTCTTCGGCATGGGCCAGACATTCTCTGATCCTGCCGCTGATCCCGGCAACGGCCAGCCGATGGCGCAGGCGCAGCCGGCACCCGAGCAGCCGTCGACAGTCGGCAGCATCATTTCCGGTGTTTTCGGCGGCAATGCCGATGTGAACCGCTATCCGCCGGCGCCCGGACAGCCGCAGGCAGCGATGCCCGTCAACGGCGGGCCGGTGCCGCCTGCCGATGTTGCCGGCGGGGGTTACGACGACATGGTGCCGCCCGGTGATGTGGGCGGACCGCAAGCAACGTCAGGGGCGCAGCCGCGACGCACGACCCTGCTCGATCTCATCATGGGACAGTAGGAGCCGGAGACAGTATTGCGACGGAAATGGATGCCTTGCGGGAGCACGTCCCGCGCAAGGCTCGGCGTGCAAGATTTGCACGGTTTGAAGGTGCAAAGCAGACCCTTTTCCGGCTACTGTAAAAATTGAATGCAACACATTCGTTTTGCTGGATTCCGGGCCATTTCTCGCCTTGCAGTCCAGAAAACCGCTCCTTATATACGCCGCATCACCGCAATCACGATTGCGTAATCTTAGTAGACCCATCCCGTAAGGGGCTGTCAGGGAAATGCCTTACCGGGGTTCCGACAGCTTGCTTCAAGGAGAGAATGACATGGCAAAAGTAATTGGTATCGACCTTGGAACGACAAATTCCTGCGTCGCGGTCATGGACGGCAAGGACGCAAAGGTCATCGAGAACGCGGAAGGTGCGCGTACGACCCCTTCCATGGTGGCATTTTCCGATGACGGCGAACGCCTCGTCGGCCAGCCGGCCAAGCGCCAGGCGGTCACCAACCCCACGAATACACTCTTCGCCGTAAAGCGCCTCATCGGCCGCCGTTACGAAGATCCGACCGTCGAGAAGGACAAGCACCTCGTTCCCTTCACGATCGTCAAGGGCGATAATGGCGACGCCTGGGTCGAAGCAAATGGCAAGGGCTACTCGCCCGCACAGATTTCCGCGATGATCCTTCAGAAGATGAAGGAAACCGCTGAATCCTACCTCGGTGAAAAGGTCGAAAAGGCCGTCATCACCGTTCCCGCATATTTCAACGACGCGCAGCGCCAGGCAACCAAGGATGCCGGCAAGATCGCTGGTCTTGAAGTGCTCCGCATCATCAACGAGCCGACAGCTGCCGCTCTCGCCTATGGCCTCGACAAGAAGGACGGCAAGACGATCGCCGTTTACGACCTTGGCGGCGGCACCTTCGATATCTCGATCCTCGAGATTGGCGATGGCGTCTTCGAAGTGAAGTCCACCAACGGCGACACGTTCCTCGGCGGTGAAGACTTCGACATGCGTCTCGTCGAATATCTCGTTGCCGAGTTCAAGAAGGACAATGGCATCGACCTGAAGAACGACAAGCTTGCCCTGCAGCGCCTCAAGGAAGCTGCCGAAAAGGCAAAGATCGAGCTGTCTTCTTCGCAGCAGACCGAAATCAACCTGCCGTTCATCACGGCTGATGCTTCCGGCCCGAAGCACCTGACGCTGAAGCTGACCCGCGCCAAGCTCGAAAGCCTGGTCGACGATCTCGTTCAGCGCACGATCGCTCCGTGCAAGGCAGCCCTCAAGGATGCCGGCGTCACCGCTGCCGAAATCGACGAAGTCGTTCTCGTCGGCGGCATGAGCCGCATGCCGAAGGTACAGGAAGTCGTCAAGCAGCTGTTCGGCAAGGAACCGCACAAGGGCGTCAACCCGGATGAAGTCGTTGCTCTCGGCGCCGCCATCCAGGCCGGCGTTCTGCAGGGCGACGTCAAGGACGTTCTGCTTCTCGACGTTACCCCGCTGTCTCTCGGCATCGAAACCCTCGGTGGCGTCTTCACCCGTCTGATCGAACGCAACACGACGATCCCGACGAAGAAGAGCCAGACCTTCTCGACCGCCGACGACAATCAGCAGGCCGTCACCATCCGCGTCTCGCAGGGCGAGCGTGAAATGGCTGCCGACAACAAGCTGCTCGGCCAGTTCGACCTCGTTGGCCTGCCGCCGGCACCGCGTGGCGTTCCGCAGATCGAAGTCACTTTCGACATTGACGCGAACGGCATCGTGCAGGTTTCGGCCAAGGACAAGGGCACCGGCAAGGAACAGCAGATCCGCATCCAGGCTTCCGGCGGTCTTTCCGACGCCGACATCGAAAAGATGGTCAAGGATGCCGAATCGCATGCCGCCGAAGACAAGAAGCGCCGCGAAGGTGTGGAAGCAAAGAACCAGGCCGAAAGCCTTGTTCATTCCACGGAGAAGTCGCTCAAGGATTACGGCGACAAGGTTTCCGAAGCCGATCGCACCGCGATCTCCGATGCGATTGCCGCGCTGAAGTCCGCGACCGAAGCAACCGATGCCGACGCCGAAGACATCAAGGCCAAGACCCAGACCCTCATGGAAGTTTCCATGAAGCTCGGCCAGGCTATCTATGAAGCCCAGCAGGCTGAAGGCGGCACGGCCGACGCTTCGGCAGGTGATGACAATGTCGTCGACGCCGACTACGAAGAAGTCAAGGACGACGACCGCAAGAAGTCCGCTTAATCCGGGCTGCGGCCTACGCTAGACGATAGACATCCGGCTGCTCACCATGGCAGCCGGAAATCCATTTCCGGGGCTTAAATTGGCAAAAGCGGACTTTTACGAAACTCTGGGTGTAGCCAAGACGGCGGATGAGAAAGAGCTGAAAAGCGCCTTCCGCAAGCTGGCAATGAAATACCATCCGGACAAGAACCCGGATGACAAAGACGCCGAACGCAAGTTCAAGGAAATCAACGAAGCCTATGAAACGCTGAAGGACCCGCAGAAGCGCGCGGCCTACGATCGTTACGGCCATGCGGCCTTCGAGCACGGCGGCATGGGCGGTCCCGGTGGCTTCGGTGGCGGCGCCGGATTTGCCGGTGGCGGCTTCTCCGATATCTTCGAGGACATTTTCGGCGAGATGATGGGCGGCGGCCGCGGACGGCAGCGCTCTTCGGGTGGTCGCGAACGCGGCGCCGACCTCCGCTACAACATGGAAATCTCGCTGGAAGAGGCATTCTCCGGCAAGACGGCGCAGATTCGCGTTCCGACCTCGATAACCTGTGACGTCTGCTCCGGTTCCGGCGCCAAGCCAGGTACACAGCCGAAGACCTGCGGCACCTGCCAGGGTTCGGGCCGCGTGCGCGCAGCGCAGGGCTTCTTCTCGGTGGAACGCACCTGTCCGACCTGTCACGGCCGCGGCCAGATCATTCCCGATCCGTGCCCGAAATGCCACGGCCAGGGCCGGGTGACCGAAGAACGCTCGCTCTCGGTCAACATTCCCTCGGGTATCGAGGACGGCACCCGCATTCGCCTGCAGGGCGAAGGCGAGGCCGGCATGCGCGGCGGTCCGGCAGGCGATCTCTATATCTTCCTGTCGGTGAAGCCGCATGAGTTCTACCAGCGCGACGGGGCCGATCTCTATTGCGCCGTGCCGATCTCCATGACGACGGCAGCGCTCGGCGGCACCTTCGATGTGGCCACGCTCGACGGCACCAAGTCACGTGTCACCGTTCCCGAGGGCACCCAGGCCGGCAAACAGTTCCGCCTGAAGGGCAAGGGCATGCCGGTGCTGCGTTCCAGCCAGACGGGCGATCTCTATATCCAGATCCAGATCGAGACGCCGCAGAAACTTTCCAAGCGCCAGCGCGAGCTTCTGCAGGAATTCGAGCAACTCTCCTCCAAGGAGAACAATCCGGAGTCGACCGGCTTCTTTGCCCGTATGAAGGAATTCTTCGAGGGCTAAGCTCGATATCCCCCAAAGGTTACAAAAAGCCGGAGGTTCCGCCTCCGGCTTTTTTTCATGCGCGTTCCAATTCAAAACACCTGTTTCAAGTCGGGACGCGCGTCTGTGCGCAGATGTCTTGCGTTAACGCACAGATCCGATCACGCTTGCAAGTTCCTGAAATCCATACTGTCTTTGGCCCCGCAGTCCGGGACTAACAGAGGGTATTTCCATGTCGGCAATGAACTTTTCAACCTGCCTGTCCGAAGATGTCGATGCACTGGCAGGCGCGCTCTATTCGTGGTGCGCCGAACGCAACATCAAGCTTCGCAGCCAGCAAGGCCTTTCGATCGCCAGCATCGCGATCGACCTTTATCATGCCGGCCATCAGACGCAGGACGCCCTGCTCGTCGCGCTGCACGAGCGCGAGCTTCACTGAATTTCCCTCAATTCAAGGATAGGCGCTGCCGCCGTCAAGCGGCGTTTTCGGCTGCCTGACCGCATATAAGGTTGAGGATCGTCTTGAGCGCCTGCTTGCCCGCAGTCGAGCTCAACCTGTCATAGCTTATCGCCAGTTCATAGGCCTCGGGGCTCAGTTCAACGCGGTTGGCAAACTGGGAAATTCCAGTACCCTCGAAAAGCTCCGAAATATCAACACCAAGAAAGACCGCTATCTGATGCAGCTTGCTGGCGGAGACGCGGTTGGTCCCCTTTTCGTATTTCTGAATCTGCTGGAATGTAAGGCCAAGCGCTTCGCCCAGTTCCAGTTGGGAAACACGTCGGCGGGCGCGAAGCTGTCTCACGTTGCGGCCGACAATGATATCAATCGGATCTGGCACTGCTGCACTCTTTCCCGGTAAACCCTTCATTTACCATATAGCGTCAGCTGAATATCTCAACCCGCAAGTTGCAAATTTCAACCGACTTTTTTTGGGTATTAGGCCACGAAACAAACATCTCTTCCGCCGATTCTACAACTTCTACTTATCATTTGATGACTTAGCGGCGATGTCGCGAAAAGTTGAACACCCTGTAGTTGACTTCATTGCATGGGACGATAGTTAGTCGCGCCGGGACCCTTATGTACGACAAGAGGCTTCGAGTACTGCATGACATCCGCTCCCACCGGGAAATCTGATGCCGACAGTATCGTCATCGATATGCGCCGCCAGAAACTCACGATGATCCTCGATTCATTGAAATCGCTCCGCGGCTCGATCGAAGATCGGCCGGATCTCGTTTATTGGATCGAAAGGGCAATCGCAGAGGCCGAAGCACAGCTCGAAGAGCCGGCCCCGCAGAGCCATTGACGACTGGGACAGCTCTCAGCCTTGATATCCTTGGCGCTTCGGCTTAGAGCCTTGCCTTGTCAGATTGAATCATTCTGACGAGGAAAGGCTCCAACTGTCAGCCTTGATGATTCCGGATATTCGATGCCGCACAAGGTTGCCCTTTCCCGTTTGAAGCTGACCGACTTTCGCAATTATTCGTCGGCCTCGCTTGCGCTCGACGCTCGGCATGTCGTGTTGACCGGCGACAACGGTGCGGGCAAGACCAACCTGATGGAGGCGGTCTCGTTCCTGTCACCGGGGCGCGGTCTGCGCCGAGCCGCCTATGGCGATATCACCCGCGTTGGCGCTACGGGCGGATTTTCGATCTTTGCAGAGCTCGATGGCATGGAGGGTAACGTCGAGATCGGTACTGGAATCGATACCAGCGACGAGACGACGGCGCGACGGCTGCGCATCAACGGAACGACGGCAAAAGCAGTCGACGAGCTGACCGATCATTTGCGCGTGCTCTGGCTGACACCGGCAATGGACGGGCTCTTTACCGGCGGCTCGTCCGACCGCAGGCGGTTCCTCGACAGATTGGTACTGTCGCTCGATCCCGAGCACGGCAGGCGGGCGAGCGACTTCGAGCGCGCCATGCGCAGCCGCAACAAGCTGCTGGACGAAGGCCGTTTCGATCCATCCTGGCTTTCCGGTATCGAGGAGCAGATGGCGAGCCTCGGCATTGCCATGGCGCTCGCCCGGCAGGAAATGCTCGGCCTGCTGACGCGACTCGTCGAGGAAAGCCGGGAGATCTCGCCCTTCCCATCGGCATCGCTGCAGCTTTCGGGTTTCATGGACGGCCAATTCTCCCGGCCTTCGGTCGATCTGGAAGATGAGTATGCGGCAACACTCGCCGCAAACCGGTACCGCGATGCCGGCGCTGGCCGCACGCTGGAAGGGCCGCATCGCGCCGATCTCATCGTTCATCATCGGGAGAAGCAGATGGATGCGGCGCGCTGCTCCACCGGCGAGCAGAAAGCCCTGCTGGTGGGCCTTGTGCTTGCCCATGCACGGCTCGTCGGCAATCTTACCGGCCATGCGCCGGTTCTGCTCCTGGATGAGATTGCCGCCCATCTCGACGAGGGACGCCGTGCCGCGCTTTTCGATCTCATAGACGGGCTTGGCGGTCAGGCCTTCATGACGGGAACGGATCGTCAGATGTTTGCAGCACTTGGCGAGCGGGCACAGTTTTTCACGGTTGCGGACGGAAGGGTTTTCGAATGAGCGATAGCGCTTCTCCCGGCGGTCCGCGGCGTGATAGCATCACGGCCATGGAACCTCTCAGCCCAGACGAAATTGCACGCTATCATCGCCATATCCTGCTGCCGGAAATCGGGGGCGCGGGCCAGCAGAAGCTGAAGGCCGCGCGGGTGCTTGTCATCGGCGCCGGAGGGCTCGGGGCACCGATCCTGCAATATCTCGCCGCTGCAGGCGTCGGCACGCTCGGTATTGCCGATGACGACCGTGTTTCGCTTTCCAACCTGCAGCGACAGGTGATCCACGATTCCGGCACGATCGGCGAAATGAAGACAGAAAGCGCAGCCATTGCGATCGCGCGGCTAAACCCGCATATCAAAGTCGTCCGTTTCACTGAGCGCCTTTCCGCCGAAACGGCACGCCTGCACCTCTCCGGTTTCGATCTCCTGATCGACGGCTCGGATAATTTCGATACGCGCTATATGGCGGCCGATGCAGCAGAAGACGCGCTTATCCCGCTTGTGACAGGTGCGGTTGGCCGGTTCGACGGATCGCTGACGGTGCTGAAACCCTATGAGGCGGCCGAAGACGGCACCCAGAACCCTGGATATCGTGATCTCTTTCCCGAAGCACCGCCGGCCGGATTGATTCCCGCCTGTGCGGAGGCCGGCATCATTGGCGCACTGACGGGCGTGATCGGCACGCTGATGGCCATGGAAGCGATCAAGTTGATTACGGGCGCAGGCGAACCGTTAGTCGGTCGCCTGCTGCTCTACGACGCGCTGTCTGCCCGTTTCGATACGATCCGCTACAAACGTCGGCGCGCGAGGCAGAACAGGACCGCATGACGCCGTTTCGTATCGATGAGAGCTTTGTGCGCTGGAACGAGCTGCTCGATCTCATTCTCGCGTCCTTCGCCTATATGGAGAGCCGCATCGATCCGCCCTCCTCCGCAAGCCGCCTGACAGCGGAATCGCTGATGGAAAAGGCAAGAGCAGAAATCGCCTATGCCGTGGAGCAGGCCGGGCAACTCGTCGGCTGCATTTTCCTGCGGCCCGAGGCAGATTGCCTGTATGTCGGAAAACTCGCGGTCCTGCCATCCGCGCAAGGCAAGGGCATCGGACGGCGCCTGCTCGATACAGCCGAGGGGACGGCACTCGATCTAGGCCTTGCGGCATTGAGGCTCGAGACTCGGATAGAGCTCGTCAGCAATCACACGACCTTCACTGCCTGGGGCTTTGAAAAGACCGCAGAGAAATCTCATCCGGGTTTTACACGGGTGACGTTTATCGAAATGAGGAAAGCGCTCGCCGGCTGACTAGCCGACCAGGGATGCGAGCGCTCCGGCGGTCATCGGCCCGGTAGCACCCGATTCGGTGGGCGATGGCCATCGATGAAGGCGCGAATGTTGATGATGACCTTGTCGCCCATCTCCGCACGTCCCTCGATCGTTGCCGAGCTCATATGCGGCAGCAATACCACCTTGCCCTCATTGGCAAGCTTCACCAGCTTCGGATTGACCATGGGCTCGTTCTCGAAGACATCGAGCCCGGCGCCGGCGATCTTCCCCTCCCGCAGGCATTTGATGAGCGCCGCCTCGTCGACCACGTCACCGCGGGCTGTATTGACGAGATAGGCGGTTGGCTGCAGCAACGCCAGGCGGCGAGCCGACAGGAGATGGAAAGTCGCGGGGGTCGAGGGGCAATTCACCGAGACGATGTCGACGCGGGCGAGCATCTGGTCGAGGCTCTCCCAATAGGTCGCTTCCAATTCGTCTTCAGTCGCGGGATTGACGCGCTTGCGGTTGTGATAGTGGATCGACAGGCCGAAGGCCTTGGCGCGGCGCGCGACGGCCGTGCCTATACGGCCCATGCCGACGATGCCGATACGCTTTCCGTGAATGCGCCGGCCGAGCATCCAGGTGGGGGACCAGCCAGCCCATTCACCGGGCCGGTCCGTCAGCACGCGCGCACCCTCGCCGATCCGCCGCGGCACGGCGAGGATCAGCGCCATTGTCATGTCGGCAGTGTCTTCGGTCAGCACATTCGGCGTGTTGGTGACGGTGATGCCACGGCGCGCGGCCGCTTCGATGTCGATGTGATCGGTGCCGTTCGAAAAGCTGGCGATCAGCTTCATCTGCGGCCCGGCCTGATCGATGAGGGCTGCATCGATACGATCCGTCACGGTCGGCACGAGCACGTCGCAGGTTTTGACGGCTTCGACGAGTTCGGGAACGGATCGCGGCGTATCGTCGATATTCAACTCGGCATCGAAAAGCTCGCGCATGCGGGTTTCGACGACATCAGGCAGCTTGCGGGTTATGTAGACCTTCGGTTTTTTCTTCGTCGTCATAGCGGCCTGCTGTGCCTTGTTCAGAGGTCTTTAACCAAGTTGGGCGATCATTTCCCCGTTCCGGGCATTTTCTACCAGACCCGCACGCGAAGACAAACAAAACTCGCGAGGCGACCGGGGAATCCCGGAAGACGAGCAGGCAGGGCCTGATTCGAATTCGAGCCAACGGAAGCTTCCATGCGTCGCACAGTTATGAAGTCCTGCCTCGCCCTGGCGGTTGCCTTTGCCGTATCGGCAGGCACCATCGAATTTGCGCAAGCCCAGGCGGCCAAGGGGCCGAGCGGCCTGCCGCTGCCGCGCTTCGTGACGCTGAAGTCCAAGCGCGTCAACCTGAGGATCGGTCCGGGAACGGACTACGCCGTTTCGTGGCTCTATCTGAAATCAGGGCTGCCCGTCGAAATCGTCCAGGAGTATGACAACTGGCGCCGTATCCGCGATGCCGACGGTACCGAGGGCTGGGTCAATCAGTCGCTGCTCTCAGGCCAGCGCGCCGCTATTGCCGCGCCGTGGATGAAGGGCAAGGGCAAAGGCGTCTATGTCAATCTCCGCCGTGAAGCACAGCCGTCTTCCAGCATCGTCGCCAAGCTGGAGCCCGGCGTGATGATCACGATCGGCGAGTGCAGCGGAGAGTGGTGTTTCGCAAAGACCGACGGCGCCGAAGGTTGGGTGGCGCAGTCGGAAATCTGGGGAGCCTATCCGGGCGAGGCCTTTAAATAAGGCCTGCCTCTGTTGCGGCTTCGGACAGGGACTTCATCGGCCGCGGGCCGATCTGCTGAATGACGATGCCGGCGGCAAGGCAGCCGAGCTTGCCGCAATCTTCGAGCGAACGGCCCTGCGTGTAACCGTAGAGGAAACCCGACGCGAAGAGATCGCCCGCACCCGTCGTATCCACTACTTCATTGATCTTGATCGCGTCGACGTAGTGGCGCTCGTTGCCCTTCAGAATCACGGCGCCGTTCTCGCTCATGGTGACGGCGGCAATCTTGCAATCCTTAGCGATCTTGTTCAGCGCTTCCTCGAAATCGTCAGTCTCGTAGAGCGACAGGGCCTCCTGGCGGTTCGAGAAGACGATATCGACCTTGCCCGAACGCATCAGATCCAGAAATTCAGCACGGTAACGATCGACGCAGAAGCTGTCCGAGAGTGTCATCGACATTTCGCGACCATTCTCGTGGGCGATGCGGGCGCAATCGAGGATTGCCTCCTTGGCGCGCGGCGGGTCCCAGAGATAACCTTCGAAATAGGTCACCTTGGCTTGAGCCACCACATCTGCTTCGACATCCTCAGGCCCAAGCTCGACGCAGGCGCCGAGATAGGTGTTCATCGAACGCTCGCCATCATCGGTAACGAAAATCATCGAGCGTGCGGTCGGCGGAAACGTGCCTTTGGCCCGTGTCTGATAATGAACGCCCTGCGCTCGGATATCATGCGCAAAGATCTCGCCGAGCTGGTCTTCCGCAACCTTGCCAAAATAGGCGGCCTTGCCGCCGAGGCTCGCCACACCTGCAGCCGTATTGCCTGCGCTGCCGCCGGAGGCTTCGAGCGCCGGGCCCATGCGGGAATAAAGCAGTTCGGCACGATCGGCATCGATGAGGTTCATCGCCGCCTTGGTGATCTTGTTGTCAATGAGGAACTGGTCGTCGCAACGGGCGATAATATCGACGATTGCGTTGCCGACTGTCAGAACATCGAATTTGGTCATGAAATGGGAAGTCCCGGATTTGTGATAGCCGGTAATCGGTCTTAGCGAAATTTGCCGGTATTGAAAGGCTAAACAGCACATCACCTTCCAAAGACTTCGCAAAACTGCCGTTTATTCGTCACGCCGCTGTCACCTTGCCTGCCTAAAACTGCATCAGGAAGACCGGCATGCAGGTATCTCGTATGGCCGGCTACGGGAGGGATGATCCCTTCAGTCTTACCGGGACGACGCTGACCACGGATGAACTGGCAGCATCGCGACCGGCTATCCGGCAGGACCGGATGCGGAAAAGCGGGCCGAGCCCGCTTTTTTTGTTGCTCCGCGAAAGATATTGCATCCATGGCATTTGTCATGCCCGGCGATTTGCTGTCTTTTGTTTTCGTATGTCGCTATCGCAAAACCGCTGTACACCTTTGCGCGACATGCTTTAGACCTCGGCTATCCCCGCGCAGAGCAGCAGTTAATGTCAGCCATCATCTTCGACGTTATTCCAATCTTCCTTCTCATTCTCATCGGCTGGCTGATCGTCCGCGTCGGAATACTCACCGCAAGTGTCGGGGATGCTCTGAGCGAATTCGTCTTCAAGATCGCTGTGCCCCTGCTGCTTTTCCGCACTATCGCCGAGGCCGACTTCCACGGCGCGTCGCCGTTCCGGCTCTGGCTCGTCTATTTCTCCGGCGTCGCGGTGACATGGGCGGCCGGACACATCGTCGCTACGCGTTTGTTCGGGCGTGATGAGCGGATCGGCGTGCTTGCCGGCGTGTCCTCCGCTTTTGCCAACAATATCTTCATCGGCCTGCCGCTGGTCGAGCGCACCGTGGGTAGCGAAGGGCTTGTCGCCCTTTCCATCCTGCTTGCCGTGCATCTGCCGATCATGATGGTGGCCGGCACGATCATGATGGAACATGCCGAACGCAAGATTTCCGGCAAGAGCGACCGCAGCATGACCCTGGTCCTGAAGCAGATCGGCCTGAACCTGCTGCACAATCCGCTGGTCATCGGCATCGTGGCAGGCGCCATCTTTCACGTCTCGGGCCTGACCATGCCGGCAACGATCCGTTCCGTCGTCGGGCAGATCGCCGGCACGGCCGGTCCGGCGGCTCTGATTTCGCTCGGCATGGCGCTGCAGAAATACGGAGTCTCCGGCAATGTCGGGATCGCCAGCGCAACCTCAGCCTTCAAGCTGCTGCTATTGCCCGGCTGCGTGTGGGCAGCAAGCCATGTTTTCGGCCTCAGCAATGAATGGGCAGCGGCGCTGGTGCTGACCTCATCGGTGCCGACAGGGGTGAATGCCTGGCTGATCGCCAACCGCTTCGGCGTCGGCCACAGCCTCGCCGCATCGACGATCACGGTGACGACAGCGCTCGGCGCCATCACGGTTTCCTTCTGGGCCTATATTCTCGGCGCTTAAGCCTGTCGCGATCCTTCAGATTCGCTGACCGCGCTTGAAGTCTTTGTTTTCAGCATGTCGTTATCGCAAACTCGCTGCACACTTTTGCTCGACATGCTTTAAGGTAACAAAAAAGCCCGGCTTTTGACCGGGCTTCTTCTCGAAAAAATCGTCGCTGCTTACTGCGTTGCGGTCGGAGCATTCGGATCCGGCAGCGGAGCCGGTGAATCTGCCAGCGTGTGCAGATAGAGAATGACGTTGGCGCGGTCCTGATCCTTCGGCAGACCGGCAAAGCCCATGGCGGTGCCCGGAACATCCTTCTTCGGTGCCAACAGGAACTTGTTGAGGTTTTCGAAGGTCCAATGTTCGCTGCTGCCCTTGGAGAAATCCTTCATGGCGGAGGAATATGCAAAGCCTTCATGCGAGGCGATCGGACGATCTACGACACCAAAGAGATTCGGGCCGACCTTATTCGGTCCGCCTTTGGTGCCGTCATGACAGGCCTGACACTTCTTGAATACGGTCTCACCAGCCTTGGCGTCGGCGCTGGCAAGAAGCTGGGCAATCGGAACAGCAACGGCAGCAGGTGCGCCTTCACCGCCGGCGGCGGGTGCCTCTTCGGCGACGATGGCAAAACCTTCCTTTTCCGGCGCCTCGGAATGGAAGATCCCCTCGGACGCGATGGAGACAGACATCAGAACGAAGATCGTTCCCAGCAGCGCCCCCACGGCCGTATTGACGTATGAATTCATCTGCAATGCTCCCCTTGCAGCCGGCAGACCAGAAACCGGACCATCTTGAAATTGCGCGGAACCTATGTCTTTTGGCTATTCGTTGCAACTGTCTAAATGGTCTTGTGCGTGAGACTTTTTGCCACTTTTCAGCCCGGATTAGAAGGCCCGAACAATGACGGATTCAAAATTACATGACGTGCTGGTGCTGATCCCCGCGCGGATGACTTCCACCCGCCTTCCCGGCAAGCCGCTGGCCGATATTTGCGGTTTGCCGATGATCGTGCAGGTCGCGAAACGGGCCGCTGAAGCTGCAATTGGCCGGGTCATCATTGCCGTCGACGACCAACAGGTTTTCGATATCGTCGCAGCTGCGGGCTTTGAGGTGGTCATGACCCGCCAGGACCATCAGTCCGGTTCCGACCGCATCTTTGAAGCGCTTACCAAGGTCGATCCTGATGGCAAGGCAAAAATCATCGTCAATGTCCAGGGCGACCTGCCGACGATCGAACCGGAGACGGTGCGCGCAGCACTGCGTCCCCTTGAAAACGAGGCGGTCGACATCGCCACGCTGACGACCGAGATCGACAATGACGAGGACAAGACCGCGCCGCATATCGTCAAGGTCGTTGGCTCGCCGGTATCTGCCAGTCGCCTGCACGCGCTCTATTTTACCCGAACGACCGCGCCCTATGGCAACGGGCCGCTCTATCATCATATCGGGCTCTATGCCTATCGACGCGCAGCGCTCGAACGTTTCGTCTCGCTCGGCCCTTCTACGCTCGAAAAGCGCGAATCACTGGAGCAGCTCAGAGCGCTCGAAGCGGGCATGCGCATCGATGTCGAGATCGTTGACACGGTTCCCCTCGGTGTCGATACTCCCGCCGACCTCGAAAAGGCGCGGCGCATTCTCTCCGCGAAGGCCAGCTGACGGATTTTCCTCATGAACATCAAGACCAACAGGATCGCCTTCCAGGGCGAGTTTGGCGCCAATTCCGACATGGCGAGCCGCGACATGTTTCCGACGATGGAGCCGCTGCCCTGTCAGACCTTCGAGGATGCCTTCACGGCGGTCGACAATGGGGATGCCGATATCGGCATGATCCCGATCGAGAACACGATCGCGGGGCGCGTCGCCGACATCCACCACCTGCTGCCTGAATCGCGCCTGCACATCATCGGCGAATATTTCATGCCGATCCGCTTTCAGCTCATGGTGCTGCCGGGTGTGACGAAGGATGAAATCCGCACTGTGCACAGCCATATCCATGCGCTCGGCCAGTGCCGCAAGATCGTGCGCGCCAACGGTTGGAAGCCTGTGATCGCCGGCGATACGGCAGGGGCCGCAAAGCTCGTCAAGGAAACCGGCGACCGCTCGATGGCGGCGCTCGCGCCGCGCCTTGCAGCCGATCTTTACGGTCTCGATATCATCGCGGAGAATGTCGAGGACACGGAAAACAACGTCACGCGCTTCGTTGTGCTGTCGCGCGATGAAGAATGGGCGGAACGCTCGGCCAACGACGAGAAGATCGTTACCACCTTCGTCTTCAACGTCCGCAATATTCCGGCTGCCCTCTACAAGGCGCTCGGTGGCTTTGCGACGAACAACATCAACATGACGAAGCTCGAAAGCTACCAGCTCGGCGGCAAGTTCGTGGCGACGCAGTTCTACGCCGATATCGAGGGCCACCCGAACGACGCGCATGTGCGCCGAGCGCTGGAGGAACTGCGTTTCTTCTCCGAGAAGGTCCGCATCCTTGGCGTCTATAAGGGCCATCCGATGCGCGGGCTTCTCTAAGCATGCGAAAAGCCTCTCTGTCGGGTCGTCAGAGAGGCTTGAATCTCACTTATTTATCCGGCTCACAAACACGCAGGCGATGGCCATCCGGATCCAGCACGACGAAAGTCGGGCCGAAGTCGAGTTCGGTCAATTCCTGGGCGACCGGCAGGCCACGGCTGCGCCAGTCTTCGTAATGCCTGGCGACAGCATTCTCACCGTCAACCATGAAGGCGACCTCGCCACGATTGCCGATGGCAGAGGGTTGCGGCTCGACTTTGCTGCGGCGCCAGAGGCCGAGAGTGAAGCCGCCGTCGAGCGGGAAGGCGACGAAGTTGGGGGCCTCCACCGCCGGCTCCCGGCTCAGGATATTGCGATAGAAAGCTGCGCTTTCAGCGGGGTCCTTGACATAGAGGATAATAAGATTGGGGCTGGCCATTTCAGTTCTCCACAGGGTTGAACAGTGCCCGGCCGAAAGCTGCTGCCATAAAGTGGCAGCAGCTTTCCGAATGCAGCGCTATAGACAGCGCCGCTCCGTCACCGGGAGGAAATTCGATGAAGCCGACGTGCGGCCTTAACGGAAGAGGTCGTCGCCGACGCGCCAGTCCTGTCCGTCCGCAAAGCCGAGATCACGCTTGCGCCATTGCGGCAACATCTCGAGATCAAGGCGGGGACGGCGTGACGATGCTACGGTGAACCTGTCGGCGAACAGGCGCACGAGGCGTGAACGGAGGGTTTTTCCGGCTTCGACGGAAGTACGACGGCCGGCATATTGAACGACTTGAGGCATTCCCATGATCAGTACTCCTTCCTGCTGGACTGGTACTGATAATAGCGCTGCCTGCTGACAGTTTATGGCAGTAGCGTTAGTGCTCGATGGGAGTATCCTGCGTATCCCGCCACTCTTTCAGGAGAACGGTGCGGCGACGCGGATAACGCGTGTCGTGGATCGTCATATCGATGATGCGATCGGTGCGGAAATGACGGAAATCGTTGCGCAGTTCGCACCATGCCATGATGATGCGCACATGCTCGAAGTAGCCGAGCGCGAACGGCCACACACGGCGACGGGAGACACGACCCTGTTCGTCGCCATAATGCAGTTCAAGAATACGCTCCAGGCGGATCGCTTTGCGGATGGCCGAAACATCCGCCTTGTCCTCATCCTGCCGTTTGCGGCCGACAAAAAGTGTGGCCGAATCGACCATATCGCGCATGTCGGGCGGCAGCACGGCGGCGATCTTTGCAAGCGCATCGGCGCCGGCATTGGCCAGGCGCGGCTCGGCAGCGCGCGCCACCCAGCGGGAGCCGAGCACCAGGGCTTCCAGCTCCTCTTCGGAAAACATCATCGGCGGCAGCATGAAGCCGGGCTTCAGCACGTAACCTATGCCGGCCTCGCCCTCGATCATGGCGCCCTGCGCCTGAAGGCTCGCAATATCGCGGTAGAGCGTGCGCAGGCTGACGCCCGTTTCCTCTGCCAACACGATGCCGGTAACCGGCCGCCGATAGCGCCGGAGCGTCTGAAGCAGGGTCAGCAGCCGTTCGGAGCGGGCGACCATGATTATATCCTCATGCAGAGGTGACGATCATCCGTGCGCACCGCCGCTACTCACCGTTTCCACTCGACCCAATCGCGCATAAGTCGATGGGCAATCGCGCCCTTCGGCGGCGACGCCTTGCCGTTGACGCCAGGACGCTCCAGCATTTCGATGGTTTCCTCGCGAGTGAACCACCGGCAATCCTCGAGTTCGGTCTCATCGCGATGGATATCACGCGACTTTGCCTCGGCATAACAGCCGATCATCAGCGAATGTGGCATCGGCCAGGGCTGAGAGGCATGATACCGGATGCGGCCGGTCCTGATGCCGGATTCTTCCAGTGTCTCGCGGCGGACGGCATTTTCGATCGTCTCGCCGGGCTCCAGGAAGCCCGCGAGACAGGAATACATGCCCGGCGCAAAATGCGGGCTGCGACCGAGGAGGCAGAGATCGCGCTCTTCATCGATCGTGAGCATGATGACGACTGGATCGGTGCGCGGGAAGATCATGTGCTCGCAGGCGGTGCAGACCCGCTTGTAGCCGCCGATACGGATTTCCATGACCGAGCCGCAACGACCGCAAAACTGGTTGTCGCCGTTCCAGCGAATGAGGCTTGCTGCCTGGGAGAACTCGCCGAGCAGCATCTCGTCGACAAGCTCGTCACGGAAGAGCGAGCGTCCGTCGACCGGCTTATACTGGCTCGCCATATCCTCGACATCAATGCCGACGGGCACGGCAAGGCGCGGCTCGCCGGTTTTGCGATAGCCGAGCAGTACAATTTCATCCCAATTCGGTTTCAGCTCCTGCAGCTCATAGCGGGCAAAGAGCGGATCGAGCACCTGGCCATCGTGCTTGAGAACCAGCTTGTCCTTGGCGAAGGCGAAAATATGCGTGCCATCGCGGGCAAGCGCCTTTTCGACCGAGCCTTCATCGCGATGTTCGCTGTCACGGTTCAGGTCGTTGGCGGCAAAGGCGGTGAGATTGCTGGGTTCCGGATGCGGCACATCCGAATCGAAAAGCGAATGACTCATGATGAAAGGGCTTCCCGCAGCTTTGCTATGAATTCGTCTCTTGTCGCATCCTCGTAGGGTTCGGCCTTACCGAAACCCCAGACGGGACCCGGCCAATTCGCATCACCTTCGGAACGCGCAATAACATGAACATGAAGCTGGCGGACGATATTGCCAAGAGCCCCGACATTGATTTTCGTGGCACCCGTAACCTTTTTGAGTGCTGCGGAGACGAGTTCGATCTCGAAGGTCAGCAGCACCTGATCAAGCGGCGTCAGTTCGAAGATCTCTGTAATATCCGCCCGGCGCGGCACCAGGATCAGCCAGGGCCAGCGGGCGTCCTTCGATAACCTGATGTCGCACAGGCCAGCCACCATGATGCTGGTGCTGTCGTTTTCGAGCCTGGGGTCGAGCGCGAAATCGCTCAAAGGCATTCTCCTCATGTTTTCCAATGGACTAGCAGTTTTTTTGGAGCTTGGCTTGCTTTTGATGAGGATTTTGCCGATATGTGCATCCGGGAGGTTGGTGGTGGACGAGCCACTCGCCAACCGGGTCAGGTCCGGAAGGAAGCAGCCCTAACGAGCCCCGGCACGGGTCATCGTGCCAGCCTCCCACCTTCTCTTCCAAGAAGCCCGGGCTTCCGGGCGCAAGCAGGGCGATGAGCGACACCGAGCGACAATCACAAGATGCCGCCTCGACGGGCACCGGATACCGGGTGCTGGCACGCAAATACCGCCCCAAGGATTTCACGGACCTGATGGTCGGCCAGGAGCCGATGGTCCGCACGCTCACCAACGCCTTTGAAACAGGCCGCATCGCGCAGGCCTACATGCTGACCGGTGTTCGCGGGGTGGGCAAGACGACGACAGCGCGCATTCTGGCCCGCGCTCTGAACTACAAGACGGCCGACATCGACAAGCCGACGATCGACCTTCGCGTGCCCGGCGAACATTGCCAGGCGATCATGGAAGGTCGCCATGTCGACGTGATCGAGATGGACGCCGCCTCGCATACCGGCATCGACGACATCCGAGAGATCATCGAGCAGGTGCGCTACCGGCCGGTTTCGGCCCGCTTCAAGGTCTATATCATCGACGAAGTGCACATGCTCTCGACGGCAGCCTTCAACGGATTGTTGAAGACGCTCGAAGAGCCGCCGGAGCATGTGAAATTCATCTTCGCGACGACAGAAATCCGCAAGGTTCCGATCACCGTACTCTCGCGCTGCCAGCGCTTCGACCTGCGCCGCATCAGCGCTTCCGATCTCGTCGGCCTGTTTTCGACGATCGCCGCCAAGGAAGGCATCGAGGCGGAACCGGATGCGCTGGCGATGATCGCACGCGCCGCGGAAGGCTCTGCCCGCGACGGCCTGTCGCTGATGGACCAGGCAATTGCCCATGGCGGCGGCGTTGTGCAGGCGGAAGCCGTGCGCGGCATGCTCGGCCTCGCCGACCGCGCCCGCATCGTCGATCTCTTCCAGCATATCGTGCGTGGTGACGTCGCGAACGCGCTCAACGAATTCCAGAGCCAGTACGAGGCCGGCGCGAACCCGGTCGTGGTACTGACGGATCTCGCCGATTTCACGCATCTGGTGACGCGGCTGAAATATGTGCCTGATGCCGCAAATGACCCCTCGCTCAGCGAAGTCGAGCGCACCAAGGCGGCGGAATTCGCCCAGGGTGTCGCGGTCACCACGCTTTCGCGGATCTGGCAGATGCTCCTGAAGGGCATTCCGGAGACGGAAAATTCTTCGCGCACGGCGGGTGCTGCCGAGATGGTGCTTATCCGACTTGCGCACGCGGCGCATCTGCCCGCTCCCGAAGATGCAGCGCGCCGGCTCGCCGAATTTTCCACTGAAAATGGTGCGCCACGTCCGTCCTCATCCGCACCTTCGGGCAACGGCGGCGGCGGTACGCGCGTTCCCTACCAGACGAACGTAACGGCGCGGGCCCCGGAGCCTGCACCGCGGCCGCAGCCCTCGGGACCGACCGCCATGCTGCGGGCCGTGCCCAATCCCGAGCCGCAGAGCGTCGGCCGGGTCGAGACGAAGCTGGCAGAAGCGCCGAAGCCGGTCGTGCGGGTCAATTCGATCAGCGACATCGTCGATCTCGCTGCCGAAAGGCGTGACGTCAAACTGAAGGCGCTGGTGCGCAACTTCGTACGGCCAGTGCGGATCGAGCCCGGCCGGCTGGATGTGAACCTCACCGAGGGAGCTCCAGGCACGTTGCTCAACGAGCTTGCCGTCAAGCTCAAGGAATGGACCGGCATCCATTGGATCGTCAGCACCAGCCGCGAAGAAGGCGGGCCGACGATGGTGGAGGCGGAAGCCAAGGCGCAGGAACAGCGCGTCAGCGATGCTCGCCAGGATCCTGACGTTGCAGCGATCCTGGCCCAGTTTCCAGGCGCCAAGATCATCGACGTGCGCGTGCGGGCGCCAACGCCGGAGGAAGAGGCGGAGGAGGTCAAGCCACCCGCCGCAGCCGAATCCGAAGAGGGCGATATCCTGCCCGGCGACGACATAGAATTCTAGTTTCAAGAAGGAGAAGACGATGCGCGACATCATGGGCATGATGGGCAAAGTCAAGGAAATGCAGGCCAAGATGGAGCAGATGCAGGCTGAGATCGCCGAGCTGACTGCCGAAGGCAAGGCCGGCGGCGGGCTCGTCACCGTCATCATCTCCGGCAAGGGCGAGCTCAAGAGCCTGAAGATCGACCCTTCGCTCTTCAAGGAAGACGATGTCGAAATCCTCGAAGACCTGATCGTTGCCGCCCACAAGGACGCCAAGGACAAGGCGGAAGCCATCGCTGCCGAAAAGACCAAGGCGCTGACGGCCGGCCTGCCGATCCCGCCCGGCTTCAAGCTGCCTTTCTGATTTCGTCGACTGGTCCGGTAATAACTGGCCCCGGAAGAGGAGACGGGAGATGATGACCTTGACGACGCTGCTGGTTTTCGCCGGCGCTCTTTTCATTGCCGCCGGCACACCCGGACCGAGCGTTGCGGCGCTTGTCGCCCGGGTCATCTCGAAAGGCGCGCGCGACGTGCTGCCTTTCCTGTTCGGCATGTGGGCCGGGGATGCGATCTGGCTAACCTGCGCCATTGCCGGCCTTTCGGCGATCGCCGAAAGCTTCTACCACGTCTTCGTCGTCATTAAATGGTTGGGCGTGCTCTATCTTCTTTATCTCGCCTGGCGGATGTGGTTTGCCAAAGCTGATGTCGAGGAAGAAGAATTGCCGCAGGAACGTTCGCGCGGCCGGATGTTTTTCACCGGCCTGGCGATTGCGCTCGGCAACCCGAAGATCATGATGTTCTACGTGGCCCTTCTGCCGTCGATCATCGACATTCCCTCGGTATCGCTTGCCGGCTGGGCCGAACTCGTCGTCACGCTGTTCGTCGTCCTGGCTATTGTCGATTTCAGCTGGATGTTCCTTGCTGCAAAGGCGCGCGGTTTCCTGAAGAGCCGACGTGCTGTGCGGATCGCCAACCGGGTGAGCGCGGGAACGATGGCGGGGGCTGCCGTCACCATCGCTATGCGCTGAACTATTGCTGTGCTTCCAGCACGGCTCGCAGCTTGTAATGAACGGGCGCTGCCAGATAGCGCTCGCGGTCTGCGGCCGAAAGCCGGCGTCCGAAGGTTTCCATCATTTCCGGCATCGTGACTGGGGCGCCCGGAAATGGCTTGTACTCGACCTGCATTCCGGCTTCCACGATCCCATTTGATATCACGCGGCAATAGATGCCGGGACGTGCCGCCTTGGTGTAGCGCTTGACGAATTTCGGATCGTTCATCCTTGCTGCGAAAGTGGCGCAGGGAATGCGGCAGGACGTCACTTCAAGGATCAGTTCACTGATAATAAAGCGGTCGCCGACCGTGACGTCACGGTTATCCAGTCCTTCGATGACGAGGTTTTCGCCGAAAGTGCCAGGTTCGACGGGATAGCCGAGTTCGTTCGCCCACCAGTCGAGGCTCAGAGAACCTTCCAGATAGACAGCCTGATCGACGCCGCCATGATGTTTTCTGTTGCAGATGGCATCGCCAACGAGACCTTCGGCATCGATCATGATGCCGCCGCTGACGGCATGTTTGAAAATACCGGTCTTGTAACTCTTGCCGGGCAAGCGTTCAGCTGCGCCCTTGCACACTGCGAGGATTTTCATCGGTCAGCTAATCCTTCGGCGATTCCGTTTTCGTTCCATATCAGCTAAGAACGGCGCATGGCAAAGCGAGTCACCGGTCCCGAAATTGAAAAACTGATCCAGCTTCTGGCGAAAGTGCCGGGCCTCGGGCCGCGCTCGGCGCGGCGAGCGGCACTCCATCTTATCAAGAAGAAGGACCAGCTTCTCGGTCCTCTCTCGCATGCGATGGGCGAAGCCTATGACAAGGTGAAGATCTGCTCGCGCTGCGGCAATGTCGATACCGTCGATCCTTGCACGGTCTGCACCGATGCACAGCGCGACCAGTCCGTCATCATCGTCGTCGAGGATGTTTCAGACCTCTGGGCGCTGGAGCGCGCCGGCGCGCTGAATGCCGCCTATCATGTGCTCGGTGGCACGCTCTCGCCACTCGACGGTGTTGGGCCTGACGATCTCAATATACGCGGACTGATCAATCGCGTCGGAGAAGGCGGCATCAAGGAAATCATCATCGCCGTCAATGCGACCGTCGAGGGGCAGACGACGGCGCATTACATCACCGATCAGCTTGCGGATCTCAACGTGAAGATCACGCGGCTGGCGCATGGCGTACCCGTGGGAGGTGAACTCGATTATCTCGACGAGGGCACGCTTTCGGCGGCGCTTCGAGCGCGCACGGCAATTTAGGGGGATTTGCGAATATGCGTTTCTTTGGCCGGCTTGTTTTGACAGGCGCCGCCTTGCTGGCGCTTTCAGTCTCCACCAATGCCGCTCCTTCGAAAGCCGATGTCGAAGCGCAATTTGAAAAATGGGTGCAGGCCGATCTCTGGCCTGACGCAAAGAAGAACGGCATATCGGAAAAGACTTTCCGCGCCGCCTTTTCCGGTGTCGAGCTGGATTGGACCCTGACCGATCTTGCGCCTCCCGGCTTTCCGCCGCCGAAGGAACAGAAGCAAACACAGGCAGAGTTTTCCTCTCCCGGGCCCTATTTCAATGAGGACCGGCTAAAACGGCTTGCGGTGACCGGACGCAGCTTTGCCTCGCAATATGCCTCTACGCTCAGCCGCATTGAAAAGACCTATGGCGTGCCGGGTTCGATCGTGCTGGCAATCTGGGGACGCGAAACCGGCTTCGGTGCGGCGAAGATCCCGAATTCCGCCGTCGAGGTACTGGCGACCAAGGCCTTCATGTCGACCCGCAAGGACATGTTCCGCATGGAACTGATCGCGGCGCTGCATATTCTCGACGGCGGCGACGTTACTCCTGCAGATTTCAAGGGTTCGTCGGCGGGCGCACTCGGGCAACCGCAGTTCATGCCGACGAGCTACCTTAAATACGCCGTCGATTTCGACGGCGATGGGCATCGCAATATCTGGACCTCGGTCCCAGATACGCTCGCCTCGATTGCCAATTTCCTCGTGAAGAAGGGCTGGCAGCGCGATCGCGACTGGGGCTTCGAAGTGACAATCCCGGGAGCCGTCTCCTGCGCGCAGGAAGGGCCTGATCTTGCCAAGCCGCTCTCCCATTGGGCGTCGCTCGGCATCGACCGCATTTCCGGCAAGGGCTTTCCATCCGGCGAATTGAAAGCGCAGGGCATGATGCTGGTGCCGGCCGGGCGCGACGGGCCGGAATTCATCGTCACGCCGAATTTCTACATCATCAAGGAGTACAATAACTCCGACCTCTATGCGCTCTATATCGGCAATCTGGCCGACCGCATCGCCTTCGGCTCCGGTGCCTTCCAGGGACAATGGGGCGACGTCGGCAAGATGCTGCGCTCGGACGTTGCCGCCATGCAGCGCGCGCTGGAGCGGCAGGGCTACGATGTCGGCGGCTCCGATGGCCTGCCCGGCTACAAGACACGCCGCTCGATCGGTCAGTGGCAGGAAAAGAACGGCATGAAGCCGACCTGCTTTCCGGAGGCATCGATGAAGGGCAAGCTGAAGTAACAGCTGAGGCGCATGCCCTGTCAGAGGTTGCGCTTCAGTCCTTCATGGCTCGCAACAAAGCCGAGCTTTTCATAGAAACGGATCGACTCTATCCGTGCCTTGTCGGAGGTGAGCTGCACGAGACCGCACCCGCGCTCGCTGCAGCGCGCGATCGCCCATTCGATGAATTGCGAACCGAGCCCGGAGCCGCGATGACCCCTGGCGATGCGCACGCTTTCGATCTGGCCCCGCCACATGCCCGTTCGTGAAAGGCCGGGAAGAAAGCTCAGCTGCAGACAGCCGACAACGCAGCCGGTCTCGTCGGTCGCGACGGCAAGCAATTGGTTGGGATCAGCCTCTATCGCGTCGAAGGCCGCGAGATAGCGCATATCGACGGGATCCGAGACGACCTCACGCGTGCTGCCGAGATCGTCATCGGCAAGCAGCCTGACGATGTCGGCAAGATCGGATTGTCGTGCGCTTCGGAAGACCGGCATGCTGACTTCAGTGATGCAGGTCGATCGGCGCCTTGTGAAAGACGTCATCGACAGGTGGGATGGCCTGGCGTTCGATCATGCGCTGAACTTGCGGCAGGCCCTCGCCCCGATGAAGCGCACGAAGCCGGTCGGTATTTTCGGCATCGGCCTGCGTGCGGCGCTGATTATGCCTGATATATTCGACCCATGTCGGCGTGTGATAGGTTTCCGTCCAGAGACCGGGGTTTTCAAGGTCGCGCATAAGCGCCCAGTTACGAGCGCCGTCGCGAATGCGGATGCGGCGGCGCTCTCCCATCAGTGTCATGAACTCGGCCAGGTCTTCGTCGGCGATCTGGTAGCCGACCTGGATGACGATCGGGCCGCTGCGCGGCGTGATATCCAGCCCCAGAGCGGGCTCGGTGAAGCGGTTGAGCGGATCGAGATTGAGCGAAGCGAAAGCCGGCATGGAAAAGCGCAAGCCAATAACGACCCCAAGCAGCAGGACGGCAGCCGACATCAGCAGGGCATTCGAAAGACCATACCGGTCGGCAACAATGCCCCAGAGCCAGCTGCCGCCGGCAATACCGCCGAACGTGACGGTCTGGTACAGCGACAAGGAACGGCCAACCACCCAGCGCGGCGTCGATAGCTGAACGATGGTGTTGAAGAGGGAAAGGGCCGAAACCCAGCAGGCGCCGGCGATCAGAAGTCCGGCAGAGGTGAGTGCGGCGCTTGAGCTGAGCGCTGCGATCACGGCACTGAGCGCAAAGCCTGAAAACGCCAGGCGGATAATCGTCTCGCTGGAGAACATTACGCGCAGCCTGGGGCTGAGCACCGCACCGCCAATCGCGCCGATGCCGAATGCGCCGAGCATGAAACCATAGGTCAGTGGTCCGCCAGAAACGAGATCGAGCGCAACGACCGGCAGCAGCGCCTGAATGGAGCTTGCGCCAATGCCGAAGACCAGTCCTCTCAGGAGGATCTTTTCGAGATTGGGCGACATGGAGACGTAACGCATGCCGGCAAAGATGGCGCTACCGAGGGTCTCGCGCGGCAGTGTCGAGGCAGGCGTACTCGGCCGCCACCGAAGCAATGCATAGATGAGAGCAATATAGCTCAGCGCGTTCACCGCAAAAGCCGCAGCGGCACCGGCAGCCGCCACGATGGCACCACCGATCGCCGGACCGACGCTGCGGGTAATGTTGAAGCCCATGCTGTTCAGCGTGACCGCGTCTGGCAAATCGGCGCGCGGCACCATGTCACCGACCGAAGCCTGCCAGGATGGATTGTTGAGCGCCGTGCCGCAACCGATGAGAAACGTGAAGAAGAGAAGCAGTCCAGGCGTAATCCAGCCGAGAAGGGCGCATGCCGTCAGCAGGACCGAAACCACGAGCATCATGGATTGCGCCGTGAGCATGATCCGGCGCCGATCATAATTGTCGGCGAGAGCCCCAGAGAACAGTGAGAACAACATGATCGGCAGCGCCGTCGAGGTCTGCACCAGCGCAACCATATCCTCCGACGAGGTGATGACCGTCATCATCCAGGCGGCACCGACGGCCTGGACCAGGCCGCCGAAATTCGAGGCGAGGCTCGCAAACCAGATAGTGCGGTAGGTTTCATGCCGCAAAGGCGCAAATGTCGAAGACGTATAGGCCACGTTTCCCCCGCTTTTATCGTAATGCCGCAACAGCAATATATGCGGAAGATGAGCACTCGCCATAGGTTAGCGCATGCTCAAGGGGCCAAGGAGGCGGAATCCGCGCCGACCTTGCAATTTCTGAAAAACGGGACTATATGGCACTCAAATTCTTGATCGTACGATGAAGAGTGGGCCGCAAGGACCCGCTCTTTTTTATTAGCGCGATCACCCCGAATGCCAGAAATCGCAGGGAGCGCACCGCTTGTCGGATCTGACAAACGCAGACAATCAACATGAGCCGCGGCTGATCACCGAGACCGGGCTTGACCAGCGTCTTGCCGACATTATCGAACCCGTGATCGTCGACATCGGCTTCCGCCTCATTCGTGTACGGATGCTCAATCAGAACGGCATGACGATGCAGGTCATGGCCGAGAAGAACGATGGCACGATGACCGTCGAGGACTGCGAGCAGGTCTCCATGGCGATTTCTCCAGTGCTCGATGTGGAAGATCCTGTCGATAAAGAGTATCATCTCGAAGTGTCTTCGCCGGGCATCGACCGCCCTCTGGTGCGGAAGTCCGATTTCGTTCGCTGGCAGGGCCACCTCGTAAAGTGCGAAACGTCGATCATGATCGGCAATCGCAAACGCTTCCGCGGCAAGATCGTCGAAGCGGACGCCGACGGGTTCACGATCGAACGTGATCAGATTGCCTATGGCGAGGAGCAGAAGGTCGTCATTCCCTTCACCGCGCTCAGCGATGCCAAACTCATTCTGACCGACGATCTGATCCGCGATGCACTGCGCGCCGACAAGCTGGCAAAGGCGCAGGCTGCGAACCAGAACGAAGCGGACGACGAAGAATAACCGATCAACGCAAGCTCCAGGGACGGGAACCCGGGTAGTCAAGGACGGAGAAACATAACAATGGCAGTCAGTGCAAACCGGCTCGAACTTCTGCAGATCGCAGATGCAGTGGCGCGCGAAAAGGTCATCGACCGCGAAATCGTGCTTGCCGCGATGGCCGATGCCATCCAGAAGGCAGCGCGTTCCCGTTACGGTACCGAATCCAACATCCGCGCCGACATCAACCCGAAGACCGGTGAAATCCGTCTGCAGCGCCTGCTCGAAGTCGTCGAGAAGGCCGAGGATTATTCGACGCAGATCCCGCTGGAACTGGCCCGCGACCGCAACCCCGACGCCGCCATCGGCGACTTCATTGCCGATCCGCTGCCGCCGATGGATTTCGGCCGTATCGCCGCACAGTCGGCCAAGCAGGTTATCGTGCAGAAGGTGCGCGAAGCCGAGCGTGATCGCCAGTTCGACGAATTCAAGGATCGTACCGGCGAAATCGTCAACGGTACGGTCAAGCGCGTCGAATACGGCAACGTCATCGTCGACCTCGGTCGTGGCGAAGGCATCATCCGCCGCGACGAAATGATCCCGCGCGAGAACGTGCGCTATGGCGATCGCGTCCGCGCATACGTATATGATGTCCGTCGCGAACAGCGCGGCCCGCAGATCTTCCTGTCGCGCACGCATCCGCAGTTCATGGTGAAGCTCTTCACCATGGAAGTGCCTGAGATCTACGACGGCATCATTCAGGTGAAGTCGGTTGCCCGCGATCCGGGCTCACGCGCCAAGATCGCCGTGATCTCGAACGATAGTTCGATCGATCCGGTCGGTGCCTGCGTCGGTATGCGCGGTTCGCGCGTTCAGGCCGTCGTCGGCGAGCTTCAGGGCGAGAAGATCGACATCATTCCCTGGTCGCAGGACCCGGCGACCTTCGTCGTCAACGCCCTGCAGCCGGCTGAAGTCGCCAAGGTCGTTCTCGATGAAGATGCAGAGCGCATCGAAGTGGTCGTTCCGGACGAGCAGCTCTCGCTCGCCATCGGCCGCCGCGGCCAGAACGTCCGTCTCGCCTCGCAGCTGACGGGCTGGGACATCGACATCATGACGGAAGCGGAAGAATCCGAGCGCCGTCAGAAGGAATTCAACGAGCGTACCAACCTCTTCATGGATGCGCTCGACGTCGACGAGATGGTCGGTCAGGTCCTGGCTTCGGAAGGCTTCGCCGCCGTCGAGGAACTGGCTTATGTCGATCTCGACGAAATCTCTTCGATCGACGGCTTTGACGAAGACACCGCGCAGGAAATCCAGACCCGTGCTCGCGAGTTCCTTGAGAAGCTCGAGGCGGAGATGGACGAGAAGCGCAAGGCACTGGGTGTTTCCGACGAGTTGCGCCAGATCGCCGGCATGACCGCACAGATGATGGTCGCGCTCGGCGAGGACGGCATCAAGACGATCGAGGACTTCGCAGGCTGCGCGGCCGACGATCTCGTCGGCTGGACCGAGCGCAAGAACGGCGAGACGAAGAAGTTCGAGGGCCTGTTCTCGAAGTTCGACATTTCCCGCGTCGAAGCAGAACAGATGGTTGTGCAGGCTCGCCTGCTCGCCGGCTGGATCACCGAGGAAGACCTGGCGAAGGACGCTGAGGCTGTCGAAACCGACGCAGCCGAGCAGGAAGCGTAATGACGGCGAAGCCGGACACATCTCCTGAGGACGACGATCTTGCAGGTTACGACGTGAACGGCCGCATGTGCATCGTGACACGCGAAAGCGGATCGCCGGAAGAGCTGATCCGCTTCGTGGCCGCCCCTGACGGGACGGTGGTGCCGGATCTCAAGCGCGAGCTGCCCGGACGCGGCTGCTGGGTGAAGGTGGACCGGTCGTTGGTCGAGAAGGCGGTGGCGAAGAAGCTCTTCGCCCGCGCACTCAAGGCCGATGTGAAGGCAGCCGAGGATCTCGGCGAGCGCGTGGAGCGGCTGTTTCTGCAGCAGCTCCTGCAGATGATGAACATGGCGCGCAAGGCGGGCCAGCTCGTCACGGGCTCAGCCAAGGTGGATGCCGCAATTCGCAGCGGGGCTGCGCTTGCGGTGTTTCATTCGACGGATGCCGCCGCCGACGGCGTGAGAAAGATAGACCAGGCCCGCAAGGCCTGGCACCTCGGAATGGAAACCGAGGAGGAAATACCTTCCTTCCGTCTCTTCTCGGAGAGCGAAATGGAAGGGGTGATGGGCCAGAATGCTTTTATCCATGCTGCAGTGCTTGCAGGGCAGGCGGGTGAAGGTGTAGTGAAGCGCGCAAAGATGCTCGAACAGTACCGTAACGGCGGTCAGTCCCGGGCACCGGGCGGCGCTGGCCAGCAAAAACAATGATGCGGTCACCGGCGGAAGCCGGCCGCAATATCATTGATCGATTGTATGTGATTGACAGGGTCTGATGGCTTCATCGTTCCCTGTCCGAAGGAACGGGAACGAATGACCGACAGCAACGACGACAAGACACTCAGCGTAGCGGGGAAGAAGACCCTCACCTTGAAACCATCAGGGATGAGCCAGGGTACCGTTCGCCAGGATATGGGTCGCGGTCGCACCAAGGCGGTCGTCGTGGAGACCCGCAAGCGGCGCCCGATGCGCCCTGAAGATGAAAAGCCGATAACGCCTGCTCCGGCAGCTCCGGTGCGTGCGCCCGAACCGGCGCCGGCGCCCGTGCAGGCACGCCCGCAGCAGCCGGCTCCGGCTCAGGCTCCGGCTCCGCGCCTTCAACAGCCCGGCGGCCAGAACAATCAGCGCCCACAGCAGGCCAGCCAGCGTCCGCAGCAATCCTACCAGCCGCAACGCCAGCAGGATCGCCCACGTCCCGTGGTTCTGAACCATCTTTCGCCCGAGGAAATGGATGCCCGCCGCCGCGCGCTTGCCGATGCGCAGGCCCGTGACGCACAGGACGCCGTCCGTCGTGCCGAGGAAGAAAAGCGCCGTGCCGTCGAAGAGGCGGCACGTCAGGCTGCCGAAGCGGAAGAAGCCAAGCTGCGCGCTGCCGAAGAGGCTGCACGCCAGGCCGAGGCTGCGGCAGCAGCTCTGGCCGAACCACCCGCCGCTCCTGTAGCGGAAGCACGTGTTGAAACTCCGCGTCCGCAGCAGCCGGCACCGGCATCCGCGCCGGCCGCTCGCCGTACGGAAACCGCGCCGTCGCCCTCAACCGCCCGGCCGGCACCTGGTGCACCGGCTGGCGTCCGTGGTCGCCGTAGCGAAGGCGAAGAGGAAGATCGCGGCGCTTCGCGCGGCGGTCCGGTCCGCGGCCGCCCGGTTCGTCCGGAGCCCGCAAAGCCCGTGACAACCCGTCCGAAGAGTGAGGAAGACCGCCGCCGCGGCAAGCTGACCGTCACGACTGCAAACGTCGATGAGGACGGCAACGCACGCGGGCGTTCGCTTTCGGCAATGCGCCGCCGGCAAGAAAAATTCCGCCGCAGCCAGATGCAGGAAACGCGCGAGAAGATCACCCGCGAAGTCGTTCTGCCTGAGACCATCACCATTCAGGAACTGTCGCAGCGCATGTCTGAACGTGCCGTTGACGTCATTAAGTACCTGATGAAGGAAGGTCAGATGATGAAGCCGGGCGACGTCATCGACGCCGACCTTGCAGAACTCATTGCCGGTGAATTCGGCCATACGGTCAGACGCGTCTCTGAATCCGACGTCGAACTCGGTATCTTCAACGTGTCAGACGACCAGGGCGAGCTGGTTTCGCGCCCGCCTGTCGTCACCATCATGGGCCACGTCGACCACGGCAAGACCTCGCTGCTCGACGCCATCCGCCATGCCAACGTGGTTTCCGGCGAAGCCGGTGGCATCACGCAGCATATCGGCGCCTATCAGGTAGAGCAGAACGGCCAGAAGATCACCTTCATCGATACTCCGGGCCACGCAGCCTTCACGGCAATGCGTGCCCGCGGCGCGCAGGCTACTGACATCGCGATCCTGGTGGTCGCGGCTGACGATAGCGTGATGCCGCAGACGATCGAATCGATCAACCATGCCAAGGCGGCCGGTGTTCCGATCATCGTGGCGATCAACAAGGTCGACAAGCACGAAGCCGATCCGCAGAAGGTTCGTAACCAGCTTCTGCAGCACGAAGTCTTCGTGGAATCCATGGGCGGTGAAGTGCTCGACGTCGAAGTTTCGGCCAAGACCGGCAAGAACCTCGACAAACTGCTCGAGGCGATCCTGCTACAGGCTGAAATTCTCGACCTCAAGGCCAATCCGAACCGAACGGCGGAAGGCACGGTTATCGAAGCCCAGCTCGACCGCGGTCGCGGTGCGGTTGCGACGGTACTTGTCCAGAAGGGCACTCTGCGTCCGGGTCAGATCATCGTTGCCGGCGACGTCTGGGGCCGCGTACGCGCCCTGGTGACGGACAAGGGCGACCATGTGAAGGAAGCCAGCCCGGCGACCCCGGTCGAGGTTCTCGGTCTTTCCGGCACGCCGCAGGCAGGCGACAAGTTTGCCGTCGTCGAGAGTGAAAGCCGCGCGCGCGAAATCTCGGAATATCGTCAGCGTCTTGCCCGCGACAAGGCGGCTGCCCGCCTGTCGGGACAGCGCGGTTCGCTGGAACAGATGATGACGCAGCTCCAGGCCACGGGCGTCAAGGAATTCCCGCTGGTGATCAAGGGCGACGTGCAAGGCTCGATCGAAGCCATTGCCGGCGCGCTGGAAAAGCTCGGCACCGACGAGGTTCGTGCCCGCATCGTTCATTCGGGCGCAGGCGGCATCACCGAATCCGACATCTCGCTTGCAGAAGCATCGAACGCTGCCATCATCGGCTTCAACGTTCGTGCGAATGCGCAGGCACGCCAGTTCGCCGAGCGCGAGGGGATCGAGATCCGCTACTATAACATCATCTACGACCTCGTCGATGACGTGAAGGCAGCGATGTCGGGTCTGCTTTCGCCGGAGCGTCGCGAGACCTTCATCGGCAATGCCGAGATCCTGGAAGTGTTCAACATTACCAAGGTCGGCAAGGTCGCGGGTTGCCGCGTCGTCGAAGGCAAGGTCGAGCGTGGCGCGGGCGTGCGCCTCATCCGCGACAACGTGGTCGTGCACGAAGGCAAGCTCAAGACCCTCAAGCGCTTCAAGGACGAAGTCTCCGAAGTGCCGATGGGCCAGGAGTGCGGCATGGCCTTCGAGAACTACGAAGACATGCGTAAGGGCGACGTCATCGAGTGCTTCCGCGTCGAGCACATCACGCGCACGCTCTGATCGGGCGACGATTGAAATCTTGAACGGGCGCCGGATGATCCAGTCCGGCGCCCGATCCATTTGGGATAAAGAACAATGGCAACAAGACCCACAACATCGGCACCCTCGCAGCGCATGTTGCGCGTCGGCGAGCAGGTTCGCGCAGCGATCACCCAGGTGCTGCAGCGCGGCGAAGTGCGCGACGACATTATCGAAGCGACCGTAATCTCGATTTCCGAAGTGCGGATGTCGCCCGACCTGAAGATCGCGACGGCCTATGTCACGCCGCTCGGCGTTTCCAACCACAGTGTCGTCATCGAGGCGCTGAACCGCAATGCGAAGTTCATCCGCGGCCGGCTTGGACCGCAGCTGAGACAGATGAAGTACATGCCGGAGGTGCGTTTCCGCGATGATACCAGCTTCGACAATTACAAGAAGATCGACGACCTGCTGCGCTCACCCGAGGTGAGCCGCGATCTCGACAATGACGAAGAATAACAGAAGAGACTGATGTCCAAACCACGTAAACCCAAGGGCCGCCCGATTTCCGGCTGGCTGATCCTCGACAAGCCGGTGGATTTCGGCTCGACGGAAGCCGTTTCCAAGATCAAGTGGCTCTTCAAGGCGCAGAAATGCGGCCATGCCGGCACGCTCGATCCGCTCGCGTCCGGTATGCTGCCGATCGCGCTCGGCGACGCCACCAAGACCGTTCCCTATGTGATGGACGGCCGCAAGATCTACGAATTCACGGTCAGTTGGGGCGAAGAGCGGGCGACCGACGACCTCGAGGGTGAGGTGACGCAGAGTTCCGACAAGCGCCCGAGCGAGCAGCAGATCCGCGATATCCTGCCGAAATATATCGGTACGATCAGCCAGGTGCCGCCGCAGTTTTCCGCGATCAAAATCGCCGGCGAACGCGCCTACGATCTGGCGCGTGACGGCGAGGCCGTCGAGATCCCCTCGCGCGAGGTCGAGGTTCACCGCCTTACACTTCTCGCCTGCCCGGATGCCAATACCGCGCATTTCGAGGTGGAATGCGGCAAGGGCACGTATGTGCGTGCACTTGCCCGCGATTTCGGCCGCGAGCTCGGCTGCTACGGCCACATTTCAGGCCTGCGCCGTACCTTCGTAGCACCCTTCGCCGAAGAGACGATGGTGCCGCTTGAAAAGCTCACAGCGCTCGAAGAGATCGAGGACATGGATGAGCGTCTTGCCGCGCTCGATGCACTCTTGATTGACACCTGCGAGGCACTGTCGGCCCTGCCGCACCTTATTATCAGCGATGATCAGGCGCACCGCCTGAAGATGGGCAATCCGATCCTGGTACGCGGCCGCGATGCGCCTGTGGCCGAAAGCGAAGCTTATGCGACGGCCCGCGGCAGGCTGATCGCGATCGGCGAGATCGGACAGGGAGAGTTCCGGCCGAAGCGCGTTTTCGCCTGACGGTTACAACCAGCGGCAATTGTCAGAAGACAGTGATGCGATATGTTTCCCGACGGGCCATGACGGCCCGTCGAAGGGGAAGAATATGCGCAAAATCGCTTTGGGAATGCTGACGTTCTTTTCGCTGTTTCTTTCGGTTACGATCGCTCAATCTGACGATCGCTGGACCGAACTGCCAGCCTTTCCTCCCATGCCGGAGCCGAAGGCGAGCGGCATGGCTGAAGTCAACGATATCAAGATGTATTACGCCGAATACGGCGAGGGCGACCCGATCCTGTTCATCCATGGAGGACTCGGAAATGCAGATGTCTGGGGCCATCAGGTAGCCGATTTCGCGAAGGATCATCGCGTCATCGTTGCCGACAGCCGCGGACATGGGCGCTCGACACGCAGCCAGCAGCCCTTCGGCTACGATCTGATGACATCGGACTATGTGGCGCTTCTCGACTATCTGAAGATCGGCAAAGTAACCCTGGTCGGATGGTCGGACGGCGGCATCATCGGCATCGACATGGCGATGAAACATCCGGAGAAGCTTACGCGCGTCGTCGCCCAGGCGGCCAATGTGACGACCGACGGCGTCAAGTCCGACGTCATGAGCAACAAGACCTTCGCCGACTACATCAATGTCGCCGGCGAATATTACCAGAAGCTGTCGCCGACGCCGAAGGAATACGATGCCTTCGTCAAACAGATCTCGGAAATGTGGGCGACACAGCCTACCTGGACGGCTGCGGACCTCGGAAAGATCACCGTGCCGGTCACGCTCGCCATCGGCGACCATGACGAGGCTGTGAAGCTCGACCATACAGAAATGATGGCCAAGGAAATTCCGGGCGCAAAACTCGTCATCCTGAAGGATGCCAGCCATTTCGCCATGCTGCAGGATCCCGAGGGATATGATGCGATGATCCGGGACGCCATGGCGGGGCGCTGAAAAACCGCTGCGGGGATCCCTCTTTCCATTGCCGCTTATTTGGTTTATAGGCAGCGCCAGCATTGGGGTATCCCCGATTGCATTCGCGGCCAAGGCTGGACGACATCCCGGCTTTTGGCGACTTTAACTCCTCTCATAGAAAGGATTGTCCGATGTCGATCACTGCTGAGCGCAAGGCTGCGCTGATCAAGGAATACGCGACCGTCGAAGGCGATACCGGTTCCCCGGAAGTCCAGGTTGCGATCCTCACCGAGCGCATCAACAACCTGACCGAACACTTCAAGGACCACAAGAAGGATAACCATTCCCGCCGTGGTCTGCTGACGCTCGTTTCCAGCCGCCGCTCGCTTCTTGACTACCTCAAGAAGAAGGACGAAGGCCGTTACACCAAGCTGATCACCGGCCTGGGTATCCGCCGCTAATGATTTTTCGGCGGGCGAAGCACTTCGCCCGCCGAATGTTTTTTCGGGAGTACCTCTCCCGGTGACATTTTCCAGGTGCGCGTTATCTGCGTGACTGGAAAGACGGCAGGCCCGGATGGGCCGGTTCTGCCAGACCAACCGTTGACCTGTCATGGGGCAGGATTGCCGGATGCTTTCGGCCAGAGTTTCGCAAGAGCTTTGGCCCGATTTCCCAAGGGAAATCGTCCGCTCGAAGCTTCCCGTTGTCTTGCCCGTGATACGTCACACTGATTGCGGTCGACCCTGCGCTGCTCCTGACGGAGAAGGCGCGCTGGCTGCATTGAAGGACAAGACATGTTCGATACACATAAAGTAGAAATCGAGTGGGCAGGCCGCCCGCTCAAGCTCGAGACCGGCAAGATCGCCCGTCAGGCTGACGGCGCCGTTCTCGCCACCTATGGCGAAACCGTCGTCCTCGCCACCGTCGTTTCCGCCAAGGCTCCGAAGCCCGGCCAGGACTTCTTCCCGCTGACGGTCAACTATCAGGAAAAGACCTACGCAGCCGGCAAGATCCCCGGCGGTTATTTCAAGCGCGAAGGTCGCCCGAGCGAAAACGAAACCCTCGTTTCCCGCCTGATCGACCGCCCGATCCGCCCGCTCTTCCCGGAAGGCTACAAGAACGACACGCAGGTCGTCGTTACCGTCATCCAGCACGACCTCGAAAACAATCCCGATATCCTGTCCATGGTCGCGACCTCGGCTGCCCTGACACTGTCGGGTGTTCCCTTCATGGGTCCGGTCGGCGCCGCACGCGTCGGCTACATCAATGGCGAATACGTTCTCAACCCGCATCTCGACGAGATGGATGAATCGAGCCTCGACCTCGTCGTTGCCGGCACCTACGATGCCGTCCTGATGGTCGAATCCGAAGCCAAGGAGCTTCCGGAAGACGTCATGCTCGGCGCCGTCATGTTCGGCCACAAGGGTTTCCAGCCGGTTCTCGACGCGATCATCAAGCTCGCCGAAGTTGCCGCCAAGGAACCGCGTGACTTCCAGCCGGAAGACTATTCCGCTCTCGAAACCGAAATGCTCGGCCTTGCCGAAGGTGAACTTCGCGAAGCCTACAAGATCACCCAGAAGGCCGACCGTTACGCCGCCGTCGACGCCGTCAAGGCGAAGGTGAAGGCACACTTCCTCCCGGAAGAGGGCGAAGCCCGCTACACGGCCGAAGAAGTCGGCGCGATCTTCAAGCATCTTCAGGCCAAGATCGTCCGCTGGAACATTCTCGACACCAAGAGCCGCATCGACGGTCGCGACCTCGAAACCGTTCGTCCGATCGTATCGGAAGTCGGCCTCCTGCCGCGCACGCATGGTTCGGCGCTCTTCACCCGCGGTGAAACTCAGGCGATCGTGGTTGCCACCCTCGGCACCGGCGAAGACGAACAGTATGTCGATTCCCTGACGGGCATGTACAAGGAGCGCTTCCTGCTCCATTACAACTTCCCTCCCTACTCGGTTGGCGAAACCGGCCGTATGGGCTCCCCGGGCCGTCGTGAAATCGGTCATGGCAAGCTCGCATGGCGCGCAATTCGTCCGATGCTGCCTTCCGCCGAACAGTTCCCCTACACGCTGCGCGTCGTCTCTGAGATCACCGAGTCCAACGGCTCGTCCTCGATGGCCACTGTCTGCGGCACCTCGCTCGCTCTGATGGATGCTGGTGTACCGCTTGCCAAGCCGGTTGCCGGTATCGCCATGGGCCTGATCCTTGAAGGCGATCGCTTCGCCGTCCTCTCCGACATTCTCGGTGACGAAGATCATCTCGGCGACATGGACTTCAAGGTGGCAGGTACTGCCGACGGCATTACCTCGCTGCAGATGGACATCAAGATCGCCGGTATTACCGAAGAGATCATGAAGGTCGCTCTCGGCCAGGCCCAGGGTGGTCGCGCCCACATTCTCGGCGAAATGGCGAAGGCCATCACCGAAAGCCGTGGCCAGCTCGGCGAATTCGCTCCGCGCATCGAAGTCATGAACATTCCGGTCGACAAGATCCGCGAAGTCATCGGCTCCGGCGGCAAGGTCATCCGCGAAATCGTCGAAAAGACCGGCGCCAAGATCAACATCGAGGACGACGGCACCGTCAAGATCGCCTCCTCCTCGGGCAAGGAAATCGAAGCGGCCCGCAAGTGGATCCACTCGATCGTCGCCGAGCCGGAAATTGGCCAGATCTACGAAGGCACTGTTGTCAAGACCGCCGACTTTGGCGCCTTCGTCAACTTCTTCGGCGCCCGTGACGGCCTCGTCCATATCTCGCAGCTTGCTTCCGAGCGTGTCGCGAAGACCCAGGACGTCGTCAAGGAAGGCGACAAGGTCTGGGTCAAGCTGCTCGGGTTCGACGAGCGCGGCAAAGTTCGCCTCTCCATGAAGGTTGTCGACCAGGCCACCGGCCAGGAAATCCCGGCGGCCGAAAAGGGCGACAAGAAGAAGGACGAAGCAGCCGAATAAGCTGCGTCTTCCACGCTGATATCCGGGCGCGGAATTGTTTCCGCGCCCTTTTTGTATTCGACCTTCGCACAGTTACGAACGACTGTGCATTTTCCCTGGAATTGCTCCAGATGACGGGACCAGACCATGAGCCGCGAGACGCTGAAGACCCTCTTCCATCCCTTTGCCAGTGAAACCGTCACGCCACCAGGCGAAGGCCAGCGTGTGCTCTTCCTCGGCGCCGAGGCGGGCTTTGCACTTCCTGAGGGCTTTGCCGCCGCTCTGGATGCCGTACAGGGCTTCAAGCCGCTCTACAGGCAGCTCTTGGCCCAGCGCATCGAGGCAAAGCCAGAGATCGAAGGTGAGGGCTACGATGCGGGCCTGGTGCTCTGCACCAAGCACAAGGGCGAGAACGAGGCCAATATCGCCGCTGCCCTTTCGCGTGTGAAGGCCGGCGGCCTGATCGTCATTGCCGGCGGCAAGGAAGACGGCATCCAGCCGCTGCGCAAGCGGATGGAAGGCTTCGGCCTCGATATCGAACACATGCCGAAATATCATGGCGTCGCCTTCTGGTTCGGCCGGCCGGCCGATGTCAGCGAGATCGTTTCGAAGTTCGGCAAGTCGCCGATGCGGGTCGAAGGCCGCTTCATCGCCTCGCCCGGCATGTTCTCGCATGACAGGCTCGACGCCGGTTCACAGCTCCTCGCCTCGCGCCTTCCGACCGATTTCACCGGTGACGTGGCCGATTTCGGCGCCGGCTGGGGCTACCTCTCCGTCGAACTGGCAGAGAAATCCCCCAACCTTGCCCGCCTTGATCTCTACGAGGCCAACTACGAGGCTCTGGAGGCTGCGAAGGCCAATCTGGCGGAGAACTGCCCGGACGCGCCTGTGCGCTTCTTCTGGCACGATTTGGCGGGCGAGCAGGTGCGCGACAAGTACGATCTCGTCATCATGAACCCGCCCTTCCATGAGGGCCACGCTGCCGAACCTTCGCTCGGCCAGGCGATGATCAAGACCGCAGCCTCTTCGCTACGCGGCGGCGGTCGGCTGATGCTGGTCGCCAATCGCGGCCTGCCCTATGAGCCGGTTCTGGCGGAGCACTTCAAGGATAGCGGCGAAACCTGCCGCAACGCTCGCTTCAAGGTGCTGTGGGCCCGGAAATAGGCGAACAATAAAATCAACGGGCAATAAAAAAGGCGGCCATTGGCCGCCTTTTCTTTTGAAGTGTTCGTCGCTTATTCGACGTCTGCGTTGCGCAACGTTTCCAGCGCCGGCATCGACGTAACGTTAAAGCCGGCATCGACGAAGTGGATTTCGCCGGTCACGCCGGTTGAAAGATCCGACAGCAGGTAGAGCGCGGAGCTGCCGACCTGGTCGATCGTCACGGTCTTGCGCAGCGGCGCATTTCGCTGGTTCCACGAGAGGATCGCGCGGGCATCCGAAATACCCGCGCCGGCAAGCGTGCGGATCGGGCCAGCCGAGATCGCGTTGACGCGAATGCCGCGCGGGCCGTAGTCGGCCGCCAGATAGCGCACGGAAGCTTCCAGAGCGGCCTTCGCGACACCCATGACATTGTAGTTCGGGATGACGCGCGTGGAGCCGTTATAGGTCAGCGTCAGCATGGTGCCGCCGTCTTCCATCAGTGATGCACAGCGCTTGGCAATTTCCGTGAAGGAGAAACAGGAGATAACCATGGTGCGGCTGAAGTTTTCACGCGTCGTATCGGCGTAAAGGCCCTTCAACTCGTTCTTGTCCGAAAAGCCGATGGCATGGACGACGAAATCGAGCTTGCCCCAGCGCTCCTTGATCGCGTCGATGACCGTATCGACCGAAGCGATATCCTCGACATCGCAGGGGAGCAGGAAGTCGGAGCCGACTTCTGCCGCCAGCGGCTTGACGCGCTTGCCGAGTGCATCGCCCTGGAAGGTGAAAGCCAGCTCTGCGCCCTGTGCAGCGAGCGCCTTCGAAATCCCCCAGGCGATCGAATGGTTGTTTGCGACGCCCATGATGAGGCCGCGCTTACCCTGCATGATTCCCGTCATGTTATTGTCCGTTATAGCGCTGGAATACGAGCGTGGCGTTGGTACCGCCGAAGCCGAAGGAATTGGAGAGAGCAATGTCGATCTTGGCATTGTCGATACGCTTGCGGACGATCGGCACGCCTTCGAATTCGGGATCGAGTTCCTTGATATGCGCGCTTTCGCCAATGAAGCCTTCCTGCATCATCAGCAGGGAATAGATCGATTCCTGCACGCCGGCGGCGCCGAGCGAATGGCCCGTCAAAGACTTGGTGGACTGGATATGCGGCATCTTTTCGCCGAAGACTTCGCGGATGGCGCCGATTTCCTTGCTGTCGCCAACCGGTGTCGACGTGCCATGCGTGTTGATGTAGTCGACATCGCCCTTCACGGTCGCCAGCGCCTGGCGCATGCAGCGAATAGCACCCTCGCCCGAGGGGGCGACCATGTCATAGCCATCGGAGGTTGCCCCGTAGCCGATGATTTCGGCATAGATCTTGGCGCCGCGCGCCTTGGCATGTTCCAGTTCCTCGAGGACCAACACACCAGCACCGCCGGCGATGACGAAGCCGTCACGGCTGACGTCGTAGGCGCGGGAAGCGGTATCGGGCGTATCGTTATACTTGGAGGACATCGCGCCCATGGCGTCGAAGAGGTTCGACATGGTCCAGTCGAGGTCTTCGTGGCCGCCGGCAAACATCATGTCCTGCTTGCCCCACTGGATCATTTCCACGGCATTGCCGATGCAGTGCGCGGATGTGGAGCAGGCAGACGAGATCGAATAGTTGACACCGTGGATCTTGAACCAGGTGGCGAGCGTTGCCGATGCGGTAGACGACATAGCCTTGGGCACGGCGAAGGGGCCGATGCGCTTCGGGCTGTTGTTCTTGACGGTGATCTCGGCGGCTTCGATGAGCGTGCGCGTGGACGGGCCACCCGAGCCCATGATGATGCCGACGCGTTCGTTCTCGCTGTATTCCTTGTCTTCGAGGCCGGAATCGGCGATCGCCTGCTTCATGGCGACGTGGTTCCAGGCGCCCCCCTGCGAAAGGAAGCGCATCGCGCGGCGATCCACCAGTTCGGCGAGCTTGTCTGCGCCGAGCTTGGGGCTGCCCCAGACCTGGCACTTGAAGCCGTGTTCAGCGAAATCGCTGGAGAAGGAAATACCGGACTTTGCCTGGCGCAGGGATTCGGTGACTTCGGCCGCGTCGTTTCCGATCGAAGACACGACACCTAGACCCGTGACAACTACCCGTCTCATCTGATCAAACCCTTGTTGTTTTCGTGAGCCGCTCGAAATGCGGTTTTCAGGCCGTCTTATCTTTCGAGAGACCGACGCGAAGATCGGTCGCCTGATAAATGGTTTCGCCGTCCGCCTTCAGCCAGCCGTCAGCGGTGCCGAGCACCAGACGGCCACGCATGACGCGCTTGAAGTCGATGCCGTATTCAATCAGCTTCGTGTGCGGGCGAACCATGCCCTTGAACTTCACTTCGCCGGTCGACAGCGCCATGCCGCGGCCCTGTTCACCGAGCCAACCCAGATAGAAGCCGGTCAACTGCCACATGCCGTCAAGGCCGAGGCAGCCCGGCATGATGGGGTTGCCTTCGAAATGGCAGGGGAAATACCAGTCGTCGGGACGAACATCGTATTCGGCCCGTAGATAGCCCTTGTCGAAGGCGCCGCCGGTCTCGGAAATGTCCGTGATGCGATGAACCATGAGCATGGGTGGCAACGGCAGCTGCGCATTGCCAGGCCCGAACAGTTCACCATGTGCGCAGGCGATAAGTTCTTCGTAGGAGTAGCTGGACTGTCTGGTCGTCATAAATCTCTGTTTCCCCCCGCGTTCTTGGCGATGGATGTGTGTCTTTAGTCCAAGTTCCTCAGAAAATGAAGCGCAAGCATGGCAGCTTCATTTTTTGGTCCTGGACCGGGCACAAGCCACTATTTGGTGGTCGCATACAGGAAGGCCAAGGCCGCGACCAGAGCTATTTGCGTCAAAAGCCCGTTTTTGCGGCCTTTCGAAGGCTCTTGTCCCCATTGAACTATTGAAAGGCTTTTGCGCAAAAGTTATATCGCTTGAACAAACATGATTGCTTTTCGCCAGAATAACCGGAGTTGGTGTTAATGACGGGTCAGACCCCGATCGCCATTGAGGTCAGGCTGCGCAGCGCAGGCCTGCGTCCCACCCGCCAGCGCGTTGCGCTTGGCGATCTCCTGTTTGCCAAGGGCGACCGGCATTTGACCGTCGAGGAACTGCACGAGGAGGCGGTTGCCGCAGGTGTGCCGGTGTCGCTTGCGACCGTCTACAATACGCTGCACCAGTTCACCGAAGCCGGCATGATCCGCGTTCTCGCCGTCGAGAGCGCCAAGACCTATTTCGACACCAATGTCTCCGACCACCATCACTTTTTTGTCGAAGGCGAAAACGAGGTGCTCGATATTCCGATCAGCAATCTGACCATCGACAATCTGCCGCAGCCACCCGAAGGCATGGAAATTTCCCATGTCGACGTGGTGATCCGCCTGCGCCAGAAGCAAGGCTGATCTTACATCACATCGTCAGGATGCCGGCCCGGCATGTGTTTGTAGGTCGGGAATGTCCAGCCGAACCACAAAGCTCCAGCGCGCACTGCGAAGGCCGCCGCGACACCGCAGGCCGATGCGACATAGAGTTCGGCGCCAAGCGCATTGACGCCGGTAAAGACGCCCGATCCGACCAGCGCCGCCGTCACGTAGATTTCGGGCCGCAACAGCACCGAAGGCTCGTTTGCCAGAAGATCGCGCAGAATGCCGCCGAAGGTCGCTGTCAGCGCGCCGGTGACGATGGCAATCGTCGGCGAACCGGTAGCGGCTAGTCCCTTGGCGGCGCCAAGCACGCAATAGGCGGCAAGACCGACCGCATCAAGCCAGATCAGCAGGCGATAGCGCGATTCCAGCAGATGGGCGGTAAAGAAGACGACGACTCCCACAATACAGCAGATGACGATGTAGAATGGATTCAACACCCAGAAGACCGGTACGCGGCCGAGAATGATATCGCGCACAGTGCCACCGCCTGTTCCCGTCACGATCGCAAAGAACAGGAAGCCGATCAGGTCCAGCTGCTTTCGCGAGGCGGCGAGCGCGCCCGTCGCGGCAAACAGGGCGATGCCGGCATAATCGAGATAGACGAGCAATGACATCGAGGCCTCCAGACCGGCAGAACGGGGCACACTGAATCATTGCGGCAAGGGCGGCGCAAGGCGGCGCATGGAGAATGGAAGGCCAGAGAAGCCTTTATCCATAAGAGGAAAGCCGTGAAGACGCTGCTGCCCGTACTCCTGAACGTCATTTTGCTGCTGGTGATGCCAGTCGCAGCCGTCGCACAGCAATCGCTGATCTCCGACCCGGAGATCTACGAAAAGAAGCATTTCCAGGAGCAATGCACGGAAGCATCCTTCGGTGATGGCTTCCTTATTCGTCAGGATATTAACAATGACGGGCTGATAGACGCCGTCGTCAACGAGGGTCAACTTACCTGCGACGGCCAGAAGGGTCCGCAATGCAACGAAGACGGCTGCACCTATAATTTTTATCTTCAGGTGGCTGAAGGCGGCTACTTCATGATCGCCACCGCGCAGATCTACGGCTACGACTTCGTCCAGCGTTTCGGCAACATGGTGCTCGCCATGAAGATGAACCCGCGCTTCTGCGACCGCACCGGCGGCGATCCTTGCATCGTCACCACCCGCGTGCGGGGTACGAAATTCGTCACCATCTCCAAGAAATAGGCTCGGCGCGGAAAGAGCGCTGAGGTATGGCCGACGAAGTGGCGACCTAGGAAGCCGTACCTTTAGCGAAGGGCGGCGACACGCTCAACGTCGCAACGCTCAGGCTCGCCTGCTATGCACCTGATGCGTCTGGGAAGCGATCTTCTGATTGAACCGACGCTGCAGCGGGCGGGGAATAAACAGAGCCACAATCGCCAGCGCCATCGCGAAAATGGACACCAGCCAAAGCGCCGGCGCGCCCACAAGACGCGTCATAAGGGCTCCGCTGATGGCTCCGAGCACCATGCCGCCCAACGGCACGATCTGGATAACCCAGTCGAGGCGCCGGTCGCCGATAATCCAGCGGCCAATGCCGCGACCGAAGCGCGACAGCGCACCGGTCACATAGGTCAGGCCGATCGGCAGCCCTTCTATATGCTCGACCGCCGCATTCACCATGCCCATTGCGAGAACGATCATATAGAACCGCGCCATCAGCAGATCCTGCAGCGTCATCATCGAGGCCAGCGTCAGCATGAGGCTGACACAGCAGAGCACGACGAAAATGCGCCGTTCGGCCCGGTGCGCGACGACGATGCCGGCGGCATTGCCGAGCACGAAGACGATGATGGCCGACATAAGCACTGCAGCATGCCTGACATCGCCGCTGCTCAGCGCCAGTGCTGCGCGCGTCGTATTGCCCGTCATGAAGGATACGAAGTCGCCGGTCAGAAGCAGGCCAGTCGCGTCCGTCATGCCAGCCAGAAAGGAAATCGAGCCGACCAGCGCCAGTCCGGTCGCGGTCCTGCGGGTTCTGATGATGCGGCGACGTCTTGCTCGTGTCATGGTCCGGGTCCGGGAGGCGCCGAATCGGCCGGCGTCAACGATGGATATGAAAACCCGTTTCCAGCTGTTGGCAAACCGGCAACTGAACAATCCTGACAGATGTCAGTTATGCTGACCTAAAATGCTTGTTGAAGTGCATCCGGGAAGATTTGGTGGAGCTAAGCGGGATCGAACCGCTGACCTCTTGCATGCCATGCAAGCGCTCTCCCAGCTGAGCTATAGCCCCATCAAGATGGTCCGGTCTGGCCGGTCCTGGGATACTCCGGAGGGCGTTTCCTCTGGAGTGGCGGCTTCTTACTTGCGGTTTTCGCAGATGGCAAGCCTAAAAAATCCGGCCCGGTATATTTTTGTCATCCGGGCCGGTATTCGTTCGATCAGACTTCGTCTTCGTCGCCGGTGACGCCGATGATGTCGCTCATGTCGTCATCTTCGTCATCTTCGTCGGCTTCGAGGAAGGTATCGTCGTCATCGCCTTCGATTTCGACATCGTCATCGCCCATATCGGGGATGTCGTCGCCGCCGGAATTGTCATCGGCGTCCTCAAGCGAAACCAGTTCGACTTCGGTGTTTTCGGTATCGACCTCGGCAACCTCGTCCTCATCCTGAACTTCGGCGACTGCCGAGGTTTCTTCGAAGAAGGACAGGGGGTAAGATTTACCCGTGTAAGGAGAAACGATCGGGTCCCGGTTCAGATCGTAGAACTTCTTGCCGGTTTCCGGATCGGTGCGCTTGGTTCCAAGTTCCGCTTTCGCCACTATAAGCCTCGTGAGAATGGCCGAATGCAAGATTCGGCAAATGCCGTCAAACCGGCGTTCTATTCGGAATTTATAAGCCGGTCCCCTTAATCGGTACGGCTTCCCGTGTCAAAGCTAAACTTCACGGGGGCCCCAGGCTTTCGCCCAGCCTGCCGGATGACCGCTCGGCAAGTTTGTGCTAACCAACCGCGATTGCCGCAAGGCCGACCGGAAAGACATACCGGCACCAAGCCGTGAGTGGCGCGAATATATCGCCGTTGCAAGGGATTAACCCATGTCGCAGGGTTCTGCATCGAAGCCGACCATCGCCCGCAAATCCTCCGGGCTTTCCGGAACCGTCCGTATTCCCGGCGACAGATCGATCTCGCATCGCGCACTGATACTCGGCGGACTGGCATCGGGCGAAACGCGTATTGCCGGGCTCCTCGAAGGCGAAGATGTGCTCAATATTTCGAAGGTGATGCAGGCCATGGGTGCCGTGATCCGCAAGGAGGGCGACACGTGGATCATCAACGGGACAGGCAACGGCGCATTGCTTGCGCCGGAGATTCCGCTCGATTTTGGCAGTTCCGGCACTGCCGTACGCCTGATCATGGGCCTTGCCGGCGCGTATGATTTCGACACCGTCTTTACCGGCGACGCCTCGCTTTCCCGGCAGCCGATGGGCCGCGTGCTTGATCCGTTACGCCGCATGGGTGTTCAGGTGAAGTCAGTTGAGGGCGATCGCCTGCCGGTTATGCTGCGTGGGCCGGAAACGCCATCCCCGATCCACCACACCCTGCCCCTCGCCTCCGCGCAGGCGAAGTCGGCGATACTGCTGGCCGGCCTCAACATTCCGGGTGTGACGACGGTTATCGAACCGGCGATCACGCGTGACCATACGGAAAAGATGTTGGCCGGCTTCGGCGCAGAACTGTCCGCTGAGACCGACAAGGAGGGCACGCGGACGGTTCGACTGCAGGGACGCGGCAGGCTGATCGGCCAGAAGATCGATGTACCGGGCGATCCCTCCTCCGCCGCTTTCCCGCTGGTGGCGGCTTTGCTGGTGCCAGGCTCCGACATCGTCATTTCCAATGTACTAATGAACCCGACGCGGGCAGCACTGATCCTGACACTGCGGGAGATGCGTGCGGATATCGAGATCCTCAATCCGCGGGTTTCGGGCGGCGAGGATGTGGCGGATTTGCGGGTGCGTCATTCCGAACTGACCGGAACTACCGTTCCAGCAAAGCGGACGCCATCGATGATGGACGACTATCCTGTTCTTGCTGTCGCCGCCAGCTTCGCCAAGGGCCGGACGGTCATGAATGGGCTGCAGGAACTGCGGATCAACGAGCCGGAGCGGCTCTCAATCATTGCGGAAGGGCTTAAGCTCAACGGCGTCGATTGCGAGGAAGGCCTGGACTGGCTTGCGGTCACCGGCCGGCCGGACGGAAAGGGGCTCGGCAATGCAGGCCTTGTGCCGGTCTCTACGCATCTCGACCATCGCGTCGCCATGAGTTTCCTTGTCATGGGATTGGCTTCGGAGCATCCTGTCGGTATCGATGACAGCAGCATGATTGCGGCCCGCTTTCCGCAGTTCATGGATCTGATGAAAAGCCTCGGGGCAGAGATCGAACGGGCCTGACATGTACCAGCCACCGCATTTTCGCGAGGATGATCTCAATGTGCAGCATGCGCTTATCCGCGCACATCCGCTTGGCCTGCTGATCACGGCGGGCGCCTCCGGTCTGATTGCCAATTCGGTGCCATTCCATCTTGATGCCGAGGCTTCCGGCAAAGGAACCTTGCGGCTGCATCTGGCACGCGCGAACGGTCAGTGGCGCGATATCGCCGCCGGTACACCCATACTTGCCGTCTTCCAGGGTTCCGATTCCTATATCACGCCGTCCTGGTACCAGACCAAGGCCGAGACCGGCAAAGTGGTTCCGACCTGGAACTATGCGGTCGTGCAGGCGCGCGGGCCTGCACGGGTGATCGAAGATGCCGCCTGGCTCCTCGCGCAAATCAACGCGCTTACCGGTCAGCAGGAGGGCCTGCGTGAAAAGCCGTGGGCCGTCAGCGATGCACCTGACGATTTCATCCGTGCGCAACTGAAAGGCATTGTCGGCATCGAAATCGAAATCGCCGAGATCGACGGTAAATGGAAAGTCAGCCAGAATCGGCCGGTTGCCGACCGCGAAGGTGTTGCCAAGGGCCTCACCGAAATGGCAGAGCAGGCCGAAATGCAGGAACTGGTGCGCCGCTATGGCGGCCTTGGCACGGAATGACGTCATGACGGACAGTTTCATCATCGCCATCGACGGTCCGGCCGCGGCGGGCAAGGGCACGCTTTCGCGAGGGATCGCCGAGCAATACGGCTTCCATCACCTCGATACAGGTCTGACCTACAGGGCGACGGCCAAGGCGCTCATCGATGCCGGACTGCCACTTGATGACGAGACTGTCGCCGAAAAGATGGCACGTGAGGTTGAACTCGCCGGACTGGATCGCGATATACTGTCGGGACACGAGATCGGTGAGGCCGCATCGAAAATTGCCGTCATGCCGGCAGTGCGCCGGGCGCTGGTCGAGGCGCAGCGGCGGTTTTCTAAGAAGGTGCCAGGAACGGTTCTCGACGGGCGCGATATCGGCACCGTCGTCTGCCCTGCGGCACCTGTGAAACTCTATGTGACGGCATCGCCGGAAGTGCGCGCAAGACGCCGCTACGACGAGATCATCGGCAAGGGCGGTACAGCAGATTTCGACGCAATCTTCGAGGACGTCAAACGACGCGACGATCGCGACATGAACAGGGCGGACAGCCCGATGAAGCCGGCAGTCGATGCGCACTTGCTTGACACGTCGGAAATGAGTATAGAGGCCGCGTTTCAAGCTGCTCAGTCGATTATCGACGCCGCCTTGAGCCGAAATGCCTAAATCAAGCGGTTTCCGTGTTCGTGCGCGGGACGCTCATGCGAAAGCAAGCCTGAAATTCCGTCCAAGCGCCGGATTGCCTTCTTGAAAGAGGGCGGACTGGGTTCAGGCCCATTCAACTCGAACCAACCGGCGCATACGTGAGCCTTGACGCTATCGAAGGCCACGCAGGAGATTTTATGTCAGTAGCAACTCCCTCTCGCGAGGATTTCGCGGCCCTTCTCGAAGAGTCCTTTGCCAAGAACGATCTGGCCGAAGGCTATGTAACCAAGGGTATCGTCACGGGCATCGAAAAGGATGTCGCCGTTGTTGACGTCGGCCTGAAGGTCGAAGGCCGCATCGCGCTCAAGGAATTCGGCGCCCGCGCCAAGGACGGCCAGCTCAAGGTTGGCGATGAAGTCGAAGTCTACGTCGAGCGTATCGAAAACGCGCTCGGTGAAGCCGTTCTGTCGCGCGAGAAGGCTCGCCGCGAAGAAAGCTGGGTCAAGCTCGAAGCCAAGTTCGAAGCTGGCGAGCGTGTCGAAGGCGTTATCTTCAACCAGGTCAAGGGCGGCTTCACGGTCGATCTCGACGGTGCGATCGCCTTCCTCCCGCGTTCTCAGGTCGATATCCGCCCGATCCGCGACGTTACCCCGCTGATGCACAACCCGCAGCCCTTCGAAATCCTCAAGATGGACAAGCGTCGCGGCAACATCGTGGTTTCGCGCCGTACGGTTCTGGAGGAATCCCGTGCCGAACAGCGTTCTGAGATCGTTCAGAACCTCGAAGAAGGCCAGGTTGTTGACGGCGTCGTCAAGAACATCACCGATTACGGTGCGTTCGTTGACCTCGGCGGCATCGACGGCCTGCTGCACGTTACCGACATG